>JAESGS010000501.1_pt1 | contig 27225 bp, 22 predicted proteins | sample 9269761 | NCBI WGS metagenome assembly JAESGS01 (sample SAMN15741799, study PRJNA653493) | algae metagenome | isolation source: Cyanosarcina radialis HA8281-LM2 and co-occurring heterotrophs from damp... | place: USA: Makauwahi cave, Hawaii | collected 2011-01-06 | reverse complement strand
GACGACCATCTGCGTCGCGATGCCGGCATGGTCCATGCCGACGACCCACAGCGCATCCTTGCCGCGCAGGCGTTCGTAGCGGACGAGCACGTCCTGCAACGTATTGTCGAGCGCATGGCCGATATGGAGCGCGCCGGTGACGTTGGGCGGCGGGTTGACGATCGTGAAGGGTGTCGCGTCGGGACGCGCGGGACGGAAGAGTCCACGGCTTTCCCATTCATGGGCCCATTTCGCCTCGATAGCGGCGGGATCGAACGTTTTTTCCATCGGCATAGCCGGGCGCCTTTGCCAGCCGGGGTGCGGACTGGCAAGCCGGATCGGCAGGGATTAGAGTATCGCCGACTGCAGGAGCGAGGTCATGGACGATGCGATGCGCAGCGGAGTCATTCGCCTGGCCGAATATGCGGCGCAGGTGCCGACGGCCGCGGGTGAGCGATCGGTGCTGGCGCTGAAACGCGGGACGCTCGACGTCCGCCTGTCGGTTCCTGTCCCGCCGAACCGCCAGACGCCGCACGAACAGGACGAGCTGTACGCGGTTATCCGCGGAAAAGGCGTACTGATCCACGGCGACGAGCGCACGCCGTTCGCTGCGGGCGACCTGCTGTTCGTCGCCGCCGGGGTCGAGCATCATTATGCCGATTTCAGCGACGATCTGGCGCTGTGGCGGATCTTCTATGGCAAGACGGGCGGCGAGATTGAACCCTCACTTCCCTCGTCACCCCGGACTTGATCCGGCATCCATAACCTCGGCGTGGGCATGGACCCCGGATCAAGTCCGGGGTGACGAGAAAAGGGAAGCCGCAGCTATTTCTTCAGGTAGCTGCCGAGCCAGTTGAACACCGTCTGGTGCCACTGGACGCTGTTCGCGCCCTTCAGCACCCAGTGGTTCTCGTCGGGGAAGACGAGCAGCTGCGACGGAATGTTCCGGCGCTGGAGCGCGGTAAAGGCGGCGAGGCCCTGCGTATAGGGAATGCGGAAGTCCTTCTCGCTGGTGATCACCAGCATCGGGGTCTTCCACTTGGTCACATGATTGACCGGATTCCATTTTTCATATTCTTCGGGAACCTGGAAATAGGGGCCGCCATGCTCCCATTCGTCGAACCATAGCTCCTCGGTTTCATAGGCCATCGCGCGCGCGTCGAAGACGCCGTCATGCTGGACGAGGCATTTGAAGCCGTCGGTCCACTGGCCGGCGATCCAGTTCATCATATAGCCGCCATAGGAGGCGCCGAGAGCGCAAGCGTTGGCGATATCGAGCTGCGCATCCTGCTTGCCGGCGGCCGCGAGGCCGAGGCGGAGGTCTTCAAGCGGCTTGCCGCCCCAATCCTTGTTGATGCTGTCGGTGAAGGCCTGGCCGTAACCGGTCGACCCGTGGAAATCGATGCTGACGACGCCATAACCCTGCTGCGCGAACAGGCGCGGGTTCCAGCGCGTCGACCAGCCGTTGCCGAAGCTGCCCTGCGGGCCGCCATGGACGATGAAGGCGACCGGCAACTTCGCCGTGCTGTTCGCGGGTTTCAGAATGATCCCCCACACCTTGTCGCCATTGGCGCCCGCGAACTGCATCCGGTCGAACTTGACCGGATCGAATTCGGCGAGCGTCGCGGCGTTCACGGCGGTGACCTGCTTCACCTTGCCCTTTGCGTCGCGGACGTAAAGATCGGTCGGCGCGAGCGCGGTGTTGCGCGTGTAAAGAAGCGCGCCGCCCGGCAACACAGTGACGTCGCCGATCGTGCCGTCGAAGGCGTCGGCCGAAGCCTTGAGCTTTTCCACCTTGCCGGTCGCGGCGTCGACCTTGAACACCGGATGGTCGAGCACATCCTGCGCGGTGACGAACAGCGACTTGCCGTCCGCCGCCCACGCGATCGAGGCGACCGAGCGATCCCATGCATCGGTGAGCTTCTTTGTCTCGCCGCTCTCGAGGTTGCGCAGCATCAGCACCTGCCGGTCGGCTTCGTAGCTTGGCCGTGCCATCGCCGCATAGGCGAGCCATTTGCCGTCGGGCGAGGGGGTGGGGAGGGTGTCGGTTGCCTGATTGGCCTCGGTCAGGTTGACCGGCATCATCCGGCTGTCGACCAGCCAGCTATAGATGTCGAGGTTGGTCGAGGTCGGCTCGTTGCGATCGGCCTTGCGCAGCGTGAAAAAGACGGTGCGGCTGTCGGCGCCCCATGCGAGTTCTTCACCGCCGCCGAATGGCTTCGACGGGCTGTCGCCGATCAGGCCCGCGTCGACCGGGCGCGCGACGCTCGCCTTGCCACCGTCGAGGTTGAAGACGAAGGGGCGGCTGTAGGTGCCCGGCGTTTCCCAAGCATCCCAGTGGCGGACGAAGCCCGCGCCATCCTTATAGAGGCGGCCGCTGCCGGGGCCGACAAGCGCGCCCTTGTCCTTGGCGTCGCAGCCGAAGTCGGTGCATTCCTTGGGAATGTCGCCCCATGCGAGCAGCTTTTTGCCGTCGGGGGAAATCTTGAAGCCGGCGACGTCGGCCGGGGTGTCGGTGACCTGCGTTGCGGCACCGCCCGCGCTCAGATCGATGCGCCACAGCTGGTCCTTGCCCGATGCATTTGAGAGAAAATAGAGGCTGCCGTCGGGTGCAAAGGCGGGCGATGTCTCATTCTTGCCCGCGGTATCGGCGATCTGGACGGGCTTCGCGTCCTTTGCATTGCGGTCGACGAGCCAGAGGCCGGTCGAGCGCTTGTACGTCCCGGTTTCGGTGTCGGTCTGCTGGAAGACGACCCAGCGCCCGTCGGGCGACGCGGTCGGCGCGGCGACACGCTTTAGCGTCGCAAGGTCGACCTCGGTCATCGGACGGGCGAAAGCGGGGGTGGAAAGGGCGGCGGCGAGCGCGATCGCGCTGGACAGGATGTGGTTTCGCATGAAAGCGGTTTAGCGACGCGCGCTGCACGTTCAAGCACGAAGGCGCGCCAAATCGCGCTTCGCCGACGCCAACTAAATTTCGCTGGCGGGCCAAAAGGAAAAGCGCCATCGGGCCGATCGAGGAACGAGAAGGAAGCCGATGGTCCGCGCCATATTGAACACTGGCCGCATCTTCGTCCCGCTGCTGGCGGGCGCGAGTCTGCGCGACCGTGTGATTGCCAGCGTCGGCGCGCTGATCGGGATCGGCTTCGTCGGTCTGACCTGCACCGCGCTGTTCCCCTCGACAATGCCATGGATCGTCGCGCCGATGGGCGCTTCGGCGGTGCTGCTGTTCGCCGTTCCCGCGAGCCCGCTCGCGCAGCCCTGGTCGATCGCCGGCGGCAATGTGATTTCGGCGATCGTCGGCGCGATCGTTGCGTGGATATTTCCCGATCCGGCGATTGCCGCCGCAGTCGCGGTTTCGTTCGCGATCCTGACGATGTCGCTCTTGCGCTGCCTGCATCCGCCCGGCGGCGCTGCGGCGCTGAGTGCCGTGCTCGGGGGCTATGCGCTGTTCTCGGCGCATGTGGCCGATTTCCTGATTGTCGTTCTCGTCAATTCGCTGCTGATGGTGGCGATCGGATGGATGTTCCACCGCTTTTCGGGGCATAGCTACCCGCACCGCGCCAAGCCCGTCGAAGGCAAGGCCTTGCCGCCTGCGCCGGCTTCCGGCTTGCTGATGGGCGATATCGACCAAGCGCTCGACGATCTTGGCGAGACGTTCGACATCAGCCGCGAGGATCTTGCTCTGCTGCTCGAACGGGCGGAACTGCACGCCGCCGAACGCAGCGGCAAGCCTTAGCGAACGAGGACGCCGCCCTTCATCACATGGTCGATCTTTTCGAGCACGGTGATGTCGGCGAGCGGATCGGCCTTTACTGCCACGAAATCGGCATAACGGCCGGGAACGATCGCGCCGACGTCGCTACGGCCCATTTCCTCCGATGCGCGGCCGGTCGCCGACTGGATCGCCTGCATCGGCGTCATCCCGTATTTGACCATATTGCGGAACTGGCGCGCGTTGAGGCCGTGCGGATAGACGCCCGCGTCGGTGGCATAGCCGACGTTGACGCCGAGCTCGATCGCACGCTTGAAGGCGGCGCGCTGGGCGTCGGTCGTCTCGCGGTTCTTGCGCAGATATTCCTCGGGCCAGCCTTCCTTCGTGCCGACATCGTCGATGTAGGTGCCGTTGTAGATGTCCATCGCAAGCCAGGTACCGTGTTTTTTCGCAAGCTGGAGCGTCGCTTCGTCGGCGAGGCTGGCGTGCTCGATGCTGTCGACCTCCGCGTTGATCGCATTCTGGATGCCGATTGCGCCGTGCGCGTGCGCGGTCACCTTCTTGCCGCGGGCATGCGCGACCTTCACGACCGCGCGGAGCTGGTCGATGGTCATTTCGGGGGCGCCGGGCTCGGTGCCGATCGCGAGGACCGCGCCGGTCGCGATCGTCTTGATGAAGTCTGCGCCATGATCGAGCAAATAGGTCGTCTTCGCCGCCGCTTCCTCGGGCGTTGCGGCGACGCCGAGGCGCATGTCGGGCGGCAATTGCTCGTTCGGGACGACGCCATTGAGTTCGCCGCCGCCCTTCGGGATCGTGAGGTAGGCGCCGGCGACCCACATGCGCGGACCCGGCACGTCGCCGCGATCGATCGCATTGCGCAGCGTGACGTCGGTGAGCCCGCGATAAGTGCCGACATCGCGCACGCTGGTGAAACCCGCGTCGAGCGTCACCCTCGCGTTGCGCGCGCCGACGAGTGCGGTTTCGGCGGGCGAGGCTTTCATCGGTGCGGCGAGGTCGGCGCTCTGGCCGAGGTCGGCGAGATGCGTGTGGAGGTCGATCAGGCCGGGCAAGACGGTATAGGCGGACCAGTCGACGACTGTTGCACCGTCGGGTGCCTTGCCGCACGCGCCGACGGCCTTGATGCGCTCGGCCTCGACGGTGATGCACTGGCCGGTGCGGATATCGTTCGAGATACCGTCGATCAGCCGTCCGGTCTGGATATAAAGAGTTTCGGCCGACGCGGGCGTCGCGACGAGGACCGCCGCGAGCGCCGCCGTCAGATATTCGAACCGAACGCGTCGCACTGGCGCGGATCTCCCGATTGCAGGCCGCGGCGCAGCCAGGTCATGCGTTGTTCGCTCGTTCCGTGGGTGAAGCTTTCGGGCACCGGCCGCTGGCCGGCCGAGCGCATCAGCGTGTCGTCGCCGATCGCGTTGGCGGCGCGCATCGCTTCTTCCATGTCGCCGGGCTCCATTACCGACTGCCCGTCGTTCGTCTTCGCGCGCGCGGCCCAGACGCCGGCGTAGCAATCGGCCTGCAACTCCATGCGGACCTGCAGTGCATTGCCCTCGGCCTGCGAGGATCGCGCCTGCGCGCGGCGGACCTGTTCGGAAATGCCGCTGATCGTCTGGATATGATGGCCGACTTCGTGCGCGACGACATAGGCCTGCGCAGCATCGCCCGCGGCCCCAAACCGCTGCGCGAGTTCGCCAAAGAAGGCGGTGTCGAGATAGATGCCCTGATCGGCGGGGCAGTAGAACGGCCCCATCGCGGCTTGCGCCGCGCCGCAACCCGACTGGTTGCGATCGGTGAAGAAGCGCAGTTTCGGTTCTTGATAACCGTTGATCTGCGTACCCCAGAATTTGTTCGTCGAACTGAAGACGTTGCACGCGAAGCGTTCGCCCTCGGTGTCGCACGCCTGTGTATTAGTGCCGCGGCTGTCGGCCATCGGATCGGCAGTGCCGCTCCCGCTGCTGAGCATATTGGCGCCGGGGCCGAGCAGGAAAAAGGCGGCCACGCCGATCAGCAGGATCGTGCCGCAACCCATCTTGCGGCCGAGCAGCATCGGCAGGAAGCCGATCAGAAGCCCGCCAAGGCCGCCGCCTCCGCCGCCACCGCCGAAGCCGCCACCCCGGCCCAGATCGCGAATATCGTCTCCGGGATCATAATCGTCGAGGCGCATTGGACTTCTCCACCGGCAAGGGTCGTGTCGCGCCGAGTGTTACAGCAGCGTGGGGCAATTGGAAGGGGCTTCGCAGCCGACAAGCCATTGCAATGGCGCGTGCTGCGGTGCACAAATTGCACGTCCGCTAACCCGAGGATCGCGAGTCCATGCCCCGCCGTGCTGTCCGTGCCGCGCTTCCGCTACCTGATCTCGTCGTGCTTGTCTTGCAGGGCGGCGGCGCACTCGGCGCGTTTCAGGCGGGAGTCTATGAGGCGCTGATCGAGCTTCGCATCGAGCTCGACTGGGTCGCGGGGATTTCGATCGGCGCGGTCAACGCCGCGATCATCGCGGGGAACGAGCGCGATCAGGCGGTGGGCAAGATGCGCGAGTTCTGGGAGGGCGTTTCGTCGGCGCTACCCTCGCTGCCGACCGCGGATAATGACTGGGCGCGCGAATGGACGCATCTGGCGGCGGCGGCGCAGGTGACGGCGTTCGGCGTCCCGGGCTTTTTCATCCCGCGCTTTCCGCCACCGGCCTTCGCCGAGCGGCAGACGCCTGAGGCGGTCAGCTTTTACGACACCACGCCCCTGATCGCGACGCTCGACCGGCTGGTCGACTGGGACCGGGTGAACAACGGCAAGGTTCGATTGTCGGTCGGAGCGGTCGCGGTGGAGACGGGTAATTTCCGCTATTTCGACACGCAGTGCGACACGATCGACGCGCGGCACATCTTGGCGTCGGGCGCGCTGCCGCCGGGGTTGCCGCCGGTCGAGATCGACGGCAATTGGTATTGGGACGGCGGGCTCGTGTCGAACACCCCGCTGGAGCATGTCGTCGAGGCGGCGAACAAGGATATGCTCGTCTTTCAGGTCGACCTGTTCCCCGCGCGCGGCGAGCGCCCGCACGACATGGAGGCGGCCTGGTCGCGCGAAAAGGACATCCGCTATTCGAGCCGCACGCGCCGCATTTCGGACGGGCTGGTACGGCGGCGCAAGGAGCACCGGCTGATCGACCGCATGCTTGAAAAACTTCCGGCCGAATGCGCCGACCTGCCCGAGGTCAAGGCGGTGCGGCGGATGGTCGATTGCAAGGCGCTCAACGTCGTCCAGCTGATCCACGAACCGCCGGCCTGGCAGACGGGCGCGCGCGATTTCGAATTTTCGCGTTCGACGATGGAAGTCAATTGGGCGCTTGGCCGCGATGCGGTCGAGGCGGCGATGAAGGACGGGCACTTGCTCGCGGACAGCATCGCGGAAGGGCGCTCGGACAGTTTTGCGGTGCAATCGAACGGGCTCAGACCAAAGGATGGTTGAAGCGACCGGCGACCAATTTCACCTTCACATTCTCCCCCACTGAAAGGATATCCTATGCGCCTCACAGGAAAGACCGCCCTCGTCACCGGATCGACTTCGGGGATCGGGCTCGGCATCGCCAAGGCCTTTGCCGCCGAGGGCGCGAACATCATCATCAACGGCTTCGGCGAGGCCGATGCGATCGAGACCGAACGCAAGGGCCTCGAGGCGACCAGCGGCGGGAAGGCGGCCTACGACGGCGCTGACCTGACGAAGCCCGAGGCGATCGAGGAAATGTTCAAGCGCGCCGAGACGGATTTTGGCGGGGTCGACATCCTCGTCAACAATGCGGGCATGCAGTTCGTCTCGCCGGTCGAGGATTTCCCGGTCGAGAAATGGGACATGATCATTGCGCTCAACCTGACCGCGGCGTTTCACACGATCCGTCACGCCGTGCCCGTCATGCGCAAGAAAAAATGGGGGCGCATCATCGCGACCGCGTCGGCGCACTCGCTCGTCGCCTCGCCGTTCAAATCGGCCTATGTCACCGCGAAACACGGTCTCGCGGGTCTCACCAAGACCGTCGCGCTCGAAGTCGCCGATGCCGGGATTACCGTGAACTGCATCAGCCCGGGCTATGTGTGGACGCCCTTGGTCGAGAACCAGATTCCCGACACGATGAAAGCGCGGAACATGACGCGCGAGCAGGTGATAAACGACGTACTGCTCGCGGGGCAGCCGACCAAGCAGTTCGTCACGGTCGAGCAGGTCGCGGCCATCGCCTCCTTCCTGACGCGCGACGAGGCGGCGAACATCACCGGGGCGAACCTCAGCGTCGACGGCGGCTGGACGGCTGCCTGACCCGCTGCGCTCTTGAGCAATCTCCTTTGCCCTCTTAAGGTTAACGATAGAGGGACTGGGGAGAAACGGAGAATCATGGGTCGCACCATTTGGGTTTTGGCGGTGGCGCTTGGCGTCACCCTTGGCGCGTGCAAGTCAGTGGTGCCGCCGGTGCCCCCGTCGGCGGCCGATGCGCCGCCGGAGACGGGCACTTGGCGCGCAACGGCGACAGATCAGGATCAGGAGCGCATCCGCGGCTGGTACAAGAGCTGGCAGGCGGCGTTGGCAGACGCGAGGGCGAAAGGCTTTGGCGCCGATATCGATCGCGAAGGCATATTGTTGCAACCGACCGCGGCGCTGCCCAATCCGCATCTGCCCGCCGGCGATTATCGCTGCCGGACGATCAAACTTGGCACGCAGGGGCGAAGCGGGCTTGCTTACGTCGCTTATGGCTGGTTCCGCTGCCGCGTTGCACCCGAACAGGGATTGTCGAGCCTGACCAAGATCACGGGGTCGCAGCGCCCCGTCGGGCTGATCTTTCCCGACAATCTGAAGCGCCAGATATTTCTCGGGACGCTCGAACTCGGAGACGAGAAGATGGCGGTCAATTATGGCAGTGACCGAATGCGCGACATGGCAGGGCTAGTCGAGCGGATCGGCGACAATCGCTGGCGGCTCGTATTGCCCGCGCCGGCCTATGAATCCTTGCTCGACGTGATCGAACTCGTCCCGGCGAGCTGAAAAGAACAACAGGGGAATTGGCATGCGAATTTTGTTGATGAGCGCGGCGGCGCTGGCTTTGGCTGCGCCTGCCACGGCGCAAACGCTCGGCGGTGAGGTCGAAAAGCAGATGCCGTCGCTGATGGCGATCTACAAGGATCTGCACGCCAACCCCGAACTTAGTTTCATGGAGGTGCGCTCGGCGGGCATCCTCGCGGCCGAGGCGCGCAAGCTGGGCTATAAGGTCACCGAAAAGGTTGGCGGCACCGGCGTCGTCGCGGTGATGGAGAACGGCCCGGGCCCGGTGGTGATGGTGCGCGCCGACATGGACGGGCTGCCGGTCACCGAACAGACGGGCCTGCCCGGCGCGTCGAAGATCCGCGTGACCACGAAAGAAGGCGTCGAAACTGGTGTGATGCACGCATGCGGCCACGACACGCATATGACGGCGTGGATCGGTGTCGCGCGGCTGATGGCGGCGAACAAGGCGAAATGGTCGGGCACGCTGGTGATGATCGGCCAGCCCGCGGAGGAACGCGGCGCGGGCGCGCGTATGATGCTCGCCGACGGCCTTTATACGCGCTTTCCGAAGCCGCAATATGCGCTCGCCTTCCATGACGCGGCACAGTTTCAGGCGGGCAAGATCGGCTATACGCCGGGTTATGCGCTCGCCAATGTCGACAGTGTTGACATCACGGTCAAGGGCGTCGGCGGCCATGGCGCCTATCCGCAGACGACCAAGGATCCTATCGTGCTCGCGAGCCGCATCGTCGGCGCGCTGCAGACGCTCGTCTCGCGCGAGATCAGCCCGCTCGACAGCGCGGTGGTGACCGTCGGCAGCTTCCATGCCGGGGCGAAGCACAATATCATTTCGGACGAAGCGAAGCTGCAACTCACCGTTCGCAGCTATAGCGACGAGGTGCGCGATCACCTGCTCGATGGCATTGCGCGGATCGCGAAGGGCGAGGCAATCGCGGCGGGGATGCCTGAAGACAAGATGCCCGTCGTGACGGTGCAAAAGGACGAATATACCCCCGCGACCTTCAATACCCCGGAGTTCACCCAAAAAATGGCGGCGTTTCTGAAAACGAGCTTTGGCGAGGATCGCGTCGTTCAGATGCCGCCGGTGATGGGCGGCGAGGATTTCAGCCGCTTCTGGCGCGAGGACAAGAGCATCAAGAGCCTGATCGTCTGGGTCGGCGGGGTGCCGCAGGCCGAATATGACGCGGCGAAGAAGGAGGGGCGGACGCTGCCCAGCCTCCATTCGCCCTTCTGGGCGCCCGACGCGCCCGCGGTGATTTCGACCGCGACCGAGGCGCTGACCGCGATGACGATGAAGCTGATGGCGAAGAAATAGGAGGCGCGGAACCCGGCGAACCACTGCCGCCACATTACCTGGCCACGCGGCCGTTTCCCAAATAAATTGGGATGGACCTGTTCCCGGCACTGTGGTGAGCAAAAGACATGTCTGCCAACGAACCCGCTCCCGGCTTGACCGCGTGCCTCACCGACCGGGAAATGGAAATTCTTCGCCTGCTGGTCGCCGGGCATACGGTAAAGACCATTGCAGCGCGTCTCGGCCGTTCGGAAACCTCGATCAACGAGCGTTTGCGTGCTGCCCGGCGCAAGACGGGGGTCGGCAGCAGCCGCGAACTGGCGCGCCTTCTGGACCTCCAAAAAACTTGTGACGAAAATATCGATCTTTCGAGACAGCGCCCCAACGGGAAGGACTTGGCGCACACCGCAGCCGTCGGAGGTCGCGGTTCGAAAGGAATGATCGTCATGCTCATTGCAATACCCATGGCCGCCGCTGGACTGATGTTCGCAGCCGCTCCGTCTGCTGATCGGGCCGGAACACCGGACGCTGCTTACAGTGCCGCCTCCAAGCCATTGCCGCTGGTCGGAAGCTGGTCGCTGGACGCGTCGCAGATGCCGGAAAAGGAACGTCCTCAACGGGTCACGATGACCTTTCGTCCATCGCAGGACGGAAAATGGACGACGCGCGTGGAAGTCATTGCGCCGGACGGCTCCAGCAAGCATTCGGAATCGACCGCCGCTCTGGACGGGGTCCCCGTATCAATCACCGGCAATATGGATTTCATCGACAGCGTGGCCTTGCGTCAGCCGGCGCCGGACACCTTGGTCATGACGCTGGGAAAGGCAGGGGCCCGGGTGTCGACGCGCGTCTATACCGTCGCCAAGGATCTGAAATCCATGACCGAAACGATCGTCTGGTCCGCCGACGGCCGTCAGAAGCTGGAAACGACGCATTTCGATCGAATTGATTGATCGCGGGTAAGTTTTCACCGCCGGCATCGCGCGGCACCAACAAAGCAATCAGCCCTGACGCGCTGCGCGTTTTGCTAAAGTTGCGACTTCGCGCGCGCCGATAACAGCCTCCCACTTCGGCCCCCGGCTTGCCCCGGGGGTCGCCTTGTCCATATCGCTGTCGTCATTCCCCCTGGAAGGCGGCGAAGCTGCCGCTGCGGCCCGCGCCCTCGGTGAAGCGTTTTGCACCCGCCACTGCACCTTCGCGCAAGGGAGCAACCCCGGCGTGGGCTTCGTGTGAGAGCGCGCCTTCGATATCGAAATCCCATTGGCGATAGGCGCTGAGCCGGTCGCTGTTCATGCAGATTTGCGGGAAGGCGGCGATCTGCTTCGCAAGCTCGATTGCAGCGGAGAGGGCCGCGCCGTCGGCGACGACGCGGTCGGCAAGGCCGATGCGCTGCGCCTCATCGGCGGTGACCGGCCGCCCGGTCAGGATCATGTCGAGCGCGCGACCTTGCCCCACGATGCGCGGGAGCCGGACCGTGCCGCCGTCGATCAGCGGCACGCCCCAGCGGCGGCAATAGACGCCGAAGACAGCGCTTTCTGCCGCGACACGGAGATCGCACCAGAGCGCGAGTTCAAGGCCGCCGGCGACGGCATGGCCCTCGACCGCGGCGATCACGGGTTTGTCGAGCAGCAGCCGCGTCGGTCCCATCGGGCCGGGGCCGTTGGGATCGTAGCGGCTGGTTCCGACCGCGCCGAGATCGAAGCCGGCGCAGAAATGGCCAGCGCTGCCGGTGAGGATCGCGACCCTTGCGTCATAGTCGGCGGCGAAGATGGCGAAGGCGTCGCGCAGCGCGTCGGCAGTTGCGGGATCGACCGCGTTGCGCTTCGCCGGGCGATCGATGGTGACGATCGTGACGGCTCCGTCCTTTGCGATGGTGACGCTCATCGGGCTTGCTCCTCCATGACGTACAGCGTGCCGCGGGGCGGGGGGACTTGCAAGCGGCGGGCGCGCTCCCTACATAGAGGTCATGCGGGCCGGGCCCCTCTGGCGTCGGCGGGAAATTTCCCGCTACGTGATGTCGGACCGCATCGGGTGACACCGATGCTTGCGGCCCTTTCTCCCCCCTGATTTCAAGGGCAACAGCATCGGCGTCACCTGCTTGATTTCTCAATCAGGAGGCCCTTTTCGATGACGTTCAATCCCAATTTCTATCGACTGACCCAGCTTCATCGCCAACTCGACGATGCCGAACGGCGCGAGGCGCGTCGGCGCGGAGCCAATCCGTTCCGCCTGCTGCGGCTCAGGACGCTCAAGCTCGCGGTCAAGGAGCGGCTCGCGGCGTTGACGCTCCGGCCGTCGCTGCGCCCGGCGCTTGCCCGCTAATCCCCAAAAATGACGATCGAGAGCGCTGCCGAAAGGCGGCGCACTCGGCATATCCAGGGAAAAGATCATGGAATTTCTTTTCGCCGACTGGCTGGGTACACCGGCCTGGTTCTGGCTTTCGTTTATCGCGCTCGTGATTGCGCTCACCGCCTTCGACCTTGGCATTCTCAACAAGGAAAACAAGGAGATGGGGATCGGCGAGAGCCTCAAGCTCTCGGCGCTCTATATCGGTATCGCGACGGCGTTCGGCGCGTGGGTCTGGGCCGCGAAGGGCGGCGAGGCGGGCCTGCAATATTACACCGGCTTTTTCATCGAGAAGGCGCTGTCGATCGACAATATCTTCGTCATCTCGCTGATCTTCACGACCTTCGCGATCCCGCCGCGCTACCAGTATCGCGCTCTGCTATGGGGCATCGTCGCGGTGATCGTGCTGCGCGGCATCATGATCGCGGGCGGCGCGGCGCTCGTCACCGAATATGGCTGGGTGCTCTACATCTTCGCGGCCTTCCTTGTGTTCACCGGCGTGAAGATGCTGTTCGCGAGCGAAAAGCCGATGGACGTGAAGGGCAACCCGGTCGTCAAATGGCTGTCGCGCCGGATGCCGATCACAGACGAACTGCACGGCGAGAAATTCTTCGTGCGCGTGCCGGACGGCAAGACCGGAAAGATCGTGCTGGCGGCGACGCCTTTGTTCCTCGCGCTCGTCGTGATCAACCTCGCCGACCTCGTATTCGCGGTCGACAGCGTGCCGGCGATCTTTGCGATCACGACCGACACCTTCATCGTCTACACGTCGAACATCATGGCGATCCTTGGCCTGCGCGCGCTCTATTTCGCGCTGTCGGCGATGGTGCACCGTTTCCACTATCTCAAATATGCGCTCGCGCTGGTGCTCGTCTTCATCGGGTCGAAAATCTTCGTCGCCGATTTCGTGCTGGATGGCGCGAAATTCCCGCCGCTGGTCAGCCTGGGCGTCACCGTCGCGCTGATCGCGGGCGGCGTGATCTGGTCGCTGGTCAAGACGCGCGAGGAGGAAGCGGCGCTGCCGCAATGAAAATGTCCGCCGGAAGCGCAAGGGCTTCCGACGGACAGGCTTTCCTCCCCAGGAAAGCTCGGTAGGCGCGGAGGTCGGGTCGCTGGCCTCCGCGCCAAGAGGGGTGACGCGGGGGCTGCAACATTTCCCCCGCGTCGAACTCGTTTAAGCGGCGAACTGGTTCATCGTATTGTCTTTGCCCGCGGCTTTGAGGGCCGCTTCGCCGGCGAAATATTCCTTGTGGTCGTCGCCGATATCGCTGCCCGACATATTCTGGTGCTTCACGCAGGCGATGCCTTGGCGGATCTCGGCGCGCTGGACGCCCTTGACGTAGCCAAGCATCGCTTCGTCGCCGAAATATTCCTTGGCGAGATTGTCGGTGCTGAGCGCCGCGGTGTGATAGGTCGGCAGCGTGATCAGGTGGTGGAAGATGCCCGCCCGCTTCGCCGCGTCGCGCTGGAACGTGCGGATGCGGTTGTCGGCCTCTTCGCCCAGCGGTGTCGCGTCATAATCGGCGCTCATCAGCTTGGCGCGGTCATAGGCGCTGACGTCCTTGCCCTCGGCACTCCACGCGTCGAACACCTGCTGGCGGAAGTTGAGCGTCCAGTTGAAGCTCGGCGAATTGTTATACGCGAGCTTCGCGTTGGGGACGACTTCGCGGATGCGGTCGACCATGCCGGCGATCTGCTCGATGTGCGGCTTTTCGGTTTCGATCCACAGCAGGTCGGCGCCATTTTGCAGGCTGGCGATGCAATCCATCACGCAGCGGTCCTCGCCGGTTCCCGAACGGAACTGATAGAGGTTCGAGGGCAGGCGCTTCGGGCGCATCAGCTTGCCGTCGCGGTTGATGAGGACGTCGCCGGGGTTGCCCGCGCCGTCGACCTCTTCGCAGTCGAGGAAGCTGTTATACTGGTCGCCAAGGTCGCCGGGCTCCTTCGAGAAGGCGATCTGCTTGGTCAGGCCCGCACCGAGGCTGTCGGTGCGCGTCACGATGATGCCGTCCTCGACGCCGAGTTCCATGAAGGCATAGCGGCAGGCGCGGATCTTCGCGATGAAGTCCTCGTGCGGCACGGTGACCTTGCCGTCCTGGTGACCGCACTGCTTTTCGTCCGAGACCTGGTTTTCGATCTGGAGCGCGCAGGCGCCGGCCTCGATCATCTTCTTGGCGAGCAGATAGGTCGCCTCGGCGTTGCCGAAGCCCGCGTCGATGTCGGCGATGATCGGCACGACGTGGGTTTCATGATTGTCGATCGCGGCCTGAACCTGCTTGGCCTTGAGTTCGTCGCCTTCGGCGCGCGCGGCGTCGAGGTCGCGGAACAGCATGCCGAGTTCGCGGGCGTCGGCCTGACGCAGGAAGGTGTAGATTTCCTCGATCAGCGCGGGAACGCTGGTCTTTTCGTGCATCGACTGGTCGGGCAGCGGTCCGAATTCGCTGCGCAGCGCGGCGATCATCCAGCCCGAGAGATAGATGTAGCGGCCCTTGACGGTGCCGAAATGCTTCTTGATCGAGATCATCTTCTGCTGCGCGATGAAGCCGTGCCAGCAGCCCAGCGACTGGGTGTAGTTCGCGGGGTCGGCGTCATAGGCGGCCATGTCGGCGCGCATGATGCGCGCGGTGTAGCGGGCGACGTCGAGGCCGGTGCGGAACTTGTTCTGGGCGCGCATGCGGGCGATGCTTTCGCCGCTGATGCCGTCCCAGGTGCCGTCATAATCGCGGATGAGGCGGCCTGCCTGCGCCATGTCTTCTTGGTAGCCCATCATCTTGTCCTTGGCTCTTGCCCCGACGGGGCGTGGAGAGGTGATGGGGTCAAATTGACGGCCTACGCGCCGAAAGTGAAAAGCTTTGTCAATAATATTTGTGAAATATGGGCATTAGGTGTAAAAATGCGTGTAAATTAGTAAAGAAAGTTACAATGCTATGGCGGAGCGGCGGGTGTTTGCGGGGCCGGCGGTGCGCAAGGTACGGCGCGAGGCGGGAATGACGCAGGCTGCGATGGCCGAGGCGCTCGATATTTCGCCGAGCTATCTCAACCTGATCGAGCATGGGCAGCGGCCCTTGTCCGCGACGGTGATCGTCAAGCTGGCCGAACGCTTCGGTTTCGATGCGGCCAAGCTGGGCGCGGAGGACCTGCCGGGCGGGCTTGCAGGGCTGCGGCGACGGCTGGGCGATCCGCGTTTTGCCGATCTGGGGATTGGTGCACATGAGGTCGAAGAGTGGTTGCAGACGGCGCCGGCGACCGCCGCCGCCTTTGCAAGATTGTTCGATGCCGCGCCGGAAGGACGCGCGGAAGGAGAAGGCGATGCGCCCGAAGTTGCCGCCGTGCGCCGCGCGATCGAGAAATGGCGCAACCATTTCCCCGACCTCGACGCGCGCGCCGAGGAGTTGGCTGACGAGTTGCGGCTGGCGGGCGGCGACCTCTACGGTACGATTTCCGAGCGTTTGCGCACGCGGCACCAACTCGGCATCCGCATATTGCCGTCGGACGTAATGCCCGACCGGCTGCGCTGGCTCGACTGGCACGCGCGGCAACTTATGCTCAATGAGTTGCTGCGCCCCGCGTCGCGCACCTTTCAGGCGGCGGCGACGCTGGCGCAGATCGAGGCGAAGGGCGACATCGATGCGCTCGTTGCGGGCGCCGAATTTGCAGAAACCGCGGCGGCCAAGCTGTTCGAGCGCCATTTGATCCAATATTTCGCGGCGGCGCTGATGATGCCGTACAGCCGTTTTCTGCGCGCCTGCGACGCAACGGGATATGATCTCCTGCTGCTCCAGCGCCGCTTCGGTGCGGGTTATGAACAGGTCGCGCATCGGCTGACGACCTTGCAGCGTGTCGGCGCGCGCGGGCTGCCCTTTTTCATGCTGCGCATCGACCGCGCCGGGCAGGGGAGCAAGCGCTACGCCGGGGCGAGCCAGTCGCCGCTGGTCGACGGCGACGCGCGCTGTCCGTTGTGGAGCGTGCACGCGGCGTTCGCGCGTCCGGGCGAGGTCGTCGCCGATCTGGTCGAGCTGGAGGATGGATCGCGCTGGTTCACCCAGTCGCGTTCGGTCGCCGCCCCCGGCGCGACCGGAAGCGGTACGCCGGCGCGCTTTGCGGTTTGCGTCGGGGTCGATGCGAAGGTGGCTGCGCCGTTGATCGCGGCGCGCGGACTTGACCTGATGCGCAGCCCCGCGACACCGATCGGATTGGGGTGCCGGCGCTGTACGCGCACCGGATGCGTCCAGCGCTCGATGCCGCCGCTCGGCCGCCCGCTGCGCTTCCGTGAGGGCGAGCGCGGGGTGAGCGCGTTCGATTTTGCGGGCGACTGAGGTTAACCGGCGTTTACGTTGTGACTTAATTTGGCACATAGCGTGCCGTATTGGGAACGGTGCGTGTCTATCAGGCGGCCGCAACGGGACCCATAATGCTTGTACGAATTGAACCAGAGGACGTCGAAATCGGCATGTTCGTCCACGCCTTTGAAGGGTCGTGGTTTGATCACCCGTTCTGGCGGAGCAATTTCCGGATCGAGACGATCGAGCAGCTGGAGCGTATTCGCAATTCGGGCATCGAAGGGCTGATGATCGACCCCGAGCGGGGGATTGCGCCGTCCGGGGCGCGCCTGCCAGATAAAGGCGAAGAAGGTCCGCGCCAAAAGCTGTCGCGATCATGGGGCAGGCCGCGACCGACCGTCCGCACCGCCCCGTTACCAAAGATTTTCGCCCAGCCAGATCCCGAGGATCGGGCGGCCCCGCGTCCGCGTCGCGGCTATTCGAGTGAATGTCGCCGCGCCAAGCCGGTGATCGCGCGAACGCGCAAAGCCGTCGTCGACATGTTCGACGCCGCGCGTTTGGGCCGGGCGGTCGAGGTTAAGCGTATGGTACGTCTCGCCAGTTCGATCGGGGCGTCGATCGAGCGCGATGCGAAGGCGCTCATCAATCTCGTCCGCCTCAAGGAGAAGGATCAATATACCTATCTCCATTCGGTCGCGGTCTGCGCGCTGATGATCAATTTCGCGCGCCATCTCGAACTCGACGCGCAGCAGATACAGGATCTGGGCGTGGCCGGCTTGCTCCACGATGTTGGCAAGGTCGCGATCTCCGACGAGATATTGAACAAGCCCGGGGCGCTGTCGAAAGGCGAAATGCAGTCGGTACGGGGGCATCCGACTGCGGGCCACCGGCTACTCGCGAGTTCGCAGGGCGCGCCGGAACTGGCGCTGGAGCTTTGCCTGCGTCATCATGAGAAAGTCGATGGCACGGGTTATCCCGGCGGATTGAAGGGCGAGCAATTGTCGCTCGCGGCGCGCATGGGTGCGATTTGTGACGTCTATGACGCGGTGACGTCGAACCGGCCGTACAAGCGGGCGTGGACGCCGTGTGAGGCGTTGACCGAAATGCAGCAGTGGAAGGGGCATTTCGACCCCGCGCTGCTCGACCGTTTCTCGGACAGTCTTGGCATCTATGCAATGGGGACGCTGGTGCGGCTTTCGACGGGCGAACTCGGCATCGTCGTCGGCAGCGCCGGCGAATCCGACGAGGATGTTGTCGTTCGGGCCTTCTTCGACTGCGACGCGCTCGCCGAGATCGATCCTGTCGACCGGGCGATCGCGCCGTCGGCCGAACATCCCCGGATCATCGGGCGCGACAGCCCGACCTTCTGGCGCTTTCCCGACTGGGATGTGTTGCGCCACAAGGTGCTGGCGACGAAGATCGTCCCCGACGAGGACGAAGGCTGAGAAGGCTCCGCCGTCGACCGTCGGCCTCTTGACCCGCATCCTTTCGCGCGCAGGATCGTTAACCTTGTCCGAACTGCGAGGACAAGCATTTGAAACCTATCTTCATTCTATCATGCCTGTTGCTCGTCGCCGGTTGCAATGCGGCGCCGGACAAGGCGGATTCCGAACAAGCGCCGGTCGCCAAGACCTCCGCCGATTCCGATAGCCTCCGCTTCGAGGACGCTAAAACCGACGCGGCGCCTTTCACCGATCCGCCGATCCTTCGTGCGCAGGTGCTTCTCGATCATCTCGGCTTCTCGCCGGGGGTGATCGACGGGAAGGACGGGCAATCCTATGTTGCCGCGCTCCGCGGTTTTCAGAAGGCACGCGGGCTCAAAGAGAGTGGCAAGCTCGACGCAGCGACCGAGCAGGCGCTGCAACAGGGGCGCGATATCGCGGCGACACGGATGGTCGTCATACCAGCGGGTTTTGCCAAAGGGCCGTTTGTTCCTGCTTTCCCGAAGGATGCCGCCGCGCAGGCCAAGTTGCCCGCGCTCGGCTATCGCAATCTGACCGAGGCGCTCGCCGAACGCTTCCACACGACGCCCGAAACCCTCGTGGCGCTCAATAGCCCGTCGACGCTCGTCGGGGCGGGCCGGCCGTTCCGCGTCCCCAATATCCCCGATATCGACCGCGCGACGCTGGGCGAGGATGCGCGCGGGTGGAACGGCACGCTCGAACGGCTGGGTGTCGCGCCGACGCAGGTGGCGGCCGCGAAGGTGGTGGTCGACAAGTCCGAGGGGGTGCTGAAGGTCTATGACGACGGCGACAAGCTGGTCGCGCAATTCCCCGCCACGATGGGCAGCAGCCACGACCCGCTGCCGATCGGCAAATGGAATATCCAGGGTGTCAGCCGCAATCCCGACTTCCATTATAATCCCAAGCTGTTCTGGGATGTCAGCAACAACAAGGAAGCGGTTCTGCTGCAGCCCGGCCCGAACAGCCCCGTCGGCGTCGTGTGGCTCGACCTCAACAAGCCGCATTATGGCATTCATGGGACGAGCGAGCCGCATACGATCGGGCGCGCCGAGAGCCATGGGTGCGTCAGGCTGACCAATTGGGACGCTGCGCGTTTGGCGCAGATGGTGAAACCCGGAACGCCCGCGATCTTCCAGAAATAGGGCGTCTTGGGCGCGCTCAGCTCAGGAAGTTGACGATCTGTTCGATGACGACGTCCATTGCAGGCTCGTTCGAGCGCAGGATATGATTGTCGGTGTCGAGCGTGACCAGCGAAGCGCCGCGGATGTTCGACGCCAGTTCAATCGCCTGGTCGATCCCGATGCGCTGATCGGCGCGCGCGTGGAGGATCAATGTCGGCACGTCGATATGCTCAAGGTGCTGGCGCACGTCGATATTGCCGAACAGGTCGAGGAAGGCGGCGGCGTTGTCGGGCGACACCGTCTGTTTCTGGAAATCGTTGAACCAGGTGAGCTCGTCGGGGGTCGCCGACGGGGTGAAGCTTTGCGAGAAGATTTGGCGATAGATCGGCGTATCCTTGCCCCAGCCGCGGCGGACGAGGGTGATCACCGCCTCGCGCTCGTCGGCCTCGCCCTCGTCGACGCGGTGGCGCCAGCCGGTTGCATAGCCCCCGAGCAGGATCAGGTGCGACACGCGCTCGGGGTGGCGGCGCGTATATTCGATCGCGACCGCGCAGCCCTGCGACAGCGCGAAGAGCGGGAAGCGGTCAAGACCGAGCGCGTCGACGACTGCTTCCAGATCGGTGACGAGCGATTCGAACGCGATAGGCCCGACGTCCCAGTCGGACAGGCCGTTGCCGCGCTCGTCGTAGCGCACGAGCCGGAAATGTTCGGAGAGGTCGCCGACCATGCGGCCCCACAGCGGGCTGCCCCAGTCGAGTTCGAGATGGTTGAGCCAGTTCGCGGTCTTGACGAGCAGCGGGCCGTTGCCGGTGACGGCATAGGCGATGCGGACACCGTCGGGGGCGAAGCAATAGCGCACCTGCTGCACCGGGAATTCGGAGCGGTCGACCGCCGAGGTCAGGCCGTCGTTGAGCGCGTCGGCGGCGGCGGCGAAGCGCGTCCGATCGGCCGACGGCCAGATCGCATTGCGCGAGGCTTCGTCGAGACAGCGGCGGCGGCGCCGGTCGATCGCGGCGCGTTCGGCGGCGAGCCACAGGCTGTAATCGTCGAGCCCCGAGAGCTCGAGCCCGGGGAGCGGCGGTTCCAGCGCGCGCAGCGGATCGGGGCGGTCTATATCGAAGGAAAAGCCCGACGCGTCGATCGCGACGCGTTCGCGGTCGGCGGCGAGCAGGTCAGCCTCGTCGCCGAGCAAAGCGCGGATTTTGGAGAGCGACCAGCGGAGCGCGGCGCGCGGATCGTCGGGGATGCCGAAAAAGATTTCGCAGAGCCGCTCGCGGCGGACGGGCTTTCCGGTGAGCAGCAGATAGGCGAGCAGCGCGCGCGTCTTGCGCGAGGCAGGGAGTGCGACGGGGGTGCCGCCGCGATGCAGCTCGAATTCGCCGAGTAGTCTGACCTCGAAGGGCTCCGATCCGCGCATGGTGAGGGTCTGCCGCGCAATTCCCACGCTGTCACGGCAAATTCCAACGCTCGTTCAAACGCTGCCGCACACGGGGCGCGGGCATTTCTGTCCTCGCCAACAAAGGAGGCTAAAAATGTACGGTAACTTCAAATCCCTGAACGGCGAACCCCTCGCCGCAATGGCGTCGCTCAGCTTCGCCTTTCTGATCTTTGCGGTGATGCCGCATCTGATCTTCATCTGACCGAGGCGACGGAGAAACGCCATGTGCAGCAATGTGAACCTCATGACCGATGTGATTGAATCGGAGTCGCTCAGCGCGGAGGAAGAAGCGTTCGCAGGGAAACTGATCGCGATGGTCAACAACGGTATGGCCGGGTTGATGATCGCGATCGGTCACCGCACAGGTCTGTTCAACGCGATGAAGGGCGCAGGCGCGCTGTCCAGCGACGAGCTGGCGACACGCGCCGCGCTCAACGAACGTTATGTCCGCGAATGGCTGGGCGCGATGGCGACCGCCGGGATCGTCCTGATCGATCGCAGGACCGGCAAATTTATTCTGCCCGCAGCGCATGGCGCGTTCCTTGGAACCGACGCCGCCCATGGGTCGATGAGCAGCTATTTCCAGTATCTTTCGGTGCTCGGCTCGGTCGAGACGCGGATCGTCGACTGTTTCAAGAACGGCGGCGGGCTGTCGTACGGCGATTACGACCGCTTTCACGAATGCATGGCCGAGGACAGCTATCAGAATGTCGTTTCGGCGCTGGAGGATGCCATCCTGCCCCTCGCGCCGTGGACAATCGGCCGGCTCGAGGCCGGGATTGCGGTCGCCGATATCGGCTGCGGGCTGGGCAAGGCGCTGATCCGGCTGGCCGAGCTCTTTCCGAACAGCCGCTTCACCGGCTATGATCTGTGCGCCGACACGGTGCTGCTCGCCGAAATCGAGGCGGCCGAGCGCGGGCTGGACAATGTCCGCTTCGAGCGCGCCGATGCGACCTTGCTCGAGGGCGAAGCGCGGTTCGACCTGATCTTCACCTTCGATGCGATCCACGACCAGGCGCATCCCGCGGCGGTGCTGGCGCATATAAGGCGGCTGCTGAAACCCGGCGGCACCTATGTGATGCAGGAGATCCGCGCCGCGACCGACGTGGCCGACAACCTCGACAACCCGCTCGCGCCCTTCATCTACACGGTGTCGTGCATGCATTGCATGTCGGTGTCGCTGGGGCAGGGCGGGGTCGGGCTGGGCGCGGCGTGGGGTGAGCAGCTGGCGCTCGCGATGCTCGCCGATGCGGGTTTCTTCCGGGTCGAGGTGCACCAGTTGCCGCACGATCAGATGAACAATTATTTTATCTGCCGGCCCGATTGATTTCCCTCCCGCAATCGGCCGCGAGAAGTCCTTCGCCTGTCCTTGCTGGCGAAGGGCTTTTCGTTTCGGGTCAGGCCTTTTGCGCCGCCGTCCAGCGGTCGATCACCGATTCCAGCACCGAAATCGGCATTGCGCCCGCCGACAGCGCGGTGTCGTGGAAACCGCGGATATCGAATTTGTCGCCGAGCGCGGCCTTCGCCTTTTCGCGGATCGCGACCCAGCGCGTCTGGCCGACCATATAGCTCGTCGCCTGACCCGGCCACACGCAGTAGCGTTCGATCTCGGTGACGTTCGACCCCTCGGGGGTGCCGAGCGAGTCGTTGTAATAGGCGATCGCCTTCTCGCGGCTCCACCGATAGTGATGGAGGCCGGTGTCGACGACGAGGCGTGCGGCGCGGAACATATAGCTTTGCAGATAGCCGAGCTGGCCCCACGGATCGTTTTCATAGACGCCCATCTCGTCGGCGAGCTGCTCGGCATAGAGGCCCCAGCCCTCGGTATAGACCGAGTAAGCGGGCAGACGGCGGAGGCGCGGGATGCCCTCGGCCTCCTGCGCAAGCGCGATCTGGTGGTGATGGCCCGGGGTCGCCTCGTGATAGGTCAGCGTCGGCAGCGTCCACGACGGATTTTCGGCGGTATCGCGCAGGTTGATATAATAGGCGCCGGGGCGCGAACCGTCGAGCGCGGGGATCTGGTAATAGCCGCCGGGCGCGCCCGCCTCGATCTCCGGCGGAACGCGGCGGATGTCGCATTTAGCCTTGGGCAGGCGGCCGAAGGCTTCGGGCAGGCGGCGCTGCATTTCCTGGATCTGCTCGTTCAGTTTGGAGATCAGGTCGGCCTTGCCCTTGTCGGTGTTGGGGTAGAGGAAGCGCGGATCCTTGCCGAGCGCGCGCATGCGTTCGGCGACGGTGCCTTTGGACATGCCTTGCGCCTTGAAGATCGTATCGGCGCGCGCGGTGAGTGCGGCCATGCGGTCGAGCCCGAGCTTGTGCACTTCCTCGGCCGACATGCCCGTCGTCGTCGCGAAGCGCAGCGCATAGGCGTAATATTCGTCGCCCTTGGGCAGCCGCCACACGCCGGCATCGTGCGTCGCGCGCGGGCGGACGGCGGTGAGTTCGGCCGCCTGGCGCCGCATCGCCGGATAGATTTTGCCTTCGACGAGCGCGGCGCAGCGTTTCGCCCAGTCGCCGGGGATGTCGGCGGTCTTGGTCTTGAGGTTGGCCGTCAGGATGTTCGCGTCGGGCGTGGGCGCCCAGATCTTGTCGAACAATACGAGTGTGCGGTCGATGACGAAATCGGGCGGGATGATGCCCGCAGCGTGATCGGTCTTGATCCGCCCCGTTTCATTGTCGAGCTGGACCGCGAAATCGGCGCAGCGCGAAAGATAGGCTTCGGCATCGGCGGCGTTGGCGATGCTGTGCTGGTTGACGAGGAAATCGGGGATCGAGCGGTAGGTACCGCTAAGCTGCGTCACCGGATGCGGTTCAGGCCAGCTGTGAAGTCCGTAGCTGAAACTATCGTAAGCCCTGACATAATCTTCCCATGGACCGCGGAACGTCTCATAATTGACGAGGTCCATTCCCGAGAGCTTCTTCGGGTCGATCGTCTTCAGCTCCCTAAGCCCCGTGCGATAGAGATCGTGACCCTTCTTGATCCCCGCTGGCGAGCGGTCGGCGAGTTTGGCCTTGGCGGCGGCACGATCGCCCTTGTCGAGCCCCAGCGAGGTCGCGAACTCGGGGTCCTGATCGACGAGCATGTCGTAGATGCGCTCGTAAATCGCGGTCAACCGCGCGCCTTCGCTGTCGGGAGCGGCCGCGAGCGCCGCGCGCGCCGGCGAACGGGCGCCAGCCAGCATCGACGAAGCCGCGGCGGCGGCAAGCAAGGTGCGACGGTCTAACATATTGCGATCTCCGGAAAAAAGTCCGGGCGTGCGCGGCGGCCCACGCCCAATAGGTGTACTGTTGCAGCAAGTCACCGTTGGCGCAAGTGTTTGATGCGGCAGGTCGATTGTCCTAGGCGATCGCGCGAGTGTAAAATTAACCGACAGTTGACGCCTCGGCTGTAAAGTCGCGCGGGCGAAAGGGCTTTGGCGATTTTCCATGTTTCGGCTGTTTAAACATTATGTTCCGCACGCCGTCGTCTGGCTGGCGTTGATCGAGTTTTTCGCGCTGCTCGGTTCGGCCGAGGGAGCGTGGCACCTCTATGCGCATCAGGCGGGGTTCGATCCCGGGTCGCTCGGCGATCGCTGGCTGCCCCTTTTGACCTTTGGCCTTTCGAACTCGCTCGCGATGATGGCGACCGGCATGTACGGGAACGAGGGGCTGCGCTCGATGCGCTTTGCCACCGCGCGCCTGCTCGCCGCGATCTCGCTCGGGGTGATCTTCCTCTCGGTGCTCGGTTTCCTGTTGCCGACCGCGACGCTGTGGCGCGCGAACAGCCTCTATGCGATGATCTTTGCCATCGCGGTGCTGTTCGTGATCCGCCTGGTGCTGACCCAATCGTCGGGGACCGAGGCGTTTCGCCGCCGCATCCTGGTGCTGGGCGCCGGGCCGCGCGCCGCGCGATTGGCCGCTTTGGCCGAAGCGCCGGGAAGCGGGCTCGAAATGGTCGGCTTCATCGCGATGAGCGCGGCCGAAAAGACGGTGGTGGGAGCGGTCCCGCGTGATACGATCGCCAATCTGTCGGACCATGTCGTCGATCTGCGCGCGGGCGAAGTCGTGCTGGCGTTGGAGGAGCGGCGCAACGCGCTGCCGCTGAACGACCTGCTCCGGGTCAAGACGACCGGGGTCCATGTCAACGACATCGCGAGCTTCATCGAGCGCGAGACGGGGCGCGTCGACCTCGCGACGACCAACCCCAGTGGGCTGATTTTTTCCGACGGCTTTTCGGCCGGGCAGCGCATTTCGAAGGTCGGCAAACGGCTGTTCGATATCCTCGCCAGCCTGATCGTCCTGATAGTCGGGCTGCCGCTGATCGTCATCGCCGGGATTGCCGTGATCCTCGACAGCCGCGGGCCGGTTTTCTACCGCCAGCCGCGCGTCGGCCTGTTCGGCGAACCCTATGACATCTTCAAGATCCGTTCGATGCGCACCGATGCCGAGGCGGAGGGCAAGGCGGTGTGGGCGGCCGAGAATGATCCGCGCGTCACCCGCGTCGGCCGCGTGATCCGCAAGCTGCGCATCGACGAACTGCCGCAGACCTGGTGCGTGCTGAAAGGCGACATGAGCTTTGTCGGCCCGCGTCCCGAACGGCCGAGCTTCGTCGAGGAACTCGAAATGAAGCTGCCCTATTATGCCGAGCGCCACATGGTGAAGCCCGGCCTGACCGGTTGGGCGCAGATCAATTACCCCTATGGCGCGTCGGTCGAGGATGCGCGCGTGAAGCTTGAATACGACCTCTATTACGCCAAGAATTATTCGCCCTTCCTCGACCTGTTGATCCTGCTCCAGACGGTACGCGTTGTGCTGTGGCCGGAGGGGGCGCGGTAGCCGTGTCCACGCTGGCCGGCCTGTCCCAGATCCTGTCGGGCCTCGCGTTGGCGGGCTTTGTCGGCGTCACCTTGTGGCTGCTGATGCGGCCGCGTGCGCGGATGGCGGCGCTGATGCAGGCACCGCGCTTGCTTGCCGCGAGCGCCGCAGCCACCGCCTGCTGGTGTGCGGCGCTGACCATCTATGGCGCCGGATCGTCGCAGTCGATGGTTGCGCAGACGGTGCGCGACCTGGCGATGCTGCTTTGGCTCGGCGCGACATTCTGGTCGTCGCAGGCGCCGATGTCGCCGCCGCTGCGCCTGATCGCGCGGATGCTCGCAACGATTTGTCTGTTGACGCTGCTGCTTGGCGTGGCGGCGCATCTGCGTGCGGGAGCTGCGGCCGAGGCTTGGATGAAGCCGACACTGGATTTCGCCGCGACGGTCGTTGCAATCGGCGGATTGCTGATGATCGACGGCGGCGTTCGGCACGCAAGCGCCGGGCAGCGTATGCCGGTGATGGCGGTCGCCGCCGGCTTTGCGATGCTATGGGCCTATGAGTTGAACGTCCAACTGATCGGCGCGCTGACGGGCAAAATCGCTTCGACTCTGATCGCGCTGCTTCCCGCGATCGTGCTGCTTACGTTGCCGGTTTACGTCGTCGCCGCAATGGACGTCGGGCGCCAGAGGATGCGCTTGTCGCGCACTGCTGCGACGCGCACGCTGATCCTGCTGGGCGCGGCCGCCTATTTGATCGTGATCGCGCTTACCGGCGCCGTCGCGCGTGTCTTTGGGGGCGATTACGCCGAGTTGGCGCAGGCGATCTCGTTGCTCGTTGCGCTGGGTGCCGGGGGACTGATGCTCGCCTCTGCACGGTCGCGGGCCTGGTTGTCGGTTATGATTTCCAAGCATTTCTTCGAGCATCGCTATGATTATCGCGCCGAGTGGATGCGCTTCACCGCGACGCTGGGACAGGGCGCGAAGGGCGATGGGAGCGAAGACGACCGCAATCTTTATCGCCGCGTCGCCAAGGCGCTCGCCGACCTGACCGGTAGCCCGGGCGCGCTTCTGATGACGCCGGCGGCCGGTGGCGGCTTTCGCATCGCCGAACAATGGCATTGGCCGGGCGACGCGAGCGAGGATGCGACGCTGTCGCTGCGCTCGGCCTTCATGCTGCAGGAAACGCAGCATATCGTCGATCTGGATGCCGAGCGGCGGGGACATCCGGGCGAGGATCTGGCGATCCCCGAATGGTTGATGGCTGATAGCCGCGCATGGGTCCTCGTGCCCGTGCTGCATTTCCAGCGAATGATCGCGATCGTCGTGCTGCACCGCCCTGCGGTATCGCGCGCGTTGGACTGGGAGGATCTTGACGTGCTGCGGATCGCGGGGCAGCAGGCGGCAAGCTATCTCGCCGAATCGCAAAGCCAGCAGGCCTTGTCCGAAGCGCGGCGGTTCGACGAGTTCAACCGCCGCTTTGCCTTCATCATGCACGACATCAAGAATCTGGCGAGCCAGATCGGGCTGCTCGCGCGCAACGCCGAACGTCACGCCGACAAGGCGGATTTCCGGGCCGACATGGTCGAAACGCTAAAGATCTCGGCGGGGCGGCTCAGCGATCTGCTCGTGCGCCTGTCGCCGCGCGAACGCGGCCCGGCGGCAGAGGCCGGGCGGACGTTGGTCGAGCCGGTGCTGAACGAGATTGCCGCCGAGATGCGGCCGCGCCGCGCGCTGTTCGTTG
>JAESGS010000498.1_pt1 | contig 27393 bp, 24 predicted proteins | sample 9269761 | NCBI WGS metagenome assembly JAESGS01 (sample SAMN15741799, study PRJNA653493) | algae metagenome | isolation source: Cyanosarcina radialis HA8281-LM2 and co-occurring heterotrophs from damp... | place: USA: Makauwahi cave, Hawaii | collected 2011-01-06 | reverse complement strand
CGGCGGCTTACGCCGCTCGGCTCGCCAACTCAGATGTTCGCCGTCAGGTTTTCGGCGGCCGTCGACTCCCGCCGTCGGAAGATGTTGCGGATGGACGCGACCAACCCCTTGAGGGAGTCGAACCGGCGATGAGGCCATGCGAGCGCCCGCGCGTACCAGCCCCACGCGGTCGTCGGCTCGGCCGAGCGAAGCACCCAGCCCATCGTGCGGGCGGTCGAGGCGTAGCCTTCCGCCATGGCGTCCGCCGCGATGCCTGCCCGGTGGCGGTGCATGATCGATAACGCCGTGGCCACGCGGTCTGACAATTTCTGAGACAGGTTGCCGTGGCCGGTGCGGTACAGCACGAGCGGCTCCGGCACGTAATCGAAGGAATAATACCGCGCCACGCGGAGCCACAGGTCGAAGTCGATGGCCAGATCCCACTGCGGGTCGAAGTTGCCGACGTGGTCGAACACCTGTCGGCGGACCATCGCGGACGAGAAGCAGACGAAGTTCTGCACGAACATCCTGTCGAGAACGCGGCCGGTCGGCGTGTTCGCGACCGGCTGCTTCGCGAGCTTGTTCCCTGCTTCGTCGATCAGTTCGCGGCCGCAGAAGACGACGCCTACGTCGTCGCGAAGCAGTGCCAGCTGCTTCTCCAGCTTGGTCGGCCGCCATGCGTCGTCGGCGTCGAGGAACGTCACGATGTCGCCGCGGCTGAGGCGGATGCCGAGGTTCTTCGCCCGCGACTGACCGAGCTTGTCCGAGCGGACGTACCGTACCCGCGGGTCGGCCAGGAACGGCCTCACCGCGGCCGGCGTGTCGTCCGTCGAGCCGTCGTCGATGACGACGAGTTCCCAGTCGGCGTGCGTCTGCGCGAACACCGATTCCACGGCCGCCGGCAGGAACCGGGCGTAGTTCTTCGCGGCCATCACCACGGACACGGTCGGCGTCATGCCACCAGCGCCCTCGCGTGTCGGGGGGCGACCTTCGAGATGCAGAACCGGTACTTCCCGCTCGGCTCCTGCGGGATCGCGTCCACCAGTTCCACGTCGTGCCGCATCGCCGGGCCGAACAGTTCCTCGACTAGCCCCGCGATTTGCTGGCGGCTTTCCGCGCCGAACTCGTCGGACGGCACGATCCGCAGTCGCAGGAGTGTCACTTCTTCCTGGACGATTTGAATCTGGGCCGTGCCCGCGATGCGGAGGGCGAAGTTTTCCGTGAGCGAGATGCCGGAGATCAGGCTGCCGCTCGGCGAGACGACGAAGTCGGCGTCGCGGCCCTCGACCTTCTCGATCAGCGGCAGTCCACGGCCGCACGGACAGGTTCGACCGCTTGCCGTGACGTGGTCGCCGGTCCGGTAGCGGATGAGCGGCATCGCGAGGTTCGTCAGGTCGGTCACCACCAGCGGGCCTGTCGGGTCGCCCTCGACTTCCGTGTAAACCGAGTCCGCGTTGACGTGTAGCCCGCGGTGGTACTCGCACTCGCTGGCGATGAGGCTGACTTCTTCGCAGCCGTACCGGTCTGTGGCCGGGACGCCGAAGACTTCCTCGATGGCCGTCCGCTGCCAGCCGTGCAGCGGCATCGACGTGGAGATGATGCCGTTCGGCCGCACGTCGGTGACGCCCTCGGCCTTCAGTTTTTCCGCGAGCAAGAACAACGAGTGGGCGTGGCCGAACAGCAGCCCCGGCCGGTGGCGGCGGATCGTGGCGGCGAACTCTCTCACGCGGGCGTCGGTCAGCTCGACCGTGTCCAGGTACACGGCCCGGTCGAGCAGCCAGTTCCGGACGCGGCCCTTCAGCCCGAACTTGCGGTACTCCGGGTTGCCCCAAACCTTCGCGACCCGTTGCCCGAGCCGCCACCCGGACCACTCGTCGCTCCGCAGGGTGCAGGCGTACTTCCACTGCTTGCCGGGTTCGTCCAGCCGGATCGTCAGCGGCACGCCGGTCGAGCCGGACGTCCGCTTCACGACCAGCTTCTGCCCATGGTACGCGGTCGAGAGGAACTCCGCCTCGTACGCCCGCAGGTCGGCCTTCGTCACAACCGGGAAGTTTTCCAGATCGCGGAGTTCATGCACGTCGTTCGGGTGAACGCCGGCCGCGGCCCAGGTCCGGCGGTAGTACGGGACCGTGCCGAAAGCGTGGCGGAGGATCGCTTTCAACGCGACGAGTTGCCGTTGCCGGACGACCGCCGGCGGGTCGAACTGCGTCTGTCGGAGGACGCGGAGGTAGCGCAGGTGCTTGCTCCCCGCCTTCGCGGCGGCGAGCGGTTGCAGGACGTGGCGGTTCAAGAGGTCGAGCATCCGTGCCCCCGGTGAGAATCAGAGAAGACTTCTCTGCCATTCAATTTGTTGAGTCAACCCGTCGTCCATGCTCGTCGTCGGCTTCCACCCCACGTGCTTGAGCAGCTTGCCCACGTCCGCCCCGGTCGAGAACTGGTCACCCTTCCGCGGCGGGTGGCGCTCGATGATGGCCGTTTTGCCGGTGATGCGCTCGATCTTGCGGATCACGTCCAGAACGGTGACGAGTTCGCCGCCGCCGAGGTTGAACACCTCGCCGGACATTGCGCCCGTGGACCGCACGACCGCGTCCACGCAGTCGTGGATGAACGTGTTGCCGCGGATGTGAAGGCCGTCGCCGGTCAGCTTGATCGGCTGCCCGGTCAGCACGGCCTGGATGAAGTGGTTGAACCCCATGTCCGGCCGCTGCCGCGGGCCGTAGACGCTGAAGAACCGCAGGACCACAGCCGGAACGCCGAACTCGTCGCCGTACACGCGGCAGAGGTGCTCGCCGGCCAGCTTCGTGATGCCGTAGGGGGAACTCGGCTTCGTCGGCAGCGACTCGTCGCCGCTCGCGTACTTCCCGTAGACGCTGCTCGTGCTGGCGTAGACGAACTTCTTCAGCGCCTTCGACTCCTTGACGCTTTCCTGCAGCCGGTGCGTGGCGGTTAGGTTGCACCGGTTGTATTCGTCGAAGTTCGTCCAGCTCTTGTTCAGCCCCGGCATCGCGGCGATGTGGAACACCCACTCCACGCCCTCGACGACGTTCGCCGGCACGCCGTCGGCCAGGTCGAGTTCTTGAAACGCGAACGCCTTGTGGTCGCGGAGGGCGGCGAGGTTCCGCTCCTTCACCGGCCGCGGGTAGTAGCTGGTGAAGCAATCGACGCCGACGACGGTGTGACCGTCCGCGACGAGCCGCTCGCTCAGGTGGGAGCCGATGAACCCGGCCGCGCCGGTAACGAGGCAACGCATGTCGAGGGACTCTCAACGGGGCCAGGGGAGCGTACCGCATCCGCCGGCGGGTTCGCAACCCCGACCGGCCGGCGCAACCCGCCCAGCTTGACGCGGTTGGCCTTCCCGCGGCCGCCGGGCCGGGGTATAAGCCCCCGTTCAAAATTCGGGCGGCCGTAGGATGGTGTATTGGCCGCCCCGACCGATCAGGAGACGTGAACCATGCGCCGAGCCGGAATAGTGTTGTCTACCCTGCTCGCGGCCGCCCCGGCCGCCGTCGGCCAGGCCCCGACGCCGCCCGCGTCGCCGGGCCAGACGCCGATGAACCTTGCGAACCCGCAGCAACTGCCGGGGAACAACCGGGCCGGCGGCGCGATCGTTCCGGCCGCGGCCAACGTCGTCATCCCCCCGGCCCTCCAGGCGCACCTGACGGCGTGGGAAAAGAAGTCCGCGGCCGTCACGAACTACTACTCCGAGTGCGACTACGTCCGGAAGAACACGCTCACCCGCAAGGACACGACGTTCACCGGCACGATGATGTGCATGAAGCCGAACCTCGCCCGGATGCGGATCGACAACAAGGCGGACAAGGGCGACTTCCTGTCGTACATCTCGGACGGCAAGTCGGTGTACGAGTACGCCGGCAAGGACAAGGTCATCCGCCAGTACGCCATCCCGCCGGGCGGCAAGGGCGGGGCCGGCGACAACCTGCTGATGGAGTTCATGTCCGGCGGCATGACGGCCGACGACGTGAAGCAGCGGTTCGACCTGAAGCTCGACAAGGAAGAGGACCACTACGTCCACATCAAGATCACGCCGCGGCTCGACCGGGACAAGCAGGAGTTCGACACGATGCTGCTGGTCCTGTACGGGGCGAAGCTGGCCGACCGGAAGTGGGACTACCTGCCGGCCGTCGTGATGATGAGCAAGAACGGCGGGCAGGAGGTCGAGCAGTGGACGTTCAAGGAGCCGAAGATCAACCACGACGGGATCAAGAAGGAGCACTTCGTCGCGCTGATGCCGGACAAGAAGGACGGGTGGAAGTTGGAGCAGATGAGCGCCAGCCCGCGGGACCCGCGGACCGGTCTGACCGCCGCGCCGCCGGGCGCACCGGCCGGCCGCAAGTAAGGTGGAAGGCAATGTGGCGCGGGGCCGTCGGGTGACGGCCCCGTTTTCATTTCCCGGACAGCCCGAACATTTCCCGCGCGTTCGCCGTCGTCCGGTCCGCGATCTCCTCCGCGGTGACGCCCAGCACATCGGCTAAGCACGTGGCGGTGTGCGCCACGAACGCCGGCTCGTTCCGCTTGCCGCGAACCGGGACGGGCGCGAGGTAGGGGCAGTCCGTCTCCACAAGCAGTCGGTCGAGCGGGATCGCCTTCGCCACTTCCCGAATCGCGTCCGCCGTCTTGTACGTCAGCATCCCGGCGAACGAGACGTGCAGTCCCATCTCCAGGCACTGCCGGGCCGACTCGGCGTCCCCGCAGTAGGAGTGCATCACGCCGCGGACCGGCCCGGTCCGCTCGTACCGGTCGCGGAGCATCCGCACCACGTCCGCCTCCGCCTCGCGGCAGTGGATCACGACCGCCTTGTTCAACCGATGGGCTAGTTCGAGATGCCTAGCGAAGTAGTCCTCTTGCAGCGGGAACGGGGCGCGGTCCCAGTAGCGGTCCAGGCCCGTCTCGCCTATTGCGACGACCTTCGGGTGCGAGGCCAGCGGCGCGACCTCATCCCAGTCGCCCGGCCCGGCCTCGGCGACGTGGTTCGGCTGAATGCCTACGGCTGCGACGAGCAACTCGTCCCGCCCGCACTGGTCGAGCGTCGTCCGACTCGTCGGCAGGTCGATCCCGACGGCGATGATGCGTTCCAGGCCCGCCGCCCTCGCGCGGTCCATTACGGCGGGCAGGTCGGCGGCGAAGCGGTCGTCGAAGAGGTGGGCGTGCGTGTCGATCAGGGACATGGGGTCAACGTATGGAAACGGAACCGGGGGCGATTCGCCCCCGGTTCGTCGTCGCGTTACGGGTTGTTCCCGCCCGCCCCGAAGTTCCCCTCGCCGCCCATCGGGGCCCCAAGTTGGCCGGCCGCGGCCGTGTCGGCCTTCACCTTCTCGATCCACTCGTCCCACTTCTTCTGCCGGTCCACCCGCTCCGGGTTGGCCATGTCGGTCCCGGAGTTCCGGACGCTCAGCGTGCCGTCCGGCCGGAGGATCAGCATCTCGACCGCCCCGTCGTCCTCGACCGTCCGGTCGCCGAACGGCCGGGACTGCTTGCCGCCCTCGTAGTCCACGCAGACGTTGTTGGAGGTCAAATCGACGAGCACGCCCTTCGGCTGCTCCTTCGCGGTCGGGTTCACCTTGTACCGCGGGAGCTCCTGGAGGATGTACTTCACCTTCTGCGACGACCACAGCGGCAGCGTCAGCAGTTGCTTCTTGCCGATGAACTCGCCGCGGGCGACCGGGATGTCGCCGACGACCCACGCCCCGATCGGCTCCGTCTTTTCCTCGATCCGGACCTGGTGCAGCCACTGCTGGACCTGGACGACCGGGAGCCTGCCGTTCTGGTTGTCGAGCAGGTTGACGACCTTCAAGTCCCGGTTCTTCTCGCGGATCGTGTTCGCGTACTGGACCGGGTCCACGAGGTACGTGTTCATGTCCACCGGGACGGTGACGCGAAGCGGCTGCTTCGACGCCGGGTCGGCGATCGACACCATCGGCCCCCGGAGGATGGCGACATCGGCGTCGGACGGCCGGGACACGTTCGCGTTCTTGTAGTTCGGGTTCTTCATCTTGACCCGAATCCGGTACTCGTAGGTGTGGCCCTCGCGGATGTTCACGTCCATGAACCGGATGAGCATGTGCTCCAGTTCGACCGGGGCCTTCAGGTCCGGGATGCCGGCGGCGTTCGGGTTGAACCCGCCCGCCGGGTCGTAGGGGTTGCCGCCGGGGGCCATCGGGTTGCCCGGCCCGCCCGGCGGCCGGCCGCCCGTGCCCCGCCCGCCGATCGACATGCCGGACCCCTGCGAGCCGAAGTACCCGGCGTCGCCGCCGCCGGCCGCGGCCCCCGGCCCGGCCCCGCCGCCCGGCGGCGGGAGGAACGACGGCAGGAACGGGTTGCTCCCCTTCCCGGAGAACCGGTTCTGGAGTTCGGTCGGCGTGATCGGGACCTTCTGGTTTTCCTTCATCTTGTCCACCGTCCGGACGATCGACGGCAGCGTGATCGGCGGGTACGTCTGCTGGCCTTCCGCCACGGCCGGCAGCGGCAGCGCCATCTCCTGCTCGTACCGCAGGAAGTACGGCAGGTAGCCCTCGTCCGGCTGGTCGGAGACCTTCCGGTTGTTGATCTCGGCCAGGTACCACGCGACGTGGTCGTAGGGCTCCCACTCGTACTCGCGGCCGTTCGGGTCGGTGACCTTCCGCTCGACCTCGAACCCGGCGAACGTCGGGCCTTCGAGTACCTTCACGCCGCCGGTCGTGGTCGCCCCGCCGGTGGCCGGCGCGCCGGCCCCGCCCGGTCCGAAGCCGAACGCCGCCCCGCTATCGCCCATCGGGTTGCCCGGCCGGCCGCCGGCCCCGCCGGGCGGCGCGCCCGGCAGGGACAGCCCGCCGGAGTAGTTGCCGCTCGTCTCGCGGGCGGCTTCCTCGATCGTCCGCAACCGCAGCGCCCGGCGGACGACTTCGAGCTGCTCCTTGAGTGGGAAGACGGCGTGCATCACGATCGTCCGCCGCGGGTAGATGATGAACGCCGGCTGGTCCTTCGCCGGGTCGAAGTCCTCGATGTTCTTGTACGTGACCGTCTTCTCGTAGCGGTCCTTGTTCTCGAAGGTCGAGCCGGAGTTGCCGAACCCGCCGGGGCCGTAGCCGCCGCTATCCCCTTCCCCGCCGCCGAGGCCGAACCCGCCGCCCCCCGGCGGGCCGCCGCCGAAGCCGCCCGGAGGGCCGCCGAAGCCACCGGGGGGACCGCCGAAGCCCGGCGGGCCGCCCGCGCCCGGCCGGCCGCCGGCCCCGCCCGCGCCCGGCGGCGTGGTCGTTTGCTGCCGCGCGCCGGCCAGCTTGGACCGCCGCTTGATGTCGCTCTTGGCCAGGAGGTCCTTCAACGTCTTCGTGTTCATCGAGCTGATCGGAACGCCCGACAGGACGCCGATGGAGTAGTTCCCCGGCGACCCCTTGATGTCGTAGGCCTTCATGTTCAGCCGCACGAGGTCGAGCTGCGCCTCGACGATGCCGAGCACCCGCGGGTTCTCGCGGGCGCGGCTCGGGCGGTCCACCGGCTCGAACGCGAAGTGCTCGACCGGGAAGGCGTCCGGGCCGATGGCCTTCAGGTCGAGTGTCTCCGGCTTTTCGACCCACGGCGGCAGCTCCGGGGCCGTGCCGTTCTGGTTCTTGATGCTGTTGTTGATCGAACTGGCGTGGTTGTTGAACGACTTCACCACGTCCGTCGGGCTTTTGGCGGACACGAGGTGCGAGATGCCCCACACCCCGAGCAGCCCGAGGCCGCCGACGGCCAGCCCGAGGGCGACCTTCTCCCCCTTCGCGAGGAGGAACTGTTGGAGGTTGAACTTGGCCATGGACAAAGTCCTTCGGGAACGAGGGTGTCTACGGGTGTCTCAACGGGTTACTTCGGCGGGTCCTTCTTCGGCTCCGCCGGGGCCGGGGCGTCGGGCTTCTTCTCCGGCTCGGCCGGGGTCTCGGCCTTCTTCTCGGGGGCGGCCGCGGGGTCCGGCTTCTTCTCCGGGGCCGCGGGCGTTTCGGGCATCGGGGTCATCGGCTTCTCGCCGTCCGCCGGCTTCGCCGTCGCGTCGGCGGCCGTCGCCGCCTCGCCTTCCTTCTTCGGCTCCTCGTACCGCTCGTACAGGGTGATGAGGCCGTAGATGGTCAACTGCACGAGGCCGGAGTTCGCCTGCGCCTCGGAGACGCTGGAGAGGGTGTCCGCCCCCAGGCCGGGGATGCCGCCGTAGGGGTTGCCGAAACTGCCGCCGGAAAAGCTACCGCCGCCGGGGATGCCGCCCTCGAAGCCGCCCGGCCCGCCGGGCGGGTAGCCGCTGCCGTAGGGGCTGCCGCTCGACAGCCCGCTGCCGGCGAACCCGCTCGCGGTCGTGGCCTCGCCGCCCGCGCCGTAGTCCGAGTATTGGCCACCGCTCGGGTCGGTCGGGGACTGCTGGTTCGGTTGGTTGAGCGGCTCGGTGAACCGCGTCCAGTGGACCTGCGTTGTCTCGAACCGCAGGGGGGAGTTCGCGTAGGCGATCAGCACGTCGTTCACGTACATCTGATCGACGATCAACGTGAACGCGACCGGCACGCGGCGGAGTTGCGGCGTGACCTCGATGTACCGCTTCCGGTTGCCGTTCGCGATGTCGAGTAGCCGCAGCCCGCCGGCGCGGCCCTTGCCGCCCGCTGCCGCGCCGCCGGTCATTCCCCCGGCGTACGCGCCGGGGGGGCCGGACTCGCCCTCGAACCCCGGCGTCGTGCCGGAGGTCTCGCCCGACTCGCCGGTCGGCGGGGCGGCGGACCCGGCCGTGGTCGCCGCGGGGTCGGCTTCGGCCCAGAACGTGGGCGGCTGCATCTCCTTCGCCGCGTCCTTCGAGGACGAGTAGCCGATGGCCAGCCGGTCGAGCCGGCGGATCGGGACGGTGCGGTTGTCGAGCACCTGGACGACCTTCGCGATCTCCTCGACGCTCGTGCCGGGCGGGATCACGTGCGTCGGCAGCGGCGGCACGTCGATCGTCTCGCCGCCCCCGACGCCGGCCCCCTCGACCCGGAACTCGAACGGCGGGAGGTCCATCCGCGGGTCGAGCCAGACGTTCAGCTTCATCGCGCTGCCGGTGCCGAGGACCTGGAGCTGGTTCGTCCGGTTCTTGAGCTTGCCCTTCATGACCAGCCCGGCCCCCTGGTCCCGCGGCTCGATCGAAAGGTCGAGTTCCCAGACGCGGCTGACGAACTTCCGCTTCCGCGGGGGCGGCATCGCCCCGTCCGGCTTGACGAGCGCGAACCGGGCGATCTGATCGTTGACCTTGTTGATCGGGTCGAGCATCGCCCGCTGGACCCACAGGTCCTCCATCACGAGCCAGAGTTGCTTCGATTCGAGCGACTGCCCACCCCAGTTGCGGACCCACCGGAGGACGGACCGCCACCCGCCCTTGAACTCGGTCGGTTTGATCGACTCGCCGAGTTGGACGTAGGAAGAGGCGTAGGCCGGCTTGAACGTTTCGGAGGCGTTACTGCCGATGAAGTCGCGGAAGTTGGTGCCGAACTTCATCGTGTTGTACCGGTCGAACATCCCGTTCGAGGTCTCCGGCCAGGTGAAGTAGTCGGCCTGCTTGTCCCAGTTCATCTTCCAGAGCTTGCCGCGGACGCCGTCGAGGACGTCCTTGTTCTTCTCGATGGCCTGGATCGTCCCCTGGCCGGGGGCCTTCGCCCCCTTCATGGCCGTGTCGGCGTCGGCCACTTCCTTGTTCGCCTTCTCGATGGCCCCGCTCACGCCGGTCATCATGAAGACGACGGCGAGCAGGACGAACAGCGGGGCGAGGCCGACCAGAATCCAGAAGTGGTGCTTCTTCAGCGCGTCGTTATTGCTCTTCATCGAAGGTCCTCGGATCGCCTTGTTCGGGGGAGGTCTCAGGGGGCGGCCGTCGGCCGGTTACTTCGGGGTCTCGGTCGCCGTCCCGTCGGCCGGGGCCGCGGTCCCGGAATCCCGCCAGACGAACATCAGCACGAACACGGTGCGGTACTTCTGCCGCCGGGGTTGCTTCACCGTCGGGTCCGCGCCGCCGCCGACCGCGCCCGGCCCCATCGGTCCCGGTGGGCCGTCCGGCCCGCCGAGGTTGCCGAAGCTCTTGCCGCCGCCCCCCATCGGGCCGCCGGAGTCCTCGTACCCGAACGCCCCGGACGATTCCCCGCCGGGGATGTTGCCGAACCCGCCGCTGCCGAAGCTCCCGCCGCCGGCCGCGCTGCCGCCGGTCAGGGGGGACCAGCTCGACCCGGTCGCCGCCGGCGTGCCGGCGGCCGCCGTCGTCTCCGAAGTGGACCCCTCGCTGCTAGGAGACGAGTAGCCCGCGTCCCCGGCCCCCGGCGGCGCGCCGTACCCGCCGCCGGTCGTCCCGGCCACGCCGAGGAATCGCTCCATGTACACCTTGCCCGGCCCGATCAGGTCGAGGACCTTCTGCTGCGGGCTTTCCTGCTTCTTCGAGAGGGCCAGGAACACGTGGCTCACGCGGCCCTGCAACGGGTCGGTGACGCCGGGGAGGAACTCGCTGACCTTCCGCGGGCCGATCCGCTCCGCCGTGCGGGTCGCGTCCTGGAAGTTCTTCATGACACCCTTGACGACGAAGTCGGACCCGGCCTGGTGGAACGTCCAGCCGCGGATTTCCACGACCCAGCCGCCGCCGTCCGGCGGCTTCGGCTTCCACGCCTTCGCCTCGTTCTCGTCCTTCTCCCGTTCCGTTTCCATCATGTTTTCGGCGATGGCCTTCTTCTCCTCGGCCCACACCTTCTGGTCCGCCGACTCGTAGAAGCCCTTCAAGTTGTCCGTGTAGCGGGTGCGGACCTCCTGCACGTTCACCTGCGCGAGGTACTCGGTCAGGTCCGGGTCGTTCACGCGGTCGATGGACAGGCCCTTCTTCACCCGCTCGAGGTAGGCGTTGATCGCCGCCTTGCCGTTCGGCTGGCTCCAGAAGCTGGCCTGGTCCGGCTCTTCGAGCAGGTTGCCCCGCTCGCCGGCCCGCGGGAGGGCCGTCGTCACGAGTTGGTGCAGCCGGACCCAGTCGAGCCGCTTGTCCGCCCCGGCGACGATGGCCTTGACCTCGCCCTGGGCCTTTTGAAGTGCCTCCTCGCCGGACCGCTGCTCGGACGCCTGCTTGTCCGCCGCGGACTTCGCCTGCTTGGCGGTCTCCATCGCCTTCGCGATGCTCGCGTCGGTCGCGGAGGAGTATTGCACGCCGAACCCGAACGCCGCCAGCCCCGCCCCGAGGAGGAGGGCCGCCGCCGCCGCCGCCGCGAACGGCTTCTTCGCGCGGATGAGCCGCTCCGTGCGGAGTTCCTGCGGCAACAGGTTCGTGTTGATCCGGCCGAAGTCGGTCCGCTCGGCCAGCATGTTCAGCCCTTGCAGGGCCAGCCCGTAGGCGATGGGGAACGTCAGGAGGTTCTCGGAGAAGACCGGGTCGTTGAGCACCTGGTCGCCGGACAGCCGGGCGATCTTGCTCGGCCGGTTGACGGCCAGCGACAGCTTCTCGGCCATGTACTTCTGGAGGCCGGGCAGCTTGAACGCGCTGCCGAGGCCGTACATCGACGCGATGTGCGCGTCCCGGTGGGTGTTCGTGAAGTACCCGAGGGAGCGTTGAACTTCGCCGACGAAGTCGGTCAGCACCGGCCGCAGGGACTTCAGGATTTGCGCGAGGTCCGGGGACTTGGCGGCGTTCCGCTTCAGGTGCTCGGCCTTCGCGAACGTGAGCTTCATCTCCTTCGAGAGCGCCCGCGTGAAGTGGTTGCCGCCGAGGGACAGCGGCCGCTGCCAGATGATCTTGCCGGCGTCCGTGATGATGAGGTTCGAGTTATCCGTCCCCACGTCCAGCACGACGATGCACCGCTTCTTACCGCGGGGCGTGTCCTCGTTCTCCTGCGGCATCTCGGCGTCCGGGCCTCCCTTCTTGAGCAGCTCGTAGGTCGCGTAGTTCGTGAGTGCGAGCGGGGCCATCTGGACGATGTTGCACTCGATCCCGGCGTTGCCGTACTGCGACAGGTGGCGGGAGATCATCTCCCGCTTCATCGCGAACAGGCCGATTTCCGTCTCCATCGCGAAGTTGTTGACGACCTCGCCGCCGGCGATCTTCTGGTAGTCCCAGACGACCTCATCGAGCGGGAACGGGATTTGTTGCTTCGCCTCGAACTTCACAATGTCCGGGATCTTCGACTCCTCGACCGGCGGCAACTTCACGAACCGCGCCAGACCGCCGCTCTGCCCGGCGACACCGATGGCGACGATGTCGTTACCGATCGGGTTGCGGGTGAGGAACTTCTCGAGCGCCTCGCGGGCCAGCGCCTCGGGGTCGGCGTCCGGCTGGGACATGATCTTCGGGTGCTCGATGTAGTCGAACGCGGTGGCCGTGGGCTTGCCGTCCACGAGTTCGAGCTTCAAGGCCTTGAGGGCACACTGGCCCATGTCGAGGCCCCAAACGGCGGTCGGTTTTGCCATGGCGGTTCACTCGTGAAGTCGGGTCGCCGGGCCGGCGACGGGGCCGCGCAGATTGTGATATTCAAACCAACGGCCGGCGGCTGAGGCCGTTGGCGGGTCGTCAAACTTGTTACAACTGGTCCGGCGGACGGTGCGAGTCACCCATTCTACGCAGGAACGGCGTCGTTTGGGTTCACGGTAACCGCAGGCCGTTACGCTGTCAACAAATGGAACGGAGTTGCGGGGGAAATGTTGGTGCGGATTTGAATGGTTATCGGCGTCCGGCGAGGCGGTGCGCCTGACTTCCGAAGTCCGGCTTCGACTTCGCAAGTCGAGGGGACGGTAGGCGTCCGCAAAAATCGCAGACGCCGCGCGGCGGGTTCGACTTCCGAAGTCGAAGCCGGACTTCGGAAGTCAAGTCCTTACTGATACTCGTACCCGATCTTGAACGTGACCCGGCCGTCGTATAGCCGGGTGATGTCCGTGATGAACACGTCGTACCCGCCGCCGATCTGACTCTTGCTGCTCGGCGTGGTGAACGGCGTGAACGCCGAGTTAGCTGGGCTGGGGAACGGGACGGCCCCGCCGAACGCCCGCGGGCCGTTCACGCCGGAGATGCCGTGCGACTCCTCCAGGAACACCGGCTGCCCGCCGCGGGCCTGCCCCGGCAGCACCCGCCAGATGAGCAACCCGTCGGCCGCGAGGTCACTGTCGAACCCCTTCCGCATCCGATTCTCCAGCAGGAAATACTCGCTGCCATCGGCCCGCACAGGAATCTTGAAGCACTCACCTTTCCCGTCCACGATCGGCGAGAGGATGAGCTTCTGCTTCTTCGTCGGGTCGATGAGCGTCGGCTTGATCCAGCCGAGTTCCTGCTTGCACCACGCGGAGAAGTGCTGCGGCCGGCCGTTCGGGTTCTGTTGCGACATGGCGCACCAGCTGCCGACGCCCTCCATCCCCGGAACCTCCGGCTTCGCGTACAGGTCCGGCAGGCCGAGCATGTGGCCGAACTCGTGGCAGAAGACGCTGATGTCCGTCATCCGCGGCCCGCCCTCCTGGACGATGAAGTACGGCCAGCTCTTGTTGTTGTGCCGGAAGCTCGCCCGGTGCGGCCAGTACAGGCTGCCGCGGGTCGTGCTCACCCGCTCGCCTGCGAACAGGAAGAACACCCCGTCGTACCCGTCGAGCGCGTCCTTGCCCTTCGCCGCGAGGTACTTGTCGAACGCCTCCGTGAGCAGCGACCCCTTCTCGCGGGTGCTCGTCCCGTTGCCGCTGGAATACTCCATCCGCTTCTTGGACACCTCGACCCAACCGAGGAACTTGCCGTCGATCTTGAACTGGCCGTAAGAGATTTCCTGGTAGTAGTCGTTCATGCTGCCGTGGACCTTCTGGCCCGTGGCGCTCCGGCCGTTGTACTTCCCGATGCTGAACAGCGACGCCTCCCAGTCGGCGTCGGCCACCTTCGGGTTGTGCTTCACGTCCGGGTAGTCGATGCCGAGGATGGCAAGCTTGTAGCTCGGCTTCGCCCACGCCCGCGGCAGCCGGTCGTCCCAGCCGAACGTCTGGTTGCCGCGGCCCCGCTGATCGCTGCCGAGCGTAGCGCGGACTTCGACCTCGTCCTTCGCCTTTTCCTTCAGCACGCTGAGCGTCACCATCTCGCCCGGCTTCTTGCCGTCGAGGGCGTCGCGGAAGGCGGTGTCGGTGGTGATGGCGATCTGGTTGACCTTCTTCACGATGTCGCCGACCTTCAGCCCGGCCTTCTCGGCCCCGCCGCCGGGGGTGACGGACGTGACCTCGACGCCGCCGTTCTTCGCCGGCGACAGTTGGAAGCCGAGGATGGCCCGCTCGGCGGTCCCCTGCAACTTGAACGGCTTGCTGACCGGCCGGAGCGTGGCCGCGACTTCGAGCGACTCCCCGCCGCGGTCCACCTTCACCTTCAGCACGTCGTCGGCGGCGCGGCCGCGGAGCTTGTCGCGGGCGGCGGCGGTCGTTTGCACCGTGACGCCGTCGAACGAAATCAGCACGTCGCCGGCCTTCAGCCCGGCCTCGTCCGCGGGGGAATCGGTCTGGATGTCGTCGATCACCGGGCGGCCGGACTCGTCGGTCGTGACCTCGATGCCGAGGTAGCCGGGGGCCGTGGTCGTGTCGGTGAACTTGAACGCCTTCGGGTCGGCGGCGACGGCGTCCTTCGCCGTGCGGTAGCCGGTGAGGTCGTAGCTCACGTGCGGTTTCGGGGCCTCCTCGCGCTTGTCGTCGGCGGCGACCGGCGACGCGAGGAGCAAGACGGCGACGAACGTGCGGGTGCGCATGTCGGGATCGGGGGATGAAGGTGGGGGACCGCGAGAGAGATGGTAGAAGTGTAAAAATGAGAAAGTGAAAAGGCGATGAATGATCGGCACAATCACGTCATGTGGCGGAGGCGGTAGAGGGTGCCCTTCGTCCGCTCACCTCCCGGTTCGCCGGCCCGGACGAAGCTCGTTTCCACGTCGAGACCGACCTCGCCACACACCCACCGGAAGCTGCGGGCCGCGTTCCGGTCCGGGTCCGTGACGAGGGCCGTGCCGCCCGGCACGAGGACGGCCTGGATGAACTTCGCGACCGGCTCCACGAGCCGCTCTTCGTACATCACGTCCGACGCGATGATGACCGGGAACGTGACCCCCGGCGGTGGCGACCGCAGGTCGAGCGGCAGCGACCGGGCGTTCGCGTGGCCGTTCCGCTTCGCGTTCTCGACGGCGAACCGGACGGCCATTTCGTCCACGTCGGAGAACGTGACCCGCAGCCGGCAGGCGAGCGCGGCGATGCCGCCGAGGCCGAGGCCGCAGCCGATTTCCAGCACGTCCAGTTCGCCGTCCGAGCCGCGGGGGTACTTCGCCCAGTCCTCGCGGAGCACGACCTTCGCGAGCATCCGCCCGGCGGCCCACAGGTCGGTCCAATACGGGATGTACTCGTCGGCGGCGTAGGCGTTCCGCACGCCGGGGTGCTCGAACACCTTGTCGAGTCCCGCGGGCCGTTCGAGGTGGAACGTCATGCCTTCGAGCGTGACCTTCTCGCGAACGCGGTCGGTACAGGCTTCGTCAGGCGTGGAATGGAGGCGGGGCTGAGTCATGATTCAGGGAATGAAGGACCAAATAGCTAATTCTGTCTTTTGTAAGGTCGCGGTAAGGTGGACGTGAGGACTCTCTCCCAGAGCTGCCGGACCGCTTACGCAATTAGCCCAGGGCGGATTTGCACCGCCGACCTCCCTCACGCCCACCTCATCGCAACGCTTCAACGGACTTACTCTTCACGGGTTGTCCTCTCCACTCCCGCCCCACGGATTGCACCGGCAGATTCGCCACGTCCCCTTCGCCGCGCCGATCAGCGGGCCGTGCTTGTGAACGGCCAGGATGAAGTACTCGCTGCACCCCGGCGTGAACCGGCACGACGGCGGCAGCAGTGGCCGGATGAGCCACTGGTAGCCCCGCACGAGCAGGATCAGCATGCCGCCGACGGCGAGGGCAGGGCCGTGCCACAGCCAGCGGATCATGGCGACGCCCCCGCCTTCTTCGCCGCGAGCGCCGCCAGCTTTACGAGCGACGCCTTCAGCGCCTCGATCTCCGCTTCCGGCCCACCGCTCTTCGGGATCATGATGAAGTCGAACCCCGGCGGCAGGTCGTGCTGCGTCAGTCGGAACGCCTCGCGGAACAGCCGCTTGTACCGGTTGCGGGTGACGGCGTTGCCGACCTTCTTCGACACGGACACGCCGAGCCGCGGGTGCGGCAGGGCGTTCTCGCAAGCGTAGACGATGAGCGCGGCGTCGCTGGCCGACTTCTTGCGGTCGTAGACGCGCTGGAACTCGGCCGGCGTCTTCAGCCGTCGGGACTGCGGGAACGTGAGTGGCAGGTGCTCGGCCATACCCACACCGACACGTCAGGCCCACGGGACGTTCGCCCGCGGCGTCTGCGGATTCCGTTTCGCGAACTGCTCCATCAGCTCCCGGCTGTAGTCGTCCACGCCCTTCGGCACGACGACCTGGAACACGAGGAACTGGTCGCCGCCGGCGATCCCCTTGCCGCGCATCCGTAGCTTCCCGCCGCCGGACGTGCCGGGCGGAACCTTCACCGTCAACCGGTCGCCCTTGATGGTGGGCACTTCGACCGTCGTGCCGTTGATCGCCTCGACGACGCTAATCGGCACGTCGAGTTCCACGTCGTTCCCGTCCCGGCGGAAGAACAGGTGCGGCGCGACCTCGACCCGTAGGTACACGTCCGCCGAGCCGGTGGCGCTCGCCGGGACGCGGAGCTTCTTGCCGTCCTCGATGCCGGCCGGAACCTTCACGTCGATCGTCCGGCCGCCGACGTTGATGGAAATGCTCCCGCCGTTCGCGGCCGTTTCGAACGGGACGGTCACGTCCGTCTCGATGTCCTCCGGCGGCGGCGGGGTGCGGCCCCGCCCGCGGCCGCCGGCCCGCTGGCCGAAGAAGTCCGCGAACCCGCCGGCGTCCGGGGCGTTGTCGCCGAACAGTTGGCGGAACAGTTCCTCGGCTGCCGCGGGGTCCACCCGGCTGCCCGGCGACCCGGCCCCGGCCCACGACGGGAACCCGCTCGGCCCTTCGGCCCCTCCGCCGCCGAACCCGCCGTACTGCGGCCCGTGCGCGCCGAATTGGTCGTAGATTTGCCGCTTCTTCGGGTCGGACAGGACGCCGTGGGCCTCGTTCGCCTCCTTGAACAGCGCCTCCGCCTGCTTGTCGCCGGGGTTCTTGTCCGGGTGATACTTCTGCGCCAGCTTGCGGTACGCCTTCTTGATGTCGTCCGCCGTCGCCGTCCGGGGCACGCCGAGCACTTCGTAGAAATCGCGGGGCATGTTGGAACTCAAGGGATGGTGCGTAGCAGAATCTTACACCACGAATCAACGACCCGTTTAGCGGGCGACCCGACGGGTCGCCCGCTAAACGTCACTCGGGGCGTAGCAACGGGAACAGGATCACGTCGCGGATGGTCGTCGTGTTCGTCAGTAGCATGACGAGCCGGTCGATGCCGACGCCCAAGCCCCCGGCCGGCGGCATCCCGTGCCGCAGTGCCCGGACGAAGTCGTCGTCCATCTTCGCCATCGAGTCCTCCTCGCCGAGGCCGGCGAGCTGCCGGCGGAACGTCGCCTCCTGGGTGATCGGGTCGTTCAGCTCCGTGTAGGCGTTCGCCAGCTCCATCCCGGCGACGTACAGCTCGAACCGCTCCGCCAACTCCGGCGTCTCCCGCTTCCGCTTCGTGAGCGGGCACAGCGCGGCGGGGTAGTCGTACACGAACGTCGGCTTGTCCGCCTTCGCCAGCTCCGGCTCCACGCAATGCTCGAACAGTTCGTGAACCAGCACGTCGTGCTCCTTCGGCGTCGCCGCCTTCGTCTTCTCGTCGCGGAGTTCGAGCGGAATCTTGAGCGCCTGGGCCTTCGCCTTCACGCCGTCGCGGTCGAACAGCGTCACGCCGGTCGTCTTCTCGAACACGTCCGCGTACTTCACCCGCGGCCACGGCGGGGTGTAGTCGATCTGCCGGTCGCCGTAGGGCAGCGTCCGCGACTCGCCGAGGCAACCGACGCACGCCACGAACAGCCCTTCCGTCAGGTCCATCATCGTGAACAGGTCGCCGTAGGCGTGGTACAGTTCCAGCATCGTGAACTCGGGGTTGTGCCGCCGGCTGACCCCCTCGTTGCGGAACACGCGGCCGATCTCGTACACCTTCTCGATGCCGCCGACGAGCAGCCGCTTCAGCGGCAGTTCCAGCGCGATGCGGATGAACAGCGGGATGTCGAGCGCGTTGTGGTGGGTGCCGAACGGCCGAGCCGCCGCCCCGCCCGCGATGGCGTGCAGCGTCGGCGTCTCGACTTCGAGGTAGCCCTTGTCGTCCAGGTAGTTCCGAATCGTGCGGAGCAGCTTCACTCGCTGGTGCGCCCGCTTCAGCGTGTCCGGCGTGTAGATCAGGTCGAGGTAGCGGTGGCGGAGCCGATACTCCTCGTCCGACATGCCGTAGTAGCCGGTCGGGTGCGGTTCGAGCGACTTCGTGAGGAACGTCAGCCCGCTCGCGCGGATGGTCGGCTCGCCCATCTTCGTCTTGCCGAACTCGCCGTCGATGCCGACGAGGTCGCCGAGGTCGAGCAGGTTCAGCACCTTCCAGCCGAGGTCGCCGACCTGCTTCTGGCCGAGCATGACCTGGACCTTGCCGGTCTGGTCCCACAGGTCGAGGAAGAAGACCTTGCCCTTGTCCCGCTTGCCGACGACGCGGCCGGCGGCCCGCACCTTCGGGCCGGGGTTCGCGTCGTCGAACGGGTTGCACGGCAGCGCGCGGATGTCGGCGATCGGCGAGTGGTCGTCGAACCGCTGGCCCCACGGGTCGAGGCCGAGCGCTTCGATCTGCTTGAGCTTGGCGAGGCGGACTTCCGCGTGGTCGTAGGCGTCGGCGGGCGGCGGTGGCGTCGGGTCGGAGGACACGGGAAGTTGCCTTTTCTTCGGGGTGGAGTGTGTGATACCCTTCGCGGGAATTTTACGGAAACGACGCGCGAACGCGAGGGCGGGTTCAGGATGACCCCGACGCTAGACCGGTTGGCGACCGAACAACGCTTTCACGACGAGCAGGCCGAGGAGCGGGCGGAATCCTTCCGCTTCGGCCGTGCCGACCTGCGGTTCGCGGACGCGGACTACCTCGACCACGAGACGTGGATTCGCCCCGCGTTCGCGCAGCTCGGCGACCTCCGCGGCAAGCGAACGCTCGACTTCGGCTGCGGGCACGGCATGGCGGCCGTCGTCATGGCCCGCGGGGGGGCCGAGGTTAATGCCTTCGACCTGTCGCCGAATTATGTGGAAGAGGCGAAGCAACGGGCGGCCGCGAACGGCGTGAACGTCACCGCCGTCGTCGCGAATGGCGAGGAGCTGCCCTATCCCGATCAGCACTTCGACGCGATCTGGGGCTGCGCCATCCTGCACCACCTCGACTTGGGGAAAGCCGCGCGGGAACTCAGTCGGGTGCTGAAGCCCGGCGGTGTGGCCGTGTTCTGTGAGCCGTGGGGCGGAAACCCGTTGCTGGCCTTCGCTCGCCGGTGGCTCCCCTACCCCGGCAAGCACCGCACGCCGGACGAGCGGCCCCTCGTCGCGGCCGATCTCGTTCCACTCCGCGAAGTCTTCCCGAACCTGGGGACGGAAGGCCATCAACTCCTAGGCATGGTCGGCCGCGTCACGGGTCGGCGGTGCTTCACGCGAACGGATCGCTTGCTGATGAAGCTCTGCCCGCCGCTCGAAAAATGGTCGCGATATCTAGTTCTGATTTTACCGAAAGGGTAAACTGTGCGGGTTCGATGGATTCTGCCGCGACGAGACGGCCCGGATGTCCCCGACCCTACCAACCCGCCCGCCGGAACGACTCGCGTTGACGGTCGTCGCCGTCGTGGTTTTCGGGCTGCTCCTTTACCGCGGGTACGGGTCGAAGTTTCAGACGAACCCCACGCAACAGACTCTCGCCACGTCACCGCTGAACGTCAACACCGCCGACCGCACCGAGCTGCTGCAAGTCCCCGGCGTCGGGCCGAGCCTCGCGGACGCGATCCTCAGTCACCGGAACACGTTCGGGCCGTTCAACAGTCTCGACGAACTCGACGGCGTCAAGGGCATCGGCGGGAAGACGCTTGACAAGCTACGGCCGTGGCTGCACGCCGAGGCCGGGCCGGTCGCCCGCGCGGAGCAGCCCGCCGTGGAGCGGTTGGAGCGGAAGCCGGAACCGCCGCGGCCCTTCACATCGCCGAAGAAACTCGACGCCGGCAAGACGATCAACGTCAACAAAGCGAGTCTCGAAGAGTTGCAACAACTCCCCGGCATCGGGCCGAAGCTCGCCGAGCGGATCGTTCAGGAACGCGCGAAAGAACCATTCCTCACGGCCGAAGACCTGCGGCGGGTCGGCGGCATCGGGGCGAAGACGGTCGAGAAGCTCCGCCCGCACCTGCGGTTCACCGATCCGCGTTGAGCGGCTGCAAAAGCGGGACCGTCGTGTCGGGAACCTTCCGCTGCTTGCCGGTCAGAATCCACGGCAGGAAGAACAGCACCGCCCCGCAAAACACGACGAGGTCGAACGGCCACAGCGCGAACGCTTTCAGGTAGTTCCACCACGCGGACCAGAACGAGGTCGGGTACGCGAGGTCGCCGGCCTTCTTGTAGTACCCCGCCAGCCGCCGCGCGAGCAGTACGGCCGACGCTGGGTCGCGGAACAGCTCGTGCCGCAGGCGGCGGATCAGCACTCGGCGGTGAAACGGTTCCTGCCGCCGGTCGAGGCTGACGTTTGCCCCCTCGCCGCGCTGGACGTGGACCGAGCAGATCGCGTCCGAGTTCGCGACGAGGTAGTCCCGCGTCAGCCGCAGGTAGAACTCCCAGTCCTCGCAGTACCGCACGTCCTCTGCGTACCCGCCGAGCTTCAGGAACGTGTCCCGCCTCACCGCGAACGGCTGCTGCAACAGGTTCCCGCGGAGCATCGCCTTGTAGATCGCCCGGCCGAACAACCGGCCCTTCTCCGTCGTCCGGGCCGTCGGGATGGCCCAGAACCGGCGGTACATTTCGAGCGTGAAGTGGTGGTTCGGGTAGTGGATGTTCTCGCCGGTGTGCCGGTACTCGTTGTCCGTGAACGCCCCGTGCGCCTCCGGGAACGCGGCGAACAGGTCGAGGAAGTTCTGCACCGCCCCCGGCAGCATGATGTCGTCGTCGTCGAAGAACACAACCACGTCGCCGGTCGCCGCTTTCGCGCCGAGGTTCCGCGCGATGGACGGCCCGCCGTTCTTCGGCGTCTGCAGCGCCCGCACCTGCGGGTAGGTCTGCTTCAGCCACTCGAACGTGCCGTCCGGCGAGCAGTCGTCCACGAGGATGATCTCGTCGAACGGCCGCGTCTGGTTCAGTACACTCGCGAGCGTCTCCGGCAGCTGCGCCTTCCGGTTGTACGTCGCGATCACGAGGCTCACCTTCATCGGTGCGAATCGCTCCTTCGGCTGAATCCCATCTCGAAGATAAGTCAGCGGCCCGCGGGTGTCCAACCGGTCGGTGGATTCGCCGGGCGAGAACCCTACAATTCCGGGACGAACTTCACCCGACCGCGCCGCCGAGGGCCACCGTTGTTTCAGGAATTGCCGTTCTTGGCCGCCGGCGGAATCCTCTGCTTCACGCCCCTGACGCTGTACCTGTTTTGGCTCGCCGCTGTTAACCGCGGCGACCGCCCGGCCGTGGTGTCCGGCGTGTGGGACTTCGTCAGCCTATTCGCGGGGCTGAGCGGGTTCGTCCTGTGCGTCGGCGTTGTCCTGACGCTGCTAAGTACGAACGCGGGGCTGTTCAAGCGAGGCGGCGGGTTCGCCGAGTTGCGGGACGCCTGGATGAACACGCAAATCTACGCGGCCGTCACGCCGCTCGCCTACGGGTTGCTCGTCGGCCTGAGCTTCTTCGTCACGGTCCAGTCCCGGCGGCGGGCGCTGCTCGTGTACAACGTCCACCCGGCGGCGGCGGAGGAGGCCCTGAAAGACATCTTCGAGAAGCTGAACCTGCCGGCCGTGCGGAAGGGGAACCTCTGGTCGAGCGACCGTGACCTCGTCGAGATGAGCGTCTTCCACGTCTTCAGCCACGTCACGCTGAAACTGTTGCCGGCCGACCAACGGCTCCGCGAGGAACTCGAGCGCGAAATCCGGGCGGCGATGCCGCGGCAGCAGGTCGGCGAGAACCCGGCCGGGCCGTGGCTGACGAGCGCGGCCGTTAGTTGCTTCATCACGACGGTGTCGTGCGTCATCCTCACGTTCGTCGCCGCGTTCCAACGGTAAGCTGGAGAAAATTCGCTTCCTCGGCACTTCGATTCGTGTCGTGCGGGTTGTCCGGCCGATAAGGACGACAAGGGATTTTCGTCCGCAAGGATTGCGAGGACCGCACGATGAAGAAGCTCCTGTTCGCGGTGGCCGTCGCCGCCGTCACGGCCACGAGCGCCCAGGCCCAGTTCGGCACCCCGCCGGTTCCGGCCCCGCCGCAGGCCGCGCCGGCCGCCAACACGGCCAACCACTACGGGTGGAACCCAGTCATCAAGCGGATCATGTTCTGGAAGAAGGACGACTGCGGGACCGGCTCGTACGGCAAGGGCGGGAACTGCGGCCCCGGCGCGGGCGCGAACATGGGGCCGGTCGGCGGCACGCTCGTGTTCCCGACGCACCCGTTCGCCCGCAGCCCCCGCGACTACTTCATGTACGGCCACGGCGGCAGCTAAAGAATTCTGGGCGAAGCCCACCCACGAGCGTGGGTGGGGACTTCACTTCCCGCGGTTGGACCGCTCGACTTCCTTGATGAAACCGAGCGCGTCCTCGACCGTGCCGACGTGCGCGCCGGGAACCCGGCCGCCCGCGTCGCACTCGTTGAGCAGCAGCAAGTCCTCGAAGTCCTCGTGCGATTCGAGCCGCCGCTTCGCCTTCGCGCCGAGCGTGTTCGCCCGGTACTCGTGCGCCAGCATGTGGTTCTCGATCAGCCACGCGGTCCGGTCCGTGATGAGGCCGTCGAGTGCCTGCAGCCCGGCGTTGACGTGGTCGCCGCGGTCGATCCCCTTCCCGATGTCGTGCAGCAGGGCCGCGAGCAGGAACTCCTCGTCCCACGGCCGCACGTCCTTCGCCAACTCGAAGACTTGCAGCGAGTGGTACAGTACGTCCCCTTCCGGATGGTACTGCCGCGACTGCGAGACGTTCTCCAGCGGCTGCAACAACAGGCGGAAGAGTTGATACGGGTCGATCTCCTCGTCCTGATCCGCGAGGGCGGCGTCGAGGTCCACGTCCGGGTACTCTTCCTTCAGCAGCAACTCCAGCTCGCCGACCGACGCCCGCTCGATGGCCTTCCCGGTGATCGACGACTTGAACACGTAATGGGCCAGGTTCTCGGCGTACACGGTCAGCTCGAAGTTGAACACGTCGTAGACGTGGACGTGAATGAACGTGCGGGCCTCGCCGTTCTTCGTGATTTGTTTGTACTCTACGTCGTACTGCAACCCCTCGGCTTCGAGGACCGACGTGATCGGCTCGATGAAGTCGCTGAACAGGTGCAGGTCGATGTCGGACCCCTTGCGGGTGTGCCCGGTCATAACGCTGCCGATGAGGCGCGGGCGGAACCGCGCGAGCTTCCGCATGAGCCACAGAGCGCGCAGTCGCATCTGCTTGAGGTTCGTGGTGCGGGCCTCGCCCTCGTGGGTGCGGGCGAAGAGTTGCACGAGTTCGCGGACCTCCGCGTTGCTCGGCAGGTCGCTGGGTTTGACGTAGCCGCGGCAGAGGCGTTTCGCGGCCTTCTTCTTGGCGGTGAAGTACTCGCTCTCGGACCGCTCGTACATGAGCCGGGCGGCTTCGAGGGCGATGGCGTGCCGGAGTTTCAGGTCGGCCATTCGATGGGGTGCGGCAGTTTGTTGAAGAGCCTGTCCGATGCTGCCGCGAGGCTCGTGAAGATAGACGTATCAGGGGGCGGGGAGGTTCGCAAGTCGAACGTAGAACCCTGAGCGGAAGCGACGGGGTGAAGGCGCAACACCCCGTCGCTTCCGCTCAGGGTTCCAAAATCAAAGAAACTCCCGCACCGTCGTCACCCGATGCTCCTTCGCCGCCGCGAAGACGGCCTCGCACAGCGCGAGCGTTTCGAGGTTGTCCCGCCCGCCGATTTCCGGCTCCGTGCTGTCTTCGATCGCGCACAAGAGTTGCGCCATCGTGCCGACGAAGGCGTCCGGGAACCACACTTCCTTCCACTCGGGGCGAATCCACGTCCCCGGCTGCCGCGTCGTGCTGAACGCCAGCGTGCTCGGCTCCTTCGCCGGGTATTTCGGCCAGCCGATCGTCCCGCACGCCAGGCCGTCTGTCCCCTCGATCCGCCACCGGATGCCGAAGTCACCGGCCGCCCCCTCGCGGCCGGGACCGGTCCACACGTCGTCCCAGGAACTGGCCCGCGGTCCGGAATCGTAGTCGAGGATGTAGAGGTTGATGCCGTCCGTGTGCGGAAACTTCGTCCGCGGATCCGGCCGGGTGGACGCCAGCACGCGGTCCGGCGTGCCGAGCCAGTAGCGGAACGTGTCCAGGTGGTGGATGCTCATGACAAACGTGGACAGCGACGGCAGCCCCTCGGCCCACGGCATCCAGTGCGGGATCGCACGCATGTCGATCGTCGCCAGCACCGGCTCGCCGAGCCACCCGCGATTCAGCAAGTCCTTCGCGGCCCGCACCGACTGGTCGAACCGCATGTTCTGGTTCACGCCGAGGACAATCCCCGCGTCTTCGCACCTGTGAACCAAATCGGCGGCGTCGCGGACGGACAGGGCAAGCGGCTTCTGCGCGAGGATGCCGCGGAGCCGCCCGCGGCCGACCTCGACGGCCCGGCGGATCACGTCCGGCTGCGCCGCCGGCGGCACGGCCACGTCCAGGATTTCGACCTGTGAATCCGCGAGCAGGTCGTCGATGGTCGCATGGACGGTGGGAATCGCGTGCAGCTTCGCGACCTCGGCGGCGGTGGCGGCGTTCCGCGACGCGACGGCGACGGGGTTGAACCCGGCCTGCCGGTACGCGACGAGGTGGCAGTCCCGCATGATGAACCCGCTGCCGACGCACCCGATCCGCCAGTCCCGACGGCGGGGGAGTTTCGGAAGGTAGTTCAAGGGGAGGTCGGCGGAGGTCATGACTCTTTCCCCAGCACGAGGTCCACGACCCAGCACCCGCGAACGTGCGGCCCGTCGCCGCGGCAGTGGCCGAGGATGGCTTCGTCCTCGCAGCCGGCGTCTTGGAGCGCGTCGGCGAGGATCGGGAGGCGGTCGAAGGCACGGTCCTCGTAGATGCCTCGCGCGAGACCGAGAACCGCATCCGTTCGCCACGTCGGATGAAAATGTATTCGATGATACGGGACGCGGAACACGCAACCCAAGAGCTTATTCAACAGGCTCCGACCGAGTAACCCTTCGCCCCAAAGGATGGGTTGAAATGCTCCCCAATGGGCTGGGGCCCAAAGTGCAAGACACACCGCGGCACAAGCTGCGGCGTCATTCTTTGCGTCTTCGCCCTGCGGTCGAGATCGATCAACAACTTCGTCTGCCGGACCCTCGACCGTCATTGCTTCGCCGCTGGTAATCTCGTTGTCGGCGTATCGCTCAGCAAATTCGACGGCCGCTCGACTCCGCTCGTCCGTCAATTGATCCCAGAATTGTCGGCAGCAACCGGTGGCGAATAGTCTGAACTTACGCGCACTCGGCTTGCCCTTGAGATTCTGGAACACTTGTTGAGGGTCGAGCGATGCCAGCCATTCCGCTTCCGTCATCGCCGCCTCCTACCGCCGGCGCGGGTCGATGACGAGCGAGAAGCCCGGCAGGACCTTCGGCGTGAACGTCGCGCCGAACGGGTGCGTCGTGACCGCCCACCGCTTGCCGCGGCGGACGTAATGGATCAGCGATGGCTCGTCCGGGTTCTCGGCCCCGTTCACGACCCAGTATTCTTGGATCGACGGCACGCGGAGATACAAGTTCGGGTTCCGGCCGAGTTGCTTCTCGACGTTGTTTTCGCTCAGGATGCCCACGACGAGAAACGGGCTGATCTGTTTCCAACTTGTGATAGTGTCGTAATCCGGAAACGTCGTGTAGGCCGTCAAATCGGGTTCCGGGGCCATGGTCCGAGCCGCGTCGGGAACGAAGACGCGAGCCTTCGGGGTGAGGTAACCGATCACCTTCGACCACCGGTCGGCGTATTTCATGAGGACTGCGTACAGCCAGTTTTCGAGCACACTCTCGGCGACTTCTTGTCGGGGTGAGACGTGAAGCCGGCCGTCGATGACTTCGTAGTTGAATCCCTCGACGTACTCTGCCGTGGTCGCCACGCGATCTGTTACGCGCCGGCCATGGTCGGCAGGACCGAATCGCGGTCGGGTTTTCGTCATCGTCGCCATTGGGCTTCGCTCACTTCCGCACCAGCACCCGCAGTTCCCGCGGGAGCGGGAAGCTGACGTGCTCCTCGCGGATCACGCGGTTCTCCAGCGCCGCCCCGAACTTCGCCCGCAGATAATCCACACAGTCCTGTACGTGGTCCTCCGGGGCGCTCGCCCCGGCCGTGATGAGCACCGTGTCCGATGGCCGGAACCACTCGTCGCGGATTTCCGACACGCGGTCGATCAGGTACCCCGGCTTGCCGAGGCTGCGGGCGATCTCCGCCAGCCGTTGGCTGTTCGAGCTGTTCTGGCTGCCCAGGACGAGGACCACGTCCACCTCGGGGACCAACTCGCGGACGGCCTCCTGGCGGTTCTGCGTCGCGTAGCAGATGTCGTCCTTGTTCGGCCCGACGACCTGGGGGTACTTCTTGCGGAGAGCCGCGATGACGACGTTCGCCTCGTCCACGCTCAGCGTCGTCTGCGTCAGGAACGCCAGCTTCGCGTCGACCGGCAGTTGCAACGCGGCCACGTCCTTCTCGTCCTCGACGAGCACCATGCAGTGCGGGGCTTCGCCCATCGTGCCGAGGACCTCGTCGTGCCCCTCGTGGCCGATCAGGACGATCGTGTACCCCTCCTTCGCGAACTTCACCGCCTCCATGTGAACCTTCGTCACCAGCGGACACGTCGCGTCGATGGCCCGCAGGTTCCGTTCCTTCGAGTGCTCGCGAATCCGCGGCGAGACGCCGTGGGCGGAGTAGAGGACGGTCCCTCCGTTGGGGACCTCGGAGATGTCGTCCACGAACACGACGCCCTTCTTGCGGAACCGCTCGACGATGGGCCGGTTGTGGACGATCTCGTGGTAGACGTACAGCGGGCTGCCGAACAGGTCGAGGCTGGTTTCGAGCGTCTCGATGGCCATGTTCACGCCCGCGCAGAAGCCGCGGGGGTTGGCGAGCAGAATCTTCATCGCGTGGGGTCTCCGTTTCGGTCATGGTACGCCGACGGGAGCTATCCCGCCAACCGCAAGAGCACGCGGGCGGGAAACAGGAACCCGACTTCCGAAGTCCGGCTTCGACGTCGGAAGTCCAAACGGCAACGACAACATCCGGGGTGAATGTCTTCGCGCGGGA
>JAESGS010000496.1_pt1 | contig 27753 bp, 19 predicted proteins | sample 9269761 | NCBI WGS metagenome assembly JAESGS01 (sample SAMN15741799, study PRJNA653493) | algae metagenome | isolation source: Cyanosarcina radialis HA8281-LM2 and co-occurring heterotrophs from damp... | place: USA: Makauwahi cave, Hawaii | collected 2011-01-06 | reverse complement strand
CTCGCCGCGGTCGGCGCGCCGCGCGATTTGAAGCCGGTGACGCGGGGCGAGGTCGGCGCCATTTGGTATCGCAGCGATGCCCCTGAAGTGGCGTTCGGTGCCGGTGCCACCCGGCCGCTCGCGGCCGGCGCCTCGCTCGCACAAGCCGTCGCCGACACAAGGGCGGGCGATACCCTCGCGCTCGCCAGCGGCACTTATGACATTGCGGCACCGTTGACGGTGCAGCACCGCCTGACCATTGCCGGAGCAAAGGATGCGAAACCTGTGCTGCGCGTCGCAACGCAGCTTGCGCAGATCGAAGGCGGCGGCGGATTGCAGCTCGAAAATGTCGCGATCGATGCAAGCGGGGCGCCCGGCGCGGCCGCGCTGATCGCGGTCGAAAGCGGCGTTGCGCCCAACTATAGCGTCACGCTCGACGGCGTGTCGGTGCGCGGCCCCGGCAAGGGGCGCCTCGACGGCATCGCGATGGCACCGGGCACCTTCGCCGACGATGTCACGATCGCGAACAGCGACTTTACCGAAATGGGCATCGTTGTCGCTGCGACCGGCGAGCAGGAATCCAAGGGCTGGTATCCGATGGAACGGTTGACGATCACCGGCAGCCGCTTCGCGCGCGTCGCGATGGTCGCTGACTTGCTTCGCAAGGGCACCGACGAAAGCACCTTCGGTCCATGGTTCGCGATGACCGGATCGAGCGTTGCCGACAGCGGCCGTGATGGCGCCTCGCTGCGCGTCTCGGGCGCCCAGCACGCCAATATTGCTCGGAATAATTTTGCCCGGTCCGATGGCATTCTCGTCATCCACTCGGTCGGGGCGCCCGAGACGCGCATCGCGTCGAACGCCTTCGCAGCGACCCCCGCGCCGCGCATCGAGGAACTCGTGTGGAAAGGGCCCCCGCGTGGCCTGATCGAAAACAACGTCGAGGCGCGCCCGTGACCCGCACCCTTGCCCTCCTGCTCGCCACCTCCATGCTGCCCGTCGCCCCGGCCGCCGCGCAAGCGCCGCCGGCAGCGTCGCCGCAAGCCTATGCGCCACTTTTCGCCGGCGAGGTCCAGCGCGCACGGCGCGACGTCGAGGCGTCGATCAAGGCGGGAATCAATGTGCCCGTGCCGAAAGACCCCGGCGGCGGCTTCACCCACGAACAGCACAAGCGCAATTACCGCGCGATCTTCGAAGGCGGCCAGCTCTTCCGCCTGACCGGCGACGTCCGCTATCGCGACCATGTCCGCGACCTGCTGCTCGCCTATGCCGATCTCTATCCGAAGCTCGGGCCGCATCCCGCCGCCTCGAACCAGGTTCCCGGGCGCCTCTTCTGGCAAAGCCTCAACGACAGCGTCTTCCTCGTCAATGCGGTGCAGGGCTATGCCGAGATCCGCGATGCGCTCTCCGCCGCCGACCGCAAGCGGATCGACGATCAGGTGATCCGCCCGATGGCGCGCTTCCTGTCCGACGGCTCGCCCGAGGTGATCAACCGCATCCACAATCACGCGACCTGGGCGGCGGCGGGCGTCGGTCTGTCGGGCTATTTGCTCGGCGACCGCGACCTCGTCGACAAGGCGCTGCTCGGGCTCGACAAGAGCGGCAAGGCCGGCTTCCTGCGCCAGCTCGACCTGCTCTTTTCGCCCGACGGCTATTATGCCGAGGGCCCCTATTATCAGCGCTATGCGTTGCAGCCTTTCGTCGTTTTCGCGGCGGCGATCACGGCGAACGACCCGGACCGCAAGATTTTCGAGTATCGGGGCGGCATCGTGCTGAAGGCGATCCGCACCGCGATCGACGTGACGCACGACGGCTATTTCCTGCCGATCAATGACGCGATGCCCGACAAGAGCCTGCGCACCGAGGAACTCTATCACGCCGTCGCCATCGCCTATGGCGCGGCGAAGGACCCGACCTTCCTGTCGATCGCCGACTGGCAGGGGCGCACGGTGCTGACGCCGGCGGGGCAGGCAATGGCGGCCGATCTCGCGGCGGGCAAGGCGAAGCCCTGGCCGTTCGGCTCGCGGCTGTTATCCGACGGTCCCGACGGCAAGGACGGCGCGCTCGTCCTGCTGCGGACGAAACCCGATCCGACCGGTCCCTTGCTTGTCGCCAAGAACACGGTGCAGGGCATGGGTCACGGCCATTTCGACCGGCTCGGCTGGCTCTATTATGATGAGACCGGCGCGGTGGTGACCGACTATGGCGCCGCGCGTTTCCTCAACGTCGAGGCGAAGCGGGGCGGGCGCTACCTCCCCGAAAACGACAGCTGGGCGAGCGCGACCATCGCGCACAACACGCTGGTCGTCGATGAGCAAAGCCATTTCGGCGGTGACTGGAAGGCGGGCGAGAAATCGGGCACGCGCCAGCTCGCGGCGTCGCTCGAAGGCCCGACGCGCTATGCGATCGGCGAAATCGATACAGCGTACAAGGGCGTCCAGATCCGCCGCGCATTGTTGCTCGTCGAAGTCGACGGCCTCGCCAATCCCCTCACGCTCGATATCCTCCACGGGACTGGCAGCGGCAGGCATCGTTATGACCTGCCGCTGCATTTTTCGGGGCAGATCATCGACAGCGACATTGCGTTCGACCGCAAGCTCGCCGAACGCCCGGTGCTGGGCAAGGCGAATGGCTATGAGCATCTGTGGGTCGACGGCGAAGGCACGAAAGCGGGCAAGGCGCGCCTGACATGGATGCAAGGCAGCCGTTTCTATTCCTATCATATGCTGCCGCCCGCGGGCGCGCGCTTCATCGTCGCCGAAAGCGGTGCCAATGATCCTGAGTTCAACCTGCGCCGCGAACCCGCGCTGATCCAGCGCGTTGACGGCGCAGCGGGCGCAACCTTCGTCAGCTTGCTCGAACCACACGGCGCCTATGATGCCTCGGCCGAAACCGTCGTCGCGAGCAGCGCGCGCGTGACGGCGCTTGAGCATCGCAAGGAGAAGGGCGTCGATCTGGTCCTGATCACCCTCGTCGACGGACGCCGCATCGCCATCGCGGTCGCCGACGACGTCACCGCCGGGGCAAAGCATAGCGTCACCGTCGATGGCCGCACCCTCGCATGGACTGGCGCCGTCGGCCGCCTCGACCTCGCCAAGACCGGAGCGAAGAAATGAGCAATATCAAGGGGCGCTTCCGCTGGTGCGTCATCGCGCTGATCGCGCTCGCCACCGTGATCAACTATATCGACCGCAACGCGCTCGCGGTGATGTGGCCCGAGGTTTCGAAGGAAATCGGCGCCACCAAGGAAGATTATGCGCTGCTGGTGACGATCTTCATGATCTTCTACGCCTTCGGCCAGTCGATCTTCGGGCGCATCTTCGACGCGATCGGCACGCGGATGGGCTTCACCATCTCGATCGTCGTCTGGTCGCTGTCGATAGCCGCGCATGCACTGGTGCGCTCGATGCCCTTGCTCCTCGTCCTGCGCGCAACGCTCGGGATCAGCGAGGCGGGCAACTGGCCCGGCGCCGCTAAAGCCAACGCGCTCTGGTTTCCCTCGCGCGAACGCGCGCTGGCGCAGGGCATCTTCAACGCCGGCGCATCGCTCGGCGGGATCATCTCGGCGCCGCTGATCGCGCTCCTGTTCGTCCAGTTCGGCTGGCACGGCACCTTCCTGCTCATCGGCATACTCGGCTTCATCTGGCTCGTGCCCTGGCTTTGGTTCTACAAGGCCGACCCCGAGAAGCATCCGGGGCTGAGCGAGGAAGAGCGCGACTATATCCTGACTGGCCGCACCGAGGCGGGCCAGGGCGACAGCCGCCGCGTGCCGCTCGGCCAACTGCTGCGCTATCGCCAGAGCTGGGGCGTCATCCTGTCGCGCTTCTTTCTCGATCCCGTGTGGTGGCTTTTCGTCTCGTGGCTGCCGATCTATCTCGCCGAAACCTTCGGCTTCGACGTCAAGCAGATCGGCCTCTTTGCATGGGTGCCCTTCGTCGGCGCGATGCTCGGCAGCCTGTTCGGCGGCTGGCTTTCGGGACGCATCATCACCGCGGGCGGCGGCGTGCACAAAGCGCGCACGCTGACCATCGCCATCGGTTGCGCGATCATGCTGCCCGCGCTGCTGTTCACCATCGGCGCCAGCGATCCGCTCTCGGCGGTGCTGCTCATCGCGTGCATCCTCTTCGGATTCCAGATGGCGATCGGCAACATCCAGACACTGCCGAGCGACTATTTCGGTGGCGGCGCGGTCGGCAGCCTTGCCGGGATCAGCGGCACCGCCGCGGTCGCGGGTACGCTGATCACGACCTGGCTCGTCCCCGTGCTCACCAAGACGAGTTACGCGCCGATCTTCGCGCTCTCCGCGGCGATCGTGCCGATCTCCTTCCTCTGTTTCTGGCTGATCGGCGGACGCGTCGAACCGGTCGTCACCCCACCCACCAACACCCAAGAATAAGGATTAGCATCACATGAACCTCCAGGGGAAAACCGCGCTCGTCACCGGCGGCGGCCGCGATATCGGCCGATCGGTCTCGATCGCGCTTGCGCGCGCCGGCGTCCGCGTCGCGATCAACTACAACAGTGGCCGCGAAGCCGCCGAAGACACGCTGAAGACGATTCTGGATGCGGGCGGCGACGCCTTTCTGATCCAGGCCGACGTCACCGACAGCGGCGCGGTCAAGGCGATGCTCGAAGAGGTCGGCATCGCGTTCAGCGGCCGGCTCGACATCCTCGTCAACCTTGCCGGCGGCATGGTCGCGCGCAAGACGCTTAGCGAAATGGATGAGGAATTCTTCGACCATGTCATGACGCTCAACCTCAAATCGGCTTTTCTCGTCCTCCAGGCGTCGCAGCCCTTCCTCGGCGAAGGTTCGGCGGTCGTGAACGTGTCGTCGCTCGCCGGCCGCGATGGCGGCGGTCCGGGCGCATCGGTCTATGCGACCGCGAAGGGCGCGCTGATGACCTACACGCGCTCTATGGCCAAGGAACTCGGACCGCAGGGTATCCGCGTCAACGCCGTCTGCCCCGGACTGATCGGCACGAGCTTCCACGACATCTTCTCGAAGCCCGAGGGTCGCGCCGCGGTCGCCGGCAACACGCCGCTGCGCCGCGAAGGCCATCCCGACGAAGTCGCCGACACGATCGTTTATCTCGCGTCGCCGGCGGCGAGCTTCCTCGCGGGCGTGTGTCTCGACATCAACGGCGGGTTGGGCTTCTCCTGATGCGCCGGCTCCTTGCGACGGCCGTGGTCGCCCTGCTCGCGAGCGGGGCGCAGGCCCAGACGCGTGAACGGACCGACGCGCCGCCGCTCGAGCCGTACAAGATCATCCTTGTCGGCGATTCGACGATGGCGCCGCACAGCGGCTGGGGCGGGGCGTTTTGCTCGCGCCACGTCAAATCGTCGGTCGCCTGCCTCAACGCCGGCCGCGGCGGGCGCAGCACGCGCAGCTATCGCCAGGAAGGCGGCTGGGACATCGCGCTCGCCGAGGCGAAGGTGACCGGTTATCGCGGCACCTGGGTGCTGATCCAGTTCGCGCATAACGATCAGTCGAGCAAATCCGAACGCTGGACCGACGAGACGACCGAATTTCCCGCCAACCTCCGCCGCTTCGTCGAAGAGGTGCGGGCGGCTGGAGCAACGCCGGTGCTCGTAACCCCGCTGACGCGCCGCGAGTTCAAGGACGGCAAGCTCAAGAACACGCTCGCGAGCTGGTCCGACCAAGTGCGCGCCATCGCAAAGGCGATGGACGTGCCACTCGTCGACCTCAACGCGCTGAGCGCCGCGCAGGCGCAGGAGATGGGCGCGGAGACCGCGACCAAGCTCGCGCAGGAGCCGCCGACAGCCGAGGAGCTTACCGCAGCGAAGGCGGGCACTACGCTGACCGCGCGCCCCGCGCCGCCCGAGCCCGCGCCCATCGCAGGCGACGGTGCGCGCGGGCAAGTGACGCGCAAGTTCGACTACACCCATCTTGGCGATGTCGGTGCCGAGGTCACCGCCAAGCTGGTGACGCAGGCGCTGGCGCGTGCGGTGCCTGGGCTGCGGAGCCAGCTCGTTCGCTGACAAAGATGTGTATGGCAATTTGGACTAACCAATAGTCCATACACAATTGTTGACAAAATGGCCGACATGCCCGACAGCGTCGGGCAGAACAGAATCGATTTTCAGGGAGAGACGACGTGAATTCTCGCAATCCGATCCGCGCGCGCAGCCTGCGCGCCGCGTTGCTGGCTGGTGCCGGTTCGACGCTGCTGATCACTGCGGTGCCCGCAATGGCGCAGGACGCACCCGCACCGCAGGCGGAGTCCGAAGAGGATGCGATCGTCGTCACCGGCATCCGCGAGACGATCCAGAATTCGATCAATACCAAGCGCGAAGAAACCGCGATCGTCGACGCGCTGTCGTCGGACGATATCGGTGACATCCCGGCGATTTCGGTCGGGCAGGCGATCCAGACGATTACCGGCGCGACGACGCACCGCGAAAAGGGCGACGCGTCGGAAATCGCGCTCCGCGGCCTCGGCCCCTTCCTGTCGAACGCGACCTTCAACGGCCGCGACGCGACGAACGGCAGCGGCGACCGCTCGGTCAACTTCAACCAGTTTCCGTCCGAGCTGGTCAACAACATCAAGATCTACAAGACCCAGCAGGCGAGCCTTGTCGAAGGCGGCGTCGCGGGCACGATCGAGATCGGGACGCTACGCCCGCTCGATTTCGGCAAGCGCCGACTGCAGGCGGACGTGAAGGCGCAATATAATCCCTATGGCGACCGGATTGTCGGGTCGGGCGGGATCGGCTGGCGCGGGACGCTGAGCTATGTCGACCAGTTCGCGAACGACACGATCGGCATCGCGATCGGCGTCCAGCGCAACGACACGAACAACCCCGAAGAAACCTTCGCGGCGTCGACGACCTGGACCGCGTGCCAGGCGTCGCCCGTTGTCGCGAACAACAATTGCAACGAATATACGCGCGACGAATATGGGCAGAACCTGCCCTTCTACCTCGTCCCCAACGCCTATACCTTCCGCCAGATCAGCGAGACCGACAAGCGCGACGCGATCTTCGGGTCGATCCAGTGGCGGCCGTCCGACCAGTTCAACATCAACCTCGACGTCCAATATTCGGACCGCACCTATGTCGAGAACCGCCGCGACCTCAACCTGTCCGAGGGTCGCTACGGCCTGACCAACGTCGTCTATGACGAGAATGGTATCGTCCAGAGCCTCAATGGCCTGAGCTCGCTCGAATCGAACGGGTCCGAACTGTCGCGGTCGGAGGAATATCTGGGCGGTGGCCTCTCGGTCGAATGGCAGCCGTCGGACCGGCTGACCGTCACGCTCGACGGCAGCTATTCGCGCACCGTCCGCACCGAGATCGAGCGCAACTTCCGCCTCCGCACCGACCCCACCGACGTCAACGGCGTGCGTACCGTGTTCAACAATATGCGCATTCCTTATAGCTATTCGATCACGCCGGGCAGCTTCGTGCCGACGATCACGATCGATCCGCGCTTCGATCTCAACAATCACAATCTCTTCTGGGACGACGCCCGCTTCCGCCGCGACGAGAGCAAGCGGCACAACGAGATTTACGCCGGCCGCTTCGACGTCGCCTATGAAATGGACGGCTTCCTCAGCAAGATTTCGGCGGGTGGCCGCTGGTCGCACCTGACCTACCGCGACTATGATGTCCGCAACGGCGACTTCAACTTGAACCCTGCGATCGCCGAGGACCGCCGCATCAACAATCTTTGCCGCACGGCGTTCCCGCAGCAGGACTATCTGTCGGCTGCAAAGGGCAACAGCATCAACAGCTGGGCGACGTTCGACGTCGACTGCCTGTTCCGTGAGTATATGGGCGCCGAAGATCCCGGCAATCTGCCCGACACGCGCTCGGTCGCGAACCGCGACGTCACCGAGCGGTCGCTCGCGGGTTATGTCATGGCCGAATATGACGCCGATCTGGGCAATATGCCCGTGCGCGGCAATTTCGGCGTGCGCGTCGTCAACACCCGCGTCACCTCGGACGGCCTGCGCAGCGATCTCAGCGTCGTCACCAACCCCGACGGGTCGATCCGTCTCGTCACCTCGGGCGATTTCGACACGGTGACGATCAAGAGCAGCAACACGCGTATCCTGCCCAGCGTCAACGCGATCTTTGAAGTCGCGCCGAACACGCTGCTGCGCGCCGCCGCCTATCGCGCGATGTCGCGCCCGAACCCCAGTTCGCTCGGCGCCGGACGAACGATCCTTCTCGAGGACGGCACCAGCTTCACCTCGATCGAGGACGCGATCCGCAACATCACTGCGAACGGAAGTCCGCGCCTGAAGCCGCTGATGTCGTGGAACGGCGACCTGTCGCTCGAATGGTATCCGAACAAGGACAGCCTGCTGTCGGCAACCGTCTATTACAAGCAGTTCACCGGCGGCTTCCAGCCCGTCGTGTTCAACGAGGATTTCACGATCGACGGCCAGTCGGTGTCGATCCCGGTGACGCAGACGCGCAACAGCCCCGACAAGTCGCGCATCTATGGCCTCGAACTGACCGCGGCGACGCGCTTCAGCTTCCTGCCCAAGCCGCTCGACGGGCTCGGCGCCAAGGTCAGCTACAATTACGCCGATTCGAACTTCAAGACGCAGGATATCCGGCTCGGCGAGGTCTATGATCCCGAAACCGATACGGTGAGCGCCGGCATCATCCCGCCCGCGAACCTGTCGGGCTATTCGAAACATGTGCTGTCGGCGCAGGCCTATTACGAGATCGGGCCGGTGTCGCTGCAGGCGATCTACAATTACCGCGCGAAATATTTCCAGGATTTCGTCGGCGGCAACAGCCAGCTGCGCTACGTCGCGCCCAGCGAAACCGTCGATTTCCGCGCCTCGCTCGACCTGATGAAGGGCGTGTCGCTGCGTTTCGAGGCGCTCAACATCTTCAACGAGCCAAAGGCGACCTACATGCCGGTCTATGGCAGCAGCCGTCAGTATCATTATTATGGCGCGAAATATTTCATCGGCATCCGGGCGCGAATTTAGAACTAAGTTCGGTGATGGGCTTCAAACTTGTCCTACCGGATTGTATGGACTTCCTGACGCTTGTGCGGGGAGAAGATTGACCATGGCCGAACGCCGCCTTTTCGAAGATGTCGCCGACACGATCCGGCGCCTGATTCTCGACGGAACCTTTCCGCCGGGAACCCGGCTGCCCGGCGAGCGCGAGCTGTCCGAACGGTTCGAGGTCAGCCGCGTGACGATCCGGGAGGCCGAGATCGCGCTCCAGGCGACGGGGTGGATTCACATTCGCACCGGCGCCGGCGCCTATGTCGAGGCGATCCTGCCCGGCGACAATGCGATCCTGCCCAAGGTGAGCGCGTTCGAGCTCACTGAAGCGCGCTCGCTGTTCGAGGCCGAGGCTGCGGCGCTGGCCGCACCGACGATCTCGGCCGAAACGCTGTCGAAGCTCGACGACTTACTCGACGCGATGGCCGACGACAGCAAGAGCGAGGAAGAGATCAGCGCGATCGACCGCGAGTTCCACATGACGATCGCCGCGGCGTCGAGCAACAAGGCGATCATCCATGTGATCGAAAGCCTGTGGCGGATGCGGATGGAATTGCCCGAGGTGCGGAGCAGCCATTCGCTGGTGTGCCGCAAGGATGGCAGCGCGCGTCAGGCCGAGCATGCCGACGTCGTCGCGGCGCTGCGCAACCGCGATGCAACGGGCGCACGGCTCGCGATGCGACGCCACTTCAACCGCCTGATCGAATCGATGCTCGACGAGACCGAGGAGCGCGCAATCGTCGAACTGCGCCGTCAGTCGGCCGAGAGCCGCGAACGCTATCTGCTGAGCGCCAAGCTGGCGTGACGTCCGGCCTTTCGTCTTTGCCGGCCGCGCCGGATCCGGTTGCGGCGCTGCTTGAGGCACGCCGTTCGGGGCGTGCGCTGCCTGCCTTTCCTTCTCCGGTGCCCGCGACGCTGGCGGATGCCTATGCCATACAACAGCGCCTGATCGTCGAGCTGGAGGCGCCCGTCCTCGGCTGGAAGGTCGGGCGCATCCCGCCGGCGTTGATCGATGTTCTGGGCGCCGAGCGCCTCGCCGGCCCGGTGTTGCGCGTGAACGAACTCCACGGCGACACGCCCGGCAAAGCGGCGGTTTTCGTCGGCGGGGCGGGGGCCATCGAGGCGGAAGTGATGCTGCGCCTCCGCGCGGTGCCCGACGGGCGCGTCATCGGCATCGGCGATGGCGCCGCATATGTCGAAGAGATTCGCGCCGGATTCGAAGTGGCAAGCTCGCCCGCGCCCGACGTTCACGGCCATGCCCCCTATGGCATCATCGCCGATATCGGTATCAACAACGGACTGCTGCTCGGGCCGCCGCTCGACGAAGACGAATTCACGACGCTGGTCGTCGAAACGCAGATCGACGGCACGCCGGTCGGGACCGGTCGCGCAATCGACGTCCTCGACGGCCCATGGGGATCGCTCAACTTCCTCGTCGAACTTCATCGGCGCGGCGTCATCGAACTCAAAGCGGGGCAGTGGATTTCGGCAGGAGCCATCACCGGAGTTCATCCGATCGGCATCGGGCAAACCGCAACCGCGCGTTTCGGCGCGGTGGGCCATATCGCCTGCATCGCGGTCGAGGAAACCGGATTCAAATCATGATTGCACCCCACGGAACGATCGCCTGTTTCGGCGAAATCGTCATGCGCGTCTCGGTTCCGCACGGCGAACTGCCGCTGCAATCCGCGCGTTTCGACGCACATGTCGGTGGTGCCGAAGCGAATGTCGCCGTCGCGCTTGCCGCACTCGGCCATGACACGGCAATGATCAGTGCGGTCCCCGAAGGGCCGCTCGGTGACGGTGTGCTCGGCGAAATGCGCCGCCATGGCGTCGACGTCGCGCCCATACGCCGTCCTGCGGGCCGCATCGGGCTCTATTATCACCTGCCCGGCGGCCCATTGCGCCCCGCCGAGGTCATTTATGACCGTGCCGGCTCGGCTTTTGCGGAGGCGAGGCCCGATGACTGGAATTGGGACCATTTGTTGGACGGCATCGGCTGGCTGCACGTGTCGGGTGTCACCCCCGCGCTGGGGCCGGACAGCGCCGCCGCCGTGCTCGATGCCGTGACGCGCGCGCGGGCGGTCGGGATCGGCGTCTCGTTCGACGGCAACTGGCGCGGACGCCTTTGGGACCGCTGGCAGCCCGACCCGGCGGCGATATTGAAACCGATCGTCGCTCAGGCGACACTATTGTTCGGCAATCACCGCGACGCAGGTCTGCTTTTGGGCCGCGAATTTTCGGGAGATGGCGAAGATCGGCGGCGCGAGGCGGCGCTTGCATTGCTCGACCATTTTCCATCGCTCGAATATGTCGCCTCGACCTCGCGCGAGATCATGCGGCCCGACGCACACCGCGTGACGGCACGGATCGACACGCGCGACAAGAGCGGGGCGAGCGATGCCATGCTCATTACGCCGGTGATCGACCGGATCGGAACCGGCGACGCGTTTGCCGCCGGCGTCCTCGACGGATTGTGGGCCGGTAAGGGTCTGGCGGACGCGGCGAGGTACGGCTTGGGGCTATCCGCGCTGAAGCACGGCATCCACGGCGATTTTGCGCCCTTCTCTCGTGCGGCTATCGGCCGCACGGTGTCGGTCGCGCAGGATGTTTCGCGCTAGGGGAAGAGCCCCGTGCCGGTCATCGACCTATTCGGTCGAAAGCGCGGCGCCGGCGCGATGCGGGAGCTTCCATCCCGGACGCACGAAATGGCAGGTATAGCCGTTCGGAATGCGCTCCAGATAATCCTGATGCTCGGGTTCGGCTTCCCAGAAGGCGCCCGCCGGACTGACTTCGGTAACGACCTTACCCGGCCAGAGGCCCGAGGCATCGACATCGGCGATCGTGTCCTCGGCCACCGCCTTCTGCTCGTCGCTCGTGTAGAAGATCGCCGAACGATAGCTGGCACCGACGTCGTTGCCCTGGCGATTCTTCGTGGTCGGATCGTGGATCTGAAAGAAGAATTCCAACAGCGAGCGATAGCTGGTCAGGGCCGGATCGAAGATAATCTCGATCGCTTCGGCATGATTGCCATGGTTGCGGTAAGTGGCATTTTCCACCTCGCCGCCTGAATAGCCGACGCGGGTCGAAATCACCCCGGGCTGCCGGCGCACGAGGTCCTGCACGCCCCAGAAGCAGCCGCCGGCAAGAATTGCGCGCTCGGTGCTCATGCGATGTCCTCCACTTGGTCCAGATATGCGCCATATCCCTCGGCTTCCATATCGTCGCGATGGACAAAGCGCAGCGAAGCCGAATTGATGCAATAGCGTAGCCCGCCGCGGTCGCGGGGGCCGTCGGGGAACACATGCCCCAGATGGCTGTCGCCATGTGTCGATCGCACTTCGGTGCGGATCATGCCATGGGTCGTGTCGTTGAGTTCGGCAACATTCGAGGGCTCGATCGGCTTGGTGAAGCTCGGCCAGCCGCAACCCGATTCATATTTGTCGGACGACGCAAACAGCGGCTCGCCCGAGACGATATCGACATAAATGCCGGGATCCTTGTTGTTCAGATATTCGCCCGTGCCGGGCCGTTCGGTACCGCTCTGCTGCGTCACGCGATATTGCTCGGGCGACAAGGCTGCGACGGCTTCGGATGTTTTGCGATATTCGGTCATTTGAATCTCCATTTCACTGGGGAATATGGTGTCTCCATTTGGATAAACCATGCCCCGGCGGGTGGTCAGGTCCGCATTATGGCGCGATGTCGTTGGCGGGGACAAGCAGCGGCTTGCCCTTTTCGACGATATAGGTCGCGAGTTCGGCGCCGTTGGCGGCCGTGCGATTGCGCGCCATATGGGCGACCCCGGCGGGGACGAAAAGCACTTCGCCGGTCCTTACCGTCACGGGGGCCTGACCCTCGAGTTGATATTCGAGCGCGCCTTCGACGACATAGATGACCTCTTCGCCGGGATGGCGATGCCAGGGTGCCACGGCTCCGGGTGCGATGTCGATGCGCGCCTGCACCGTCTCGTGGCCGGCGATCGACAGATCGTGCCGCTGCAGGTCGGTGCGCGTGACACCAGCCGGAACGGGAGCCGGCGCCGTTTGCGCTGGCGCTGGCGCGGCGGGGCTTTCCCCGGCCCAGGCGGGAGCAGCCGGCGCGCCGAGCGCGAGCGCCGTTGTCATCAAGGCCTGGAGAAATTGTTTTGCCATATCTGTTGTCTTTCGCATTTCGCGGATCGTTCTTACGCCATGCGCCGACGAGCCGGTTCAAGCTTGTTGCTGCAGGTTTCGTCGTGAAGGCCGCAGTGGTTACATAAGGCGGCGCGATCAGGTCAGGCGCAGTCGAACCCCGTGCAAGCGGCGCGCAGCCGCGGGGTTGCCCAGTCGATGAAGGTGCGGACCTTGAGCGGAAGCAGACCCTGGCGCGGATATACGATATGCACCGGGCGGGGATCGCCGTCGCAGTCGGGAAGGACGCGCACCAGCGCGCCCGACTGAATCTGCCCCGAAAGTTGATAGTCGAACAGGCGGGCTATTCCGGCGCCGCCGAGCGCTGCGGCGAGATTGCCCGCCGCGCTGTTCACGGTGATGCGGGGGCGGGGGGCGCAGATCATGTCGTCGCCATCGACGTGGTAGTTCCAGAATATCGCCGGGGGGCCAAAGAATATGCCGTCGTGACCGGGAAGGTCGCGCGGGCTCGTCGGCGTGCCGCGTAGGCCGAGATATTCGGGGCTGGCGCAGGTGATAAGCCGGAACTCCCCCGCCTTGACCGCAAAAAGGGCGCTGTCGGCGAGGTGCCCAAGGCGGATCGCGACGTCGATCTGTTCGTCGACCATATGGGAAATGCGGTCGGATATCATGAGGTTCAGCGTGACGTCCGGATATTCTTCCATGAAGGACAGCGCGATCGGCAGGACGTGGCGCGTACCGAATTCGACCGGCATCGTGATCGACAATTCGCCGCGCGGCGTTTGATATTCGCCCGACGCGCGTCGTTCGGCCTCGTCGAGATCGGCGATGATCCGCCGCGCCGCGTCGACATAGTCGCGGCCCGCGTCGGTCAATTGGATGTTGCGGCTGGTCCGGACAAGGAGGTTGGTGCCGAGGAAGCGTTCCAGTTCGGCAACCTTGCGGCTGACGCTGGGGAGCGGAGCGTTCAACTTGCGGCTGCCCGCCGACAGGCTGCCGGCGTCGACGACCGCAAGAATGACACGCATCGCGTCGAGACGATCCATGGAACGCGCTCCAGTTCCCACCTGCCGGCCGGTTGCCGTTTCGCATTAGGGTAACCGCCGGGTTATTTCAAATGTCCGGATAGGTCCCGGCGGCCTCGAATCCGCGAACCCGATAGGTGGCGTCAAAGCGATGCCGTCGTCGACTTGCGCCCGATCGCGAACGATGCAGCGCCCTGGACCGGTGTCCCAAAGCTGTCGCTTCGGTGCGAAAAGAGCAGCAACTATCAGGCCATTCGCGCACAAGGAGCGGCAAATCGGGACGGGCATGACGGCGGGCGGCCACATTGTGAAAATTTGCCGTTGAAATTTTGCAAGCCGCTGGACAGCGATGGGGTCGCTCTTTACCTAGTCGCGCAACAGGCTTCTGGGAATCCATCGAAAATTGTCGGAGACAATCGCGCAGGGTCATCGTCGTGGACGCTCGCTAGAGAAGATATTTCTCGACGAGCGGCCACGGTTGCTCGCGTTCCTGCGGCGGATTGGCGCCGGCGAAGACGCCGAGGACATTTTCCACGATGCGTGGATCCGGATCCGGTCGCTCGACCGACCGGTGCCCGACGAGGCGCTGTCCTATCTCTATCGTGTCCTGCACAATCTGACGATCGATCGCCGTCGCGCATCGCATCGCGGCCTGCATCGCGATACGCAGTGGGCCGAGGTACGGGGCGAGGCGTTCGATCGCTGCACGCAGCCCGATGGCGAGCGACGTCTGCTGGCGATTGACGAGGTGCGGGCAATTCACGATGCGATTGATGCACTGGGAGAGCCCGCGGCAAGTATTTTTCGGCGGCACCGTCTGGAGGGACAGACGCAGCGCGCGATCGCCGACGAACTCGCGATGGGTTTGAGCACGGTCGAAAAACATTTGCGCCGCGCCTATGCCGCCTTGCTCTCGTTTCGAAGGGCGCGCGACGATGTCTGATATGATGCCGCGCAAAACCTCCGCGACCTTGCGCGACGAGGCGCTCGACTGGGTGATCCGGCTGCGGGAGGCCAAGGCCGCCGACTGGCAGGCGTTCGAGCAATGGATGGCAGCCGATACCCGCGCCGCCGATATTTATTGGGAATTGGCGGCCGCAGATGTCGATGTGGCAGAAGCGCTGACGCGGCCGCGCCCGGAGACGCCGGTTCGATCGCTGCAGGTGCGCGCACCGAACCGCAAATGGATTGTCGGTAGCATGCTCGCGTTGGCGGCATCGATCCTGTTGCTGCTGTTTGTGCAACGGGCAGACGGACGCTATGCGGTCGAAACGCCGCCCGGGGCGACACATAGCATCGCGATGGACGATGGCAGTGCGGTCTTGCTGGGCGGCGGCTCGAAACTGATACTCGACCACGGCGATCCGCGGAGCGTGCGGTTGGATGGCGGCGACGCACGCTTCACCGTCGCGCACGATGCCGCAAAGCCCTTCCGCGTCCATGTCGGAGAGGCGGTCCTTGTCGATTTGGGTACGGTCTTTTCAGTGACTTGGCGGAATGGCGCGCTTCGTGTCGAGGTGGCCGAAGGAGCAGTGCGTTATAGCCGGAACGGCCTGACGCATGATTTGGGGGCGGGCGACACACTGCGGATTGGTGTCGATGGACGGATAGTTTCGGGGCGCGTCGATCCCGTCGATGTCGCCGCCTGGGCCGAAGGACGGCTCGTCTATTCGGGTACGGAAATGGCGGCCGTTGCCGCCGATCTGTCACGCGCGACGGGGATCGATGTCGCTGTCGACCCCGCGGTTGCCGCACATCTTTTCAGCGGGGGCTTTGCGCTGGGCAATCGCGATGCCGAGACGGTCCGTCGCGCGGCGAGCCTGATGGGATTGCGCGCGCGTCCAAACGGCAATCGCTGGATATTGGAGGCACCCGCTTCGGGGGCTAGATGAGGGTCGCCGCCGGTATGATATTGCTGGCGGCCCCCGTTGCCGCGCAGGCCGCCGGGGATGCTGTGCAGGTCGATGTGCCGGCGGGCACGCTCGGGACGGCGGTCGCGACGCTTTCGCGGCAGGCGCGCATCGACATAGGCGTCGACGATCCGGCGTTGCATCGCGTCGCGACGTCGCCGGTGCGTGGGCGGATGAGCGCCGAGGAGGCGCTGGAACGGATATTGCGCGGTACGCCCGCGACCTGGCTACGTGGCCGCGGGGGGCTATTCCATATCGTCGGGCGACCGCGACCCGTTGCCGTGCAAGCGGCGATGGGCACCGCCGGCCGTCGCAAGCGCTATGTCGTGCCGCCGCCACCCGTCACCGACATCGTCGTCACGGCATCGAAACGCGGCGCGGCGCTAGCCGATTATCCGGCAACGGTCGCCATATTCTCGGGCGACGAATTCGGGGCGGCCGGCATGTCGCCGGGAAGCGAAGCCATCACGCTGCGCCTCGCCGGCGTCGGATCGACCCATATGGGGCGGGGGCGCAACAAGCTTTTCGTGCGCGGCATCATCGATTCGAGCTTTCATGGGCCGAGCCAGGTCGCGACGGCACAATATCTCGACCATGTCCGGATCAACCACAACGGTCCCGACCCCGACCTGCGCCTGTACGATATCGCAGCGGTCGAGGTGCTGGAGGGGCCGCAGGGCACGCTTTATGGCGCCGGGTCGCTAGGCGGGGTGATCCGGGTGGCGACGAAGCGGCCGCAACTCGACCGGGTCGAGGGGCGGGTCAGCGCCGGTGTCACGCACGTTGCTCATGGCAATCCGGGGGGCGATGCGGCGGCGATGCTTAATCTGCCGCTGGCGAGGGGAGTCGCCGGCCTGCGCCTTGTCGGCTATGCATCGCGCGAGGGCGGTTATATCGACAATCCTGTCTTGGGCCTGTCCGACGTGAATGGTGTTTCGGTTCGCGGCGGGCGCGCAGCACTGCGCCTCAAGGTCGGCGGCTGGACGGCTGATCTGGGTGGAGTGCTGCAATCGATCCGCGCCGACGACAGCCAATGGACCGACCGCGACGGAGCGCCGCTGACCCGATCGAGCCTGGTGCGCGAAGCCTATGCTACCGATTATCGGCAAGCGAATGCCGCAGTCGAGCGCGATCTGGGTGCGGCGCGGCTTGTCGCGAGTCTCGCCGCGGTCGAGCGGTCCGCGACACAACATTATGACGATGGCACTCCCTCCGCCGTGGTGCAGAAAGCACGGTCGGATCTGCTCGTGGGCGAAGCGCGAATATCGCAGCGGCAGTCGGATGGTGCGGGCTGGGTGGCCGGACTGGGCTTCCTCGACAGCGAGAGCCTGGTCCGGCGGAGCAATGGTCCGGTCGGGGACGATGCCCTGCTGCGTCAGCGTGTGGCCAATAGCGCGCGCGAGATCACCCTGTTCGGCGAGGCGGGCATGGCTGTCGCGCCGCGGCTTGTCGTGACGGCGGGGCTACGGCTCAGTCACACGCGCCTGCATGGAGAGGCGTGGGCGAAGGAGAGTCTGCTGACGCTGCCGGGAACGGGCAAGCCGTTAGCGGTGGGGCTGGTACGAAGCGATGTCCGGGCGCTCCCCAGCCTGGCGCTGTCGCTGCGTGCTTCGGAGCGGCTGTTTGTTTTTGCGCGCTATCAGGAGGGCTTTCGTCCCGGCGGCGTCGGTGTCGCGGGCTTTAAACCCGAAATCCACCGCGGCGACCGGTTGTGGTCGTGGGAGGTTGGCCAACGCCTGACGCACGGCGACGCGTTCGCGCTCGATGTCGCGGCCTCTTACGCGCGGTGGGACGGCATAGCGGCCGAGGTCGTGTCGCAGACGGGAGATCTGATGACCGCCAATATCGGCGATGGCGAGATCGTCTCGATCGAAGCGCGTGCCGACTTGCGGCCAGCGCCTGGATGGCGAGCGGGCGGCGGGATTTTTCTCGACCGCAGCCGACTGACGCGATCGAATATCGGCACGATCGCGCTGAAGGGGGCCCGGTTGCCGAATGTGCCCGGGCTCGGGCTGCAGGCGAGCATCGCGCGCGAGTGGGCGCTGGGGAATGGGCTGGGCGCGAGCCTTGCCGCCGACGTCCGCTATTTCGGCGGATCGCGGATCGGGGCGGGGCCGCTGCTCGACACCGCGCAGGGCGACTACATCGACGACCGGGTCCTGCTGCGTGTGGGCGATGCCATGCGCGGCCTCAGCCTTGAGGCGACGAACCTTGCCGACGGCGGCGCCGATCGTTTCGCGCTGGGCACACCGTACCGCATCTACCATCCGCAAGCGACGCCGCAGCGGCCGCGAACGATCCGGATCGGCTTCGACGCGGCCTTTTGATCTGATTCCGCAGATTATTTTCGCCCGCCGTAAGGTGTCTCGTGGGCGACATCGTTCTGTCATCATTGGGTCAGATCGTTTCATTTGAAACAGCATTTGCACGTCGGACCCTGAACCAGATGACAGGGAGTTTGACGTTGCAGCAGTTTTCGGGCCTCGGGATCGCATCGCTCCATCCGTATCACGCACGTACGCGCCGCGCGCGACTGGGACTGGGGACCTGCCTCGCCAGCGCCGCCGCCGCCGCGCTGCTGCTGACCTCCGTCCCGGTGGCCGCGCAGACGGCGCCCGACATGTCGACACTGCGCGCCCCGCTGCATCGGCTTGCTGCGCGTGGCGATGCGGCTACGTCCGCGGTCGAGCCGCAGGACCTGACAATCCGCATCGACGATGGAACCGAGGTCGTCACCGGCAACGACTATGAACATGGCGTCACGCTCACCAATTTCACCGGCGGATCGGTGACGATCGACGCGGCGGGTGCATCGGTGGAAACCAAAGGCACGGGCGCGATCGGCGCGGTGGCGATCGCCGTCGACGGCAACGCCACACTCCAGATCGGCGATGTGCGTACGGCGGGCGATAGTGCGCATGGCATCGTCGCTGGATCGGCGAATGCTTCGGTCAACGTCCAGGCCGGGCATATCGTAACCGGGGGCGGTAACGCGTTCGGAATTCATGCGACGGGTTATGCGGGTCCGGTCAACGTATCGGCGGCGTCGGTGCAGACCTCGGGCTATTATTCGACCGGTATCCATGCGGTGTCGAATGGCAATGTGTCGATCGACGTCGGCGATGTGCTGACGACTGGCGACAATTCGGTCGGCGTCAACGGGCAAGCCGGTCAGCGGCCGGCCTATGACGAGGATACGGGCCTGCCGATCCTTTCGGACCCCGCCGACCTGACGATCCGCGCCGACAATGTCGAAACGCACGGCCTTTCGTCGGACGGCGTGATCGCGACGAACTTCACCAAGGGCAATACGTCGGTCGACGTCGGCACCATCAAGACGACGGGCGACAACAGCTGGGGCGCCTATGCCGGTGGCTTCGGCAACGTCGCGCTGCACGCCGGGACGGTCGAAACGACCGGCGCCGGTTCGGTCGGTCTCGGCGCGGTCAGCTATTATGGCAATGTCGAGGTGTCCGCCGACAGCGTGGTCACGCGCGGCGATTTCTCGAACGGGGTCAATGTCCTCAATTACGACCCGACCAAGGCGACCTCGATCGACATCGGCAGCGTCGAGACGCACGGCAATTCGTCGACGGGCATCTATATGGGCGGTGCCTATTGGGACAATGAAGGGCAGGACATCACGGTCGTCGCCGACCAGGTGACGACGCACGGCGAGGGTTCGACCGGCGTCGCGGTGCGCAGCAGCGGCAATATCACCATGGACCTCGGTGACGTCGTCGTCGAAGGGAACCGTTCGCGCGGTGTCGTGGTTTTCGGCGGTCTTGGCGACATGAACCTGACGATCGACAGCATCGTTACCAAGGGCGAGTCGCAATATGGACGCGATACGGCCGGGCTGCGGATCAATCATAATCATGGTTCGGTAAACGCCACGATCGGGTCGATCGAAACGAACAGCAACAATGCGCCGGCGATCCTGACTAACGGCTACAACACTAACCAGAATTTCACGATCACCGGCAGCCTTCAGACCGACGGCTATCACGCTTCGGCCTTCCAGGCGGACATCGACACCGGATCGCTGACGCTCGACGCCGCATCGATCACGACGAAGGGCGACGCGAGCAACGGCGTGAAAGTCAACATGCGCTCGGGCGAGGTCGATATTCGCACCGGTACGATCGAGACGTCGGGCGCGGATTCGGCCGGCATATTGGTCGAGAGCGCCAGCTATGACGGGCAGGCGCATCGTGTCGCGGTCGACGCGGGCTCGATCGTCACGCAGGGTGGCAACTCGGCCGGAATCAGCGTGCTCGCGCTGGGCGCGAGCGCCGACATCAAGGCAGGCAGCATCACCACTTCGGGCGAATATTCGGCCGGCGTCCGGGCGATCGCGGTGTCGGGTGTCGATTCCTACGGCAATCTGTTCGGCGGCGACCTCAATATCGAAGTCGGCTCGATCGCGACCACCGGCGATAATGCGCCAGGTATAGATGCGATCGCCTATGGCTCGATTGCGATCAAGGCCGAGAATATTACGACCGAAGGGTCGCGTTCGATCGGCGTCAAGGCGCAGGCCTATGGCGATATCACGATCGACGCGGGCACGGTTGAAACCCACGGCTATCGCGCCGATGGGATCCTGGCGAACAGCAATGTCGGCGGCAGCACCGGCGACATCAAGATCACCGCGAACAGCGTCACGACGACGGGCGCGGCGGCGAGCGGCATTCGCGCGGAAGCCTATGCCGGTTCGGTCGATATCAAGGCGGGCAGCGTCAAGACCAGCGGCTATGGTGCCGACGGCGTCTTTGCCTGGAGCTATATGGGCGATGCGAAGGTCGATGTCGGCACGGTTTCGACCAGTGGCGAGGGCGGCCGCGGCATCACGGCCTATTCGGGCGGCACGACCACGGTCATCGCCGGCGATGTGACAACGACCGGCGCAGGCGCTTCGTCGGAATTCGATGCCGGCGGGATCAAGGCGGTCGGTGCGTCGGTTGTCGTCAAGGCGGGGAATGTCAGCACCAAGGGTGACTATTCCACCGGCATCTATGCCAACAGCAATATGGTCAACGACAATGGGCAGGTGCCGCGCGACATCAGCGTGACAGCGGCCAGCGTTTCGACCGAAGGCCTGTTCTCGCACGGCGTCGTCGCGATCAATACGGCAAGGCGTGCGAACATCGACATCGACGTCGGCAGCATCAAGACAAAGGGCGACTATGCGCTCGGTATCTATGCCTCCGCTCCCGCCGGCAATATTTCGGTCAAGGCCGACAGCGTCGAGACCGAGGGCAAGCAGGCGGCGGGTGTCGTCGCGGTCAGCAATTATGGCGACATCGGCATCGATATCGGCACGATCGTAACGAAGGGCGAAGGCGCGGCGGCTATCTACGCCTATGCGGGCGGCGCACCGAAGGCCGGTGACAGCACGACGAGCATCAAGGCGGGCTCGATCACGACGAGCGGCGAATATTCGTCGGGCGTCGTGGCGATCGGGGCCAGCGAGGGTGTCGATTTCGACATCGATGTCGGCGACGTATCGACCGCGGGCACGGCGTCGCGCGGCGTATTCGGCTATGCGCTCGGCGATATCTCGGTCAAGGCGGGCACCATCGCGACCAAGGGCGACGGCGCCTCGGGCGTCGAGGCTGTCTCCTTCTATGGCGACATCAAGGTCAGCGCGGGTTCGATATCGACCGAAGGCAATGTGGCGACCGGCATCTATGCGAGCACGCTGACGGGCGACGTGATCGTCGATGCGGGCGACATCTCGACCCTTGGCGACATAGCGTCGGGCGTCCGGGCGTTCAGCCGGACCGGCGATGTCATGGTCACCGGCAACGGCGACATCAGCACCAAGGGCAATAATTCCTATGGCATCCTTGCCTTTGGCGATGGCTCGATCACCATCGACAACAAGGGCGACGTACGCACCGACGGCGATTCCGCGCACGGGCTCTATGCGCTCGGTCGCGGCGGCGGCGTCACGACGATCACCAATAGTGGCTCGGTCTCGGTCGATGGCGATTATTCGACCGCGATCCGTGCGCTCGGCAGCTATTCAGGTGGTGGCATCAAGATCGTTTCGACCGGCGACGTCTCGGCGACGGGCGCAAATGTCGGCGGCATCGTTGGCGTGATCCCGCGCTCGCGCGGCGGTGGGTCGACCGCGCCGTCGATCGATATCGACGCCGGAAAGGTGACCGTCAGCGGCAGTCCCGCGGTCGGCATATTGGCGCTCAACTATTGGGGCGATGTCCGTATCCGTGCCGACGAGGTCAAGGCAGAGGGATCGGGCTTCGGCATCTCGTCGATGGCGCTGGGCAATATCGACGTCGAGGTACGGAATGTCGAATCGGGCGGTCGCGGAATATTCCTGTCGTCGGGCGGCGGAAACACGCTGACGGTGACCGGCAATGTTATCGCGAAAAACCATGTCGCGATCGAGATGGGCGCGGGTTCGGGCCAGTCGGTGCTGAACATTGCGAAGGGCGCGACGGTGATCGGCGGCGGCAAACGCAATCCGGCGGACGATCCGTATACCGGACCCGGCAACGCCATCATCATCGGGTCGGACTCGGGCGTCGTCATCAACAATGCGGGCACGATCCGCAACGTCGGCGATCGCTACACCATCTTCGTGACCGACCGATATGCGTCAGACTGGACCCCGATCCCGGGCGCCGGGAGCGCGATCAACAACAGCGGCATCCTTGAGGGCAATCTCCGCCTGACCGCCGGCAAGGACGTCGTGAACAATTCGGGCGAATTCGAGGCGACGAAGGATTCGGTGTTCGGCGATGGCGAAGACATCTTCGTCAACAGCGGGATCGTCCGCATCGGTTCGGCCGCGGTCACCGCGAGCCTCGCCCGCGCGCCCGAAAAAGGCTCGTCGGTGACCTTCGCCGGGCTCGAACGCTTCGAAAACAGCGGCACGATCGACATGCGCAACGGCATCGCGGGCGACCAGTTCGTGCTGCCCGGCGCCTTCATCGGCTCGGGCGCCTCGACCCTCGCAGTCGACATCGGCGGTGCGAGCAGCGACCAACTGGTGATCGAGGGCGCCGCGTCGGGATCGACCAACGTCGTCGTCGCGACCCTGCCGGGCAAGGCGACGCTGTTCGCCGGACCGGTCTCGATTATCAAGGTCGGTGCCGGATCGGCCGCGGACGCCTTCAAGCTCGACAAGGCCGACATGGGCTTCATCCAGTACAACATGCGCTACGATGCCGTGACCGGAACCTACAGCCTCGGCACGCAGGTCGGCAGCTCGGCCTATCGCCTTGCGAAGCTCAACGAGGCGGCGCAGGCGATCTGGGACAAGTCGGCGCAGGCGTGGAGCACGCACATGGCCGAACTTCGCGACGCCGACGGCGCCGGCAAGCGGCTGTGGGGTCAGATGTTCGGCGGCGTGGTCGATCGCGACAGCGCTATCGACGGCGCGCCGCTCGACTATCGCCAGGACTTCTTCGGTGCGCAGCTCGGCTATGATCTCGGCGGCAGCGAGGGTGAAGACAGCGCGGCGATCTTTGGCGTTACCGGCGGCTATCTAAGCTCGAAACAGCGGTTCGAGGGGGCCGACGAACGCGCCGATTTCGGTGCGCTCAACCTCGCGGGTTACGGCAGCTATCGCGGCAAGCGCGTCTTCGCGAACCTGCTCGCGCAATATAGCCGCTACTGGATCGACGCGCGCGGAGGGATCGGCACCGGACGCTGGTCGGATTCGACCGGAGGTGACGCTTACGGCCTGCAGGGCGAGGTCGGCGTGCGGCTGGGGTCGGAGAAATTCTTCGTCGAACCCGTCGCCACGCTCGCCTGGCAGAACAGCTCGATCGACGCGATCGAGGCGTTCAGCCACCGGATCGATTTCGACGACAATAGCGCGGTGACCGGCAAGGTCGGCGCGCGGATCGGTGCCGCGATCGGCAAGGCAGAAGGGACGCAGGCGGTGCTTTATGCGCGCGGCAATTATGTCCATGCCTTCGACGGCAAGGCGGGGCTGCTCTTCTCGAGCGGCAACGTCAGCCAATCGATCGTGACCCCGCAGGCCGGCGATTATGGCGAGGCTGCGATCGGACTCAACATCCTCTCGAAAGGGCCGGTGAGCGGCTTCATCGAGGGGGATGCCACTGTCGGCAGCGGGACAAAGGGCGGCGGTGGCCGCGTCGGCGTCCGGTTCAAATTCTGATCCATTTCAAACCTTTGCAAGGCCCGGTTTCGCACCGGGCCTTGCCTGTATGAGCGAGCATGATGAGCAATACCCAAACCCCCGCAGACCAGCCGGCCGAAACCGCCGCCACCGGACAGGCCTATGCGCCCGGCGAAGCGCCCGCAACCGAGCCGGGCAAGACCAATATCGCGGTCTCGCGCGGCCTTGCCGGCTGGCTTGCGGCGCGGCGAACCAGCTTGGCCTTTACCAGCTATCAGACCGGACAGCTTTTCCTCGTCGGCCTGCATCCGGGCGGCACGGTGTCGTTCAACCAGCAGAATTTCAGCCGCGCGATGGGCGTGTGCTGGCGACCGGGGAGGCTCTATCTCGGCTCTCTCAGCCAGCTCTGGCGGCTCGAGAATATCCTGCGCCCCGGCGAGGTCGGCAACGGCACGTTCGACGCAGTGCTGGTGCCACGCAACGGACAGACGACGGGCGACGTCGATATCCACGAGGTCGGGATCGACGGCGACGGCCGCGTCATCTTCGTGAACACCAAATATAGCTGCCTCGCGACGCTCGACCTGACGCACAGCTTCAAGCCGATCTGGAAACCGCATTTCATCTCGAAGCTGGCGCCTGAGGACCGGTGCCACCTCAACGGCCTCGCGATGCAGGATGGCCAGCCGAGTTATGTCACCGCGGTCAGCCGTTCGGATGTGATCGCGGGATGGCGCGAGCGGCGGCACGAGGGCGGAGTGCTGATCGACGTCCAGACCGACCGCATCGTCACCGACCAGCTCTCGATGCCGCACTCGCCGCGCGTCGTCGGCGACCGCATCTATGTGCTCGACAGTGGGCGCGGGCGGATCGTGCGGATTGACCCGGCAACCGGCGAGAAGACTGACATTGCCTTCTGCCCCGGTTTCCTGCGCGGCATGTCGATCGTCGACGGCCATGCGATCGTCACCGTGTCCAAGCCGCGCAACGGCAGCTTTGCCGGGCTGCTCCTCGACGGCGAGCTCAAGGCGCGCGATGCCGAGCCCTGGTGCGGCGTGCTGATCGTCAATCTGGCGAGCGGGGATATCGTCGAATGGATCCGCCTGGAGGGGCATATCACCGAAATGTTCGACGTTGCGGCGATGCCCGGCGTGGTTTGTCCGATGTCGGTCGGGCCGAATACGGCGGAGATGCAGAACACGATCAGCTTCGAGCCGACCGCGCTGTTGGAATTGGAACGGGCAGCCTAGCGCATTTCCACCCGCTATCGGGCTCGATCGCTACCTCGTGATTTGTACGACGGTTGCGTCCGCCAGCCGGTCGACCAACCAGCTTAATCCAGCGTCGGTCAGCGCAGCCTTCGGGACAAAGGCGTTGAGGCGGAACGTGCCGAACGAGATGGGCGGCTCTGTGATCGCCAGGCCGAATTGATCGGCATGAAGGGCGGCGAATGTCCGCGGGATAGCGCAAATCAGATCGGTACCCGGCAGGACTGCGCATGCGAACATGAAGTTCGGCACCGTGAGCGCGACGTCGCGGTGCCGGCCCTGCTTCGCCAGTATATCGTCGACGAACCCATGCGGATCGCCCGTCATGGAAACGACCAGATGGCGATGGGCGCAATAGGAATCGATCGTCGGACGCTCGCAAAAACTGTGACCGGCCCGCGTGGCGAGGACAAAATCCTCTTCATATAGTGCCCGCTTTTCGAACCGGATCGGGCCCTCCTCGGACGGGATCACAGCGATGTCGATCTCGCGGCGTTCGAGTTCGTCGAATGCCGTGCGCCACGCGCGGTCGGGTGCGGTCTCGTCGGCTACGGGCAGGAGCTGCCTTATGCCGATCCTGATCCCTGGCGATCGGCTTTCCAGTTCGGCCAGAAGCGGTTGCAGGAATACCGCCGAAACTCCATCGGGCGCGCCAATCGCGAAACGCCGGGCTGAGGTCGCCGGGTCAAAGGGCGCCGCCTGAGAAAACACTGACCGGACCTGCTGCAATATGTCGGCGATAGCGGGCGCCAAGGTGGAGGCGCGATCGGTCGGCACGACGCCTTTGGGTGTCTTGACGAAGACGGGATCATTGAGCAAGCGGCGGAGCCGGCCAAGCCCATGGCTTACCGCAGAGGGCGACAGGTTCAGGCGTGCAGCTGAACGGCCGACATGCCTCTCTTCGAAAACGGCCTCGAACAGCAGCAGCAGGTTGAGGTCGGCGCGCGAGAGATCAATTTCATTCAGCATATTCGTGAAATCATATCACTTCATGCATCATTGGAAAATTGCCATTTCGCTTGGGTCGCGGCGTCGCCGCATCCAGACGAGGAAAAGACATGATGGTAAGACGGATTTTGATAGCTTCCGCCGCCGGCGCGGCAGCCGCCTTCGCGGGAGGAGACGCCGCTGCGGACACGAACCGCGATTCCGACGTCGCAGCGTTGGTTGCGAGGGCCGCGACAGCGCATGAACGCCTGATGCGCGGCGACATTATCGGGTATCGGCAGGCGATCGACGTGACGCCCGATTTCGTGCTGATGGACCCGTTTGGCGGTCGGCCGACCGGTGCGCCGAAATCGGAGGCGCATTGGAACCGGATCGGTCGCTTCTTTCGCGAAGGCACGGCGGCCAGTTTCGACCTTGTCGGTGCCTATCGGTCGACCGACCTGATCGTGCTCGTCGCAAACGAACGCGCGCATGTCGCGGTAGGATCGCTCGACGCGCAGGAGTGGTTCCTGCGAGTGACGCTTGTCTTTCGCCGCGACGATGGCGCGTGGCGGCTGGCGCATCGCCACGCCGATCCGCTGGTGCGCGGTATCAGCGTCGAAGAGGCAGCGCGCCTTACGCTGGGGCAGGGCGAACTTCGCATTGGCCCGTGATCGGACGCAGACCGCAATTTCCACGCCGCCGGGTCGGATTTCAACGGTCGTTCGATCGGCGGCTTTTCAATTCTTACATGCTTGGCTGCGCCAAATCGATGGCCTCGAGAATATTGTCGATGACGAAGGAAGGAGCCTCGTGCGGGAGGCCGTGCCCTGCGGTTTTCGAGATATTCTGCTTCGAGCGTGAGGACAGCGACAGCAATCGGCGCTGCATGTCCTGTGTGGCGGCCTCAAGTTTCACAGCAAGTGGCTCGGACATTCCCGGCACCATTCGATAATGCACGCTGTGGGTCGCGATCACCACCGGCTTGGCGCCAAGCGAGCGGAGCATGCGCGCTTGCGCGGCGCTGGCCCTGAAGTCGAGCCTCTCTTCGTTCTTCGAGGGGTCGACGGCCATAGACGTCAGAAAGCTGCGCGCCTCGGTGACCGCCTTTTCTTCATCAGCCGCCGGGGCCGGCAGAATGGAAAGCCAGGTATCGATCTGGTCGGGATGCGTCGAGGATACCAACACCAGTCCGGCGGTTTCTTCCGGGTACAGATTTGCGAACACCTGAGCATGCAATCCGCCGATAGAATGGCCGGCGACAAGATAGGGTCCTGCTATTCCGGCCTTGTGCAGGGCGCTGTGTAGATCGGTCGCCGCATCGGCGCTGGTGCGTACGCGTTCGGGCGCGGCGTCGCTCGTGCCGAGACCGGCGCGGTCGTAGAGGCAGACCCG
>JAESGS010000493.1_pt1 | contig 27890 bp, 23 predicted proteins | sample 9269761 | NCBI WGS metagenome assembly JAESGS01 (sample SAMN15741799, study PRJNA653493) | algae metagenome | isolation source: Cyanosarcina radialis HA8281-LM2 and co-occurring heterotrophs from damp... | place: USA: Makauwahi cave, Hawaii | collected 2011-01-06 | reverse complement strand
ACACCGGCACGGTCGGCATCAGCGACTACGCGCAGACGCAGCTCGGCGACGTCGTCTATGTCGAGGTGCCCGCGGTCGGCAAGAAGCTGGCCAAGGGCGGCGAAGCGGCGGTGGTCGAATCGGTCAAGGCGGCGAGCGAGGTGTACGCCCCCGTTGCCGGCGAGGTGACCGCGGCCAACGACAAGCTGGGCACGGAGCCGGCGCTGGTGAATTCCTCGCCGATGGGCGACGGCTGGTTCTTCAAGATGAAGATCGCCGACAAGAAAGAGCTCGCCGCGCTGATGGACGAAGCCGCCTACAAGAAGTTCGTCGACGGCGCGGGGTGACACTTGCTCTTGCGGAGACGGCGCCCCTCACCCGCGCGCTGCGCGCGCACCCTCTCCCTCCGGGAGAGGGTTACTTGAGCGACGCACCCAACGCCTCTCCCGTAGGGAGAGGGAGGGGCCCGCGGCGAAGCCGCGGGAGGGTGAGGGGCTCCGCTTCCGCCTGAAACAGTTTTGCAGAACAGAGGACTGAAATGCGCTACCTCCCCAACACCGAATACGATCGCCGCGCGATGCTGGCGGCGATCGGCGCGCCGAATGTCGATGCGCTGTTCAAGGACGTGCCTGACGCCGCCCGCCTGAGCAAACAGGTCGACCTGCCCAACACGAAGAGCGAGATGGAGGTCGAGCGCGCGCTCGCGGCGATGGCGGCGAAGAACCGCAGCGCCGGCTCGATGGCGAGCTTCATTGGTGCGGGCGCCTACCGCCACCACGTGCCCGCCGCGGTCGACCACCTGATCCAGCGCGGCGAGTTCCTCACCTCCTACACGCCCTACCAGCCCGAGATCACGCAGGGCACCTTGCAGGCGCTGTTCGAGTTCCAGACCCAGGTGGCGCTGATCACCGGCATGGACGTGGCGAATGCGTCGATGTACGACGGCGCCACGTCCTGCGTGGAAGCGGTGATGATGGCGAACCGCCTGACGCGGCGCGGCCGCGCCGTGCTGTCGGGCGGCCTGCATCCGCACTACCGCGAGGTGGTCGAGACGCACGCGAAGCTGACCGGGTTCAAGGTCGCGGCGGCCGCACCCGACGCGGCGGGCAACGAGGACCTCGCTTCGATGATCGACGCCGAGACGTCCTGCATCGTCGTGCAGAACCCGTCGGTGTTCGGCCAGATCCGCGACCTCAAGCCGCTCGCGGCGAAGGCGCAGGCGGCGGGCGCGCTGCTGATCGTCGTCGTCACCGAGATCGTCTCGCTCGGCCTGATCGAATCGCCCGGCGCCATGGGCGCCGACATCGTTGCGGCCGAGGGCCAGTCGATCGGCAACGCGCTCAATTTCGGCGGGCCCTATGTCGGCCTGTTCGCGACGCGCGACAAGTACGTGCGGCAGATGCCGGGCCGCCTCGCCGGCGAGACGGTGGATGCCGACGGCCGCCGCGGCTGGGTGCTGACGCTGTCGACCCGCGAGCAGCACATAAGGCGCGAGAAGGCGACGTCGAACATCTGCACCAACTCCGGCCTGTGCGCGCTCGCCTTCACCATCCACATGTCGCTGCTGGGCGAGACGGGCTTCACGCAGCTCGCCGCCCTCAACCACGCGCGGGCGGTGCAGCTCGCCGAGAAGCTCGGCGGCGTAAAGGGCGTCGAGGTCGTCAACGATCACTTCTTCAACGAGTTCACCCTGAAGCTGGCGAAGCCCGCGGAGGCGGTCGTCGAGCGGCTGGTGAAGAAGGGCGTGCTCGCCGGCGTGCCGGGCGCGCGCCTGTGGCCGAAGAAGAAGGAGCTGGCGAACCTGCTGATCGTGGCCGCGACCGAAACGAACACCGAGGCGGAGATGGACCTCTTCGCCAAGTCGCTGGCGGAGGTGCTGTGATGGACATGTCGCAAGGGCGCGTGACGCGCGAGGCCGCCAACACCGATCTGGCGCCGGTGGAAACCGCATCGGGCCACCGCGCGCTGCAGCAGGAAGAGCGCCTGCTGTTCGAGCAGGGCCGCGAGGGCCGCATCGGCGTCGACCTGCCGCCGGCGCCGAAGGTCGCCGAGAAGCTCAACGGGCTGAAGCGCAAGGGCGCCATCGGCCTGCCCGACCTCAGCGAGCCGCAGGCGATCCGCCACTTCACGCGGCTGTCGCAGAAGAACTACGCGATCGACACCGGGCCGTACCCGCTCGGCTCATGCACGATGAAGCACAACCCGCGCCTCAACGAGAAGATGGCGCGTCTTGCGGGCTTTGCCGACATCCACCCGCTGCAGCCCGAAAGCACGGTGCAGGGTGCTCTCGAGCTGATGGACACGCTGGCGCACTGGCTCAAGACGCTCACAGGCATGCCGGCCGTGGCGCTGTCGCCGGGGGCCGGCGCGCATGGCGAGTTCTGCGGCATGGCGGCGATCCGCGCGGCGCTCGATGCCAAGGGCGGCAAGAAGCGCAAGCGCGTGCTGGTGCCCGAATCGGCGCACGGCACCAACCCGGCGACGGCGGCGGCGCTCGGCTTCACCGTCGATTCGATTCCGGCGGATGCGCGCGGCCGCGTCGACCTCGAAGCCTACAAGGCGAAGCTGGGCCCCGACGTCGCCGCGATCATGCTGACCAACCCGAACACCTGCGGCCTGTTCGAGCCGGATATCATCGAGATCGCGCGGCTGATCCACGAGGCGGGCGGCTATTTCTACTGCGACGGCGCCAACTTCAACGCCATCGTCGGCAAGGTGCGCCCCGCCGATCTCGGCATCGACGCGATGCACATCAACCTGCACAAGACCTTCTCGACGCCGCATGGCGGCGGCGGACCGGGGGCGGGGCCGGTGGTGCTGTCGGAGGCGCTCGCCCCCTACGCGCCCCTGCCTTATGTCGTGCACGGCAAGAAGGGCTTCGACCTCGTCGAGACGAAGCAGAAGGGCGCCGCCCCCTTCGGCCGCCTCAAGGGCTTCCACGGCCAGATGGGTATGTTCGTGCGCGCGCTGAGCTACATGATGAGCCACGGCGCCGACGGCATGCGCCAGGCGTCGGAGGACGCGGTCCTCAACGCCAACTACATCATGGCGCGCGTCAAGGACGTGATGACGGTGGCGTTCGAGGGGCCGTGCATGCACGAATGCCTGTTCGACGACCGCTTCCTCAAGGACACTGGCGTGTCGATGCTCGACTTCGCCAAGGCGCTGATCGACGAGGGCTTCCACCCGCCGACCATGTACTTCCCCTTGGTCGTGCACGGCGCCCTGCTGATCGAGCCGACCGAGTCCGAAAGCCGCGGCTCGCTCGACATCTTCATCGACAGCCTGCGGGCACTGGCGGAGCGGGCGAAGAAGGGCGAGGCGGCGTACTTCCAGGCGGCGCCGCGCCTGGCGCCGCGGCGGCGGCTCGACGAGACGCGCGCCGCACGCCAGCCGGTGCTGCGGTGGAAGCCGTCGGCGGAGACCAAGCAGGCAGCGGAGTAGGGCATCGGCCAAGAAGAATGGACTGCCGCCCTCGGGCTTGACCCGAGGGCCCAGCAGTGGTGTTACGGCGAGAGTGGAACTGGGTCCTCGGGTCAAGCCCGAGGACGACAGCTAGATTTTGAGACGCCGTGCCTGATGCGCGCAGGTCTGCTCTAAATCAATCATCGACACGTCGCCGCAGGCCAGCGGGCAGCGTCGGCAATCGCTGCCTGATGTTCCCCATTTCGCCCCATGGGTTGGACGCGGACCGCACGCGATCCGGAACGGTGCCGATCGTGAAGGCCTGCGGCGAGAGACGCTCCGACAGCTCCTCCCACGCGATCGGCGTTGCCACGGTGGCGCCGGGCCGCGCCCGGGTCGAGTAGGGCGCAACCGCGGTGGCCATGCGGTCGTTGCGCAGGAAGTCAATGAAGATGCGGCCCTTGCGCGCGGCCTTCTTGATGTTCGTGGTGTAGCGGTCGGGCGCGTCCTGCTCCATCGATAGGGCGAGGAGGCGCGTGAACACCTTCACCTCGGCCCATTCCTTTTCGGCGACGATCGGGGCGACCACATGCAATCCCTTGCCGCCGGTCGTCTTGACGAAGCTGACGAGGCGGAGCTGCTCCAGCCGGTCGCGCACCTCTCGCGTTGCCTCGACAACGCGTGCCCAGGGCACGCCAGGGTCTGGATCGAGATCGAACACGATGCGATCCGGCTTCTCCACGTCGCGCGCCCGCGCGCCGGAGACATGGAACTCCAGCACGCCGAGCTGCGCGAGCGCCAGCAGGCCCTTTGCGTCCCTGGCGAAGAGCTGCTCTTCCACCCCCTCGGTCTGGCTGACCTGTACGCGCCCGAGGCTGTCGGGTACGCCCGCACCGGGGTGCTTCTGGTAGAAGCATTTCTTCGCGGTCCCCGTCGGGCAGCGCACGAGCGTCAAAGGCCGCTCGATGATGTGCGGCAACATGGCCTCCGCAATCGCATCGTAATAGGCCGCCAGCTCACCCTTGGTCAGCCCTTGATCGGGGTAGAGCACCTTGTCCGGGTTCGTGATTTCGATGCGTCGGAGGACCAGCTTGCCGGAGCTGCGTCTCTGTTCCGGGGCGTTTGATCGCCTGGTGGCCATCAGCCGCCGCTCCCTGCTGAATCCCGAGACGATGACATGGCAACCACTCAGCGCGAATCCGGGCATTTGGTTCCGCCGCCCGACACCTTGGCAGGTCGCAAGCTGTGCCGCCGCGAAACCAAGTGCCGCGCGGCGGCGTTGGCCCTGCGGATTCGAAAGATGGAGGCCGCAAGCTTACGCTCGAGGTCGCTAATGCCGGATATTTTGCGCCTGCGGCTTGAACTGGTGACGGAGTTCAGCCGCAGGGCGTTGCAGCATGACGCGATGCCTGGGCTGGTGCAGCTTGCCTGCGAACAAGTTCGCAGGGGTGTCGAAGCGTCGTTCGTGAAGGTGCTCCAGTGCAGAGCCGGCGAAGATTTTCTGTTGGTCGCCGGCGTTGGCTTTGATCCCGCCGATTACGGCACGGCGACGATTCCCGCAGGGCCGCGCTCGGTTGCCAGCTACGTTGTCGAAAACAGAGAACCGCTCCGCATCGATGATCTGCGAAGCCAGTCGACGTTCGAGTGGCCGGCTGCGCTTCAGAAGTACGGGATCGTGTCGTCGCTCACCTGTCCGGTCGTGCTGGACAGCGAAGTTTACGGCGGTCTGGAGGTCGACAGCGCTCGCCCCACGCGATGGACAGACGACGAGGTTCACTTCCTTTACACGTTCGCCAACGTCCTGGGCGCCGCCATCCACAGGTCGCGCATCGAGGAAGGGCGCACCAGGCTTCTGAAAGAACGCGCTGTCCTGTTGCTCGAATTGCAGCATCGAGTGAAGAACCATATCCAGCTTGTCTCAACCCTGCTGAACCTGCAGGAGAGCCAAGCGCAGCACGCGGAAGTCAAATCCGCTCTTTCCGTGGCCCGGCACCGCATGTCCGCAATCGCGTCGACCTATTCCAATCTTTACGAGCCGGGCGCGACGATCGACCTCGGGCGGCACCTGAAGCAGCTCTTATCTTCTATACAGACCGCCCTTGCGTCGGATCAGACCAGAGTGGAGGTCGATGCGGCGAACATCGAGGCGAAGGCGGACCTGGCGATCCCCGTCTCACTGATCGCGACGGAGCTGCTGACCAATGCACTCAAGCACGTTGCGCAAAATGGCCCCGGCGCTGCTGCCGTTCATTTCAGCCTGAGCCGCGTTGGAGACGAGATCAGCATCGTGGTCCGGAATCCGGGCCTGCTGCCGCAGGATTTTCATGTCGAAGCGCATTCCGGGCTGGGCCTGAAAATCGTGGATCAGCTCGCCCAGCAGGTCGGCGGCACCCTGCGCTTCGAGCGTCAACCGGTCGCTTTCAAGGTCACGATCCCTCTCGAGTCTTCTTCCTAGGCCCTGCTTCGCGGCGGCGGCGCGCGCGGCGTTCATTTGGTGCCCAGGAACTCCTTCGCGTGCCTGTCATAGCGGTTCGACTGCGTCACCTTCGCCATCAGCTCGTTCGACGCGATGTTCTGGAGCTTGCTCGGCAGGGTCCCCTCGCGCACGGCCTTGATCGTGTCGTACATCGCCTTGACCGCGGCGGCGAAGGGCTGATGGCCGGTCAGCAGGATCTTCACGCCGCGGGCGGAGAGGTAGTCGAGGTCGCACAGCGTCTCGTCGGGCCCGCCCATGATCAGGGGCAGCTTCACCGCGGCGGCAATGCGGTCGAGCTCGTCGCGCGTCTTGAGTCCCGGGACGAACAGCGCATCGACGCCGCAATCCTGATAGGCGACCAGGCGCCGGATCGCATCGTCGACGCCGGTGATCGACGCCGCGCTCGTCCGCCCGAAGATGGCGATGCCCTGCGGGTCGCGCCGGGCCGCAAGCGCGGCGCGGACCTTGCCGACGCCCTCTTCCAGCGAGGTGAGCTGCGGCTTGGCTGAAGAGCCGAAGGCGCGCGGGAGAAGCGTATCCTCGATCGTGACGCCTGATACACCGGCCGTCTCGAGTTCCTCGACCGTCCGCATAACGTTGAGCGCATTGCCGTAGCCGTGATCGGCGTCCACCAGCAGCATGAGCCGCCCGGCCCGGGTGATGCGCCGCGCCTGCTCGGCGAGCTCGGTCAGCGTCAGGACGATGAGGTCGGGGGCGCCGAGGACGGCATGGGATGCCACCGAGCCGCCCATCACCCCGACCTCGAAGCCGATCTCGTCCGCGATCCGCGCGGACATCGGGTCGAAGAGGGAGCTGGCGAGAACGCAACGCTTGCCGGAGAGGATCTCGCGGAGACGTGCTGAACGCTTGTCGGAACTCATCGTGTTTCCTCCCTGGCTTGGCTCTGATCTGACTCGACGTGCCAGCGGTCCGTCATGCGGCAACCGCTGTTGCGGAACAGGGCGTACAAAGGACACCGGCTCTCGTATGCGGCCTGCAGACGGGCCATCGCCGGGCGGTCGGCGCCGGTTCGCAGCCATATCTCGCTGACTGCTTCGAACGGGGCGGGGCTGATGCCGGCGGCACCGGCGATGCCGCGCGGATTCCAGGCGATGGTCACGCGCGCCCGTATGGCTTCCACGTCGATCGCGAGCTCGCCTGCGATCCGCCGGACGATGACGGGAATGTCGGCGGCAAACGCGGCCGCGAGCAGACCGGTCGGAGTCGGGCCGGTGTTGGTCCCGCCCGCGCCACCGACAAATCCCGGCGGCTCGTCGCTCACCAGCACATGGCCGCTGCGCGTGCTGATCACGCATCTCGCGCCGTCCTGCGAGACCGCCTCGGCCCAGTTCTCGCGTCGAGCCGGGATCTCGTCGGACGCCGATTGCGCGCGCGGGTCCGTCATCCGGCCGCCTTTCGGGGTTCCGCGCGCCCGATGCGATGAAGACGATCGATCATGTCCGCTTCCGGCTCCTGCCGCTGTGGTCGCGCGCCTTGACGAATAGCCGAAGCCGTGCAAACGTTCAAATGTATAAACATTTGTCCCAAGGTTGCCGAGGCGGATATTTGGCTCCCGAACCTGCACGGTTGCGCTTTGTAAGGACGGCGGCGCCGCTCTATCGCGATGTCGCCGGGGCGCTCGAGCGCGCGCTGCGCGAGCGGGTCTGGAAGCCCGGCGAGCAGATCCCCACGGAAGCGGAGCTGGAAAAGCGGTTCGGCGCCAGCCGCGGCACGCTGCGCATGGCGATCAGCGAGCTCGTGCGCAAGGGGATGCTGCATCGCCAGCCCGGCCGCGGCACGTTCGTCCTCGGCCCGGAGTTCCAGTCGCTCGAACGCTACTTCCAGATCGAGCGGCTCGACCGTCGATCCCAGATCACGCCCGTGGTCGAGACCATGGACCGGCGGATCGTGACGGCGGATGAACGGACCGCGGAAGGATTGGGGATATCGCCGGGGGAGCAGGTCGGATACGTCCGCCGTCTCCGCTTCCACGAGAACGAGCCGTTCCAGATCGTCGACTCGTACTTCCACATGGATTTCTGGCGTCAGATCGAGAGCACGGATTTCGACGTCCATGCGGTCTACGACCAGTTCAAGGATTCGTTCGGGATCTACATCGTCCACGCCGACGAGTTCCTGCGCGCCGATCTCGCGACGAAAGCCGAAGCGAAGCTGCTGAAGGTCGCGGCCGGCAGTCCGGTCCTGCGCCTGGAGCGCCTTGCCTATTCGTTCGGCGAGCAGCCGGTGGAGTACCGCCGCTCCGTCGGGCGCAGCGACCATTTCCACTATCACGTCCGTCTCAGGTGAGTCCGGAGAACCGACGAAGGAGGACACGCCATGCGCGTTGCGAAGCTGGAGCCGAAGATCGGGGCCGAGATCACGGATGTCGACGTCAGGACTCTCACCGACGACGAATGGGCGACGCTCTATCGGACATGGCTCGAGTCGAACGTCCTGGTGGTCCGCGACCAGAAGCTGACGATGGAGGAATATCTGGCCTACAGCCGCCGCTTCGGCCGGCTCAAGCCGCATCGCGTGCGCAAGACGCGCCACCCGCAGCATCAGGAGATCACGCTGCTCGGCGTCAATGCCGTCTCGAAGGACGGGAACATGAATGCGCCGATCTATACCCGCGGCGCGAACTGGCACACGGACTCGCCCTGGGACACGGAGGTCTGCAAGGCGACGCAGCTTTACGGGATCGAGATCCCCTCGTATGGCGGCGATACGCTGTTCGCCAACCTGTATGCGGCCTATGACGCGCTTCCCGAAGCGCTGAAGGCGCGCATCGACGGGCTTCAGGCGGAGTTCGCGTATGGCGGCCGCACGCGCCAGGGCATCGAGCTCCTCGAGCCGGAGGACCAGGTGCGGCCGCCGGCCGTCCATCCGGTCGTCCATCGCCACTCCGAGACGGGCCGCAAGTCCCTCTACGTCAACCCGGTCCACATCCTCCGGATCGCCGGTCTTCCGCAGGCGGAGAGCGACGCGCTGATCGAAGAACTGTTCACCTACATGATCCAGCCGGGCGCGGAGTATCGCCACAAATGGCGGGTCGGCGACATCGTCATCTGGGACAACCGCTGCTCCATCCACGCGGCGACCGGCGGCTATCCGCTGAAGGAAAAGCGGATCCACTGGCGCGTGACGATCATGGAGCCGGAGGTCCGCGCCGACCGCGGTCAGGGCCGGGCCGCGTAGCATCAACAATCGCGCAGGGAGGATTCGCATGGCCATTCAAGTCATCCCGACGGGTGCGGCGCTCGGCGCGGAGATCCGCGGAGTCGACATCAGCAAGCCGCTGAGCCCGGAGGATCGCGAGGCGATCCGGGCCGCCTGGCTCGAGCATCTGATCATCCTGTTCCGCGGCCAGACGCTCGACGATCCGGCGCTGATGGCCTTCGCGCGCAATTTCGGCGAGCTGGAGCACGCGCCGAGCAACGAGAACAGCGCCAAGTTCGGCGGCGACCACGAGGCCTATCCGGAGATCGCCATCATCTCCAACATCGTCGAAAAAGGCCGGGCGGTCGGATCGCTGGGGGCCGGCGAAGCCTCCTGGCACAGCGACAGCTCGTTCATCGAGACGCCGCCCGCGGGCAGCTTTCTCTACGCGATCGAGATCCCGCCCGCGGGCGGGAATACGTATTTCTGCAACATGTACCGGGCCTACGAGACGCTGCCCGCGGACCTGAAGCGCCGGATCGAAGGCCGGTCCTCCATCCACAGCTTCACCTATACGTCGGCGGGCCAGTTGCGAAAGGGGTTCGAGCAGCTCACCGACGTGACGAAATCGCCCGGTGCGCGGCATCCGCTGGTGCGCACGCATCCGGAAACCGGGCGCAAGGCGCTCTATCCGGGCCGCCGGCTGGGCAGCTACATCGTCGGCCTCCCGGTCGAGGAGAGCGAAGCCCTGCTCGACGACCTCTGGGACCATGCGACGCAGGACGCGTTCGTCTGGGGCCATCGCTGGCGCGTGGGCGACCTCATCGTCTGGGACAATCGCTGTGCGTTGCATCGGCGCGACCCGTTCGATCCGAACAGCCGGCGCCTGCTGCACAGGACACAGACAAAGGGCGGCATTCCGCACGAGGAACTCGCCGCAATGTGACCGCTGCCATTCTGCAAAGGGCCGCCAAGAAGCCCCGGGGACCGAAACCAGCCAAGGGAGGAAAGCGCATGAGATTCTGGAAGCACGCGTTTCTTGCAGTGATGATTCTGGCGGCGAGCGCGCTAGACAGTGCCGCGTCGCGGGCCGCCGACGGCCCCATCATCATGAAGTTCCCGTTCGACACGACCCCGCAGCAGCTCAAGGGGATCGCCGCCGAGCGGATGCGGAAGATGATCGCCGAGCGGCTCAAGGGAAAGGTCGAGCTCCAGCTCTTCCCGGCCGGGCAGCTCTTCGCCGAGGAGGTGCAGGCGCTCCAGGCCCTGCAGGCCGGGGCGATCCATCTGGTCAGCCCGACCTTCGCCAAATGGACGCCGCTGATGCCGGAGTTCGCCCTGTTCGAACTTCCCTATGCCGTCACATCGGCGGAGATGATGAAGGAGCTGGTCAAGTCGCCCGACATCGGCGGCAAGCTCTTCGACAAGAAGCTCCGCGAGAAGAACCTCGTCGGCGTGGGCCTCGGCGCGAACGGGTTCCGGCAGATGCTCACGCGCAAGACTCCGATCACGACGCTGGAGGATTACAAGGGTCTCAAGATCCGCATCCAGCCCAGCGCCATGTTCGCCGCCTTCATCAAGGCGGCGGGCGCGAGCAGCCAGGCGATGGGCTGGGCCGAAGTCTACACGGCGATCTCGTCGGGCGTGGTCGACGGTGCCGAGGCGCCGTTCGACGGCATCTGGGGCGCCAAGCTCTACGAGGTGGCGCCGCATATCTCCGTCACCGATCACGTGTTCAGCGCCTATCTGATGGCCGTGAACGCCAGGTGGTGGGACAGGCTGCCGGCGGACATCCGGACCGAGCTTAAGAAGATCTTCGACGAGACGGCCGAGTGGCAGTGGGGCTACATCGAAGAGCTGCAGGCCGAATCCCAGAAGAAGCTGCTGGCCAACGGCGCCAAGATCCACACGATCGACCCTGCGGAGAAGGCCCGGATGGTCAGGCACTTCCGCAAGGTGCATCAGGAGTTCGCAAAAACCGTCGGCGAGGATAACCTGAAGGCGCTGTACGCGATCCAGGACAAGTATATGTGACGGTCCAGTCGCGAGGCGGCGGGCGGCACGGTCGCGTCAGGCGGCCGGCCCCCGCCGCCGGTTTTCTTTTGCGCCAACCAGGGAGCGGCCGATGACCTCGTCCCCATTGCCTTCCGACATCGCCGAACCGGAGACGCCGCCCTTCCGGTCGGTCACGCCGGAAGAGATCATCGGCGGCATCCTGCTGACCGCGGCCACGCTTCTCGGCGCGGTGCAGGTGACCAGCCGCACGCTGGGCGCGGAGACGTTCATCTGGGCCGAAGAGGCCGTCGTCGTGATGATCGTCTGGTCGGTCTTCTTCGGCGCGGCCGGGGTCACCTATCGGCGCCTGCACATCCGGGTGGAAATCCTGGCGATGGCGTTCACGCCGGTCCCCCGACTTCTGATTGAACTGGCCGCGTCGCTCGTCTTTCTCGCCTACGGCGTCACGGCGCTGTTCCTCGCGTGGGAGTTCCTGTTCTTCCTGCGCATGACCGGCGAGACCAATCCGTCGATGCTGATTCCCCAGTGGCTCCTGATTCTCGGCTATCCGATCGGCATGGCGTGCATCGTGATCCGAAGCGGCCAGGATTCCTGGCGCTATGTCCGCGACTTCCTGAGGCGGAACAGGCAATAAATCGCCCTGACGGGCCACCGCTCCTCGCGAGCCGGGAAGGAACCAGCCGACCATGACCATCGCGTTTCTGGTGATATCGCTCTTCGGCCTTCTGCTGCTCGGCGTGCCCGTGGCGGCTTCGCTGGGGCTGTCGACGATCCTCACGTTCTGGCTGTTCACCGACATGCCCATGGTGCTGGTCGGGCAGCGGCTCTACCAGAATCTCGATCACTTCCCGCTGATGGCGGTTCCCTTCTTCATCCTGGCCGGCCAGCTGGCGCAGTCGGGCGGCATCGCCCTGCGCCTGGTCAATCTGGCGCAGTCGTTCATCGGCCACTTCCCCGGCGGACTGGCGATGACGTCGATTCTCGCCTGCGCCTTCTTCGCGGCGGCGTCGGGCAGCAGTTCGGCGACCGTCGCCGCGATCGGGTCGATCCTGATGCCCGCCATGATGCGCGCGGGCTATCCCCGGCAACTCGCCGTCGGCTCCGTCGTGACCGCCGGCAGCCTGGGGATCCTGATCCCGCCCAGCATCCCGATGCTCATCTACGCGCTGATCACCGAGCAGTCGGTCGGCAAGCTGTTTCTCGCCGGTGTCCTGCCGGGTCTGTTCTTCTGCGCGGTCCTGCTGGTGGTCACCTATGTCGCCTCGCGCCGCCTCGGGCTCGACAGTCTTCCGAAGGCGAACGGATACGAGCGCTGGGTCGCCTTCAAGAAGGCCGGCTGGAGCCTGATGCTGCCGGTCATCATCCTGGGCGGCATCTATGGCTATCCCGATATCGCGTGGGGGCCGATCCAGATCGAGGGCGCCGCGCTCTTCACGCCGACCGAGGCGTCCATCGCCGCCGTCGTCTACAGCTTCATCGTCGGCAAGTTCATCTATCGCGAGCTGTCCTGGTTCGACGTGCAGCGGGTCGTCATGGATTCGGTGCGCATCACCTCGATGCTGCTCTTCATCGTCACGAACGCCATCCTGTTCGGCTTCCTGCTGGCGAGCGAGCGCATACCGGCGATGGTCGCCGAATGGATCGTCGACCAGAACGTGCCGCAGTGGCTGTTCCTCCTGATCGTCAACATCGTCCTGGCCATCGCCGGCCAGTTCATGGACGGCATCCCGATCATCATGATCTTCGTTCCGGTGCTCTTCGCCGCGGCGAAGGCGGTCGGCGTGGATCCGATCCATCTCTGCATCATCATCGTGGTGAACCTGGAGCTGGGGACGATCACGCCGCCGGTCGGGGTCAACCTCTTCGTCGCCAGCGCGCTGATAAAAATGGCGCTGGCCGACGTGATCCGCGCAACGCTGCCCTGGATCGCCGTCGTCGTCGGCGTGCTGATGGTGATCACCTACTGGCCCTGGCTGTCGCTGGTTCTCGTGCAATAGCCCGCCCGCACTAGGCGGCGGCTTTGCGCCGTCCCTCCATCGCCGCCTTCTCCTCCTGGAACAGCGTCGCCAGCGCGTCCATCACCGATCGCACGCGCGGCAGGGTGCGCAGGTCCCTGTGCACCAGCAGCCACTGGTCGGCGACGACACCGTCGAGAACGGGGCCGAGGCGGCGCAGGCCCGGGTCGCCGTCGCCGAGATAGCAGGGCAGCACGCTGACACCAGCGCCCGCGCGCAGCGCATCGCGCAGCACCAGCCAGTTGTTGACGCGGATCGCCGGCCGCGCGCTCCCGAGCAGGTCGCGCAGCCAGTCCTGCCCGGCCATGTAGGCGTGCTCCTCGTCGAAGCCGAGCCAGGTCATCCGCCGCAGCGCCTCGCGCGTCGGCCGCGCCGCCGGCAGATCGCGGCTGCCATAGACCGCGTGCGCCGCGCGGCCGAGGCGGCGCGTGACGATGGCGGCGGAGTCGGGCACCTGCTCGCGGATCAGCAGGTCGGCCTCGCGCCGTGACAGGTTGGCGAGCATGTGGCTCGCCACCAGCTCGAACTCGATGCATTGCCGGTCGCGGCGCAGCCGGTTGAGGCGGCCGGCGAGGAAGCCCGCCATCGCCTCGCTCGCCGAGATGCGCACCGTGCCGTGCGTGGTGTCGGCGTTCAGGCCGGCGCTGCGGCGATGGATCGACTCGGCCGCGCGCTCCATCGCTTCGGCATCCGCCAGCAGGCCTTCGCCGGCGGCGGTCAGCGCGAAGCGGTCGGGCAGGCGGTCGAACAGCCGCGTTCCCACCGAGTCCTCCAGCGCCTTCACGCGCCGCGCCACGGTCGGATGGCTGACGTCGAGCAGCCGCGCCACCGCCGTCAGCTTGCCGTGCCGCGCCAGCGCGAGGAACATGCGCAGATCGTCCCAGCCCGTGATCATTGCCGCCTCCGAAGCCTGTACGAAAATGTACAGACACTCTGCATTTTTATCGAATGCAGTACGCCAATGTTCAGCCTATCCTCGCCCTCGTCAAGCCATTACGAGTCATCGCCATGCATTTCGAGCCGCGCCTGTGGCAGTTCACCGAAGGAGTCCGGCGGCGCATCCTCGGCGCGGTCGCGGTCGGCCTGACAAGCGTGGCGCTCGGCGTCGCGCGGCTCGGCCTGCTCGGCTGGCTGATCGGCGCGGTGCTGGCGGGGCAGAGCGTCGCGGCGCTGGTGCTGCCGATCGCCTGCATCGCCGCGGTGATGGCGCTGCGCGCCGCTTTCGAGCACTGGCGCGTCATGGTCGCGCACCGCACCGCCGCGCGCGTGCAGAAGACGCTACGCCGCGCCCTCTATGACCGCATTGCCGCGCTCGGCCCCGGCACGATCGGTCGGCAGCGCAGCGGCGCCGTCACCCTGTCGCTGATCGACGGCGTCGAGCAGCTCGAGACCTATTTCGGCCAGTTCCTGCCGCAGTTCCTGATCGCGCTGCTGACGCCGGTGCTGATCTTCGCCGCCATCGCCGTCATAGACCTGCCGGTGGCCGCCGTGATGCTCGGCTTCGCGCTGGTGGCGCTGTTCGCGCCGGCGCTATGGCACAAGCGCGACGTCGCCAACGCGGTGGGACGGCAGAACGCCTATGCCGCCTTCGCCGCGGAGTTCCTCGATTCGATCCAGGGCCTCGCCACGCTCAAGGCGTTCGGCCAGAGCAAGGCGCGCGGCGACCGGCTGGAGCGCGAGGCGCGCGACCTGTTCCAGCGCACCATGTGGGTGCTGGCGACCAACGTGATGGCGCGCGGCATCACCGACAGCGCGATCGCCTGCGGCGCCGCGGCGGCGCTCGCGGTCGGCGCGTGGCGCGTCGAATCGGGCGCCATGGCGCTGTCGTCGCTGCTCATCATCCTGATGCTCGGCGTCGAGATCTTCCGGCCGATGCGCGAGCTGCGCTCGGTGCTGCACCAGGGCATGGTCGGCCTGTCGGCGGCCCAGGGCATCTACCAGCTTCTCGATGCGAAGCCGCTCGTCGCCGATGCGCCTGATGCCCCGCTCGACCGGCCGCTCGAGCCGCGCATCGCGTTCCAGGGCGTGCGCTTCCGCTATCCCGGCACGCGGCGCGTCGTGCATGACGGGCTGTCGTTCGAAGCGGCGCCCGGCGAACGCATCGGTCTCGTGGGGCCGTCGGGCGGCGGCAAGTCGTCGATCGTGCGCCTGCTGCTGCGCTTCTACGATCCCGAGGCGGGCGCCGTGCACATCGGCGGCCGCGACCTGCGTGCGCTCTCGTTCGACCAGATCCGTTCGCTGATCTCGGTGGTCAGCCAGGACACGTTCCTGTTCCACGGCACGGTCGAGGACAACATCCGCATGGGCCGTCCCGACGCCTCGGAGGATCAGGTGATCGCGGCGGCGCGCGCGGCCAACATCCACGATTTCGTCGCCGGCCTGCCGCAGGGCTACCGCACCGTGATCGGCGAGAAGGGCGTCAAGTTGTCGGGCGGGCAGCGGCAGCGCGTGGCGATCGCGCGCGCCCTGCTGCGCGACACGCCGATCCTCGTGCTCGACGAGGCGCTGTCGGCGGTCGACGCGGAGAACGAGGCCGTCATCCAGCAGGCGCTCGACCGCCTGATGCGCGGCCGCACCACGCTCGTCCTCGCCCACCGCCTGTCCAGCGTCATCGGCTGCGACCGCATCCTCGTGCTCGACCACGGCCGCGTGGTCGAGAGCGGCAGCCACGACGCGCTGATGGCGACGGGCGGCATCTATGCACGGCTGATGGCGGAGCAGGTGCGCGATTCCGAAACGGCACCGGTGATCGACGCGCCCGCGGCCGAGCGGCAAGCCGAAGCGGCGGCCGACCTGCTCGCGGGCGGCGGCAAGCCGGTGACAGAGGGCATCATCCGCGCCGAGGGGCTCGGCTGGCCGCAGCTCGTCGTCAACCTGATGAAGACGATCCTGCCGTGGAAGGGCCGCCTCGCCGCGACGTTTGCCTTCGGCGTGCTGCGCATCGTCGCCTTCATCGGCGTCGGCGTGCTGAGCGCGCTGGTGGTGCGCGCGCTGGCGACGGGCGAGCCCTACGCCACCCTGCTCTGGGCGCTCGCGGTCACCGCGCCGCTCGCGGGGCTGCTGCACTGGCTCGAATCGTGGATCGCGCACGACATGGCGTTCCGCCTGCTGGCCGAGATGCGCATCGACACGTTCCGCAAGCTCGACGCCCTGGCGCCGGCCTATCTCGTGCGGCGGCGCACCGGCGACCTGATGGCGCTGGCGACGCACGACATCGAGCTGGTCGAGTATTTCTTCGCGCACACCGTGGCGCCCGCCTTCGTCGCCGTTCTCGTGCCGACCGTCGTGCTGGTCGTGCTGGCGTGGGCGAGTCCGTTTGTCGCGCTGGCCCTCGTGCCGTTCCTGCTCGCGGTGGGCCTCAGCCCGTTCCTCATGCGCGGGCAGGTCGACCGGCTCGGCTCGGCGGCGCGCGAGGCGGCCGGCGAGCTCGGCGCCTTCGCCGTCGACTCCGTGCAGGGCCTGAGCGAGATCGTCGCCTTTCAGCAGGAGCGCGCCCGCGGCGAGACGCTCGATGCGCTGTCCGAGCGTCACATCGCGCTGCGCCTGCCGTTCTATGGCGAGCTCACCCTGCAGCACAGCCTGCTGGAGCTGTTCACCGGCCTCGGCGGCCTCGCGGTCGTGGTTGTCGGCGCGATCGTCGCGGCGCAGGGCGCCATCGAGCCGGCGCTGCTGCCGCTGCTCACCCTGCTCGCCATGGCGGCGTTCCTGCCGGTGTCGGAGATCGCGCAGGTCGGCCGCCAGCTCGCCGACACGCTCGGCGCCACGCGCCGCATCCACGGCCTCGCCAGCGAGCCGGTGCCGGTTACCGACGGTGAGGGCGCGCCGCCCGTATCGGGTGCGGTGACCCTGACCCTGGAGCAGGCGTCGTTCGCCTATCCCGCGCAGGGCCGTGCCGCCCTGTCGCGCGTCAGCTTCACCATCCCGGCCGGCAAGACTGTGGCGCTGGTGGGGCCCTCGGGTGCGGGCAAGACCACGGCCGCGCAGCTCCTGATGCGCTTCTGGGATCCCGATGCGGGCCGCGTCACGCTCAACGGCGTCGACCTGCGGCGCTACCGGCTCGACGATCTGCGCCGGCGCATCGCGCTCGTGGCGCAGGACACGTATCTGTTCAACGACTCGCTGCGCAACAACATCCTGATCGCGCGGCCCGACGCGGGCGAGGCGGAGCTGATGGCGGCGGTCGAGCACGCGGCGCTGCGCGACCTGGTGGAGGCGCTGCCGGACGGGCTCGACACCCCGGTGGGCGAGCGCGGCATGGGCCTCTCGGGCGGGCAGCGGCAGCGCGTCGCCATCGCGCGCGCCTTCCTCAAGGATGCGCCGGTCCTGATCCTCGACGAGGCGACCTCGCATCTCGACGCCGCGAACGAGGCGGCGGTGCGCCGCGCGCTGGCGCGGCTGCAGGCCGACCGCACGACCATCGTCATCGCGCATCGCCTGTCGACGATCCGCGATGCCGACCTGATCGTCGTGCTGCGCGACGGCGCCGTCGTTGAGACCGGCACGCACGAGACGCTGCTCGCCGCCGGCGGCCTCTACGCCCAGCTCGTCGCCCGCCAGCTCGCCGCCGCACGCGTCGCGGCGTGAGTGGAGCGGGGCGGGTTCGGAGGAGCCGTGCGTGCACGGCGGCCTGTTCGGCGGCCGACCAGGCGATCAGGACGAGTCTTCCCACACACGCCGTCGGTCGCGTGCGGACGGCTGGCGACGGACCGTGGTCCTCCCCATTGACAAGCTCTCGATCGGTGACGGGGCGGTGTCTCGCCGCTCGGCGCGGCTGGTGCTAGATTGACGATGGACCAGGGCGCGCGGCGATCGGGCTGATCCTCGCGGCGCCGACGAGGTGATCGAATGGATCGCTCACCGACAGGCCGACGCCTGCAGACAGACCCCGGCATTTGGAATCGCCTCGGTCCCGGCGGCGACGTGAGCCATTTTCGTCTCGGACGGCGCGATTTCATCATGGTGCTCGGCGGCGCGGCGGCTTGCGCGCTCCCGGCCGCTGCGCAGCATCCGCCGCTGCCGGTGATCGGATACCTCTGTCCCGAATCGCCCGGACCCTTCGCCAGCCGGATCAGCGCGTTCCGTGAAGGGCTCGCCGAAGCCGGATACGCCGAGGGCCGCAATGTCGCGATCGAGTTTCGATGGGCGGAAGGTCAGTACGGCAGATTGCCCGGGCTTGCGACAGAGCTGGCCAGCCGTCGCGTCGCCGTGATTGCCGCCCCTGGCGGCGCTCCTGTGGCGCTCGCGGCGAAGACGGCGACCACGACGACTCCGATCGTCTTCGAGATGGGCGGCGACCCTGTCGCATTGGGCGTGGTCGCCAGCATGAGCCGGCCGGGAGGGAATGTCACGGGCGTCTCGAGCCTGAACGTGGAGCTTGCGCCCAAGCGGCTGGAAATTCTGCATGAGCTGGTTCCGACCGCGACCGCGTTCGCCGTGGTCATCAATCCGACCAGCCCCACCGCGAATTCGCAGTTGAAGAACCTCCAGCCGGCGGCCGGCGCCATGGGATTGCAGCTTCACGTTCTGCGCGCCAGCACCGAACAGGAGCTCGCCGCCGTGTTCAACACCTTGCCTCAACGGCAGGCAGGCGGGCTCGTGTTCACCTCCGACCCCTTCTTCGCCAATCGCAGCCAGCAGCTTGCGGCGCTTGCCGCCCATCACCGGGTGCCGGCGATCCACCAGTCCCGCGACTTTGCTCTGGCCGGCGGCCTGACGAGCTACGGCGGCAATTTTTCACTGTCGCACCGTCTGGCGGGCGTCTATGCCGGGCGCGTCATCAAGGGCGAGAAGCCATCCGATCTGCCGGTCCAGCAGGTCACGAGCATCGAGCTGTTCATCAACGCCAAGGCAGCCAACACGCTTGGCATCACCGTCCCGGTCCCGCTTCTCGGTCGCGCCGACGTCGTCATCGAATGAAGCCGGTGCATCGGCCGCGCCGCGATCACGGCCGTGTCGCCGCCCGCTCCCCTGCGAACAGGTCCCAGCTCGCGATGAACATCGCGGCGATGACCGGGCCGATGACGAAGCCGTTGAGGCCGAAGACGGCGATGCCGCCCAGGGTCGAGATCAGCACGATGTAGTCGGGCATCTTGGTGTCGCCGCCGACCAGGATCGGGCGCAGGACGTTGTCGACCAGGCCGATCACGAACGCGCCGAAGCCGATCAGAACGAGCCCGTCCCACAGATTGCCCGTCGCGAGCAGGTAGACCGCGACCGGCAGCCACACCACGGCGGCGCCCACGGCGGGCAGCAGCGACAGGAAGGCCATCAGCACGCCCCACAGCACCGGCGCGTGGATGCCGAGGATCCAGAAGATCACGCCGCCGAGCGTGCCCTGGACGATCGCCACCACGATGCTGCCCTTCACCGTCGCGCGGATGACGATGGCGAACTTGCTGAACAGCGCCTGCTGTTGCGCCTGCTGCAGCGGCAGCGCCGCCCTGAGGCGCGCGACCACCGCCTCGCCGTCGCGCAGCAGGAAGAACAGCAGGTACAGCATCAGGAACAGGTTGATGATGAACTCGAACGTGTTCTGGCCGATGCTGATGGCGCGCGCGGCGAGGAACTGGCTGCCCTGCAGCAGGCCCGACGAGAACCGCTCCAGCACCTCGCCGAACGTCGTCAGCCCGAAGCGGTCCAGCAGCTCGGTGACCCAGGCCGGCAGCGCGGCGAAGACCTGCTGGAAGAATCGGCCGAAATTGAGCTCGCCCGACTGGATCCGCTCGACGACGACGGTCGCCTCGCGCAGCAGCGACACGGCGAGCAGGGCGAGCGGCAGGAGCACCAGCAGCACGACGACCAGCACGGTGGCGAGGGCCCCGAGCGTGCGCCGCCGCGCCAGCGCGCGCGTCAGCCGCCGGCACAGCGGCATGAACAGGATGGCGAAGACGACCGCCCACAGCACGGCGCCGTAGAACGGCCACAGGATCCAGCCGAAGGCCAGCGACACCACGACGAGCAGGAGCACGAAGGCCCTGTGCTCCGTGCCGCGCGTGGCCCGGGTCTCCGGCTCCGCCTGTTCCGTCCGGTCATTCATCGTGCGTTCCTTGGCTCCGGCTCCGGGCCGCGCCGGGCGGCCTTCCCTTGCAAACGCGCCGGGCGCGCCGCGCGGACCGGCGGCAGGATGGGGGCGCAGAAGAGCATCTATCACATCTGTGCTAAAATGACCTTCCCGAGCACAAGGTGCGGCATGGAATGCCCGAGCTGCCGCGCGCAGCTCCACGAGCATGCCCGGTTCTGCGATCAATGCGGCGCGGCCCTCCCGTCGCAGTGCCTCTCTTGCGGTCATGTCAACGCGCCCAGCGCAAAATTCTGTTCCCGATGCGGTGCCAGCCTCGCCATGGTGCCGCCCCCGGCGCCGCCGGCCGCCACGGATTCGGCCGAGCGGCGGCAGCTCACCGTGATGTTCTGCGACCTGGTCGGCTCGACCGCGCTTGCGTCGCGTCTCGATCCGGAGGATCTGCGGGAGCTGATCGGCAGGTATCACGCCTGCGCGGCCGAGGCCGTGGGGCGGTGCGGCGGGTTCGTGGCCAAGTACATGGGCGACGGGATGCTCGCCTATTTCGGCTATCCCGAAGCGCATGAGGACGATGCCGAACGCGCGGTCCATGCCGCCCTGGCACTCGTCGAGGAGGTGCGCCGGCTGAGCAATTCCGAGCCGCTGCAGGCGCGCATCGGCATCGGCACGGGACTGGTGATCGTCGGCGATCTTGTCGGTTCCGGCGCGGCGCAGGAGCGCGGGATCGTCGGCGAGACGCCGAACCTCGCCGCGCGGCTGCAGGCGCATGCGGCGCCTGACGCGATCGTCATCGATGCGCAGACGCGCCAGCTTCTCGGCGATCTCTTCGAATACGCCGATCTGGGGACTGTCGAGGTCAGGGGCTTCCCGAGGCCGGTGCATGCCTATCGTGTGCTGCGATCGAGCGCCGTCCAGAGCCGGTTCGAGGCGTTCCATGCCGCGGCGCTGACGCCGCTGGTCGGGCGCGAGGAGGAGGTCGATCTTCTGCGCCGACGCTGGCAGCGGGCGAAAGCCGGCGGCGGCGAGGTCGTGCTGCTGTCGGGCGAGGCGGGAATCGGCAAGTCGCGGGTGACCGCGGTGATCCTCGAGCAGATCGCAGGCGAGGCGCACACGCGCCTGAGATATTTCTGCTCGCCGCACCATACGAACAGCGCGCTGCATCCGATCGTCAGTCAGATCGAACACGCTGCCGGATTCGCGCGCGATGACGATGCGCCGGCCAAGTTCGCCAGGCTCGATGCGCTGCTCGCGCTGACCGCCACATCCATCGAGGACCGCCGGCTGATCGCCGACCTGCTGTCGATGCCCGACATCGGGCGCTATCCCGCCCTTGATCTGACCGCTCAGCAGCGCAAGCAGCAGACGCTGGCGGCGCTCCTCAGGCAGATCGAGGCCCTGGCCCGTCGCCAGCCCGTGCTGATCGTCTTCGAGGACGCGCATTGGATCGATCCGACCAGCCTCGAGCTGCTGGATCAGGCGGTCGGGCGGATCCGGCGGCTGCCCGTGTTGCTGCTGATGACGTTCCGTCCCGAGTTCCAGTCGCCGTGGGTCGGCCAGGCGCATGTCACGACGATGGCGCTGAGCCGTCTCGACCAGCGCGAGGGTGCGGCGCTGGTCGAACGCATCGCCGGGGGCACGCCGCTGTCGGCGGAGATCGTGACCGAGATCGTCGAACGGACGGATGGCGTGCCGCTGTTCGTGGAGGAACTGACCAAATCGGTGATCGAGGCCGGCGCCGGCGGCGACCGTGCAACCGGTGCGCTCGCGTCGGCGCCATTGCCGCGCGTGGCGGTTCCGGCAACGCTCCACGCCTCGCTCATGGCCCGGCTGGATCGCCTCGGTCCGGCCGCGAAGGAGGTCGCGCAGATCGGGGCGGCGATCGGCAGGGAATTCTCCTGGTCGCTGGTGCGCGCGGTCGGCGCGCGCACGGACGCGGACCTGCATGCCGCGCTCGGACGGCTCGTCGAATCGGGCCTGGCTTTCTGTCGCGGCGTGCCGCCGCAGGCGAGCTATCTGTTCAAGCACGCGCTGGTCCAGGACGCCGCCTACGGCACCCTGCTGCGCAAGCGGCGCCAGGACCTGCACGACCGCATTGTTGCGGTGCTCGAGGAGCGGTTTCCCGAGATCGTCGATCAGCAACCCGAACTGCTGGCCCATCATTGCGCGCAGGCGGGATCGATCGGGAAAGCGGTCGCCTATTGGGCGCGGGCCGGGCGGCAGTCGCTCGCCCGCTCCGCCATGACGGAGGCGGCAGCACAGGTCCGCAAGGGGCTGGAGCTGCTGCCGCAGCTTCCGGACGGCGCGGAGACGTGGCGCCTGGAATTCGACCTGCAGAAAATTCTCGGTGCGGCCCTGCTTGCGTCCAAAGGCAACGCGGCGCCCGAGACCGGGCAGGCCTATGCCCGCGCCCGGGCGCTGTGCGAGCGGCTCGGCGATACCGAAGCGCTGATCCCGGTGCTCGGCGGCCTGAGCACCTGTCATCAGACGCGGGGCGAGTTCTCGGCGATGCGGCAGATATCAGAGGACCTGCTGCGCATCGGCGAGCGGCGGAACGACACGGTCAGCACCCTGGTCGGCAGCCGCTCGATGGGACTTTGCTTCTATCACCTGGGCGACTTCGTTGCGGCGCGCCGGCACCTGGATCGCGTGCTTGCGCTCTATACGCCCGGGCTGCATCACTCGCTTGCGTCGGTGACGTCGTTCGATATGCGGGCGGCGGCGCTGTCCTACCTGTCCCTGATCTCGTGCATCCTGGGCGATCCCGGACAGGCGGCGTCATTCGGCGCGGACGCGCTCGCATACAGCAGGAACCTGCACAACCCGCACAACCTGACCTTTTCCCTGAACTACGTCGCGATCTCCAGGCTCCTCGGTCGCGACGAGCGCGCGGCCGAGGAGCTGCTGAATGAGCTGAGCGCCCTTGCGGTCGAGCACCAGTTTCCGGTCTGGATCGCGACGGCGAACATCCTCCGCGGTCACGTGCTTGCCGGCCGCGGCATCGTCGAGGGGCTTGCGCTTGCCCGCAAGGGATGGGCGGACCGCCTGGCAACGGGATCGCAGTGGCACGGGTCTTTTTACCTTGGCCTGCTCGCGCGGAGCTGCGAAAGCGCGGGGCAGGCCGACGAGGCGCTGGACATGGTCCGCGCGGCGATCGGGATGGCCGACCGGATGGGCGAGCGATGGTTCCAGCCGGAGCTCTACCGGCACAAGGGCGAATGGCTCGCTGCATACCGGAAGGGCCGGCAATCCGAGGCGGAAGCGCTCTTCCGTCGCGCGCTCGCGCTGGCCCGGGGCCAACAGGCCGGGTTGTGGGAGCTGCGCGCCGCGACGAGCCTGGCCCGCCTGTGGAGCGCCCAGGGCAGGGAGGCCGAGGCTTGCGACGTCCTTGCACCGGTCCATCGTCGGCTCGCGGCGGGCAACGACAGCGCGGATCTGCGCGATGCCGCTGCCGTGCTCGATGCACTCCGGCAAAAGGGAGCGCTTTCGCCGTTCGGGTCCTAGTCCGAGGGGCTCGCCTTGCGCCCGGCTCTTGGAACCTGCGGTGGCGGGAGTACATTCCACCTCCGCGATGCTTCATGTACTCGAGCGGCTGGTCGAGGATTTCGGCTATGTCGCGATCCTCATCGGCACGTTCTTCGAGGGCGAGACGATCCTGCTCGTCGGCGCCTTCGCGGCGCATCAGGGATTGCTGCGCATCGAGTACGTGATCGCCATCGCCTTCGTCGGGTCCTTCGCCGGCGACCAGTTCTGGTACCTGCTCGGGCGGCACTACGGCCGCCGCAAGGTGGCGCAGCGGCCGTGGCTGGCGGACCGGGTCGCGCGCATCTCGCGCATGCTGGAGCGATATCCGACGCTGTTCATCCTCGGCTTCCGCTTCGTCTGGGGCATCCGCAACGTGGCGCCGGTGGCGATCGCGCTGTCCGACATTCCGCCGCGCCGCTTCCTGGTGCTCAACATCATCGCCGCGGCGATCTGGGCAACGGCGGGCGGCATCGCCGGCTATCTGTTCGGCGCCGCGGTCGAGGCGTTCATCGGCAACCTCAAGCATGTCGAGCAGCGCGCGCTCGCGGCGGGAGCGCTGGCGCTGATCGGCTTCCTGATCGGCCGCGCCCTCTACCGCCGCTTCCGCAAATCGACGTGACGCGCTTGACCGGCGGCCGGTTCCGCCGCGTACTGGCGCGACGGGGAAGGGAAGGACAGCGATGAAGATCGACGGCTCCTGCCATTGCGGCGCCATCACCTACCAGGCCGAGGTCGATCCGGACGCGGTCGCGATCTGCCACTGCACCGACTGCCAGATCCTGTCGGGCTCGGCCTTCCGCACCGTCGTGCCGACCAAGTCGGGCAGCTTCCGGCTGCTGAGCGGCCAGCCGCACACCTACGTCAAGACCGCCGAGAGTGGCCGGCCGCGCCAGCAGGGCTTCTGCGCCGCCTGCGGCACGCCGATCTACTCGACCGCGACGGGCGAGGGGCCGAAGGTCCACGCGCTCCGCGTCGGCACGGTGCGCCAGCGCGCGCAGCTCGTGCCGAAGGTGCAGGTCTGGACGCGCTCGGCGCAGCCCTGGCTGGGTGCGCTGCCGCAGATCCGCCGCGTCGAGAAGGACGCCTGATCCGGAAGGATTGGTCCCGCAGTGGGACCCTCGCGCGGCAGCGCTTGAGAATCCCACCGCAGGTTCGCCGTTGCGACGGCGCCGTCCCTGCACGGTCCATCGCCTGGCACATCCCACGGTAGAGGCGTCGCGACGCCGCGTCGCCTCGTCCAAGAGATTCGTCCGCCGCTCTTTGGGGGCGGTCCTCGCCAAAGGTCGGCTCCCGAAAGATGCGGGACCCGTCCTCTTTGCGGGGGGCGAATGCCGCGCCGTGCAGGGTTACCCCGGATTGCAAGCGGAACGTGTGGGGCGCAGAATGCCCGCCGCGCGCGCCCGCGAGCATCTCCGGCGCGCGCATGGGGGGATGGCGCGCGGCCGCTGCGGTCCGCGCCCGCAACGACAATCCCGAGGAGGAGACCCCCATGTGGCGAGTCCAGCAGCATGAATTCATCGACCTCGCGCCGCGCGCGCCCGCGCCAGAGCCGCCGCGCGTCGACCGCCGCGTCTTCCTGAAGACGGCGGCGACCCTGGCCGCGACCACGGCGATGGCGCCCGCCGCCTTCGCGCGCAATTTCGACCGGCGCGCGGAGCCGACGCGCTATCCCGAGCCCGACGTCGTCCAGCTCGACAAGAAGTTCCGCTACAAGCTCGGCAACACGCCGATCCTGCGCCTCTACCGCGGCACGATGTGGGCCGAGGGCCCGGCCTGGAACGCGGTCGGGCGCTACCTGCTGTGGAGCGACATCCCCGCCGACGAGCAGCTCCGCTGGCTGGAGGAGGACGGCCACGTGTCGCGCCGCTTCCGCAGCCCGTCCGGCAACAGCAACGGCAACACCTTCGATTTCCAGGGCCGCCAGATCGCCTGCGAGCACGGCAACCGCCGCGTCGTGCGCTACGAGCACAACGGCAAGCTGACAGTGCTCGCGGACCAGGCGGACGGCAAGCCGCTCAACGCGCCCAACGATGCCGTCGTGCACCCCAATGACGGCGCCATCTGGTTCACCGATCCCGGCTACGGCGCGCTGATGGACTACGAGGGCCATCGCGTGGCGGAGGCGAAGAATTCCGTGCAGCCGTTCCAGAAGGAGGCGATCTACCGCATCGATGCGTCCGGCAAGCTGGACAAGGTCGCCGACCAGCCGTTCAAGCCCAACGGCCTGTGCTTCTCGCCCGACTACACGAAGCTGTACGTCGCCGACACGGGCGCCTCGCACTATCCCGAGGCCAAGAACATCATCTGGGTCTACGACGTCTCCGGCACGCGGCTGACCAACCCGCGCACCTTCGCGAGCATGGAGCTGGACGGCAAATCCGGCTTCGCCGACGGCATCCGCGCCGACGAGGACGGCAACATCTGGTCCAGCGCCGGCTGGGTCGGCGACGGCTATGACGGCGTGCACATCTTCGATCCGGGCGGCATGCGCATCGGCCAGATCCGCCTGCCGGAGATCTGCTCCAACGTCTGCTTCGGCGGCAGCAAGCGCAACCGCCTGTTCATGACCGGCAGCCAGTCCCTCTACGCCGTCTACGTGGAAACGCGTGGCGCGCATATCAGCTAGAGAGCCCTATATATGGGGGACCCACGATCCGCGAGAGGCACCATGCCCGACAAGAAGCCCGCCAAACCCGCTGCGCCGGCCGGCCACGTCCTGCACGACCGGCTGACGCCGAAGGAGACCCGCGTCCTGGCCGCCAAGCGCAAGCCCGCGCGCAGCCGCAAGCGCCCCGCGAAGGGGTAGGGGCTCCTGAAGCCCTCTCCCCAACGGGGAGAGGGTTGGGTGAGGGGGCGCGCGCCAGCGCGCTTGGCGCTGATGTTTGAAGTGTTCTCCCCCTCACCCTCCCAACGCCTTCGGCGTTGGGCCCCTCCCTCTCCCCGTTGGGGAGAGGTGTGCCGAGGAGCATCGCCATGCGCGGGTTTGCCCTCTCGCTCCTGCTTGCGATCTCCGCCACCGCCGCGCACGCCTCGGTGAGCGAGGTGTGGCAGCGCACGCGCTGGGGCGAGACGGGGCGCGCGCTGGCGGATGCGTTCGGCGCGCGCGCGACGGTGCTCGACCGGCCGATCGAATACGGCGATGCCGAGGTGCGCGTCGTGCTGCGCGGCGCGGAGATCGGCGGCCACGCCTTCGCCGTCTATTTCCAGGAGGACCGCGCCGGCGGCGGCCTCGTCCGCATCCATTTCGAGCGGCCGCGCCACGGCGCCGTGCTCGGCGTGTTCCGCGACGTCGCGGCGGCGCTGGAGGCGGAGTTCGGCGCGCCGACGCGAAGCTGCACGGTGCCGCCGCGCGCCGCCGCCGGCTTCCAGGCCGCCATCGTCCGCATCTGGGCGCGCGAGGCCGGCACGGTGCGCGCCGTCTTCCGCGACACCACGATCGAATCGACCGAAGGCTGCCTGCGCGAGGACCGCAGCGCCACCAGCCCCTGCGGCCTGACCGGCCAGATCTTCGTGCAGATCACCGCATCGGCCGCGGACGCGGCGCGGTGTTTCTGACGTGCGGGAGCAACATCCGATCGCGTTGCGCCAGGGCCGATCTGAGATCGGCCCCTACACGTGAAAGATCCATTCGTGTAGGGGCGGGTCTAAGACCCGCCCTCGCGCGACCGTTCCGCATCGTTGTTCCAATCCGCTCGGACGCTGCTGTAGCATCGCGCGAGGTACCGCCAGCCCGAGGAGTCCGCCATGCCCGTGATCGCGAACGACGACGCCCGCGAGATTCCCTGGCGCAAGGGCTACCGCAACTTCGTGCTCGCCAGCCGCGAGCAGGGGCTCGCCTGCGTCGCCGGCTACAGCATCCTCGAGCCCGGCGCGGGCGCGCCGCTGCACGTGCACAACGATGTCGACGAGATCTTCATCGTGATGGAGGGCACGCTCGACCTGCGCCTCGGCGACGAGCGCCACCGCGTGCCGCCCAACCACACCATCGCGATCCCGGCCGGCGTGCCGCACGCCTTCACCGCGGCCGGCCCCGGCCCCGTGCGCATGTTCACCTTCATGCCCCGCAACCGCGCCATCGCCGACGCCACCACCTATTTCGAGGACGCCGCCCCGCCGGGCGCGGCGGAGCATTGAGGGGGTACGGCGCCGCAGCGCATGACGTGATGCGCGCCGCGGCACCACCCTCATCCCCCGCCTTCTCCCGCAAGCGAGAGAAGGGTGCGCGGCCCAGCGCCCTTCCGGGACCCTCTCCCGCTTGCGGGAGAGGGGAGGGTGAGGGTGGTGCCGCCGGAACGGCTCG
>JAESGS010000492.1_pt1 | contig 27927 bp, 26 predicted proteins | sample 9269761 | NCBI WGS metagenome assembly JAESGS01 (sample SAMN15741799, study PRJNA653493) | algae metagenome | isolation source: Cyanosarcina radialis HA8281-LM2 and co-occurring heterotrophs from damp... | place: USA: Makauwahi cave, Hawaii | collected 2011-01-06 | reverse complement strand
GGGGATCATTAAGACTCCAAACCAACCTACGTAGAGGCGGTTTTCGGTCGATGTTACCCACTCGCAAAACTGTTCCCAGACGTTAGCGCTAGAGCGCTGTTGAATGGTGGTAGTCATGTGTATGAATGATTGCTGGATGAATTTTGAAGATGAATCAGTAGCGCTTTGTCTACCGTGATTACTACATTAGACCATTTTTTAAGTTTTGTAAAGCTGTTTTAAGCAGTGTAACTATTTTTTTGCCTTATATAAATCATTAGTTCTCGCTAATTGACGATGGCGGCTGCATATCCCTAGTGTGTCGCTCTCAGCACATGGAAATGGCTGGTTTAGCGTGCTACCATCAAGCCATAACGCGCCTTTTTTGTTGGGTTGATAGATGCCTCCATTTAACGAACTAAGCTATCTCCCAACCGGAATATATGAAATCTCATGGTCAGAATTGATGGCAAGGTTTGCTGCTAATCTGCAACGACAACGAATCGCCACTGGATTAGCCACAGCCCTTCGCAAACTAGTACCGCTACGCGGAAGTCAAAAGTCAAAAGTCAAAAATTTGATGCCATCAGCTTTCGAGCGATTGGGAACGGTAGCTTGATTTCCGCCACGATCTACTAGCACTCGCTGGTTGCACCCGCGTCATTATAGGTGGCAGTTTCATTTGGTGCCAAAGAAGAACCAAATGATTTCGATGCCTATTACGACAATTTTGGACTCGATTTCGATTTACTCGATCGATTGTTTGTTGAAGATATCGATTCCCAGCAGGAGGTTTTTGGTGGACAGGACTTACGCAGCCACACTATTGATGGTGGTGGCGGTGCGTTACGCTGCGCTAACACACCCTACATTTGGAGGCTTTGCGTAAGTCCTAGTGGAGAACTATTTCCGACCATCGGTTACGATCGCTTCTTGCAAACCGATAAGTCGGGCAATCCTAAAGGAGTTGTCGCTTTAGATCCGAGAAAATTAGATAGCTAAACACAGATAAAACTATGATTCAAAACGAACGCCAATATAAAGTTACTCAAACGAAGCTCAGAGAGTTGGAACAAGCTGCTGTTAACGTGAATTTTTCCGAGCCTAATTTACATCCCCGGCAAGCCCTATCGCAAAAGAATAGCTACGACAAGCTATTCGATCGCCTCAAACAAGAGATTGCCGAATACGAGGAACTCAAGAGCGGTCGGATAAAAACTTTGCAGATTGGCGATCTTAACGATCTACCCATCGCCTTAATCAAAGCCAGAATTGCTTTGGGAATGACTCAAAAAGAACTTGCAGAAAAAATTGGCACTCAAGAACAACAAATTCAACGTTATGAAACCGATCGCTATGCGGCAATTAGTTTCGATCGCCTGATGAAAGTTGCTGGCGCTCTGGGAATGAGTTTGACAGGTACTATGCAAATCGCGATCGACAGCACGGTTGGAGATTGCAGGACTGACGGCGTGAGTTAGCGATCGAAAATCGCATCTAGGGCTTTTAAAAGTCGTTGATTTTCAAACTCAGAACGCACGGCAATGCGGAAATAGCGATCGCCTAATTCTGGAAAACTCAGGCAGTCGCGAATTAAAATCCGATCGCTCTCTAGCAGTCGGGCTTGCAGTTGGGAACTCGGTAAGGTCGATCGCACCAATAAAAAATTGGCTGCACTGGGATGAGGTTGCAGTCCGGGTAATTGACTCAAGCGATCGAATAACACAGATCTAGCTGGTTCTAGCCAATTCCAAGTTTGTTGCTGAAAGTCTGTATCTGCGATCGCCGCCTCGCCCGCCGCCGCCGCTAAAACATTTACCGGCCAAGGATCGCGCTGCTGTTGCCACCGCCTCAATCGATCTGGATGAGCTACAGCATATCCCAATCGCAAACCGGGCAAGCTATAGAACTTGGTGAGCGATCGCAAAACAACTAAATTAGGATATTCTTGCACCCAGGCGATCGCGCTTTGCTGCTGTTCTGGGGGCAAAAAATCCATAAAAGCTTCATCTATTACCACCAGATCGAATTCATCTAAATAAGGCAGAATAGTCTCCCGCTGGAAGAGCGTTCCAGTAGGATTGTGAGGATTATTCAGCAACAACCCTTTTAGGGAGTGTGGAGTGTTAAGTGCTTTAGAAAGTGTGGAGTGTTGAGTGTTGAGTCTTGAGTGAAGAACGCTCCTCTGCTCCTCTGCTCCTCTTGCCCTGAGCGTTGTCGAAGGGCTGCTCCTCTGCTCCCCCTCTCCCTTGTTTCTTTCTTCCCTCTCTACGTCGAGCGGACACTCCAGGACATCAATCTTAAAGGCTCGCAATACCCGCCAGTAGTCGCCGAAAGCAGGGGTAATCAAGCACGTCATTTCTAGTTTGGCCAGATCCCAACCTACCCAAGTGAGTAACTCAGCAGAACCGTTGCCAGGTAGAATCCACTCTGGGGGAAGTCGATGGATCTCGCTAAGAGCAGATCTAAGTTGGTGGTAATTAGGATCGGGATAAGAAGAGATGGCCGCCAGGTGAGATTGTATGGCAGCGATCGCGCTTTGAGGAGGCCCCAGGGGATTGATACTAGCAGAAAAATCTAAAATCTCTGCTGAAGAACAGCCTGCGAGCGAAGCTGCCCAAGCTAAATTACCGCCGTGTGCGGGTCGCTGGAGAATATCGATCTTGCCTTCCATGGCATTAGTTTTTACGATTGCTAGATCGATTGTGGAAAATCTGGCTATAGAATGCCTTATACCGCGATCTCAACGAGCGATAAAAGAGAGCGGGGTAATTAGAATCTAGTTTCTGAGTTTTGAGTTCTTGATGAGAAACCAGTTCTCGAACTCAAAACTCAAAATTCAAGGCTCTTGTTTTACCCCGATCTCTGGCTGTGTGAAATTCTGATAGTTAGCGTGGCAAAATTTAATCTTCCGGTGGGGCGACTTTATCTTTGAACAACTTCCCAGCAGAGAAGGCAGGCACCTTAGTCGCTGGAATTTCCATTTTATCGCCTGTTTTGGGGTTGCGACCCTCACGGGCTTTGCGATCGCGAGATTCAAACGAACCAAAGCCAACTAGAGTCACCTTGTCACCATCCGATACGGCTTCCATGATAGTTTCGATCGCCGCTGTTAAAACCGCATCTGCTTGTTTTTTAGTGACGCTAGCTTTAGCAGCGATCTTATCGACTAATTCTCCTTTATTCATTGACAGTCTCCTTTAAGGTTTGAGAAAGCAGGTAAAACCCGGCCTTACTTGAGTTAAACTACTGGTCGTTCCAGTTGAAGTGCGCCGCCCGACGGGCGAACGGCGAGCGATTTGACATTAACCTGAATTGCTGAGCGCTCAACGCCTTCAAATCAAAGGATCGTAGCGATGTTCGATCTACCTCGATCGCAAGCCATCGCTACTCAATAAATCGCTGAAGCTCTCGCAGTTTCAAGGTTTCCATGTCATTTCTTGAAATATTCTAAGGTCTACTCGGCGAATATGGATCGTTGAAACCTTTAATTTATCTATATTTTCCCGATTTTTTCGCATATATACTTATGTTTTTCCGCAAAAATGCCAAAAAAAGACTGGATTTGGTAGCCCCATGATATGTTTTTTCTAGAGCAGCGATTAATGGTGATAAGTAAAGCTAATTAAAGAAAAAAAGAGAATTGAGGAGTTGAGGAAGTGTTGAGTATTAAGTGTGGAGTGTTGAATTAAGAAATTCTCCCTTGTCTCCCCCTGCTCCGCTCTCTCCCTATTCCCCTCTTTGCCTTGGAGTGTAAGGAGCGTCAGTCATAACAAACTGGCAGCATCGAGATCGAGAAATAAAGTGGCTTGAGGTTGGGTGCGAAGCACTGAAGCTGGGACCGCCGAACTGATGGAGGCTTTAAGCAGCGATTTAACGATCGCAGCTTTGCGTTTTTCTGGGGCTAAACAAACGATCTTTTCAGCCGCGCAGATGGCAGAAATAGTGAGAGTATAAGCATATTGAGGGACGGCTTCTAAAGTGAGGAAATGTCCCTGCTTCGCCTGCTGCTGGCGATTGGCTTCATCTAACTTTACTATTTTGACCGAGCGAGGATCTTGGAAATCTGCCACTGGCGGATCGTTAAAGGCAAGATGTCCGTTTTCTCCTATCCCCAAGCAACACAGATCGATCGCTTGGGCTTGTAGTAGCTGCGAGTAGCGATCGCATTCATCTAAAGGTTGCATGGCATCCCCTTGGAGGTAATGAAATGCTGCGGGATTAACTCGCTTTTCTACTCGTTCTCGCAGATATCGCTGAAAACTCGCTGGGTGGTTTGGCTCGATGCCTAGATACTCATCTAAATGGAAAAAAGTAATCTTCGACCAATCGAGAGTACCGAAATTAATTAAAGTATCGAGAAACTCAATTTGAGAATTACCAGTTGCCAAAACGACAGTTGCCGTACCTTGCTGGGCGATTTTTTGCTGCAAATAATTTTGGACTTGAAGGGCTGCATCCTGAAACATTTCAGTTGCCAAGCGATAAACTAGCACTGACAAAGCATCAACCTGAAAAGCTCGATCTGCTAGAGAGTTCGCAATCATTGGCTTACTAGTGTCAAAATATCCGCTCAAGGCTCGATCCCCATTTCCCGCAGCTTGTTTGCCAATTGCTCTGCCCGCTGGCGTTCTTGCTCTGCCCGCTGCTGTGCCTGTTCTGCTGCTTCTTGAGGGGTGGGGATTAAAACTCCTTCTGGCGTAAAGAAGCGCAGTTGAGATCGATCGATGCCTAGATATAATCCTAACTGTTGACTCCAAAGCCATCCTCGATCGTCTGGCTGGAGGGGTTGATACGAGCCATCGACGAGATGAAAGCCACAGAATTCCAGAGTGTCGGGATCGAACCAGAAATAATTTGGCGTGCGAAAGATATCTTGAAAAATCTGCTTTTTCAAACCTCGATCTACCGTCGCCGTTTTCCGCGAGAGAATCTCGACGATGAGGTGGGGGTACTTGCCGCCTTCTTCCCAAACTACCCAACTTTTGCGAGGCTTGCGCTCTGTATCTAAAACTACAAAGAAATCAGGGCCTGGAAAATCTTCTGATTTGAGTTGGTTCTGACTGTAATAAATGGTGAGATTACCAGCAGCAAAAAAGTCGGTGCGTTCGCGCCACCACCATTCCAAACAGGTGAGTAGCAAAATCATTTGCCGCAGATGCAGGTAAGTTTCCAAGGGGGGTTCGTCGCTATATAAATCGCCAGCAGGAAATATAATATCCTCTTCCTCTGGCGATCGAATAGTTTCGATGTCTTTGGTTTTAGTTTCCACGGCTGTCTGGTATTATTCTCATTCCTGCAAAGATCGAGGAATTTTAACTTAAAAGCAGCAGTAATCAGACTTGCTGTAGACAATATACTCTCATAGCATATCAATTTGAGAGCGCGATCGCCCAAAATTCCGCAATATTGGATTCCATATAATGTAACGGCGCAAAGCTTTACGCCCCTAGCAAACCGACAAATGGGATGAATTAACATTAACAGTCGATCGCGCGTTTATAGCAGAGAAAAACATTGCGATCGAGTGCCTCCACGTTTAGGAGAGTATGAAAGGCGATCGATTGTTTGTGCCGCGAGTAAAAGGATCGCTTTTGAGCGAGCTTATCTAAAGTTGGGTTTTCCACCCGCCAGGGGTTGAAAACCCCTGTCTCATAGTTAAAGTCGGTTAAAACCGACTAAAGATCGGTTTTCTCAGTTCGCTCGAACTTATATATTCCAGCATTGTTAGTTAGCCTTTTGATGCACTCCTACGATCGATGTAACTAATAGCTATGATGTTGATTAGCGTGCTAAAAATTTGTTGATAATCCTTCAGTCTGATAAAAATGAGAATAATTAAATTTCTCCGAAATTGCATTCATCTGACGATAGTTCTAGTAACTATTTTGGGATTTTTTCTGCTATCGTCTACGTTTTTACCAGTTTTTTCAGAACTGAAGCAGCCTCAACTTGCCACAGTATTTGATGAAGCTTGGAAAACCGTAAATGACAATTTTTTCGATCCAAAATTTAACGGGCTTGACTGGAAGGCAACTCAAAAAAAATATCAGCCTTTAGTTAAGAAAGCTAAATCTATCCAAGAACTAGCTACGATTGTCAATCAAATGCTGGCCGAATTGAAAACCTCTCATACTCAATTCTATACTCAACAGCAGCCCGCATACTATCAACTCTTAGGAATTTTTGGCACTGATGGTTTCGGGCAGAAATTTAAGAAGTTTTTTCCCGATGGCAATATTAACTATGCTGGGATTGGAATTTTTACTCAAGATATTGGCAATCGCACTTTTATCAGCGGCATCATTGATGGCAGTCCGGCGGCTAAATCCGATCTAAAAGTTGGAGATCGGATCTTAAATGTTGATGGCAACAGCTATCAAGCGATTCAATCTTTTGCTGGCAAGGAAGGTAAAGAGGTCAAGCTGTCGATTCAGCGAACGAGCGATGAAAAAAACCTCCAAACTGTAACGGTAATTCCCCAGCAGCTAGATCCTAAAAAAATGTTTTTAGAAGCAATGGAGCAAAGTATTGAAATTATCAAACGCGGCGATCGCCAAATTGGATACATTCATATTTGGTCTTATGCCGGACAGCAATATCAATCTTTACTATTAGATGAATTGACATTTGGTAAACTGCGATCGGCTGATGCTTTAATTTTGGATTTAAGAGATGGCTGGGGAGGGGCTAGCCCTAGCTATCTCAACATCTTCACTGGCAAAGTTCCTACCCTGACTCGAATTTTGCGAGATGGTAATAAAAGCGATCTAGATTATCAATGGAAAAAGCCCGTAGTTATGTTGGTGAATCAAGGATCGAGAAGCGGCAAGGAAATTTTAGCTTATGGTTTTCAGCAATATCAAATCGGGCCTGTGATTGGCACTAAAACTGCTGCCGCTGTGGTGGGTGGAAGTCCATTTTTGCTATCGGATGGTAGCCTGCTTTATTTGGCTGTGGTCGATATTAAAGTTAACGGCGATCGCTTAGAAGGCAAAGGGGTAACACCCGATATTGAAGTCCCATTTTCCTTACCATACGCTCAAGGAGCAGATCCGCAAAAAGAAAAGGCGATCGAGGTTTTGACAGCAAATTCGCTCCCCAAATCTATTCGCAATTAATAGCAGTGCTACTGAGATTTCGCTTTTACGGGTCGAGCGATCTAGACTGATGAAGGCTGGCTCGGCGCTCGAATCGTTCTCTAAATCGCTCGATTGCCTTAGCGAAAAAAGACTGATTTATATCAGTAATAATCTATGTTTTGAAATTTGCTAGCCTTGGAAAGTGAGATATCGTAGAGTAATCGATAAGCGATCGCTGTTCTATGATTCAAAACGCAAAACTTTTAGATAAAATATTGATAGTAATTGCGATCGCGTTTCTCAAATAAGTGAGGTAGGTGTTTTTTCTTGTGGGGTGGGCAGGAAAGCTCGCCCGGTGGGACAGCCGAGACGGCTATCCCACAAGAATCTACTGCACTCAATCGATCGATGCTATGTAGCCTTCTTTAACATCAGCCCTTGTTTACCTCAACCCCAACCCCCAACTCGGAATCTCCAACCCCGGAGGAAAGTTTCACGGGATTTGACGATCGCCAGCCCCCCGATCCGAAACTGATAGATGCTTGCGTTCACTGCGGTTTTTGCCTCTCTACCTGCCCCAGCTACCGGGTAATCGGCAAGGAAACAGATTCCCCTAGAGGGCGAATTTATCTGATGGATGCTCTCAACGAAGGCGAAATTCCCTTATCGCCTGCTACCGTGCAGCATTTCGATTCCTGTTTGGGCTGTTTGGCTTGCGTTAGTACCTGTCCTTCTGGGGTGCAGTACGACAAACTGATCGCGGCTACCCGCCCCCAAGTCGAACGCCATCACCCTAGAACCCCAATAGAACGGCTCTATCGGCAACTCATATTCTCGGTATTCCCTTACCCACAAAGGTTGCGAGTTTTGCTGGCTCCACTATTCGTCTATCAAAAACTAGGATTGCAGAAACTCATCCGTGCCACTGGTTGGCTGAAGCGGCTTTCTCCTCACTTAGCCGCGATGGAGTCGAATTTACCAGAACTTTCTTTAGATGCCTTTAGCGATTCTTGGCCGGAGGTAATTCCAGCCCAAGGAGAAAAGCGCTATCGAGTCGGGATGATTTTAGGCTGCGTCCAGCGGTTGTTCTTTCCTGATGTCAATCGAGCTACCGTCAACGTCTTAACGGCTAATGGCTGCGAGGTAGTCATTCCCAAAAATCAAGGATGTTGCGCTGCCCTGCCCCATCACCAGGGACAAGAAGAACAGGGTAAAACCCTGGCTAGGCAGACGATCGATGCTTTTGCAGGTATCGACGTGGATGCGGTGATTATCAATGCCGCTGGTTGCGGCCACACCTTAAAGGAATACGGACATATTTTGAGTGACGATCCCAATTATCGCGATAAAGCGGTTAAATTTGCCAGTTTAGTCAAAGATGCTCAAGAATTCCTTTATCAAGTCGGTTTAACTGCCAAACTTTCACCTGTAGCTGACAAGCCGTTAACTCTGGTTTATCAAGATGCGTGCCATCTCTTACACGGGCAAAAAATTAGTTTGCAACCGCGCCAACTTTTAAGACAAATTCCTGGAGTGCAGTTAAGAGAACCAGTAGATGCGTCTTTGTGTTGCGGTAGTGCAGGAGTTTATAACCTGTTGCAACCAGAAGTAGCTGAAGAATTAGGCAGGCAAAAAGTCGAAAATCTCTGCAATACGGGGGCAGAATTAATTGTTTCGCCCAATCCAGGTTGTACTTTGCAAATTAGCAAGCATTTACAGCAGCAGGGGAAAGAAATCTCGATCGTCCATCCGATGGAATTGTTAGATCGATCGATTAAAGGAGTTCAGGTCGAATCCAGTTAGCAAAACCAGTTTTTTCACTAGCACTCGCTTCCAGCTTTCCTCTTCGATTTTATGGCAGTTAAAAAAATAAACGCACCCTACTCTATTGCACTATTTTAGATGTGTCGATCGACTACGTTTAGGTCAGTTTTTCTCACTGCAAAATGCGGTGTAAGTTCTCCAACAAATCTTTAGCTGTATAAGGCTTAGACAAAAAACCTTCGACCTCCAACGATCGATCTACCCGATCGCCACTCGATACATTGTTGATGGCAATAATCTTGACTTGAGGATCGATTTTTTGCAGGGTACGAATGGTAGTAGCGCCGTCCATATTGGGCAAGATCGGATCGACTAATACCACGGCGATTTCTTTCTGGTGCTGAACGTAGATCGCGATCGCTTCAATCCCATCGCTAGCCGTCAGCGCTTGATAGTTGTTAATTTCCAACAGAGTTTTAGTAATCTCTCTAATTGGGGCTTCATCATCGACGATTAAAATTAGTTCTCCCCGACCTTGAAGCATTTGGAGATTTTCGGCCGTTGGCGATTCAGTTTCCTGGATCGCTGGTAAATACACTTGAAATTGCGAACCTTTACCTACTTGGCTAGATACCTTGACGAAACCACCGTGTTTTTTGACAATATCTCTTGCTGTCGAAAGACCCAAACCCGTACCTTTGCCTAACTCTTTGGTAGTAAAAAATGGCTCAAAGATCCGCTCTAATACTTCTGGCGGAATTCCAATTCCAGTATCAGCTACTTCAATCAGAATGTAATGACCGACTTTAGCTTCAACATTCATTTGCACGTAGTGTTCGTCGATGAAAATATTGGTTGCCGAGATGCTAAGCTGACCGCCATGAGGCATGGCATCGCGAGCGTTAATTGCTAAATTCATCAACACTTGATGCAGTTGGGTAGCATCGCCAAATACCGTCCAAAGTTCTGGGTCTATATCTGTAGAAATTTCGATCGATTTCGGAAAAGTTTGGCTGGCAATTTGACTGACTTCCGAGATCGGATGTCTCACTTGTAAAATCGTGCGTTTGCCCTCAACTCCACGAGCAAAAGACAGCACTTGCTTGACTAAAGCCGCTCCTCGTTTGGAATTAGTTTCTAGAGTTTTTAATAGTTGTTGCGTGCGCTCGTCAGCCTGGGGAAATTTGAGCGGTAGCAGTTGGGCTGCGGCTAAAATGGGCGTGAGGATATTATTTAAGTCATGAGCGATGCCGCTAGCTAACGTCCCCAGACTTTCTAATCGTTGGGTGCGGAGAAATTGCCTTTCGAGTTGTTTTTTCTCGGTAATGTCGCGGGCGATCGCGTAAATTAACCCTGTCTCTACTACTGGAAATGCCGTCCAAGAAAGCCATTTATAGGAATTATCTCGACAGCAATAGCGATTCTCGAAATTGGTAGAGGGATTACCAGCCTTCAGTTTATCTAACTCTGCTAGGGTAGCGGCTCGATCGTCTGGATGCACCAATTCTAAAAATGGTTTGCTTTGGAGTTCTTCTCTGGTATAGCCTAGAGTCTTTTCCCAGGCTGGATTCAACAATCGCTTAAAATAGCCGTCAACCCCAGCGATACAGAACAAATCGAGCGATAGGGCAAAAAATCGCGCTTCTTCTCGAAAAGACTTTCTCAGAGTCTCTGACTCTAACTGCTGTTGTTCGCTAATCTCTCTCTGGCGATCGAGCATTTGGGCCGTTTCCATCGCCAACCGCGTTTCGGCTTCGCGATCGCGTTGGGTTTGTTGATGCCGTTCGATCTCGTTGGTAATACATACCAAAGCCGCTAAATGCCGCCTTAGCTCTATTTGAGCGGCAATTTGACGGCTCAAAATTTGCAATGCTTCTACCTGCTCGCGATTCAGCGTTCGCGGAACTCGATCTAAGACGCACAAAGCACCTAGCACCTCTCCTGCCTGGGTAATTAGAGGCGCTCCAGCGTAAAATCGCACGTAGGGGTAAGAAGTCACCGCTGGATTGGCCGCACATCGATTGTCGGTTAAAGTATCGGGAATGATGACGACATCTCTTTGTCCGGCGCAAAGAGAGCAAAAACTCAAGTTTCTCGATCCTGCTTCCATTTCCCAAGTCGCTTGGGAGTTAGACCACTGACGGTCGCGATCGATTAGATCGATCAATGCGATCGGAGTTTCACAGATCTGGGCCGCTAACTGAGCCAGATCGTCGAAGGTTGCTTCGGGTTCGTTGTCGAGAAGTCGAGCCTTCTGCAAAGCTTCTAGGCTAGCAGATTCTTTCGGGGGAGGGGGAGTTTTCATTCACCAATGCCATCGATACGTGGCTGGTAGCACCGCAGGAAAGAAGCTATTTAAAAAAGTAATTTTTGGCGGAAATTTTAAAGATTATTTAAAAAAGCAGGTATTTCTACCTAAAGGCTATCGTTTGAAGTGACAAGTTGCTCAACTATAATTATGTACCTTTTACAGAAAAGCGATCGATAGATTTATCTTCTTTCCCCCATAATACCCTCAGCTTGCCTGACAGGATGAATTGTGGGGCAACTGCTTACTGTAATTTTCTGACAATTTCTCTAAGATGCTGATAGTATAGATGTACTATCAAGAGGTTGTGATGATAGATTTTCAGGAAAGTCTCTTATTCAAGCTCGAACCAATTCCGAGCGATCGAATGCTTGAAACCATCAACAAATTCCTAATTGAGGGAGAAACGGTGTTTTCGGTATTTAAGACCGTTCGGGACCAATTGGTATTTACTAGCAAGCGTATTATTGCTGCCAACGTCCAAGGGTTGACTGGCAAGAAAGTTGACTACACATCGATTCCCTATAGCAAAATCCAAACGTTTTCTATAGAAACTTCAGGCACGCTCGATCGCGATTGCGAATTAGAGATTTATATCAGTTCTATAGGCAAGATTCGATTTGAAATTCGAGGTAATTTCGATATCATTGCTTTTAACAAAGTCATTAGCGAATACATCTTGTAAAACTTGAATGATTGGCAATATTGACTCGTGGCAACAGTTCGTTGCTACACTACAAAACGATATTCTCCCTATCTATGCGCGGCACGAAGAGGAATTCGATCGCCTGGGAATTCATGGCAGGATTCATATTTGCCGCAGTATTGTTCTAGCAGAAGTTATGTCGTCTCTGTATAGTCCTTTTGCTGAGATCGATCGATTTGCTATCCGCTATGCTGTAGCCTTTCATGATTCTGGTCGGCAAGGTAACGGGCGGGATATTTGGGAATCAGCGAGTGCCGAGAAACGATGCCGATACGCTGGAAATCATGCGCTTAACACAAAGAGTTAGATTTAAGCCCTCTCATCTGCATTTTGGGCAGAACGTACCTAAGTTATATGAATTAAGGGAAACGTTAATCGACGAAGCTTGGCAGTTTATCGAGAGTGCGGAACAAGCCAAGGGACAGCTATCGCCAATACCTATCTTCAAGATACAATGGCTTTGGCTCAAGCCTATCCCCTGTTGGCATCGGGACTGGATTAGAAATGTTCGATCTTTCGATTTACCATTGCTAAAATAGAGGATGCCTATTTTCTTAAAGTCTACCTATGCTGCGAAAAGATATTAAAAAAGCATTAGACAAACTAAACGACGAGCAACTTCAGAAAATTGCCGATCTCATGGACTCCATAGAGTTTCAGTCTATAGAAGTTACACCGTCTGCTCGATTTTGGCAAAGGGCAACACCAGTAGAAAGAGCTAGGGAGTTTCGTCAATGGGTTTCACAACTTCCCAAAAATGGTTCGAGTCTACCCGATGAAGCCTTTAACCGCGATACTATTTATGCAGAATGACAAGCTATCTGCTTGACACCAATGTTGTTATGCGTTTCTGCAATCCTTCTGACGTGCAGCATCCGCTGGCAACAAATGCGATCGCTAATCTGCTGGTGCGATCGGATGAACGTTTGCTTGTGTCACAAGTAATTATTGAATTTTGGGTTGTCGCTACAAGACCAACTCAAGTCAATGGCTTAGGTTGGACTGTAGAGCAAACCAGAAACACGATCGACCAAATTCTCGATCGTTTCCCATTGTTAGAAGAATCTCCGCAGATTTTCCCCAATTGGCTAAACTTAGTCACAACTAATAGAGTGATGGGTAAGCGCACTCACGATGCTAGGATCGTTGCAGCTATGCTTGCAAGTGGAATTACACATCTTTTGACCTTCAATCCCAGCGATTTTGCAGGCATTTCAAGCATTACGATCGCTCATCCCCAAGATTTGGCATCATTTGGAGTTGATGAGCCATAGAGTTGGCGATCGACTAACTAGACCTTACCGATCGCTTTGCAAGCTAGAAAACAGGTTTTGGAAAATAGAGCGATCGCTTGGCTCAGACTGCATTAGTATCAAAATCTGGAAAATATGAAATAGTAACTGGAGAACCGCCATGCAAATCACGATCGACCTTCCTGATGAATTAGTTCGACATTTTAACTGCGATCGCTTGAGTCGCGACATTTTGGAAGCCTTAGTAGTGCAAGCTTATCAGGCGGAAAAAATTACCAGTGCTGAAGTTGGGCGCATCTTGGATCTAAATTCTCGTTGGGCAGTAGATGTTTTTCTCAAGCAGCACAACGCCGATTTACACTATGATGAGTCCGATTTAGAAAGCGATCGCAAAACCCTCCACCAACTCCGCAAAACATTGATTTAAAAACTGGCGATTGCCTCACTAAACATTAGCTATCGCGTTGCAAATTAGAAAGCAGGTTTTGCAAATTAGAACGATCGCCATTTTCTGCTTCTTTCACCTCAAAGGTAACGCTAACAGCCTGCGGTTCTGACAATACTCGAACGCAGAGTTCGGCAATATCTTCTCGACTGACTTTGCCCCTAATATTATCGCCTTGCTCAAAAATGAAGGCTTTGCCCCCTGCTTCCTCGGTTAAGGCACAAGGCCTGATAATCGTGTAAGGCAAACCGCTTTGCCGCACGCTTTCTTCTCCCTGCAACTTCCAGGTCAGAATTCCGCCTAACTGGTCGTTCATTCTCACCGCTGGCGGCTCTTCTGCTAAATTAATTCCAGGTCTGCCAGGACGAGTCACTCCAGCCGAACTCACCATTACGAATTGGGGCAATTTTGCACCACCATAAGCTTTAATCGATTCCACTTGTAAATTAAAGCTGCCAGGAGCAAACTTAGGATTTAACTCGCCGTCGTATTCAAACTTACTCAGCATTAACTGGAACGATCGAATTTTGTCGGTAGCGATCGCATTCCCATCTTTCACCGTCTTGGCGCGAAATACCGGAACCATTTCAGCAAAAGGGATACGAACCGTCATCCAAATGTCGCGAACGGTATCGAAGGAGTAGCTGTAGCCGACTCCATCCCACCTCGTTTCATCTCGCAGGAGGAACTTATAGCGTTTGCCATCTCCTTTAACTCGCAAGTCTACACCTTCATATCGGCTCAGATCGATCGCTGGTTCTAGGTTGCGGGTTCTCACCGACACAAAACCGCCAGAATTCTCAGTAGAAACGTTGCCAGTAAATAAAGCCGTGTTATCTACCAATCGGATCGTACTTTCACTCACGCCACCCATTACCACATCATCTACAGCCCCCCAAGTATCTCGAATATCTTGAGAAGGGTTGGTGAAATCGAACAGGGTTTTTTCTGTCGCTGCACCGATATATCGCCCAGCAGCTTCAACTAAGTTCCGAACGCCGCGATATTCGACGTTTTCCGGCGTATCTCCGACTACTTCTGGTTGGTAAAACTTGATGCCTTGGTAATATTTTGCTCGATCGGGCGTATCTCCCTCTACTGGTTGCACTCTCGTCCCCGTACAACAAATGACGGCGGTAACATCTTTGAATGATTCCGGGGTTAAGGTAGCTGGAATGGTGATATCTCCCTCGATTAATTCTGAGGAATCGCCCAAGATAGTTTTAGCCCTTTGGGCATTTCTGACCAGACATCTTACCTTGTAGCCGCGATCGAGCAGTTTCCGCACTACTCGCTTGCCTACGCCGCCTGTAGCTCCCGCTACCAATATCACACCCACGCTCTTTTCTCCAGCAGATTTAGCTCGCTCTTGACTTCTAAGTAGCTTTCTGAACCAGCTACAGAAAGGAAAAACTTCAAAATAGGCAATAGTTTCTAAAAACCTGCCCAGATTCCAGCGATTTGTTTGATTCATCTTCAAATTGACAGATAGATTCTGGTTGAATCGGACAAGTTAGGTTAGCAATTCACCTCACGTACCGCGTCATTGTTTGGATTCTAACAGTTGGTTAACAGCAATATCTGTACATTGGGCAATGACTTCAGCGATAGTCTCTTCAGTAACCTCTTCCCGTAGTAAAGATTTACCACTTCTTGACGACTGGGCTAGTTGCTTTTCGGCAGCTTTCAACTGCTGCCTGAAATCTTCTTGCTTACCATATTTTAATTCGGCTGCTCGATTGAGATCGTAGTCTCGTTGGGCTTGTTCCACCTCTAGGTTAATTCGATCGATTTCTTCTTTCAGGGTTTGGATGTTATCGATAAGATCTCGCTCTAACTTCCATTGAGCATAGAGTTCTGCCTGTTCTTGATTTAGCTCGGCAAGTCGTTTTTTCAGTTCTGCCAAGCGTTCTTGAGAAGCAGAATCGCTTTCTGGTTGCAGCGATAATTTCTCCATTTCCAAGAGCAGGATTTGGCGATCGATGTCATCAATTTTTCTGGGTTTGGAGACAAGCTCTATTTTTAGTTTGGCAGCCGCTTCATCCACTAAATCTATAGCTTTATCGGGCAAGAAGCGATCGCTAATGTAGCAGTTAGAAAGGTTAGCCGCAGCGACTAAAGCAGAATCAGTAATTTTTACGCCGTGGTGAACTTCATAACGTTCCTTTAAGCCCCGCAAAATTGAGATGGTATCTTCTGTCGTTGGCTCTTTGACATAAACTGGTTGCAACCTATGTAAAGAAGTATCTTTTTCAATGTATTGGCGGTATTCATTGAGAGTGGTGGTAGCAATCAAGCGCGGCTCTCCCTGTACCATTATTAGTTTGAGCAGATTGCTAGCATCCATAGTGCCAGCGCCGACCACAGTTTGTAAATCGTCAAAGAAGAGGATAACTTTACTGTCAGAGTGAATAGCTTCCGACAAAACTGCCCGCAGCCGTTCTTCAAATTCTGCTTGGGATTTAACACCAATAATCAGGTTGCCCATATCCAGGGCAATCAACCTACAATATCTTAATAATGGGGGGACATCGCCGCTAACAATGCGCTGGGCTAACCCTTCTGCGATCGCAGTTTTACCGACTCCAGGTTCCCCAATCAATACGGGGTTATTCTTGGTGCGGCGAGAGAGGATTTGAATCGTGCGGCGAATCTCATCGTCGCGCCCGATTACGGGGTCGAGTTTACCTGCTTTGGCAGCTTCGGTGAGATCGCGTCCGTATTTTTCTAAAGATTCGTACTTGCCTTCAGGGTTTTGGTCGGTCACTTTTTGACTCCCGCGAACTTGTTTAATTATCTCTTTGAGTTGGGCTTCATTTAATTTAAATTCCTCAATCCTAGTTACGTTGGAAGCGAGAGAAGGTACTTAATGCGCCAAGATTTCGATCGATTTACGTGAAGGTAAATCTGACTTTATCAACCATTTGTTGCCAGTTTTTCTTCTGCCAATGCTTTTGCTAAAACAGCAGCAGCTTGAAAGCAATCATGCAAGCCTTGACTAGCCACCTCACCTCGATCGTTCAATGGAACTAAATTGGATTCCTGCAACAATTCAGTTACCAGGAAGTGTAGCAGCAAGAGTTTGTCAGAGTAAGATAGCTCTCTAAGAAGAGGTGTAAGTTCTATAAGAGACATGACTTATTTTACGAGCATGAGTTGCATCTATTTTAGAGTCTCAAGTTAGTACGTGACTGAGACATCACACTTTATAGCTGCGATCGACTACAAAATATACAGGAGAGTCACTGTTTGTCTGACTTGCGAACTAACCGCGCTCTATGTTTAAAAGCTTAAATCTATCGAGCCATTTTCGGATAATATCGTGTCAAACCAATTCGCAATTACGATCGACGTTGCCTCTGTACCCGTTAATTAAAAAATTGCGAATTGCGAATTGCTAACTGCGAATTGACAATTGTTTCGGTCATGTGGAATACGCCATCGTCAGTTATCGAGAGACAGTTGGGTCGCGGAGAGCGTCTTCTCTGGAGTGGGCAGCCGCGTCGCGGTCTGCGCTTGCGACCCGCCGACATCTTTATCATCCCGTTCAGCCTGATTTGGTGCGGCTTCGTTATCTTCTGGGAAGTCACTGTCGTCGTCAGCGGCGCACCACTATTCTTTATCCTTTGGGGCATTCCCTTCGTCTTAGTCGGTTTATACTTCGTGTTCGGACGCTTTATCGTCGATGCTCGTACCAGAGAGCGCACATTTTACGGCCTCACCAACGAGCGCATCATTATCGTCGATGGCTTGTTCTCGCCACGCATCAAGTCACTCAATCTGCGGACGCTCAGCGACATATCGCTGACAGAACGCGGCGATGGCAGTGGCACTATTACCTTCGGTCCGACCCACCCGATGAGTAACTGGGTTTTACCAGGGTGGCCGGGTGCGGGTCTGTACGCCTCGCCGTCTTTCGACACGATCGATCGCGCTAAAGAGATTTACAACCTCATCAGGCAGGCACAAAATACAGCCAGATGATGGTGCTGGCTGACAAATCGGTCGAGCAATCGATCTCTTTTATGAGTTGGACAAAGCGGAAGCTTTTTTGCCGGGTTGCTTCCGTAACATCAAGATAAAGTCTCGATCGATTGCACTATGTCCCTCCGTCTCGAAAGGCTACTAGAGATCGATCGCTTGTTGCGATCGAGGAGCCACCAAACCAGTATCAGTCTGGCACAAATCCTTGAAGTCAGCGAGCGCACTATTCGAGGGGATCTGGCATGGTTGCGCGATCGCTTTCATGCTCCTTTGGAGTATCAGAAGAAGACGGGATGGCGTTACACGGATCTGGCGTGGCGACTGCCGACGATTTCTTTGAGCAAGGGGGAACTGTTTGCTCTTACTTTGGGCGCGAGAATGCTGGCAGCTTATGCTGGTTCGGCTTATGAAGAGGAATTGCGATCGTCTATAGAACGGTTATCTGAACGATTGCCAGAACAAACTTGGATCGACCTCCAGCAATTAGCCGACGAGCGCATTATCTTTCGTTCCGGGGCGCAAATGGTCAATCTCGACCCTCAGATTTGGCAGCAGTTATTAGAAGCGTGTCGTACTTCTAAGCGGGTGTGGATTCACTACTATGCTGCTACTCGCCTTCAGGAGTCCGAGCGAGTCATCGATCCCTATCTGCTGCATATTTACCGTGCCACTAACCCATATATCATCGGATTTTGCCATAAACGGCAAGAAATGCGCTGGTTTCGGATCGATCGGATTATGGAGTTAAAGGTACTCGATGAAACCTTCGATCGAGATCCTAGCTTCGATGCCAAAACGTACCTTCAGAAAATCTTTCAGCACGAAGTTGGAGGTCATCCCGTCCCCGTGGCGATCTGGTTTGATGCGTCAACGGCTCCTTTTATTCGCGAGCGCCGCTGGCACGTTACTCAAGAAATCGTAGAAGGGGCGGATGGTTCGTTAACCTTGCATTTGGTGACTTCGGGGTTAAACGACCTGAAGCGTTGGGTGTTGGGTTATGGCAAGGGGGCGGTGGTGCAAGCACCGCCAGAGTTAGTGGCGTTAGTGCGAGAGGAGATCGAGGGGATGCAAAAGCATTATTTGAATAAATGAATCTATTACTAACAATTTAAATATTGTCGATCGCAATCCTGCAAATTTTTTCTCTGCGATGCGATGGAATTAAAGAAAATTGGGAAACCTAATTAAATAGAATTTTTGAGGGATGTATGCGGACGTTAGAACAAACAACAAGCGCATCAATTCATACTGTTGTTCCCTATATCGATCTGACCTTTTCAGTAATTGGTGAAGCCTTACCTGCCGATCATGGGTATGGGTTGTATTCGGCTTTAACCCATTGGAACGAGGCAATTCACGAGCTTGAAGGATTGAGCATTCAGACGATCGCAGGGATACCCGACAAGCAAGGGAAGATTTATTTAACCGAGCGATCGCGCTTTCGGATGCGATTGCCTTACGATAAGCTTCCTTTGGTTTATGAATTGGCAGGAAAAGCTTTAACTATTGGGACTCATACGATTCGTTTGGGAATTCCCCAGATTTATCCGCTTCAACCTACGCCGATGCTGAAAGCGAGAATTGTGACCATCAAAGGCTATCAAGAGCCAGAAGCATTCTTACAAGCTGCATTAAGACAGTTAGAAGACTTAGGAATAAAAGGAACGGTAATAATTCCGGTTAATGAAGATGGAGAAGCGGAAAGGAAAACAATCAAGATTAAGCAATTTACAGTCGTGGGGTTTAAGTTAGGCGTTTTCGATCTCAGCAATGAAGATTCGATCGAGTTACAGGTATATGGACTAGGCGGCAAAAGACGTATGGGATGCGGTGTATTCGTTCCTTTTACTGAAAATAGGAGAATTCGCTAATGTCTAAAATACCCGAACAGTTATTAGCTAAAAGCAAGCCACAAGTCACTCTTGAAGAGCATTTACGAGATACGGAGAAAGCGGCTGAAAGAATTTTTCGTCTGAATGGTCGCTGGGGAAAAAATTGGTGTCGATTCTTTCACATCGAAAGCCAAGAAGCACAAGAGAAGTTTTTACTTAATTTGCAAGTTGCAGCTTTATTTCACGATATCGGTAAAGCCAATGAAGATTTTTACGAGGCGGTAAAAGCTCTAGGATTTAAGCCACAAACCTTAAGGCACGAACATCTGAGTGCCTTAGTTTTATGTTTGTCTGACGTTCGTAAGTGGTTGGCTAAAAATTCAGTGCTAGATATAGATGTAATTACTGCGGCTGTTTTATCTCATCATTTGAAAGCATCCGAAAGTCAGATAACCATAAAAGGCGATCGCGAAGCCAGTCAAAAACTTAGAAATTATCGTTGGTGTCAGCCTCAATCTAATAAAACTTCAGTTGCATTGTATTTTCAACATAATGAAGTTTTGAGAATTTTGAATCGCATTGCAGACGTTGCTGAGTTGGGAGATATTCCTTCACTTCCTCAAATCGATTGGAAATCAGGATCGTTATGGGAACAATTGTACAAACAAGGTAGGCAATTCGGTACGAATTTTAAACGAGAATTGCGAGATAAAAAAAATCAGCCCAGAAAAGCCCTTTTGGTTGCCATAAAAGCAGGTTTAATCGTATCCGATGCCGCAGCATCGGGGTTAGTACGGGAAGGTAAAAATATTGAAGATTGGATCGAAGAAGTCGTTCATTCTGAATCTATCGATCGCGATGATATTGCCAAAGCAATTATTAATCCCCGTATCGACCAAATTAAAGCCAAAACGGGAAGCTTTCAACTAGCAACTTTCCAAGAGCAAATCGCCAAACAAGGTTCAAAAGCATTACTTTTAGCGGCTTGTGGTGCTGGGAAAACGCTGGGAGCTTGGAAATGGGCAGAACAGCAATCGCAAGAATATAAAATCGGCAAAGTTATCTTTCTCTACCCCACTAGAGGAACGGCAACAGAAGGCTTTCGCGATTATGTTGGCTGGTCGCCAGCGACGGATGCAGCTTTAGTAACGGGGACGGCTCGTTACGAACTAGAAGCGATGCAAGAAAACCCTAGCGAGGCAATTGAAGGGAAAGATTTTCAAGCAGACGAACGCCTCTATGCTTTGGGATTTTGGTCGCGACGTTATTTCAGCGCAACGGTAGACCAATTTTTGAGCTTTTTGGAACACAGCTATCAAAGTCTTTGCCTATTGCCCGTTCTAGCTGATAGCGCGGTCATTATTGACGAGGTACACAGTTTCGACGGCCGGATGTTTGATTCTTTGGTGAGTTTCTTAGAAAACTTCGATATTCCCGTATTGTGCATGACAGCAACCTTACCTCCTTCTCGGCGGGAACGATTGAAAAAAGCTGGATTAACCGTTTATCCTACTGAAGCAGATCGCGATTTGTTACCCGATTTAGAAGAAAAGGAATGTCACCCTCGTTATTGTCTAGAACCTGTCGATAATTTTACTGCGGCTTTTGAGAAGGCTATTACTGCTTATCAACAAGGCGAACGAGTGTTATGGGTTGTGAATACGGTAGATCGATGTCTGGCGATCGCTCAAAAGCTCAAAAACGATCCGCGACTAAAAGAACTTAACGCGGAAGTTTTAACCTATCACAGTCGCTTTCGTCTGAAAGATCGCCAAAAAGTTCATGCCAAAACTATTGAAGCCTTTGCCTTAAAGAAAGAGCAAGATGAGAGGAAACCTGCGATCGCAGTTACAACTCAAGTTTGCGAAATGAGTTTGGATCTGGATGCAGATGTTCTAATAACCGAAGTTGCCCCCATTCCTTCTTTAGTTCAACGTTTTGGACGAGCAAATCGTCATTTAGCTAGAGGAAAAGGTTTTCGGGCAAGCCTTCATACTTACGAACCGCCAAAAAATCTACCTTATCAAAAAGATGAGTTAGAAATTGCCCAAAAATTTCTTCAGCAGTTAAGTCATGCCGAAGTCAGTCAGCGTCAATTTGCCGAAGCTTTAGAGCATTATTCACCACCCGAACGCGAGGCTGATGGCAGTTCGCGGTTTCTTGAAAGTGGTTATTATGCCATTCCTGGAAGTTTCCGCGATACAGATGAATTTTCTGTTCCTTGTATTCTGGATAAGGATTTAGAGGCTGTAAAAGCAATTCTCGACTCTACTGAAAAATATCGAAAAGAACCTTTCATTATCAATGTGCCGAAAAAATGGGTAAATCCCAAAGATTCCTATCCGAGTTGGTTGCCTAAATATCTAAGCGTAGCAACTTGGGAAGGGCATTACGACGAAGAAAGTGGATTTACAACCAAAACTGTTGAGGAGGTGAAACTTGGCTAAAACAAAAACCAAACAACCGACAGCGATCGATGTTCTAATCTTAGATTATCAACTAGCAGAATTGCCGTCATCCCAACATCGATCGGGATTGGCAGGACTGGTATTAATTATTCGTTGGTTACAAAGGCAACCGGAATTTCAGCAAAAGGTCGAGAATGGTGCTATTTGTCGGCTGACTCGTCTTGACGATCGAGGCGCAACTTTAGAGCTAAATAAAACAGGATTAGAGATACTTTTTGATGAGATTTATGCAGCAAGCCCTGAAGAACAAGAACGCAATCAACTACTGAAAAACCAACGAACCAAAGAAGTTATTCAGCCGTTACGGGAAGAAGAAAAAGAGGAAACCGATCCCAAGACTAATAAGAAGAAAACTAAAAAAGTTTATATTTACCCTGTGGTCGTTCCTAAAGGTTCATTTCTATCCGATTCGAGTTATGACAGCAGTTCTGATGGCAAAAATGGACTTTGGATTAAACTATGGCGAGATATGGTTTGGAGTATTTTGCGAGGAGTTCCTGCAACTCGTAAGCCTTTTGAAGCGAGAACCGAAGGACAGTATAACGAGGACGCGATTAAAGTTTGGCAACAGTTGATTCAGCCCGAAGAGTTTACCGTCGATTTACCTAGCACCTACTTTTTAGGAGCGCAAGCTAATAATGCTGAGAATACACCATTTAAAGACCGAGCTAGGTTTCAATTTCTATTACACTTCTGGTTATTCACGGCTCAAATTTATGTTCCCCAATTCATAGATAATGAAGGCAATAGAAACTTTGTTGGATATGCGATCGCGATTCCCGATGTCGCTTATTTGGAATGGTTTTGCGATGAATTACTAGATATTCTCAGCGATCGCGGTGTTGAAAAATCTGGTTATCGTCCCCGCGATTGCATCGTAGACTTAGCAATAGAAAGTGCTTTAGACACGATGAAACGATTGCGCGATCGCCTAACTCAAACGATAGGGGAAAAAACGGGAATTGCTTCAACTGTATTTGGAATTGATGTTATTCACACTGAGAAACAAGGAAATAACATCCGCTTGCTAAACGTTACCCGTATCGATCCAGAAGAAGCGATGTTGGATCGATACGCTCAAATTCGCGATAACTATTGGAGTCCTTTATTCCGAAAACAGCGATTGCTTAATTTAGTAAACCATTCGCCCTGGTATTCAGGGTTTGATTCGCTGCTTTGTACTCTTCCTTACGAGCTAATCACAGAGAATGAGTATTTTCAACATGACGTTCGAGAGGCATTTAATCACGAGGAATCTATTATGGCTGAAGAAATTGCTACCGTAGCTGAAGTTAATATCGAAAAACTGGTATTTCGATTAGTTGAGAATTATGTTCGGCGAAAATTGAAAGCAAAATATAACTTGGAATGGAAGGAGGAATGGAAACTTTCTGAGAAATCTACTAGCGACCAAAAAGAAGCTAGAAATAAATTGGGTTATGGAGACTACGCTGAGAAAAAAGCAAAAATTGCTAAATCGGCTTTTTTAGATGTGCGAAGTCGAACCGAAAAAATTGACTTCATTAACTATTTTGCCTCTTCTCTCTGTTCGGTTCCCCAATACATGAAATCTGACGACTATGTGAGCTTAACCAAGGCTCTCTACGACGATACAGATCGCATTCGGACTCTAACTCTACTCGCTCTTTCAGCCAACAGCTAATTAGTAATTTATTTGGAGATAAAACTCGTGAACAAAAATCTATTTGCTACCGTTTTAACCTATCCCGCTCCTAGCTCTAACTATCGGGGTGAAAGCGAAGAAAATCGCACGGTCTTACAAAAAATTGCCAAAGGCAAGCAAGAATATACAGTCATCAGCCCAGAATCGATGCGGAATGCTTTACGGGAGATGTTAATTGAGGCTGGAGTTGCTTGCAATCGAACTCGATTGCACGACCAAGATCAACTCGCAGTTGAATTTAAAGAATTTCCTAATGCAGAAAAATATGCCGATGATTTTCTTTTTGGCTTTATGGTAGCCGACAACGATGCTATTAAGAAATCCAAAGGTTTGCCATCTAAACGCGATAGTGTATTGCGAATGAATATGGCTGTGGCTTTAACTCCTTATCGATTTGATGCCACTTTTCATCAATCCCCTTTAAACGCTGGATCGAGTCCTTGGAAAAATTCTACTACTTCGGCTTTACTCCATCGAGAAGTGGCTCACACAGCCTATCAATATCCGTTTGCCTTGGCTTACTCGGATTGTAAAAATCGATCGGAATGGGTTAAAGCCTTAATTCAAGCGATCGCTCAACTGTCAGATGTAGCGGGAGGTCATGCCCGCAGCTATTACGAAATGGCTCCTAAAAGTATTATTGCTCGTCTGACACCCAATCTAGTAGCAGGTTACGATACCTATGGATTTAATGAAAAGGGCGAATTTCCCGAACTAGCAAGAATTAAAGCTAGCGATCTACCTGGCGATGAATTTTGGATTGGGGGTGAAATTGTGCGATCGCTTTCCCTTGAAATGCAGGAATATTTGGAAAATGAAGGCGTTCGACTTTACGAAAATCCTCAAAAACTTTTAGTCGATCTTGCTGATGAATTTCTAACTTCGGAGGCGTAGTCGATGGATTATCTTTGGCTTCGCATTCATGCGCCGTTTGCTGCTTTTCGAGGATTTCAAGCAGGGGTGTACCGCTCTACCAGTCCAGTTATGCCGCCTTCTGCTGCACTAGGTTTGGTGTTGAATTTGGCCGGAATTGAGATGAGAGATTATACTACTGTTCCCAATCTTTTAATTCGCGATGATGTACCTTGTTTGGAACTAGCGATCGCGACTTTACCAGATAGAAAAAGTGAAGTTTGTACCCTTTATCAACAACTCCACTCCTACCCAGTTGGCAACTCAGGCAAAGAGGATTTAAAGCCTCGAACTCACGGCGCAAAATACTGGATTACTCCTGTGAGGCGAGAATTGTTGGTGGGATTGGATATGATTTTAGGAGTACGAAGTAGTGAAGAATTATTATTAGAACGGGTTCGCCAAGGACTTAAAGGAGAACTCGATCGCCCTCGTTATGGTTTGCCGTTTGCGGGGGATAATAATTTCCTGTTCGATCGCATCGATATTCTCGATCGAGTTCCCGAAGCATTTTGGTACGTGCAGATGCAACCTGACGATCCGCCAATGCGCGGTTCTTATCGTCTAACCGTTGGCATCGATCGCGCTGATAATAGCAAAACGACTAGCTTTTTGTATGCGCCTGTGGAAGTAGCAACAAGCATTCCTCCCGATGAAGCTTGGACTTGGACACCTAGAAAACCAGTTACAGCTTAGTTAGTGCGATCGCCATTTCGTACCTTGAAAACTGAATAAATTTCCTTTCACTACCTTAGATGCCATAAGGTGTCGATCGCTAGGGAACGAGATAGTCTGCGGGTTCTCTAACTCCGGCGTGTTTCTACCTTAGATGCCCTAAAGCGTTGATCCCAGGTAATAGTGCAGCCAGATTTGAGGATACCACCGTGTTCCAACCTTAGATGCCATAAGGCGTTAATTCCTATTTTCATGCTTTTTTTTACAGGCGCAACATACACCCTCTGCCCTAGTTCGATCGCTTTTCAACTTCGCCTCACACAACTTACAACTCTGAGATCGGGTAGGTTTGTCGATCGATCCCATCGCTTCAATTTCTTGTATGGCTGGACTCTCTGATACTAAATCCGGTTTTAAAATGTCGTTTATTCTTGAGTCCGCGCAGGCGGACTTCGATTGTATAGCTGCGGTTTCAACCGCCAAGCTGTCGGCATTGTAGCAAGTCACCAGCGATCGCCATTTCGTGCCTGGAAAAAAGCGATCGCCCTACAATTAAAAACAGACTCACCAACACCATTTCAGTCATGACTCACCAACTATCTCCTCCCATAACTTCCCTTTACGATCGAGATTACTATCTGTGGCTGCAAGAGACTATTCAACAACTACAGGCAGGAGAACTCGATCGACTCGACATTTCAGCTTTAATTGAAGAGCTACAAGGAATGAGCAACAGCGAAAAAAACGCCTTAGAAAGTAACCTGAGAATTTTGCTGATGCACCTACTCAAATATCGCTACCAACCAGATAAACGCACCAATAGCTGGTTATTTACCATCAGAGAACATCGGAAGCGATTGCTTAAAGCCTTTGAAAAAAGTCCCAGTTTAAAACCCTACTACGAAATGGTTTTTGCTGAGTGTTACCAAGATGGCAGAGAATTAGCATCTGATGAAACCGGGTTATCTTTAGCAGCTTTGCCTAGTGAATCTCCTTTTACTTTGGAAGATACTTTAAATCCAGATTATTTACCCGATTGAACTAAAGTACGGCACCTTGAAAACCAAATATAGCGATCCTAAATCAGTTGTAATATTTCCGACTCCCCTCTCCCAACTCCCCCCTTACCAAGGGGGGACACAGGGGGGGTGGGAGAGGGGCTGGGGGTGAGGGCTGTTTGCTAAAACTGCACCTGGAAAATTAAATAAATTTCTTTATAACCCGGAAGAGTTTTTGCCTGGTTGACTGGCTAGATTAGTGGGCGAGTAACCCGAAATCAAACTTTTGTACTACTATGCAAGCGATCGATCTAGACTTAGAAACCTTAGCAGAACCCATCCAAGATACCCTCCGCGTTTGCGCCCTCCATGCCTTCGCTTACTGCCCTCGGCTCTTTTACCTCGAAGAAGTAGAAGAACTCTATACTCAAGATGCTGCTGTCTTTGCCGGACGGCGGTTACACGAAGAAATCGACAAGCAGGAAGACAAAGAATGGCTCGATCTCTATCTCGAAGACGAAATCTTGGGGTTACGAGGACGAGTTGACGCATTACGCACCCGCGACGGGGAAACCATTCCCTACGAACACAAGCGGGGACGTTGCTACCGAGATGAGAACAAGCAAGCTCAAGCTTGGGATAGCGATAAGCTCCAAATTCTCGCTTACTGCTGTCTGCTGGAAGCAGCCCTAGATATTACAGTTCGAGAAGGGAGAATCCGGTATCACGCCGACAACGTGTTGGTTCGCATTCCCTTAGATGATGCAGGGCGCAAATGGGTGAAAGATGCCATCCAACAAGCCAGGGAGTTGAGGCAGTCTCCCTATCGTCCTGCTGTCACCAACAACGAACATCTCTGTTCCCGGTGTTCTCTATCTTCTGTTTGCTTGCCCGAAGAGGCGCGACTTGCCCACAATAAAGAATGGCATCCCGTGCGTCTATTTCCTCAAGATGACGAAAGAGACGCGATTCACATCCTGGAACCAGGCACTAGGGTAGGGCGAACCGGAGAACAACTAAAAATTAGCCGCCGGAATGAAGCCGAAGAAAAAATTTCTATCGGGCAAGTTAGTCAAGTAGTTCTCCATAGTTTCTCCCAAATTTCTACCCAAGCCGTTCATTTTCTGGCTTACAAAGACATTGGCATTCACTTTGTCTCTGGCGGTGGGCGTTATATCGGCAGCGTGGATACTCGTCAGGGCAGCATTCAACGGCGCATCCGGCAGTATCAGGCTTTGAGTCAATCGGATTTTGGCCTCGAACTGGCCCAAAAACTAGTTAGTTGTCGGGGTGAGGGACAGCGTAAATTTCTCATGCGGGGAAAACAAAAGCTGAAGCTAGATGCTACTGAATTAGAGAAAGCAATTGCTCGAATGAAAGCGGTTCTCAAGCAAGTTGCTCGAGTTAAATCTCTTGACTCTTTATTGGGAATCGAGGGCAATTTAGCGGCGCTTTATTTTGGGGCATTACCGCAGGTATTAAATCCAGATATTCCCGATGCACTGCGATTTAACGGTCGAAATCGTCGCCCTCCTAAAGATCGCTTTAATGCTTTATTGAGCTTTGGTTACTCATTACTAATAAAGGATGTGATGAATGCCATCCTCACTGTTGGCTTAGAGCCAGTTTTGGGATTTTATCACCAACCTCGTACCCAAGCCCCACCGCTGGCACTGGATCTGATGGAGATTTTTCGCGTCCCTCTTGTGGATAAGCTGTTGTACATTTAAACTGTGATAATAGCATTGCCCTTGTTTTTGAGTTTTCGTCCCCACTTAATAATCAATCCTCCTTCATTTAAAAGCTGGTGCAACAAATATTCTAAATCTTCTATCGA
>JAESGS010000489.1_pt1 | contig 28304 bp, 35 predicted proteins | sample 9269761 | NCBI WGS metagenome assembly JAESGS01 (sample SAMN15741799, study PRJNA653493) | algae metagenome | isolation source: Cyanosarcina radialis HA8281-LM2 and co-occurring heterotrophs from damp... | place: USA: Makauwahi cave, Hawaii | collected 2011-01-06 | reverse complement strand
GGGGCGGGCGCGCGGGCCCCCCCCCCCCCCCCCAAGCCTTCCTCCCGCGGTGAGGATCGCGTTCGAGGTGGGAAGCTCACCCCCCTCCCTAACCCTCCTCCCCAAGGGGGGAGGGAATAAGACCAAAACCGTCGGCCGCGCCAACATCCGCCGGCCGCTGGCGTTACACCCGTATGAACGGACGGGTTCGCGGCGGGCCGAACGCCCCGGTTGCTGGACGGACACGACCGGCCGCGGTATCGTGGAAGCAGCCCCCGCACCCGATACCCCCGACCCCGCCGACCCGCGTGGCGCACGACCCGGACGTCCTCCTCCCCGGCGAGGAGCTGCGATGGATTGAAGCCGCCCAGCACGGCGACCGGCAGGCGTTCGCCCGCCTCGTCGAGCACTACTGGGACCGCCTCTACCGCTGGCTGTTCCACCTCACCCGGAACCGCCACCAAGCGGAAGACCTCGCCCAGGAGACGTTCGCCAAGACGCTTGCCGCCCTCGGGTCGTTCCGGCCGGGCAGCAACTTCCGGGCGTGGCTGTTCCGCATCGGGCACAACAACTTCGTGAACCTGAAGCGGGGCGAGCGCCGCACGAAGCAGCAAATGCCGGACGACGTGCCGGCCGCGGCCGCCGGCGGCGGGACGCTCGACTACCTGGCCGACCGCGAGGCGCTGGCCGTCGTCGTGAAGGCGATCCAAGAGTTGCCGCCGGAGTTCCGCTCGGCGCTTCTGCTGCACACGCAAGAGGGGATGTCGTACCGCGAAGTCGCGGCCATCCTGAAGACGACGGAGGAAACCGCCCGCTGGCGGGTGTTCAAGGCGCGACAGAAACTGATGAAGGTATTGAACCCGGAGTTAGTGCCACCGGGGAAATGAATAGAGCCACAGATAAACACAGAGAGCACAGATAAATCCAAGAAATGATTTTTTCTGATCTGTTTATATCCGTGTTCATCTGTGGCTAAATGTTGGTGTCATCATGAAGTGTGAAGCCGTACAGAATCGGTTGCTCGACTTGCTCGGCTCGGACGTGCCGACGGAGTTGCTCGTTCACGTGGACGGGTGCGAACTCTGTCAGCGGTTCCTGGAGCGGGCGCGGGCGCTCGACGCGGAAATCGCGACCCTGCCCGTGCCGTCGTCGGAGGCGGCGAAGCTCGCGTACCTGGATTCGCTCACCGCGGCCGGGCCGGTCATCAAGACGGTCCCGTCCACGCTGGCCCGCGGGTCGGTGTCGCTGCGGGAGCTGCTCGCGAAGGTTCCCGTGCGGCCGGTGGCGACGGCGGCCGCGGCGGTCCTCGTCGGGGTCGGCGTGTGGTCCGCGTGGCCGGTCGGCGGGCCGCCGGTCGCGAAGGCCGACCCGCCGCGGCACGAGTTGCTGCAAAAGGTCGTGACGCTGAACACGGAACTGGCCGGGGTCACCGCGCCGAAGGACCGGGTGGCGAAGCTGGCCGGGCTGGCCGCGGACCTGCGGTCCGAGACGCGGGCGCTCTCGAAGGCGGCGCAAAAGGACGACATGCTGGCTCTGGCGAAGATGTACGAGAGCGTGGTCAACCGCGGGATCGTGACGCAGGCGGAACAAATCACGATGTTCAACACGCCGTCCCCGGCCGAGCGGAAGGCGGCGTTGAAGGCGGCGACGGCCGAGCTGTCGCGGGCGGCCACGGAAATCACGGCCCTGGTGCCGACCGCGTCGCAGCAGGTGCAGCCGCTGCTGCGGCGGATCGCGAACACGGCCCGCGACGGCGAGGCCCGGCTGCTCAAGCATCCCGACGGGGGGGCTTAACCGTGCGCCGACTCGTCTTCACCACGTTCGTTCTCACGTTGCTCTCCGTGTGGGCGTCCGGCCAGTCCGCGCCGGGCGGCCCGCTGGCCGGGGAGCAGTTGAAGCTGTTCGAGGGCAACCGCGGCCTGCTGGAAGAGTTGGTGGACCGCACCGTCGAGCTGGCGAACGCGGACACGCCGGTGGCGAAGGTGCGGGCGTGTCACGAATCGACGAAGGCCCTCGGCCGGGCGCTCCGCGACGCGGCCGACCGGGACGACGCCGACCGCGTGACGGAGTTGAGCGACCACCTGACGGCCGTGATCAATCACGGACTGGTTCCGACGATCGACGACGCGCGGAAGACCGTGCCGGTGGGGACGCAGGCGGAGAAGGAGCTGTTCGAGCTGACGAGCGTGGCGACGCAGGACGCGGAGCGGTTCGAGCTGGCGATCCCGGCGCTCGGCAAGGTCGGCGGATCGAGCAAGGTGCAGGACGCGCGGGCGAAGCTCCGCGGCGCGAACGAGGGCCTGAAGGACCGCAACCGGTCGCGGGAATAGTAGTAGGCACACTCCGTGTGCCGTCTCGTTCACGCTCCCAGCGAGTTCGTCCGGGTCGCTGCGACCGACAGCAAACGGCACACGGAGTGTGCCTACTACTTTGTCCCCCTTTTCACCACCACCCGTTCTCCACTCCGAAACGCCTCCGCCGTCAGCCCGGTCGGGTTGCTCCGCACCGTGACCGCGCCGGCCGTCCACGTGTCCCACACCGGGGCCGGCCCCGCGTCCCCACTTCGCACCGCGGACTCTCCGCGATTCCCCCGGCTCACGACCACGAACGCCGGCTGACACCACGTCACCACCGCCGCCGGCAGCGCCGCCCGGCTGCCGTGGTGCGGGGCCATCAGCACGTCGCACGCCGTCGGCGGCAGCCCGAGCACCCGCGCCGCCCCCGCTTTCTCCAAGTCGCCGGTGAAGAGGAACGTGTGCCCGCCGTGCTTAACGTGCAGCACCAAGCTCCGCTCATTCTCGCTGCCGTCCGGCCCGTCGCGCGGCGGGTGCAGCACGTCGAACGTCACCGCCCCCGCCGTGAAACGATCACCCGCCGCCGCGACGCGGCTCGGCACGCGGCGGTCCCGCAGCGCGAGCAGCACGTCCGCGACCTCATGCGTCGGCTTCGTCGCGAACGACGGTGTCATCGTCACCTGCCCAATAGGGAAACGGCGAAGCAGCTCGACGAGGCCGTTGAAGTGGTCGAGGTCGGCGTGCGAGAGGAACAGCTCGTCGATGCGGCCGATGCCCCGATCCCACAGAAACGGGGCGACGATTCTTCGCACGGCGTCCGGCCCGGCCATCGACCCGGCGTCGTAGAGCAGCACGCGGCCGTCCGGTGTTTCCAGCACCGTACACCCGGAAACAGTTTTAACAACTGGCAATCGACTTGACTAGAGCATGTGTTCCCGTGTACAGTGGCCCGACATTGATCTTTGACAACTCGGTCCGATAACGTGGTCCGGGCGGGTCGAGCCTTCGGGAGTTCCCTACCCGGATCGTGGACGTGTTCTAGGCTTCGGCCGACCGTCCATCACTCAACCGGAGTTCTGCCAATGAACGTGACGAAGGTGGAAGATGTGCCGTCGCTGGTCGAGCAAGCCCAAGTCCTGATCGAGAAGCATCACGGCGATGCCGTCGATGCCGCCCGATCCATCGGCGAGCTTCTGGCGTTCGCCAAGAACGTGCTGCGTGGCAAGTATCAGAAGTGGGCCGAAGACAACATCAAACTGACGGATCGCATGGTGCGGAACTACAAGAGGCTGTTCGAGAACTGGCACTTGGTCGAGGTTGCGAAAGGCAACGGCGTCTTCGGCAACAGCGACGATCAGTACCGTTACACAATCGTCGGTTGCCTCAAGTGCATCAGCAACGGCGGTAAGAAGCCGACCAAGAAGAAGAAGAAGGCGAAGGCCGAACGTCGTCTGCGGGTCGAAGCCGACGTATTTACGGCTGCGGCGAAGAAAGCGAAGGTGAGCCAAGAGGCTGCGGAACTACTTCTTCGTGAACTCGGCTACAAGGTCGAAGTTCTGACGCCCGCCTAATCGTCTGCGGAAATCAATTTCCGGTCGAATTCATTGCGACGTATTTTTTACCACGCCGGAGGCCCGGCGTGGATTTGCTCCAATTCATGAAATTCCACTTTCTCGTTGACATTAGAAGCGTAAGCATGGGAGAATGTTCACGACAAATTATTCAGCTAAAGGTGGCAAATGTCTCGACTTCCTCAAATCGCAGGTATGACACCTGAATGGCGTGCCGAAATATCTCAACGTCTGAACATTGCTAGGGTCTACTCAAGTGCTGTGCTAGTTCACGGGTCAAAGCTTCCACTCAAAAATTTTGAGATTGGAACCGCAGTTATGCTAAGAGTAGACGGTGAGACTTTCGCCATTACAGCGAAGCATTGCGTGACCGACGATATGGAAATAGTTTGTAATAAAGAACAGGGTAGTTTCGATAGGCCGCTTGATATTCTCGGCAGCGTAGAGCATCAAACGCTTGATTTGGCTCTTGTAAAGGTGCGTGACACGAGGTTTAATGCGATAAGCATAGATCAAATTGCCATTCCTAATCCAGCCGTATTAACATCTAGGTCGGCACAAAACGATGGAACGGTTATCTGGGCCGCTGGTTATCCTGCTTGCGAGATTGATGTGGTCGGTCCAAATTCTTTGGACATCGGACTTTATGCAACGGGTGTCGAGTTTGTCAACGTAACTGATGAGAGGATAACGGTCCACTTTGCGGAAGAAGGAATACGAATGGGTCACGATGGATCGTACCCAAGACAAGGACCGTATCCTCAAAGGCCAAACGGGATGAGTGGCGGCGGAGTGTGGGCGCAAATGGCCCACACGGGAGGATTGTTCACTCCTGAGCGTCATGTAAAGCTGTTCGGTATATCGGAATCTTGGCTGCCCTCAACCCGTGAATTTTATTCGGTGAATTCTCTACAGATTCTTCGGCTGTTGTTTGAGACGCATCCCGATATTGCGAATAACCATAGGCACCTTTTACCTCAGTGACGGCAAAGTCGTAATTCCTTCAAGAAGTCCTTGTAGCCGTCTTCACTGAATACAATGTCCGTGTGATACTGGCTGGCTTCGTAGTTCATGCTCTTGACCCGGAACGTCACCGTGTCCGGGTCGTAGATCGTCAAGAAGGCGGGTAGTCCTGCCCGTGTCGCCAATCTCGCCAGCGTCGTGTTGTTGGCGTTCCGCACGTTCTTGTCCTTCGCAGATGCGTTGACGTGCTTGTATTCGACGAGTGCGACCGGCTCGCATCTGTCGTACTCGATGGTCTTAAACGTCTCCATGTCAGCTTCTCCTTCCCTGGTGATGATGGCGTCGATGTCCGTCATCGGTAAATTAGTAGACCAAGTGCGATGGCGTTCACTGATCCAAGAATCACGCCACCCATTTCTCTCAATTTTACGGTTGTCATCACTACTATACATTGTCCTCCGTGTTTTCACTAAATGCGGAATTCATCTGTTCTGAACCCGGTAGCTCGTTGCTACCGGGTTTCTTCCTTTCAAGCTCCTTCACTAAATCATCGTCCTCTTGGATGATGCGAATAATTTGCCGTGCCGTGTAGCCGGTCAACTTTCGCTTCTTGCCCTTGTAGCGAACGAAGACCGTCTCCAGTAATTCTTCCCTCCGCAGCGCATCCAGCAAGGCGTTTAGCTCGGCCGTGATTAGCTCGATGTCGTCCAGGTCGTTCATTTGGCTCCTTTGACCGTGTTCACGATCATGGCCCGAAGGATGTCGGCCTGGGAGATTTGGTAGCCGGTTCTCTCTTGCTCGGCCCGCATGTGTTCCTTGAACTGCTGGAACAACTCCGGCGTCAACTGCACCGTCACCTGGGTTGATGGCCTCTCTGGGTTCTTCGTTCTCTTCACTGAATACTCCTTGTGGTTTTGGACAAAAATATCTATGCACCAGGACGTGTTTTCTCTCGCAAAAATGTTACCGACCTGCTAATATATGGTAACGGTGAACAGCAACCCGACCGGAACCCGTCGGCCTGTTCTGACAAAACCTGCGACGGTCTGACCAGTGGTCAACCGCACCAGCTACGGCGACGAGGCCGTTAGAGCGTGTCGCAAGTCACAAGGTAATCTTTACGTTCGGAAACACTGTACCAGGACTGCCAAGTCGTAAGACGAGTTGTGTGTTATCTCGGCAGCACAGGGCGTAGAGTTAGGCGTGTAACAACAGGTTCACTGACCTAGCGATAGTGTCATAAAGAGATGTCTTCTTCAAGAGGTTGAAGCAAGAGTAGAGCGTTACGCCCGTAGCTCCTCTTCCCTTCTTCCTTTTATCTTTATCTCTCTTTATCTTCACCTGGGCCTCGGTACGCACTTCGCCGACCCTTCATTGAGTACAAACGAAAACGGCCCGAAGGATCGTGAGACATCCTTCGGGCCGTTTAGCGTCGAGGTTGAAAGAGACGGTTACTTACGGTTCACCGAATCCATCCAACGAGTTATTTACGCATCGCCGTTCTGGTTTTGCCACACCCGCACGGCTTCTTCTTCTCGATGGCTTGCTTGGCGGACTGCACGGTGATCGTCGGCTTACCGGCACTGGCCGCAGCAATACGCATCAAGGCTATTCTCTTCTTGTGGTCCGTGACACCGGCGAAGTGAATGAACTGGCCGGTGTGCCATTCTTTCATGCTCTTGTCACGGAACCATTCCCAATGCAAATCACTCGGCATGTCCCATACCTTATAACCGTTCATGCACAGGCGGATGCTGATATTGTTCTGTTCGCTACAGTGCCGACCGATGAACGGCTTCGTCATCGGCTTGAACGCATCACGGTGTTCCCGGCTCGCCACCCACACGCCGCTGTTGAGCATATACGGCGGAACCACGGGCATCGGGTATCCCTGGCTTTTGACCAATTCTTCGATCTCCGTGTAGTACCACGCAAAGCCGCCGGTCATGTACGGAAGGTCGTCGTGCTTGCCGACGTGATCTTCGGGAACAATCTCGAACAGGTTCGGTGCGCTGTCCCGGACAATCACGTCGGCGTCGATGTAAATGATCCGTTCGTAGTGGTCGAAATACTGTTCAACACGGAACTTGTCCCACAACGGGTAGATTGGAATCGTCGCCGTGTTCGCCGTGATCTCGTGGTAGTCGGCGTTGCACTTGCTGGCGTAGCGGCGGATCGACTTCCGGCTGATGTCCAGCATTTGTAGGCCACGGACGCCGATGCCGAGTGTAATCACGGCCACCTTCGATGTCGGCGTGATCGTCGGCAACGGTGGCAACGGAACCGGCTCGATCATGTCGTTGATCGACCAGAACGGCGTTGCCGCAGCTACCGTCAAATCCATCTTGTTGTTCGCAAACTCGGTCATGGCATCGTCACCGTTACTGTAGCCGGATAGTCGCAGCACAACGGGCAGTCGTCGTTGTCCAGGCTCATGATGTTCTCGCCGTCGCAGTCCCATTCGCTCAGCGGCTTCTTGTACGTCGCCACGATGTCCGGCCCGGCGAACAACTCGAACACCATGTTCGGGCCGTTGCAGTACAGGTAGACCGTTGCGGACGTGCTGCCCTGGCAGTCAATCACGTCAAGAACGAGTTCGTACCAGAAGGTTTCTTCCGTGTCGAAGGCCAAGTTCCAGGTGCGGTTGAACCCGGCACAGTCCAGGCACTCGTCGGACGTTACGCCGCTGACGACCGCCGTGGCCGTTTCCACGCCGTCGCAACACTCGCCGTCCGGTATCTCGTCGCAGCACAGGTCAACGAACTCGGCCGGACATTCGGTGAACGGAATCCCGTTGTTCGTACCCTGTTCCAGCACGACGCACCCTTGACCGTTCCACTCGGCTTCCCACTTGCACAGTTCCAGGTTGCCGTCATAAAGCTGGATTGACCAGAACCCTTCGCATTCCTCATCGCCGGGCGGCGTGAGGTACAATAGGTTCCCGCCCGGCCCTTCCGCAATGTAGGTGCTGCCGGTCAGAACGAAGGCGTAGGTGACGCCGTTGATCGTTACCGTGAAGTCGCACTGGTCGCACGGCGGCGGCGGCGGGTCGTCGATGCACGGGTAGCAGCACGGCAAGCTGATGTAGCTGGTGCTGTAGCTGTCCTGTTCCAGCGAACAGTTGTTGAAGCTGAACGCCGTCGTGGTGATCGCCAGTTGCGGCGACGGACAGCCGTTGCTTAACGTGATGGCTGTCACGGCCGAGAACGTGCCGGAGAGGTTCACGTTCAGCTTGCCGTCTTCGCCGATCTCCAGGCAGTTCCCGGCATCGACTTCCAGCTTACACCCGACCGTGTTCACCAAGCCGGGTCCGGCAAGGTCGGCCGACTGCACGCCGATCTTCTTGCCGCCCTCGAACGTGATCCCGCAACCCTTGTCCAAGTAGAAGTTGCACTCTTCCGCCGACCAGTTGATTCCCTCTCCGGCCGCACTCTCGCCGTCGAGGACGATGGTTCCGGCATCGCAGCCGGAAGGATCGTCCTCTTCTTCCACGATGCGCAGCCCGCAACAGGCTTCGACGACGCTGTTGGCGTTCACGACCCACACGCTACCGCCGTCCAACGTGTCGCCGGAACGCTGGCCCATGTACCGCCGACCGACGACCAGCGTGTCGTCGTCGTTGGCCGGGAGTGCGATGACCGAGGCGAACGTCTCCCAACCGAGGTTCACGGCGTCGTAATACGTCACCGTCCCTTCGTACTCGCCCTCCGAGGCCACGGTGATCTCGACCCACCCTTCCTGTCGGTTGCTCCCACCGGACGCACCGCTACCGCCCACGTCGGACTTGTTCAGTAGACGTGTGAGCTTGTCGGCCGTGCCCTGTGATAAAACGTAGGTCATGTGTTACGGTGCTAGGATGTTCGCAAATGCCCGCTGCTTGGAATCTTTGAACAACAGGTAAACGAGCGGGTCGCCCAACGCCAGCTTCCGGCCCGCACCATCGAGCGGAACCGGGTCCGTGACGAAGTTACCCTGGCTGTCCTTGATCTTCTCGTTCGGCATGACGGTCGAGACGTATTCGTAAGTCCCGCAGTCGAGAACACGCACGTCCCAATCAGGATCGCCAATCAGGAAAGTGATGTCGATCTGGTAGTAGTAAAGGTTCTGTTCCCAGACGGACTGGATTTCGTAGCTGCTACACTTCAACGTGTTCGGTGCGAATCCCAAGAAGGTGTCGTTGTTCACGGCTCCCGTGTAATCGGCCTTGCGGTTCCACGGTGCGAAGTTTAACCAAGTCGTGATCGTGAACCCTGGGATGTACCGCTTCCGCATGACCGGCGGCGAGAAGGCTTGCCCGTTGCTGGCCCGTACCTTCTTGCTCGGCGTGCTGTAGTCCGTCGTCATCGCCTCTTCGACTTCGATGGTCACGGACTTAATCATCAACGGCCGTAGCGTCGGGTCTTGGTTCGCTGCCGCCGTGGGTGCTTCACCGGCGTTTAGATCGGTGCTGCCGACGCCGAAGTCGAACGGCTTGGAATCGTAGTTCGCAGTGAACTTCCAGATGTTCTTCTGGCCCGGCACGGCCTCAACAGCTTGACCCTTGCACCGTGCCCACAGGTCTACTTCACTGCCGCCGCAATCGTACTGGCTGTACAAGCCCAAGTCGTACTTCAAGCCGACAGCCAGAGCTACGGCCCGTGGCCCGTCGTCGTCGTTGCCGTCGGATTCAACGATGAATTCCCGCTTGTATGTCCGGTATCCCTGCTCGTCGATGGAACCCGTTCTCGGCAGTTCGTAGATGTTATCTTCATCAATCGCCATGCCGTATGTAGAGTTACAGAACCTTAAATCCCACGTTGCGGTTCAGGATTTCGGCAATCTGACCGAGTAGCTGGTTCCCTTGCTGGCGAAGCTGGTTGCCCTTCTTCATCAAGTCCTCTTGCTTCTGGCCTTCCATCTCGAAATTCGCAGCGATGCGGGCGGCGTCCTGTGATCCCTTCAAGGCTGCCGCAATGGGCTTGAAGTCGGCCGTGCCGTTCTGCCCGATCTGGCCGGGATTGTTCAGCCGGTTGATTCTGTCCTGTAGCTTCTTCGTGTCCATCATGCCCGCTTGGAAGGCGTCGAAGAACTTGTCCACGGCGTTCATGTTCTGGCCGAACGGCTTGTTCCACAAGTCGTTCCAGCCCTTGTCACGGACTTCCCGCCCGCCCTGTACGAGTGCCTGATCGTCGATGGCCCGGCCGATGATGACTGCGCCCTGGCCGACGAAGGCGTCGGCGGCGTTCTGGGCCTTCGCCCAGATGTCCATCAATGCGGCCGTGGCTTTGGCGACGTGCTTCAACACGCTCAGGGCGATGTTCCCGAACTTGGCGAAGTTGTTCCCGGACGTTCCCAACGCTGCGGAAATGCCGTTCCCAAGCTGCTCGATGAACGGTGCAAGTGAAATCACAACCTCGTCGAACACTCGGCTAATCTTCGCCTGTGCTTGTTGGAAGGCTTCCGTTGCAAGCTGGGCCTTCGCTACTTGCTCGGTGCTGACCTTGTACTGGTCGGCCATCGCCCGGAGTTCTTGCGTGGACTTGCCTAACAGCCCGACGAGATTCTTACCCGTGTCTTCGCCGAAGGATTTCAGCAAGGCGTCAACTTGCTCGGCCGGGTTCTTGATGTTCTCGATGGCCCGGAAGAGTTCGTAGAACTGTTCTTCCGGGTTGAGCTTCACGAAGTCCGCCGCACTGATCTTCAACTTGTTGAACAAACTGGTGGCGACTTCGGACGTACCGCTGAGAGCTTCCCGGCCACGGCCCGACAACGTGATAAGACCTTCAAGGAAGTCCTTCGTGTCGCTGCCTGCGGCTTTGGCTGCACCGGCAATCCCAGAGAACTGTTCGGGTGTGAGGCCGAGAGACGTGGCGATGCTGCCTTGCTTCGCAAGGTCGCCGATCCGGTCAAAGGGTGACGTGAGGGTGTCCGTCAGCTTGCTCGTCAAGCCGGACGCCACACCCATCACGCCACCCGTCAGGACGGACTTGAACCCGCCCGACAGCCCTCCTCCGAGCTTTCCAGACAAGCCCTTGAACGCATCGCCGATCTTGGTTCGGATCGAAGACGCCCATGACGTGATTGTCTTTTCCGACTTGCCCAGACCTTGCGTGAGCGGGTTCTGGTTGGTCGAGAGTACAAGTGAGCTAGTGCCGAGTGTTTGAGCCATGCCTTATGTAGCATTGTTATTCACGGCTTTGGCCCAATCCCTTAGAGCTTGATTCGATTGCTTCGCATCGAGGCGTTCGGGCGTTTCCCAGCGTGGCACGAACTTGGCGATGGACGGCGGGTTCTTACATTGGGTTGCGGCCATCGTGTGAGCGATGATCGCACTTCGCACGTCGTCGGCCACGAACGTGAACGGCTCCAGGTCGTGATAGGCTTCGTACCATCCCAGTTGATCGGCGGTGAGTTCGTCGGCCAAAGTGAACACGCACTCCTTCCGTTCCCGTGCAAGACGGAACAACGTAAGTAGTGCTGGATTGGCTTTGATTAGTTTTTTTTAGCGTCGTGCTGGCCCACGGCGTTGACCGTGACGCACAACTCCAAGAGCTTCGTGGCCGTCACCGGGTCTACGCCTTCGGCGTCCTCAACCGTGGCGAACATCGGCTGGCCCTGCGTGTTCTGGACGCACAGGTGCAGCATGTAGAAGTCCGCCCGCCACGGAGTTTCCTTCATCGTGTTGTGCAGGTGCAGGACGTGGGCGAGTTCGCCCGCCGTCATCGGGCGAATCATCACTGCCACGCCGTCAACGTCGTGGCGGTGTGGTTCCGGCTTCTTGAATGGATTAGGCAACTGTCACCGCCCCGCAGACCTTGATCTTGACCGTGACGGAAACGATTTCCTCGGTGGTGATCTCCGATTCCATCGACATGACCACGCCTTTGAACGTGAACGTCTGCACGCCACCGGCCGTGACGCCGTTCTCGTCCGGCCCGCTGATCTTCCACTTGTTGTCGTTGGCCCCGGTCTTCTTCAAGCCCTTCAAGGCGAAGATGGCCGAGTAGACCGTGGCCGTGTAGTTGAACTTCACTTCGACCGTGCCGCCGTCGGCCAGCCCGAACAGGAAGTCCTTGTAGCCGTCGGTGATGCCGAGATGCACCACGTCAACGACGCTGTGTTCACTCGACGGAAGTGTGATGCTGGTGACTTCGGCCACGTCCGTGAAGGTGCTGCCGTTGTCCGTGCTATAAGATGCCTTGCTGCCAATGCCAAGAATCGCCATAGTACCTCGTGAATGCTGAGACGAAGTATCTATGGCCGGTCGATCATTTCTTTGACATCATCTGGGCGAGTTGTTCCCGGAGCTTCGTGGTAAGGATCGTCTGGAACTCGTTGCCGCACCGACTGTACGCCCGCTCGATGTAGTGCCGGGCTTGGAGCTTCGTGGAGCCGAATTGCAGAATGCTCCCGTATCGTGACGGTCTGATGTAGTCGTTGATACCGGGCTTCTTCTTGAACTTCTTCACCAGATTCTTGAAGAATTTGGTGCGGACGATTCCTTTGCGAAGTGCTTTGGCCTTCTTCGCCGCAACCTTTTTCGCACGGCTGGCCCGCTTCGCACCGACCTTCCTGGCCCGAGCGATGAACCGGCCGAGCTTCGTTTTCTTGCGCTTGGCCCGTGCCTTCGGCGTCCTGGTCGTCGTGGTCGTGGTCGTGGACTGCTTCTCCCGCTGTTTCTTCTTCTTGAGCTTCTTCACCTTCGTGGACGGCCCGACGACGGCCGACCAGACGCCCTTCTTGAACTGCGTTTTGATCCTCATCGCCCGTTTCAGGAACCCGGTACGTTCCGGTGCGGCTGCCACGACCGCAGCCTTTGCCGGGACGGTGGCTTTATTCAGTGCAACCCGAATTGCACGATTTAGTCCTGAACCACGGACGTATTGAAGGTTGCCCAAGTCGAGTTCGATGTGGCCGGTAATCATACGTCCAGAGATTCGTAGACGTGCGCCGCCACGATGATCTCGTCTTCTCCGTACACGATGCTGTCGATGATCCAGGTCTGTTCCCATTCCGGCCGGTAGAGACGATCCAACGCCGATACCGTGGGATAGTTGCGGATGCGGATGGTTCCGTTCTGGCCCGCTTGGTCGGCTCCGTAGTCGTCCTGGCGGCGTCCCGTCTCCGGCTCCACGTTGGCCCACAAGTAGCCGTCGTGCGTGTAGCTCGCCACGTCCTGACCGATGTTGTCCTTCGTGTTGCTTCTCTTCATCCAGTGAAGACGTTCGTTGTAAACCCCGGCCTTGTTACGCATGGGCTACTCCTAAACTGCCTCGCAGTTGTTGAACGACGTAGGAGAACCCGGCCGGGACTTCGGCCAGTTGAACGTCACTGAATGCTTCCCGGTTGGCGTAAAGGTGTGCAGCCAAGAGCTTCGTCACGACCTTGAACCGGGCCGGACATGTGTTCCCGGCGGTGAACGTGATCGTGATCTGGTCGAAGGATTCCGGCTCGTCGCTGGTGATCGTGACTTTGCCGGTCGAGAGTTGCGCCGTGAAGTCCAGGTCGGTTTCGTCGCCCTGGTCGTCGGCCTTCACCGAATCAACGCTGACGAGCGGGCGGCGTGGGATGAGGACTTCGCCGTCCGTCGGCCAGTCCGTGATCGTGGCGACGAACTCAGCTTCACCGGGAACGAAGCCGGTAGCGTCCATCAGCATTTCGACGGCGGCTTCCAGGTACTCTTCCAGAAGGTCGTCGGCACTGTCGTCGTTCATCGACAGGTGTAACTTGAAGTTCTCCAACGAGACGGGCGGCGTGGGCGGTGTGGTGACGGTGATTTCCATGCCGGTATATAGACAAACCCGGCATGACATTTCTGCCATGCCGGGTTCGGCCTCCAGGTAACAGTCTACGATTACGGAGCGTCGAAGCTGTTCAGCGTCTTAACGCCCGCCTTCGTCAGCCAGCGGCCGTCGAAGGCTTCGTGCAACACGAAGCCGACCTGACCGTTTGCGGCGTACAGTTCGTTCATGCGGGTGAGCGTGCTGCCGCCGACCCGACGGAGTTGGTACTTCTTCAGCGCACCGAACAGGATCAACGGCTGGTTGTCGCCCGGCGACGAGATGGAAGTCAAGCCGTTCGAGATGAAAACAGGGTAGCCCAAAAGCCGCTTCACGACACCGCTCTGGATGTCCGAGTTCACGAGCAACCGGCCTTGTAGGTCTTCAAGCTGGCGGATCGCCTGCCACGTCGCATCGTGCATGATGAAGCCGACGCCCGGAAGGTTCCGGTACGCCAACGGCACGGACGTTTCCAGTGCAATCAGTTTCGCCTGGGTGATCGGATTTCCGGTCGCCAAGTTCACGCCGACCGAGACGCCGTTCAGCATCCCTTCCGGTGCGGAGCTACCGGCGTTGCTGCCGACGACGGCGGCGTCCAACGCCCGGCCCATCCGCTCGGCGAACAGGTCGGCCAACATGGACGGGAAGTCAACGACGGAATCCCGGATGACTTGGTTGCTGACCTTCACAATCGGGCTGTAGTAGTCCCACGACTTGAACACGACCTGACCGAACGTCGGGTCGGACGAAGACCCGATACCGGACGCTTCCGTCACGATACTGGAAGCGTTCGCCGTGTCGTCCACCGTCGGCCACGGGTAATCCCGGCCGTCCTCGGTGCTGAACGTGCTGATGGCGTCCGTGACGGTGAAGTAGTAGCTCAGTGCCTTGTCAAGCTGCGAAGAGAAGGACTGAGGAACGGTGAATCCCCCGGCCGAGTTCGTTCCCTTGCTCAAGGCACGAACGTCGGGCTGGCTCCGGTCGCCCATCGCCCAACTGCGGAAGGCTTCGTCGTTGCGGTCTTTGTTGGCGGCTTCGATGTTGTTGTTGAAGCCGATCTGACGGCGTGGCTGGCGTAGCTCGGCTTCCGCCCGCTCCACCTTCTCGGTCAATTCTTTGGATCGCTGTTGCTCGTTGGCCTTGTCGAACTCGGCGTAAAGATGTTCAACCTTCTCGGCTTCATCCTTGCTCAAATCCCGCTGTTCGGCCTTTGCGTTTTCAATGATGGCCTTAGCGTCGGCCAAAAGCTGATTGTGATTCATGTATCTCCGAATGGTTTGCTTGCCAATCGGAGATATGTAGCCGTCGTGTTACATTTTTCGCAGCATGTAGTTCAATTCCGCCTCGTGACGGACCATAAACGTGTCGGGCGGTTCCACTTTAGTCCGCACGGCGACGGACGTACTTGAATATGCCGGTTCGTTCACTAAAGCGATGTGCATCAAGTCCAGGTCATGAACTGTACGATGCGGAAGTCCATCTCTCTGCTGCCAGCTATCCTTCACCGTGGCGAACTTGAACGACATCGCCTTCACGTCCCCACGATGCACGGCTTCCTTGATGTCGGACGCCCAAGTCGGTAGGTCGATCTCAAAGGCTAGACCACGCTCGTCGGTGTTCAGGCGCAGGGTTCCCGCCGACGTGCGGCCGAGCGGTGGCCGTGCGTCCTCGTTGTGGCTGTAGTGGGCCGTCACGTCGCTGCCTTGATTCAGTGAACGATTGAACGCCGTCGGGCTGATCGTCTCCACGAACTTCCGGCCTCGTTCACTGAGTACCTGCGACGGGCTGTTGAACACGGCGGCGTAGCCGACCAGCTTCCCGCCGTCACTGCTGAGGTTGCTGCTGATTGATCGAATTTCCATTGTTCTCCTGGGTGGTTGTCAGCTTCTCGCCGTCCTGGTGGGCCGGTAAGCCCATTACCTCTCTCGCTTCGTTGGACGTGTATATTCCCGACTTCACGGCCATCGACAGGGCCGCTACCTGTTCCGAGAAGGAACCACGCAACAGGTCGTCGAGCTTGTGTTCCGCATACATCGTGTCGTCACGGAGAAGGTCTTTGTTGACGGCTTGCTCGATGGCGACGGCCAGCGGCCGGATGCTGTTCTGAACGAAGTCCATGCGGCTGTACTGAATGTTGGCCCAGACCTGCCGTTCGTAGTCGTAGGTCAAGCTCGGCGGCGTCCTCGTGATACGCTGGCACTCCCGAAGCTGCGCAACACGAGATTCGTTGAACTGGCCCTCTTCCGGGTCCACGGTGATCTTGTTCCATGCGAAGCCGTCCGGCAAAGCTGGCGTCTTCCCGACGTTGGCGGAACCGGAGAACGATTCGTTCCACTGCTTGCGAGCGTCGGCCCGGTCTTCGGGCTTGATGCCGGGCGGCGTCGTCAGGAACCCGCCGGGCCGGGCCGAGTTCTGGAAGAACGACTGGCCGAACGTGTTCATGGCCGTCGTCAACTCGATGCTGTCCTTGCACATGTCGAACGGGCTGCACCCACGGAACCCGTCCATCGAGAACGACAGGACGTGAAGGATGAAGTTCGGGTCGATCTCCCGCCCGTTGACGTAGTAGCGGAGCGTGCGGAAGTTGGCGTCCCATTGCGTGCTGACGGCTTGCGGGTCGAGCCGCCACACTTCCAACGGCGTGCCGTCGAACCCGTCCCGGACGATCTCGCACACCGCTTCGCCCTCAAGCTGCAAGTCCAGGGCGATGCTGTAGCGAAAGGCTTTGGCGGTCTGCAACGGATTCGGCCGGACGTTCAACAGCCGGTAGACCGGGTGATCGTAATCGACGACTGCACCGTCCTGGTCGTTCCATCGGTAGACCGGCACTTCCAGCGTGCTGAGCGTGTCGGCCACGTTCGTGACGGCGGCGTAGACGGCCGGAATGGACAGTGCTTTGCGTCGGCCCATGCCGGTGTAAATCACGTCCCCGAACGGACAGTTATCCTTCGTGATCGTGCGGACTTCTTGCTTCGGTTGCGGCTTGCTGCGGAACAGGTCGAGGAATTTCATGCTGGTATCTATCCAGCGTCACCACAATTCGATGGTCGTACTCGGCTTCGGTTCCGCTTCGCCTTTCACCAGACCGGCCACGGCGATGATTAACGCCGTCATGGTGTCGATCTTCGCATCATTGGATGGCTTCGTCGGCGAGAGAAGTTCCCGGCCGACGGTCTTGGATTCGAGGTTCTGCACCTGCCAGTTCAACAGGCTGTCACCCTGGTGGGCCAGCTTCCGGTCATTCACCAAATCGCTTAATCTCCTCATTGGCGTGTTCGTGTGGGTCGCCATGCACACGAACGGCGTGATCGGTAAGCCTTCGGCCTGTAGGATCGTGAACGTATCGACGGCGTTGTGGGCGATGTCGATCCCGATGCTGCGCACGTTGTACTTCCGGGCGACTTCACGGACATAAGCACGCACGTCTTCCAGGTCTATTGCGTTGCCGGAATGCACCGTCAGTGTGCCTTCCTGCTCAAAGACCGTGTACCGTGTGGCGTTCTGGGCCTCCCGCTTCCGCACCGTCTCGATGCAACAGAACGAATGGTGAAGGACGTAGTAGCGGCCCTGGTGCGGGATGACGACGACCACGCTGGTCAGGTCTTGGGTGCTGGAAAGGTCGATCCCGACGTAGGCGTCCAGCCCGTCCAGGTCTGGGAACCCGCCCAGCGTGCAATCGGCCCACCTGTCGAGGTTGATGAACTGGTTGACGCTCGCCACCCACTCGTTCAACTTGAACTGGCGGAAGTTCAGTTCTTCGATCTTCGACCGCTTCGCCCGCTCGCTCCACGCCCGGAAGTCGTCCGCTTTCAAGAAGTGGCCCAAGCTGGGATTGCACCGCTTCCAGGTCTGTTCGGCGTGGATGTCGTCGTCCGGCTTGGCGGCGTACACCAACGGAAAGAAGCTGGTGTCTGCAATCAGTGAAGATTGCACGGCCTCGGCGTGCTTCCACAGGTCGTATGCCTTCGTGGTTCGATCCGTCCCCGCCGTCGTGATCGCCAAATAGAGCGGCTGATTCCGGCTCCCGGAACCCGTATCAACCGCCGTCCACGGGTCGTAGTTGTCCCAGAAGGCGAATTCGTCGGCGATGAAGCAGTGCGGCGGGTCGCCGAGTTGACCCCAATTTTCGTTACTGACGCCTTCCAGACGGCCACGCTTGGCCGGATACACGACCGTGTTCGTGGATTCCTTGATGACCGTTGCTGCCGCCAAGTCCCTGTTGCACTGGATCGTGTGGACGATTTCACTGAATACGATCTTGGTTTGCTTGCGTTGCGTTGCAGAAACGACGACGTAGCTGGCCGGTTCATTGTCCGCCATGAGCATGTAACAGCCGATAGCCGACGTGATGAAACTCTTCCCGTTCTGTCGAGGAATTCCTAACAGCCCTCTGGTAAACCTTCTGTAGTTGTCTGGCTTGATCCATGAGAACAGCGGGATGATTAGCTCGTCACGCTGCCACGGCAGTAGCTTAACGGTCTTCTCGGCCGCTAACCCTCTCGTCGGGCGCACGAACTTCTGGATGAAGTTCACGACCCGTTCGCCACGCTTGATGTCGAACGTGCCGCCCTGGTCGATGAACGCCTTGTCGGACTTCGTGCGGACGTACTGTTCCGGGATGTGCTTATGCTTGAGTAACTTCACGCATTATGTAGCTGCATATGACATCCTTTGCAGCACATCAAAAGATTTGATCTTCGCCGGTCGTGCGGCTTGTGGTTGATATGGTGCATGTGTTCCGAGAAGGCATCGTTACATAACTGGCAAATCGGGAACAGCCGTAGTAGCTCGGCCCGGATGATTTGATGCTCGCTGCCGTACCCTCTCTGGGTCGTGGTCTTCTTGTTCTTCGGGATGTGTGGCATGTTAAAACTCGAATTCTGGTCTATCCCCGTGGCGAATTTCTGGGCCTTTGCCCGGTAGTAGTCGGAACTGCTTCGCCAACGACGTGTAAGCCTTCACCGTGTCCAGGTAGCTCCTGGTCGTCGCCGATCCTTCCATCTTCCTCACCCGCTGCCACAGGTCGCACAACAAGATAAAACTGTCCTCGGTGGCGGATGTAAGAATTCCGTTGCTCACCAGCCCGTCACGGTGCTTGAGGTAGTATTCCTTTGCCGTCTCACCCAACCATTCGGGCGGTTGCTTCTTTGCCATGTTGTTCCTGCTGCTTGGAGTTTTTTGTTGATTTTTTCGAGCGAGAGCGGGCGGGTCAGCCCGCTACAGGCTCCAAAGTTTTTCATAGATCATCTTGACGTTCACCGCCCGTCTCCTACCATTCCGACAACACGCTAGGAGACAAACGAATGTCATCGAGAGGCGAAGTAATTACCGCCAAAAATCAGTTAAAGCGGGAACTGACAACGCAAGGTCTTTACAAGGACAAGGCAATTCAAGAACTATATGAGCGACTTATTGGCCTCAAGTTATCGGAAGCACACTTGGAAGTTATCATAGAGCTAATCCAGAAGGTACTTCATGTTGACCGTAAAGTACAGCAAAGAGTGCTTGTTACTGCGGTCAATGATGCTATCACCAAACACTTTCGAGAGAAGTCACGAGATCGATAAGTTTACTCTTCCTTGAACAAGATCGTGCCCGTCTGCGCACTGGTCGAGATGGACGTGGTGAACGTGCGTGTGCCCGTGCTGCCAGCGTCAATGATCTCGTCGTAGCATGTGCTGAGCTTGTTGCCACCCGCACCCGCACTTGCACCCGTTAGCCCTTCCGGGTAGGTGTGCGTGTGGTTGCTGGCCTGCGTGCTTAAGCACACGAACATGATGCCGGACGTGGTGGTGCTGGTCACGACCGGTGCGTCGTGGGTCGTCGTGCTGGTCGTCGTGGTGCTATCGCTATGGTCTACGGTAATGTTTGCGATGACCGAGAACGCCGTGGCCTTCAACGGGTTATCTGCAATCAGGCTGATCGTCACATCAGTTTCGTTGACGTATGCCTTGTGGATACACCAAAGGTCATTTCCGAGACTTGTTCGGGTCCATCCTGACGCCGTAGGATTCGTGTCCGTCGTTCTGAACAGGACGACGAGCGTGTCACCAGAAACGGCCGTCGGCAACGTGACAGCGTGACTGAATTCACCGTTGTTGTTGCTGTAGACCGTGCCCGTACCTCTGACCTGCGGCCCGCTCCTGGTCGTCGTGTCGTACCACACGTTGAAGGCTTGTTGGCCGTGATAGCCGGTGTCTTCTGGTGTCGTTTCAGTGGCTTGGGCGAAACTGCCCTTGATGTTGTTGCCCCGGTAGTAGTCCAGGGCGTTGTCAACGGCCGCTTGAATCGCAGCTACTTCGTAGAGCTTCGTGGCCCAGCATTCGACTTGCAACGTGTATCTGGTCAAACTCGATTTGCTTGTCAGCGTCGGGTTCGATGTGCTGTCGGTGATCCAGTAGACGAGGAACGGTAACGCTGTGTTCTCGGTCGGGACATCAGGATAAATCTTGTCGCCGACGAGAGCGGCCAAAGCGTCGTCGGCAGACAGGATGGCGTAAACGTCTTCTTGGATCATGCAGCTATTTAGTCACTTTTTGAACAATCTCAAAATTCACCTACTGACATCCAAAAACAATTCAGATGTGGTACTCTGCTGTCTCGCCCTATTCCTACTCAGGAGTGTTGAAAATGGCTACGCAGACAACTGCACACCGGACAAAAGGATTTGTCACGGTGCGGGATTCCAGTGGACGGATTTCAAAGATGGAAGTTGTCGAGGAAGCAATTCCGAACAACTATCCTCTTGAGGCAGAGATGCACACTTACTTCGTCGATGGCGAACAGCTTCATCGTCTTGATCCGCACACTTATCGAAAACTCGACCCTACTTCTGGCAGTGTGATTGAAACTTACGTTGTCGTGAAAGTTCCTGGCGAGATTTCGATATAAATTGAAGAGCCTCGGCTTCGCTTCTGTCCGAAGCCGAGGCTCTTTCGTTAACCTTGAATTCTGTCCAGGGCCATTCGATTTCGCTGAATTTGTTCTGCCGTATACGGCGTTTTGCTCCGTTCAGAAGTGGTGTCATACCACACAGGCCGTACAATTCCTGACCGCAAATAGATGTTGAGTTTGACGATATGGTCTACTACACGCACATCAATGCGGTCAATGAGAAGCAAAAGTCGTTGCCGTACTCGTTCCCGAAGTTCCCTAAGTTCTGGGCCGGTAGCGGAAGACAGCATATCCACCAACGATTTAGTTTCCTCGATACTCGGTCGTGATTGTTCCCGTTGCTTCGTTTCGATTTCTTGCGTCAGTTTCGTTAGCTTGACGTTCATCTCGGCCAGCTTGTTCATCACAGTTGGCACATCGGCTTCGTAGTTTTCCAATTGGTCTGCGACAGCCTTGATCCGTTCTTCCATCAACTTCTTTCGTGCCCTCAGTGCATCGACACTATCATCCTGATCTTCCGCTTGCACTAAATCGGATGGACTTAGTTCGTGTACCCAGCGGAGGATTATTTCCTCGAAACGGTCATAGCGTATGGCGATGTAAGGATAGTGCCCTTTCCATCCCTTGAAGCTGGCTAGGTACTTGTAAGGATGAACTCCACTCTTTGTTCTCTTGGGCTTGCTTAAGAAGATCATGTTGCAGTCGTGTTCGGGATACCGGACGATGCCTGTGAACAGGTTGAGGAAGTCGCCTCGGCGTCCTCTCTTGTTCTTCCTGCTCACCATGTCGTCCTGCGCCCGGTCAAATGTCGTTTGGCTGACAATCACCGGGTAGTAGCCCTGAATTGCCACTCCCTTCTTGATCTCTTCGCCGTAGAGGTTGGTCGTCAATTCACCGAGTACACGCCGGTCCCGTAGAATCTGCCAGATGTACTTCTGCGACCAACCGCTCTTGAAGGGTTTGATGTCTTCCGCAACCAGCTTCCGCATGATCGACTGGATTCCGTAGCCTTCGATGCACCACTTGAAAATCTTTCTCACCACTGCCACCCTTTCCGGTATCGGCTCAAACCTCCCGCCGACGAGCCGGTTGTTCACCATCTCGTAATCCACGGCCCGAAGCCAAGCCGGACAGATGCGGTTGAGTAATTTCCCGTCTGCCGCCTCCTTGTGCTTCTGCTGCCAGTTCTGTCGGGCACGATCTGCTTTCTTTGCCGATTCTTCGTGAGCAAGGTAGAACCGCCAGATAAGACCCATCAGTCCCATTGGGTCTTCAAGGGCTTCTCTGGTGTACAGCTTCCTTTCGATGACGGAGTAGATGTCGCAGCCCGCTTCGAGAATCTTTCTCGCCACGTCTACGGACGCCATGATCTTGTCCCTTGATAAGCGGTCAAGGTCTTCGAGGATCAACACAGGCTCTGCTTCGAGTTGGCCCGTTTCCAGTGCGACCAAGAAGAGAGATAGGTCGCCCTTCTTCCTGTTCTTCCCACGGAACGCACTCACGCCGCAGTCCCGATAAGTTCGATCCTGTAGTTTCCAGTCGAACTGGTTGCAGATGCCTTCTGGCCTTTCGCTTTGCCGCCGCTGGCTGTCGCCCTTTCTCTGTTCCAGGGTGCTAAACCGTAGGTAGCTGTAAGCGGCCCGCTTCGCCTTCGCCATGTTCGTTTCTCCCGGTATGCGAGGGTATGGCGTGTACCGCTGGTTGTCAAAAGCATTTCCAGCACGGTACACCCGCCATGGCCGACGGACAGGAACGTCACGCGGAGTTCGTCCGTCGGTTGTCGCGGCACGCCGACGAGGCCGAGGCCGAGCCACGCGAGGAGCAGCAACAGCAGCCGTCGGTCCGCGAGCAGCACGCCGGCGACGAGGATGAGGTAGAAGCCGACGGCCCACCAGGCCGGCGGCGTCGGCACGTAGACGCTACCGCCGGGCAGGCCGTCGGCCCACTTCACCAGTTGATCGCACCACGACAGGCACAGGCCGGTGACGAACCCGAGCGGTGGCACGGGGCCGACGATCAGCAATAGGAAGCCGGTGAGCAACGCGACCGACGTGAGGACGACCAAGATCGGGCCGACGAGGACGCCGACGGGCGGCACGACGTTCTGCCGCAACATCACGAGCGGGGCGTTCGTCACCGTCAGCACGAGCGTGATGCCGTAAGCGACGAGCAGCAGCCGAAGCGCCCCGCGGAGCAGCTTCTCGAACGTCGAGCGCGACTCCGCGAGGAGGTTTTCGAGCGGCGTGCGTTCCCGCGGGGCGAACCAACGGGCCGTGCCCCAGAACAGGACGAACACGGACAGGAACGACAACTGACACCCGGCGGTGAACGGGTCGGTCGGGTTCCACGCAATCACGACGAGCCACGCCAACGCGAAGGCGTTCGCCGTCAGCACCGGCCGCCGCAGGAGGAGGCCGCCGCAGCCCGCGACGACCATCACCGCCGCCCGCACCGCCGACGGCTTCAGCCCGGTGAGGACGGCGTACCCGACGACGAGCGCGATGACGACGAGCGTGCCGCGCCGCCGGCGGACGCCGACGAGCCGCAGCGTCCACCAGACGAAGCCCGCGAGGATGACGAGGTGCTGGCCGGAGATGGCGAGGACGTGGACGACGCCGGTGCGGGCGAAGGCGTCCCACTCGTCGCGGTCCATCGCGGAGCCGTCGCCGAGGAGCAGCGCCCGCGCGAGGCCGGCTTCGCGGGGCGGGAACGTATCGTCGAGCAGCTTCGTGAAGTATCCTTGCAGCCGGGCGAGGACGGCGAAGGTCCGCCCGCGGACGTCGAGGTGGGTGATCGCGTCGTCGGCCTTCGACACGCGGAGGTCGCCGCGGACGCGGTCGTCGAGCAGGTGGTCGGCGTAGTCCCACTCGCCGGGGTTGCCGGGCGGGAGCGGCCGCGAGAGGAGGCCGACGACTTCGACCTCGTCGCCGACGCGGACGGCCGCGAACGGCTCGCGGTCGGCGGCCCCGACGACCTGCTCGACGGTCAGCCGCAGCCGGCCGCTCGCCGGCTGCCAGTTGCCGGAGGCGTCGCGCAGCTCGGTGACGGCGAGCACCGTCACCGCCCGGTCCACGCGGCGGGCCGGGCCGAACGTATCGGTGTTGGCCCGCCGCACCGTAGGCGGCTCGTCGAGGACGCCGCGCACGCGGACGAGCGCCGGCTGCGTGTCCACGACGCGGCCGATGTCGTCCGGCGGGAAGCTGTTCCGATGCAGGTGATGGTGAACCGCCGCCAGCCCCGCGACGCAGAGCCAGAGGCCGAGTTGGGCGAAGTCGCGGTTCCGTCCGGCGAACCACGCGACCAGCCCGGCGATTGCGGCGAAGAATTCGAGGTGCAGTGAAAGTGAGAGGAAGCGATCCGCGACGAGGCCGACGGTGGCGGCGAGGGCCAGCGGCACGAGCGGCGCGGCCGCGAACTCCCGCCACGGCGCGGGCCGGGGCTTGGGCGGCGGGTCGGGTGTGGGGAGGCCGTCGGACATGCCTCTGTCATATGGCGGGGTTGGAGACGAATTCGAGAAACTGTTGACGCGGTCGCCCGCGATCTGGACAATCGGAAACCGTCGGTTCCCGATGCTTTTTGTGATTCCGGCCCGAGGGCACAGACATGGCCGAGCCGGCGTTCGTCGTGCAACACTTCTTGACTTGTACCTCGGCCTCGCCGAATCCGGGAAACCTGCCGAACGTTGCCTACAACCTTGCCAACGTCAGCTACACCTACCGCCTCCCCGCGACCGTCGCGCGGGCCGCACGGATTCGGGCGTTCGCCCTCTACGCCCGGTTCATCCGCACCGACGGGACCGACGGGATCGTTCCGTTCTCCTTCGACATGGTTCACATCGACCACCGCGGAACGGAGCAACTGGTCGCCCGCGGAACGCTCGACCCGGTCGATTTCCCTGCCGGGCATCCCGTGATTAACGTAGTATGGAAGGTATCCGACCTCGCGATCCCCGGCCGGGGGTTGTACGAGATTCGGCTGGCCGGCGGGACCGCCCGTCGGCCGCTGGCGAGCGAGTACCTCCGATTCGAGTGAACCGTCATGCGTGCCAACCGAGATGGGAACCGCGTCGTCCCGATGCCGGGGCCGGAAGCCAACCGCACGCTCTCCGCGCGGGCCGTCGAGTCGTTCGTGCCCGCGGTCGAACCGCTGCCGGTCGTGGACGTGGAACCCGTCGAGTACGATCGGAAGGCGGCCCCCGTTCCGGCGGACCCGCCGACGCCGGCCGCGAATCCCACGTAATCGCGTACCGCGGTTCTACTTCTTCGCCCGCACGTCGTAGCAGTACAGCTGGTCGCCGGACCGGACGTAGAACAGCCCGTCGCACACGACCGGGTGCGCCCACAGCGGGCCGGACTTCTTCGGCACCTCGAACGAACTCACCTCCTTGTACCCGTCCGGCGACGCGTCCACCAGCGACACGACGCCGTTGTCGTAGTGGAAGTACAGCCGCCCGTCGGCGTAGGTCACCGCCGCGGAGCCGCGGCCCGCGCCGCCGCGGGACCGCTTCCACATGACCTTGCCGGTCTTCAGTTCGGCGCAGAACGGCGCGCCCTGGTCGTCCGTGTCGCCGTACACGTAGTCGCCGACGCGGATCACGCCGCCGTGCTTGTTCGTCAGCTCCCGCTTGTAGTAGACCTCCTTCGCGGAAACCTTCCCGCCGGCCGCGGTCAGTTTCATCAACGACGCCCCGCGGCCGTACCCGATGCTGCTGAACACGAGGTCATCGACGACGATCGGCGTCGGCACGTTGGCCGTGTTCTCGCCGAGCTTCTCGTGCGTCCACAGCACCTTGCCGTCCGTGCTAATGCCGACGAGACCGCCGTTGAACAGCTGCACGTAATGCTTCACGCCGCCGACCTCCGCGACCACGACGGACGAGTACCCGGCCTCCACGTTCTTCGTCGGGATCGGGCACTTCCACACCACGTCACCGGTCTTCTTGTTGAGGGCGAGCATCGTGGCGGTCTTGCCGCCGGGCGTGACGATGACGTTGTCCCCGTCCACCAGCGGCGACTCGCAGTAGTTCCACCCGCCCTTCTGCCCGCCGAAGTCGTTGAGCAGGTTGTGGCCCCAGACCTTTTTTCCGGCCGTGTCGATGCACGCGAGGTCGCCCATCTGCCCGAGGGCGAAGACGAGGTCGCCGTCCACCGTCGGCGTGCTGCCGAGGCTGCCGCCGGCCTCGCCGACGGGGGAGGTCCACTCGACCGCCCCGGTCTTGCGGTTGACCGCGACGAGGTTGGTTTTGTTCCCCTTGTTGCCGAGGGTGTAGATGCGGTCGCCGGAAATGCTGACGGACGAGAACCCGTCGCCGAGGCCCTTCGCGGTCCAGACGAGCGGCGGCCCGGCGGCCGGCCACGTCTGGAGGAGGTTCTTGTCCTTGGCGACGCCGTCGCGGTCCGGCCCGCGGAACTGCGGCCAGTCGGCGGCGGTACTGAGTACCGCGTACTGGGTACACAGTACGGCGGCGAAGAGGCGGCGGGTCATCGGGAGTGCCCTGTGAGGGTGGGAGCGTGGCTTTCGATCCTACCAACCCGCGGCCCGACGGTCACGCGCGAAGGTTCGCGGCCCGCGACTTGCCGGCGGCGGCCCCGCGCCGCATAATCTCAGTTCCGAAATTCCGGGCCGACGAGGGTAGCGGGAACAGGTCCCGCGAGAGTAGTCGGCCCCGAAGGAACCGAACACATGTCCGTCACCGTCTCGCTGGCCACCGAGCCGCGAACCGGCACGGGGTCCCGTGCCGCGTACAAGCTCCGCAAGGCCGGCCGCATCCCCGCCGTCATCTACGGCCACAAGGAAGCCGTCGTTCCCGTCACCGTGGACGCGAAGGAACTGCACCGGGCCATCGTCAACCAGCACGCCCGCGTCCTCGACCTGAAGGTCGGCGGCAAGACCGAGACGGTCCTCATCCGCGAACTCCAGTGGGACCACCTCGGCAGCGAGATGATCCACGTGGACTTCGCCCGCGTGTCGAAGGACGAGAAGGTCAAGGTCATCGTCCCGGTGAAGCTGAAGAACGCCCCCAAGAGCATGGGCGGCGGCGTCCTCGACCAGCCGTTCCACCAGGTCCACATCGAGTGCCTGGCGGTCGCCATCCCGGACGACATCACGATCGACATCACGAACCTGACGATGGGCGAGCCGATCCACGTCAAGGACCTGAAGCTGCCGGAGGGCGTGAAGGTCCTGGAAGCGCAAGAGGCCGTGGTCGTGCAGCTGAAGCTGCCGGGCATGGAGGCGGCCGCCGCCGCCCCGATCGCCGCCGACGCCGCCGCGACCGGCCCGGAAGTCATCAAGAAGGAGAAGAAGGTCGAGGACGAGGAGGAATAGTGGCCAGCGGTCAGAGATCAGAAGTCAGAGGTCCGTCAAGGCCCGACTTGGTTTTCTGACTTCTGATCTCTGTCCTCTGACCTCTGTTCAACATGAAAGTCGTCGTCGGCCTTGGGAACCCTGGTGCGAAGTACGCCGGCACGCGGCACAACGTCGGGTTCGAGGTGATCGACTACCTCGCCGGCGGGCCGGGCGTTGGGCCGTTCCGTCAACAGTTCAACGCCCTCGTCGCCGAGACGACCGAGGGCGGGGACAAGGTGCTGTTACTAAAGCCCGACACGTTCATGAACCTGAGCGGCCGGGCGGTCCGGGCGGTGACCGACTTCTACAAGGTCCCGCTCGAAAACCTGCTGGTCGTCAGCGACGACTTCAACCTGCCGCTCGGCAAGCTGCGGGTGCGGGCGAACGGCAGCCACGGCGGGCAGAACGGCCTGCGGAACATCCAGGACCAGCTCGGCACGGACGGCTACGCCCGGTTGCGGATCGGCGTCGGCCAGCCGGACCCCGGCGAGGCGGTGGACTTCGTGCTGTCGCGGTTCAAGCCGGGCGAGCGGGCGGCCGTCGAGGACGCAGTCGCGAAGGCGGCCGCGGCCGTGCTGCTCTGGCTGCGGCAAGGGCTGACGGCGTGCATGAACACGGCGAACGCCGGCGAGCCGAAGCCGAAGAAGGAGAAGCCGCCGCGGGCCGAGAAGAAACCAGAGCCGGAGAAGAAGCCGGCCGACGGCACGAACAAAGACGAATGATCGATTCACGGTTGCTCCCCGTGCCGCGGGTACGGGGTCCGCGGGGCGTTCCCGTGAGAACCGAGGTAACCACTCTCAACACCGTTGAGAGCCACTACGAGGTCGAACTGCAATGGCGAACGTCCTGTACGAAACCCTGTACGCCTTCGACGCGACGCGGATGTCCTCCGAGGGCGACGCGATCAAGCTGGCCCTCCGGCACAACCTGGAGAAGTACGGCGCGGAGATCGTCGTCGAGCGGCCGTGGGACGAGAACGGCAAGCTCGCGTACCCGATCAACAAGCAGAAGAAGGCGTACTTCTACATCGTCTACTACAAGATGGAATCGACCAAGCAGGGCGAGCTGGAAGCCGACCTGCGGCTGAACGAGAACCTGATCCGGCACATGACGATCAACGTCGATCCGAAGTGGGCCGACCAGGTGCTGGAGACGGCCCGGAGCGAGAGCAGCCGGTTCGCGCTCAAGGGGATGCAGGACGACTCGGCGGCGCTGGGCGAGGGGATCATCAGCAACGACCCGCTGGCCCGCGGCGAGGCGGTGGACGGCGGCCCGGCCCCGGCGGCCGCCGGCGGCCCGCCCCGCGGCGGCCGCGGGCGGCGCGACCGCGGCGACGAGAAGCCGGAGTAATTTCCCCGCTACCGACGTTCCGGCCGGTTTTATTCCCTCTCCCCCGGCTTTGCGGGGGAGAGGGTTAGGGTGAGGGGGTGAAACCTCCCTCACAGGGGAGGAGCGTTTCTCCGTCCGGGCGGCTCGGGGGGGGGGGCGCCCCCCCC
>JAESGS010000488.1_pt1 | contig 28544 bp, 17 predicted proteins | sample 9269761 | NCBI WGS metagenome assembly JAESGS01 (sample SAMN15741799, study PRJNA653493) | algae metagenome | isolation source: Cyanosarcina radialis HA8281-LM2 and co-occurring heterotrophs from damp... | place: USA: Makauwahi cave, Hawaii | collected 2011-01-06 | reverse complement strand
GAGCCGGTCGAAGCCGTGGCTGACGCTGCCCGAGGTGCCGAGGTTACCGCCATTCTTGCTGAACGCGGTGCGGACGTTGGTCGCGGTGCGGTTGCGGTTGTCGGTCAGTGCCTCGACGATCAGCGAGACGCCGCCGGGACCATAGCCCTCGTAGCGGATTTCCTCGTAGTTATCGCCGTCATTGCCCGCCGCCTTGTCGATCGCGCGCTGGATATTGTCCTTCGGCATCGACTGCGCCTTGGCCGCGTTGACCGCGGCGCGGAGGCGCGCGTTCGCGTCGGGATCGGGCAGGCCCATCTTCGCGGCGACGGTGATTTCGCGGCTCAGCTTCGAAAAGAGGCTGCTGCGCTTTTTGTCCTGCGCACCCTTGCGGTGCATGATGTTCTTGAATTTACTATGGCCGGCCACGGCCTACCTCCTCAACGGAAAAATCTGGCGCCGCCCTAGCGCGGCGCGGCCATTCAGACAACCACGGCGGTTCCCGACGCGCTGACCATCAGCATCGAGCCGTTCTGGCCGAGCACTTCATAGTCGAGATCGACACCGATCACCGCATTGCCGCCGAGGCGCGCGGCCTCGGCTTCCATTTCGGCGATCGCTTCCTTGCGCGCGCGGGCGAGGACGTCCTCATATTTGCCCGAGCGGCCGCCGACGATGTCGGTGATCGACGCGAACAGATCGCGGAACAAATTTGCGCCGACGATCACTTCGCCGGTGACGATGCCCAGATATTCGCGGACCGGACGGCCCTCGACATTGTTGGTGGTCGTGCTGAACATCGTCACTCTCCCCGATCTGTTGGTGATTTGGTCTTTAGTCGATTCCGAGCGCCGACTTGTAGACGTCGAGAATCGCTTCCATTTCCTTGCGGTCGTGGACCGGCAGTTTGCGCAGGCGCACGATCTGACGCATGATCTTCGGATCGTAGCCGTTGCTCTTGGCTTCGTTATAGGTGTCGCGAATGTCGTCGGCGATGCCCTTTTTCTCTTCTTCCAGACGCTCGATGCGCTCGATGAAAAGGCGCAGTTGTTCGTCGGATACGGTGGCTTCGCTCATTTTGGGCTCCGGTAGTTGGGAATGGTCCAGCGCAAGAATCGCGCTTGGCGCGTCCCTAATGGCCCCGAGGATTTTTGGCCATGCTTTCTTCCATCCGCGCGAGCTGCTCGGGCGTTGCGGCGGTGTGGTGCTGCGCTTTCCACTCTGCGGTCGGCATGCCGTGGACGATCGCGCGGCCGGTTTCCTTGTCCATACCGCCCGCCTCGGCGATCCAGTCGCCTAGGCAGTTGCGGCAAAAACCCGCAAGGCCCATCAGGTCGATGTTCGCGGCATCGCTGCGATGCTGCAGCAGGCGGACCAGCCGGCGAAACGCCGCGGCGGCGACCGCATCGTCGAGACTGTCGAGCGCATCATTGCCGGTCGTCTGATCGTCGCTGCAGGACATGGTTCCTCCGTTGAATGATTGAATAGCTATACGGTTGTTGCCTAGACAGCATCAAGACGGCATTGCCCTAACGTCCCCCAGTCATCGGAGCATTTGTGGTTCAGAGCTTTACCCCCCGCCAGCGCAAGGTCCGTATCCTCGCGACCCTTGGCCCCGCTAGCGCCAATGCGGAGATGATCGCCGAACTGCACCGCGCGGGCGCCGACGCCTTCCGCGTCAATATGAGCCATGGCGACCATGCCGGCCATGCGAAAGTGATCGCGGCGATCCGTGCGCTCGAAAAGGACACGGGCCGCCCGACGACGATCCTTGTCGACCTGCAAGGCCCGAAGCTGCGCGTCGGGACCTTCAAGGACGGCCCGGTCGAACTGGTGAAGGGGCAGCCGTTCGTGCTCGATACCGACAAGGCGCCGGGCGACGCGACGCGCGTCCATCTGCCGCACCCCGAACTGTTCGCCGCCGCCGAACCCGATACGCGCCTGCTCGTCGATGACGGCAAGCTGGTGCTCCGCGTCAAGACCGTGTCGCCTGACCGGCTCGAAACGGTGGTCGAGGTCGGCGGCAAGATTTCGGATCGCAAGGGCGTCAACGTTCCCGATGTCGTCGTGCCGCTCGCCGCGCTGACCGAAAAGGACCGCAAGGATCTGACCTTCGCGCTCGAACAGCATGTCGACTGGATCGCGCTGTCGTTCGTCCAGCGCCCCGAGGATGTCGCCGAGGCGCGGCGCCTGATCGGTGTCAAGGCGGCTTTGCTCGTCAAATTCGAAAAACCTTCGGGCGTGCAGCGGATCGAGGAAATCCTCGAACTCGCTGACGCGGCGATGGTCGCGCGCGGCGACCTGGGCGTCGAACTGCCGCCCGAGGCGGTGCCGCCGCTCCAGAAAAAGATCGTCGCGACCGCGCGCCGCATGGGCAAGCCGGTCGTCGTGGCGACGCAGATGCTCGAATCGATGATCGTCTCGCCGTCGCCGACGCGCGCGGAAGTTAGCGATGTTGCCACAGCGGTGTACGATGGCGCCGACGCGATCATGCTGTCGGCCGAGACTGCGGCCGGCGCATGGCCGGTGGAAGCTGTCACCATGATGGATTCGATCGCGCGCTCGGTCGAAAGCGATCCCGATTATTTCCGCCGGCTGCATTTTACCGAAACCGCGCCCGATGCGACGACCGCCGACGCGCTGGCCGAGGCGGCGGGCACGATCATCCAGACGATCGCCGCCGATGCGATCATCTGTTTCACCGCCTCGGGTTCGACCGCACGCCGCGTCGCGCGCGAACGGCCGGGCGCGCCGCTGCTGGTGCTGACCCCGAAGCGCGAGGCAGCGCGGCGCATGGGGCTGCTCTGGGGTGCGCATGCGGTGCCGACGAAGGACATCGGCAGCTTCGAAGAGATGATCGCCAAGGGCAAGCGCATGGCGCTGCGCCACGGCATCTGCAAGGCGGGCGCGAAGCTCGTCATGATGGCGGGGGTTCCGTTCGGCACCCCGGGTTCGACCAACGTGCTCCATGTGGCGACGCTGACCGGCGACGAGCTGCGCGGATACAGCTGATCCGATTCAAATCGGCACAAAAGTTACCGGCTGATTCACAAATTTTTCGGCCTGATTCAGATCGGGACGTTTAAAAATGGTAAACGGGCTTTGCACCATTGACGCTGCGCGGCATAGTTGGTGCAAGTAGCGCGTCGGACCCGCGTTGGGGGGCTCCGCATCGCCAGTCCGGAGGTCTTTTCCGCGTGTCCGCACCGTTCCGTTTTCCGCGCTTTTTCGTCACCAGCCCGGCGCCTTGCCCCTATCTGGCGGGGAAGATCGAGCGCAAGGTGTTCACCGAACTCAGCGGCAACAGCGCGAACGAGCTGAACGACGCGCTCGGCCGCATCGGTTTCCGCCGCAGCCAGTCGGTCGCCTATCGCCCAAGCTGTGCCGATTGTTCGGCGTGTGTGTCGGTCCGTGTCTGCGCAGACGAATTCACGCCAAGCAGCTCGCAGAAGCGTAACCTCCGCCGCAACGGCGATCTGGTCGCGACCGCGTGCAAGCCGTGGGCGACCGAAGAGCAATATGCGCTGCTCCGCTCCTATCTCGGCTCGCGCCATCCCAATGGCGGCATGGCCGACATGGACGAGCAGGATTTCGCCGACATGGTCGAACAGACCCCGGTCGATAGCTATATGGTCGAATATCGCGAGCCGACGACCGATGGCCGCAAGGGGCGTTTGGTCGGTTGCTGCCTGACCGACCGCCAGGGCGACGGGCTGTCGATGATCTACAGCTTCTTCGACGCGGCGCATCCGATGCGCGAGGGGCTGGGCACCTATATCATCGCCGATCATGTCCAGCGCGCCGCGCGGGCCGGGCTTCCCTACGTCTATCTCGGCTATTGGATCGAAGGGTCGGCGCGCATGGCGTACAAGGCGCGTTTCCGCCCGCTCGAAAAGCTGGGCCCCGATGGCTGGTCGCGTTTCGAGCCCTCGCAGCCCGAGCGCATCGCGGCGATGTTCGAGCTCGCCTGATCCATCGTACCCGCCGTTGTTGAGAATGGCTCGCAACGGGCAGATTCTCGCCGCTTCCGGTTGACCTTTCCCCGCTTTCAAGGGCATAGCTTTGCGTCCAGGACAGATAGTCCGGGTCGCATCCGTTATGAGTTCGCCGGGGGGCTGGCGAGAGGGGGAAAGGATGCCCGTGCGCGCGTTCGTCAGCATCACGGCCAGCGACAAAGTTAACGGCCTTTGCCGTCCGGTGGCGCGCGCATGAGCGAGCCGGTCAAGGTCGCGATCATCGGATCGGGGCCCGCTGGGCTCAGCGCGGCATCGCGCGCCGCGCAGCTCGGGCTTAGCCACATCTTACTCGAAAAGACCGACCACCTGTCGGACACGATCTTCAAATATCAAAAGGGCAAGCGCGTGCTCGCGACGCCCGAGCGGCTCGACCTGCGCTCCGACTGCCGCTTCGCCGAGGGGGCCCGCGAATATATCCTCGGCAATTGGGATGAGGACGCCGCGAACAACAAGGTGAATGTGGCGTATCATGCGGAGGTCGCCGAAGTGACCGGCGCGAAGGGCGCGTTCGCGATCAAGACGACCAGGGGCGACGTCCACACGGCCGAGAATATCGTGCTCGCGATCGGGACGCAGGGCAATCCGAACCGGATGCGCTGTGAGGGCGCCGACCTGCCGCACATCATCTATCAGGTCGACGATCCCGAGGATTTCAAGGACAAGCATATCACCGTCGTCGGGTCGGGCGACGCGGGGATCGAAAATGCGCTCGGCGTCGCCGAGGAGGCGCTCGAAAACACGGTCACGATCCTCAACCGTTCGAAGGATTTCGCGCGCGCCAAGGCGAAGAATGTCTCCGACATGACCGAGGCGGGCGAGAATGGCTTCATGTCGATCCGCACCGAGACGCAGCCGAAAAAGGTCGAGCCGGGTTGGCTGACGCTCGAAACCCCGACGGGGGAGGAGCGGATCGAATGCGACGTCATCGTCGCGCGCCTCGGCTCGGTCGCACCGCGCGGTTTCGTCGAATCGATGGGGATCGAGTTCACCGGCCCCGACCGCGAGGCCTTTCCGAAACTGTCGCCGACCTTCGAGACGACGGTGCCCGGCATCTATGTCATCGGCGCGCTCGCCGGCTATCCGTTGATCAAGCATTGCATGAACCAGGGCTATGACGTCGTCGAGTTCCTGAACGGCAACAAGGCGCTGACCCCCGCCGACGAAAAGGACCTGGCGGCGATCTTTGCGGACCTGCCGCAGAAGAAATCGGTCAGCGAGTGGCTGGAATATCTGCGGACGCGGATCCGCATCTTCGCCGATGTGTCGCCGCTCCAGATGCGCGAATTCATGCTCGATTCGAAAGTCGCCTATTATTCCAAGGGCGATGTCGTGTTCGAAAAGGGCGAACCCGGATCGTCGCTGTTCGCGATTGCCGACGGCCATGCGGTCGTCGAGGTCGGGCCCAATCTTGAGGTGCCGATCGAACAGGGATCGATCTTTGGCGAGGTGGGATTGATCTCGGGCCGCAAGCGCGGCGCGACGATCCGAGCGGGCGAGGACAGCATCTTCGTCGAAGTGTCGCGCACCGCGGCGCTCAAGCTGATGGCGGCGGTGCCGGGCGCGAAGCGCGTGATCAACCGCATCTCGCTCGAACGCCAGCTGCTGCAGATTTTCAAGGGTGGGCTGACGGTCGAGGATCTGCAGCCGATCGTCGAGGACCCCGCGATCGAACGAGTGCCGGCGGGCAAGATCGTGATGGCGGAGGGCGACGAAGGCGACGACGTCTATGTCATCCGTTCAGGATCGATGGTCGTCGAGAAGGATATTGGCGGTAAGCCGATCTTCCTCCGCTATTTGCCCGCGGGCAGCTATTTCGGCGAAATGGCGGTGCTCAGCGGGGAAAAGCGCAACGCGACGGTCAAGGCGGCGGTCGCGAGCGAAGTGATCCGGCTGAAGGGCGACGAATTCAAGGCGATGCTCGCGAAACGGCCGCAGGTGCGCGAGGCGACCGAGGCCGCGGTCGCCGAGCGTGCGGCGATGAACAGCTTCATCGAATCGCGGAAAGCGACCTATTCGAGCGCGGTCGATCTTTATTCGGATACCGCGAGCTTCATCATGAAGGAGGGGCTGGGCGAGGCGACCGACGCCCTACTGATCGACGAGAATCTCTGCGTCGGCTGCGACAATTGCGAAAAGGCGTGCGCCGACAGCCACGAGGGCCTGTCGCGGCTCGACCGCGAAGCGGGCAAGAGCTTCGCGCATCTGCATGTGCCGACGAGTTGCCGCCACTGCGAGCATCCGCATTGCATGGCCGACTGCCCGCCGAACGTGATCCACCGCGGCCCCGACGGCGAAGTGTTCATGGAGCCCGGCTGCATCGGCTGCGGCAACTGCATGCGCAACTGCCCCTATGGCGTGATCCGCATGGAGGCTGCGCCGCCCGAGAAGCCGAGCCTGCTGCGCTGGCTGCTCACGGGCTTTGGTCCCGGGCCGGGCGAACCCTCGCCCAAATGGACCAAGAAGCAACTGGGCGAAGAGAAGCCCAAGAAGATCGCGGTCAAATGCGACATGTGCAAAGGCATTTCGGGCGGCCCGGCGTGCGTGCGCGCCTGCCCAACGGGCGCCGCGATCCGCGTTTCGCCTGAAGAATTCCTGTCGATCGCGCGGCTCGACGAGGACACCGACTGATGGCGAGCCTGTTTCAGCGGCGCCGGTCGAAGGCAACGCAGGTCGAGCGCGTCCGCGAGCGGCGGCACGAGGGCTTCCTGCGCTATGCGGGGTTTCGCTGGGCGAAGATTTCGGGCGGGCTCTGCCTGTTGATCATCGTGAGTTACGCGCTGGTCGACGTGACGCCGCGGCACAATGGCGGCAGCTGGTACGGCTATACGCTGGGGACGATCGGCGCGGGGCTGATCCTGTGGCTCACCGCATTGGGCTATCGCAAACGCAAGATGACGAGCGATCACTGGTCGCTGAAGGCGTGGACCTCGGCGCATGTCTATCTGGGGCTCAGCCTTATCGTCGTCGGCACCTGGCATACGGGTTTCCAGCTTGGCTGGAATGTCCACACGCTGGCCTGGGCGTTGATGATGCTCGTGATCCTGTCGGGCCTATATGGCGTGATAGTCTATGCGACGCTGCCGCAGGCGCTGTCGAACAATCGCGAGCAGATGACGCAGATGCAGATGCTCGAGGCGATCCGGGCCTTCGACCGGCAATTGCACAGCGCCGCGCAGCCGCTGACCCCCGAAGATACGGCGCCGGTGCTCGCGGCGCTCGACGAAGATCCGTTCGCGGGCGGAGTCGTTGCGCGCCTGTCGGGGCGCTATTCGAATTGCGCGACGTCGGCGGCGCTGCGTGCGCTCACTCTGTCGCGGAGCAGCGATGCCGGTGCGCGCGAGAAGGTCGTCGGACTGCTCAAACAGAAGGAAGCGGCGCTCGCGCGGCTGCGCCAGCATCTCAGGATTCGCGGGATGCTCGAAATCTGGCTTTACGTGCATGTGCCGCTGACTTTTGCGCTGATCGCGGCGCTGTCGGCGCACATCATCAGCGTCTTCTTCTACTGGTGAGGCGCGGACGATGAGCTTCATCCTGCGTCGCATCTCGACGACCAAAACGGGCAAGCAGATCATCCGCGATGCGGCGCTGCCGGGCGACACGATCACGCTGGGCCGCGAGGGCAGCAACACCATCCACGTCGCCGATCTGGCGGTGAACCCGCATCATGCGACGATCAGCAGCGCCGACGGGCGTACCGTGCGTGTCGCAGCGAGCGAGGGGCTGGGTTTCGATCTCAACGGGCGGACCGAAACCGTTGCCGATATCGACAGCGGCGCGGGCGGCGAACTGCGTTTCGGCGGGCACCGCCTGACGATCGCGCGCGAGGACGAGAATATCATCCTCCTCGTCGAGCGCATCGACGAATTGTCGCAATCGTCGAAGGATGTCGACGAGGCCAAGGCCTTTTCGCTGCAGGGCGTGATGCTCGGCAAGCGCATGGGGGCATGGGTGTTCGCGGCGGTAATGCTGCTCGCTTTCCTGATCGGGCCGATCTGGGCGTGGTACAGCTACAAGAATGTCAACGAGCGCCCCGACGGTTATCACGCCGACAGCGCGTGGCTCTCGGGGCCGCTATCGAGCGCTCACGCCAGCCTCAAGAATGATTGCCAGTCGTGCCACGTCGAGCCGTTCGTCGCGGTGACCGACAAGGCGTGCGTCAATTGCCACACGGGCGAGCATAAGGCGATGAGCATGGCGCATGCCAATGCGCCGGCCGCGATGCTGCTCGCCGCGCGCCATCCGCCGGGGGTGGGCGAGAAGATCCTCGCGGGGTTCGCCAAGACGTTCAACAAGCCGCAGGGGCGTTGCGTCGATTGCCACACCGAGCATGAGGGCGCGGGGCCGATGCCCGCGACGCCGCAGAAATTCTGCGCCGACTGTCATGACGGCATGTCGGCGCGGCTGAAGACCGCGGGCCATCCGACGATGCTGGCCGATGCGGCCGATTTCGGGACCAGCCATCCCGAATTCCGCCCGCTCGTCCGGCCGGGACCGGGCGGCAAGCTGGTGCGCACGACACTGGCCAAGGGTTTGGTCGACTATAATGGCCTCAAATTCCCGCACGACATGCATTTGCAGGCGACGGGCGGGGTCGCGCGCATGGCGGCGAGTTTCCGTGGCCGCTATGATTTCGGCAAGAAGCTCGAGTGTCAGAACTGCCACCGCGTCGAGACCGACGGCGTGCGCGTCAAGCCGGTCGAGATGGAGCGTGACTGCGCGATGTGCCATAGCCTCGCGTTCGAGACGGTCGGCGGTGTGACGCGCACCTTGCGCCACGGCGAGCCCGATCAGGTCGTCGCCGACCTCACCGCTTATTATCGTTCGGCGCCGCCCGCGCGGCCCTTGCAACTCGGCGGGATGCAGCGGCGGCGGCCGGGCGCTTATGCCGAGGGGCAGGTCTACAACATCTATTTCAACGAGGTGGCGACGCGCCCGAGCCGCGCGCAGGATGCCGTCCGCGCGGTCTTCTCGAAGGGCGGCGCCTGCTACGACTGCCACACGATCTACGCGCCGCAGGCGGGCAGCAGCTGGCGGGTGGCGGCGGTCGACCAGACGCCGCGCTATCTGCAAAAGGGCTGGTTCGACCATGACGCGCACCGCGAGACCGACTGCGCCGACTGCCACACCGCCGCGCCGGCGTCGAAGGCGTCGACGGACCTGCTCGTGCCGGGGCTTCGCCAGTGTCGCGACTGCCATGTCGGCGAGGGCGGCGCGCGTGTCGTGAAGGTCGAAACCGCGACCGAATCGCCATGCGCGATGTGCCACGAATATCATTCGGACGGCGGAAAACCTTGGATGCCGCCGCGCCAGCGCAAGAAAAATACCGCCGCAATCACAAATAAACGTCTTGGTGGTAGCCAGGGTGTGAGCATGATCACAGGAACCGGGGGGCGGGGCCTTTACGAAGTGACATGGCGCACACCTTCCTTGCGCGCGGCAGGGCAGGGCGGATAGGTTTTGGGTCGCCGGACCAGATCGGCGAAAGCAGGGGACGGATATGCTGATCGCACAGATCACAGATATCCATATCGGGTTCGATCCGGACAATCCGGCCGAATATAACCGCAAGCGCCTCGACGAGGTGCTCGACGTGCTGATCGAGGGGCCGAACCGGCCCGACCTGTTGCTCGCCACTGGCGACCTCACCGATCGCGGCGACGACGATAGCTATCGTCGCCTCGCCACCGCCTTTTCGCGTTGCCCCTTTCCGGTGTGGCCGAGCGTCGGCAATCACGATTTGCGCGACAATTTTCACGCACGATTTCCAGGCTTCGACGATGGCAATGGCTTCGTCCAATATACGGTCGAGCTGCCCGACCTCAGGCTGGTGACGGTCGATACGCTGGAGGAGGGGCGTCATGGCGGCGCCTTTTGCGAACGGCGCGCGGCGTGGCTCGACGCCGAGCTGGCGAAGGACAAGGCCAAGCCGACCTATATCGTCATGCACCACCCGCCGGTCGAAAGCGGGATCGAGTGGATGAACACCGATCCCGACGAGCCGTGGGTCGGAGCGTTCACCGATGTTGTCCAGCGACACCCCCAAGTGCGCGGGCTGATCTGCGGCCATCTCCATCGCTCGGTGACCGTCGCATGGGAAGGCCGCACGGTCGCGATCTGTTCGTCGACTGCGCCGCAGGTCTCGCTCGACCTCCGCCCCATCGACGAGAACAAGCCCGACGACCGGCCGATGATCGTCGCCGAAGATCCCGCCTATGCGCTCCACCGCTGGAACGGGCGCGAACTTGTCAGCTTCTACGATCACGCCGGGGCGCACACGATGCTCGCCAAATATGACGAGCGGCTCCAGCCGCTGGTGCGCGAGTTGAAGGCCGAGCGGCCGCGCTAGCCCAAGTCGAGTGCGGCCGGACTTGTCAGGACCGGGCCGAAGTGGTGACGCCAAAGCCTCGCGCCGAGCGCGCCGGACGGATCGAGCGATGATCCGACGCTCAACCATTCGAGGAGCGTCGGCTGCAAGCCCGCGTCGAACAGCATGAATCCCGCAGCGAGGCAACATGTCTCGGACTGAATGCCGCATACGAGCACACGGTCGATGTCGAGCGATTTCAGATGCTCGATCATCGCCAAGGGCGGCAGATAACCATGCTTGATGAAGATGCGGTCGGCGGCGATCAGGCTTTCGTCATGGGCGCCAGGCTTCCATCCCAATTGGCGATCGAACGGCGTGACCGTCTCGTCGTGCCGTTCGACCGTGGCGACGCTGGGCATTTGCCGGGCGAGCGCCCTTATCGCCTCGACGATATGGGCGGGCACGTCGAAACTCGGCTGGACGTCGACGACCAGCAGCGCCTGTCGGGGCATGGGTTCAGTAGCCGAGCGTGAGGTCGACCCGCGGCTCGACAGCTTCGCCCTTCTTCCAGCGGTCGAGGTTCTCAAGGAAACGCTGCGCCGAGCGGATGAACATTTTGTCCTGCGCGCGGCCCGACAGGTGCATGGTGATATGCGCGTTGTCGAGGCTCCACAGCGGGTCGTCCGACGGGAGCGGTTCGGGGGTCGTGACATCGAGGAAGGCCGACGCGATCTGCTGTTCGTTCAGTGCCGTGACCAGCGCGTCCTGATCGACGACGCTGCCGCGTGCGATGTTGATGAGCGTCGCGCTCGGCTTCATTGCGGCGAACTCGGCGGCACCGATCATGCCGTCGGTCTCTGGCGTCGCGGGGACTGCGAGGATGACCCAGTCGAAATCGCCGAGCCGGGCGCGCCACTGGTCGGGGGTGAGCGTATTGGGACCGGGCGAGCGGCGGACGACGGTGACGTCGACCGCAAACGCCTTCAACCGTTCCTCGATCAGCTTGCCGATCGCGCCATAGCCGAGCAGCAGCGCCTTCGACCCGAACAGCTCGATCTTGCCGGGCGAATCCATCAGCCATTCGCGGCGTTCCTGCGCGCGCACGACGTCGCGGTAGCCCTTCGCGACCGTCAGCATCCCCATCACGACATATTCGGCGATGGTGATCGCGTTGATGCCCGCGCCATTGGTGACGATCGTGCCGCGCTGATGCAGCAGGTCGAGCGGCATGCCGTCGACCCCGGCGTAGATCGAGTTCAGCCATTTGAGGTTCGTCGCGGCGGTGATGATCGCCGCCATGTCGCGCTTGTCGTACATGTCGAACCAGCCAATCTCGGCGTGCGGCGCGAGTTCGAGTGCCTCCTCCTTCGACGCGAAGAAACGCGGTTCGATCCAGTCGGGCAGGCCGTTTTCGAGGAGCGGACGGATGAGGCCCGAAAGGACGGTGACGGTCTTGGTCATGCTGTTCCTACTGCTGAAATGCGTGCCAGCCCGCCCAGGCGAGCGGGATGAGGCCGATCAGGTCGACGAGGGCGATGGTGCCGAGTTGAGCGGGGCGGCCGTGCGATTGATAGAGAAAGAGGAAGCTGAGCATCGAGATCGCCGCAAGCAGCGTCGCAAGCTTGCGCCCGCCGGGGTCGAAGGCGGCCCACACGCAGGCGACGAGCACGGCAAAGAACAAAGCGGCGCGGTGATGCATCAAGAGGAAGATCGGGCTGTCCGGCGCCACGCCATAGAGGCGCGTGAGCAACGCTGGCCGGAACAAGGCCAGCGCCGGGATCAGGTGGACAAGACCGACAAGCAGCCAGCAGATCAGTTGCGACATGCAACGAGGCTAGCATCCTGCAAGGCCGCGACAAGCCCCTAGTTGGCCTCGAGCCGCCAGTCCCAGCCCAGCGGGTCGCCGTCCATCACCTCGACACCCGCAGCGATGAGTTCGTCGCGCAGCGCATCGGACGCAGCGAAATCCTTGGCGGCGCGGGCTTCCTTGCGGCGGGTGAGGGTGGCTTCGATTTCTGCCTCGGTGATCGTTGCAGCCTTCGGACGGACGCGCAGGTCGGCACGTTTGATCGTCAGCAGATCGAGGCCAAGGACCGCATCCATTGCAGTGAGTGCGCCGCGCTTCTGGCCCGCATCGATCTTTTTCATTGCCGCTGCTTCTTCGAGCAGGGTCAGTGCGACGGCGGTGTTGAGATCTTCCGAAACAGCGGCATCGAACTTCGTAAGCAGATCGGTCAGGCGGCGATCGGCAGGCTCCGACGCTTCGGCTTCGCGCACCGAGGCGGCAGCCATCACCAGCCGCTTCAATCGCGTCAGTGCTGCGCCGAGCCCGTCCCAGCTGAACTCCAGCTCGCTGCGATAATGCGCCTGCAGGCACATCAGCCGATAGGCGAGCGGGTGGTAGCCGCGATCGACGAGCAATTGCAGCCGCAGAAATTCGCCGGTGGACTTCGACATCTTGCCGCCGCGGTCGATCAGGAAATTATTGTGCATCCACATCCGGGCGCCCGAATGTTCGGCGCAATCGAGGCTGCCGCAGCCGCGATATGCCTGATTCTGGGCGATCTCGTTCGGGTGGTGAATCTCACGGTGATCGATGCCGCCGGTGTGAATGTCGAAGGGCATGCCGAGTTCGGCTTCGCCCATCACAGAACATTCGAGGTGCCAGCCCGGAGCGCCGCGACCCCAAGGCGAATCCCATTCCATCTGGCGCGTTTCACCCGCTGGCGTTTTGCGCCAGATTGCAAAGTCCGCCGCGTGGCGCTTGCCTTCGACCTCTTCGATACGGCCCTCGCCATCGTCGGTTACGGCGCGTGCAAGCCGGCCATAGTCGGCAACGGTTGAGACGTCGAAATAGAGGCCGCTATCGAGCTCGTAGCAATGGCGGTCAGCGATGCTTTTCGCGAAGTCGATCATCCGCGGTACATAGTCGGTGGCCACGGTCCATTTGGCGGGATCGCGGACGTTGAGCCACGACAGGTCGCGCTTGAATTCGGCGGTGTAGAAAGCCGCGATGTCCCATGCGGTCTTTCCCTGCGACGCTGCCGCCCTTTCCATCTTGTCGTCGCCGGCATCGGAATCGGACGTCAGATGACCAACATCGGTGATGTTGATGATATGGCGCAGCGCATAGCCCTTGAACGCCAGGGTGCGACCAAGCGTGTCGGCGAAGACATAGGCGCGCATATTGCCGATATGCTGGAAATTATAGACCGTCGGGCCGCACGAATAGACACGCGCCTCGCCGGGGTGGACGGGCTCGAACGTTTCGAGACTGCGCGTCAGGCTGTTGAACAGCTTGAGCGGCACGGAAGCATGGGCGTCGGTCATAGCCGCGCCCATGCCTTGCGCCGGGGCAATACGTCAACCGAAACGCGGCTTATTGCGCCGGCGGGGTCCACAGATCGTCGTTGCCCGCACCCGTCACCGGATCGTCGAGCAGCGGCTCGCCGGTCAGCGGATCGAGATCGCGCATCGTGATCAGCGCCTGCGGGAATGTATTGCCTTCGCCGACGCCGTCATCGTCGTCGACCTCTTCGTCGATGACGTCCTGAACGGGGAAGTTGTTCTCGAAATCGATGGCGACCGTGGTGCAGGCCGTCGGCGCGGCGATGAAGCATCCGTTGACGGTCGAGCGGCGATCATAGGTGCCGACCACCGGCGCCGAGCCACGCACGGTGAGAAGCTGGAGCGCTTCGAGGCCGGTGACTTGGCCGTTGGGGCCGAGTTGCACGCCGTTGACAACGATGCGCGACTGGCCCTGCGTCTGCACGTCGAGGCCGCCGGCGCCGAAGGTCAGCCCGCGCCGCTGTGCGAGGTCCGTTCCCGCGCCGCTGTTCTGGACATAGAAGCCGCCCACCACATTGGCACGGATTCCGCGGGCGAAGAGCGCGCCTTCGTCCAGTACGACACCGTCATTTTCACCGAGCCGCGCATTGATGGCGTCCATGCTTCCTGCAGCGCCCACCGCGGCGATCGCGGCCTGCGTCGCGACAATGACGTCATCCGACTCAAGGTTGAGCTGACCCCCCGGCGCATTGTTTGCGCCGGTGAGGCGGACGGTGCCCTGACCAAGGATGACCTCGAGCGCGTCATTCGCGATCAGGTTCAATGCATTGGTGTCGGAGAGGCCCGTGAGCTGGACATTGCCAATCACGCGCATCTTGCCCGGCGTACGGATCGTCAGCGCGCCGTTGGCGCCGAGGTTTGATCCCGCCGCGCCGCCGGTCATGGTGAAGCTGTCGACGATGACGTCGGGCGGCGCGGTCGATCCCACCGAACCGCCGCTCGCAGCCTGTACCTCGGGCGCGAAGATTTCGATCTGGGTGCCATATAGGCGCGTCAGTTCGTCAGCGTCGATGTGATAGCCGTTGGGCCCGTTGGGCCCGGCGGTGCCGCCGACGAAGGTCTGGTTGTCGGGATTGTTGTTGGCGACCGATAGCTGCTGGGTCACGCCCGCGGTGCCGACACGGCCGGTGGCAGCGATGTTGATTCCCGCCGAGGCGAGCGAAATCGCCTGACCGGTGACGACGCCTGTAATCCCGAGCGATGCGCGCGCGGATGCGGTCAGATTGCCCGCGACCGTGACGGTATCGAGATTGAGGTAGCCGACGCCATTGGCGATGCTCGCGTTGGCAGCGGTGAGGTTGCCGATGGTCATCGCCTCGCCCTGTGTGGCGAGGTCGGCGGTACCGGCGACAACGCCTTCGGCGACCGAGAAATCGCCGCCGCCGCGGACATAGGCATCGCCGACATCCGTGTTCAGTGTCGCAAAATGCATATCGCCGCCGCTTTCGATGCGGATGGCATTGGCGCTGGCATTGATCAAATTCGACGCGAGGAGGCTTCCGATCTGGATATTGCCGTCGCTGCTGTCGAGACTGGTGGTGCCGAGGACATAGGCCGCATCGACGGCGATGCCGGTCGCGGCGGTGAGCGCGACATCCTGTCCCTCGATCGAGGCGATGTCGATCGTATTCGCCGCGGTCAGCGTCGCGTTGCCGAGCGCGCGGACGCCGCCGCCCGTGATATCGGCCGAAGAGTTGACGATGACGTCGCCGTCGGCGCTCAGCGTCGGGGTCGCGGCGCCGCCTGCGCCCGGGAGCGCCGCAAGCGTGACATCCTGCGCGTTGACCGTGGCGTTGCGCCCCGCCGCGACAGGGCCCGAAAGATTGGCAATTCCGGCGGCCTCGACAATCACGTCGCTGAATGCGTCAAGCCCTGCGAGCGTCGTTGCACCGCCCTGTGTGCGGATGCTGCTGTCGCCGCCGGTCGTGCCGAGGCCCAGCGTGGTCGCGCCGTTGACCGCGATGCTGTTCGCGGCGCCCAGCAAGATATCGTCGCCCGCCGACAGGGTGGTCGCGTCGATCGCGCCCGCGGTCGATGCCATCACGATGTCGGCGCCGTCGATGCCTTGCGCCCCTTCGCCAGTACCAATCGTGAAGGTCGGGCTGCCCGAAGCCGTCGAGAAATCGAGAATATGCGTGTCGGCCCCGGCTCCGGTCGCGCGGACATTAAGCGCATCGATATTGCCGGTGGCACGGACGGTGATGTCGTCGCCGCCCGTGACATTGGTCAGGCTCGCTGTCGTTCCAGCGATGACCAGCACGTCCTCGCCCGCCGCGCCGCCGTTGATCGATGCTGCGGCTCCCGCATTGACGCCGAACATGCGCGCGGCCGAGCTGTTGGCCAGTACCGCATTGCCGGCAGCGACGACGAACAGATTACCCTCTGCCGTGTTGCCGTTGCCATCGACATAGCCGCCGTTCGCCCGGGCTGAGGCATTGATATTGCCGTTCGAATTCAGGAAGATATTGCCGCCCGAATTATAGGTGCCGGTCAGGTCGTCCGCGGCGAAGATCGAAATATTGCCGTCGACGTCGGCGTTGTTCACCGAAACCGCGCCGCCCGTGCCGAAGGCAAAGAAGGACGCCGCGCCCGTGACATTGCCGCTGAGTGCGATGCTGTTGGCGAAGAGGTTGATATCCTCGCCCGCGCTCAGCGAGCCGCCGCTTATGCCTTCCGCTCCCGGCGCCGTTCCTTCGGCCGATAAGCCGATCGACAGCCCGGCATTGATAGTATTGAAGACGATCGACTGGCCCTGAACCTGGACAAAGCCGCCTGCGGTCGAATTGCCGAGATCGACCGCGCCCGGCGATGTGATCGAAATGTTGCCGCCGGTTATGATCGAGTTGAGCCCGGTACGGAAGCTGCCGACATTTGCAATGAAGTCGCCCACCGCTTCGGCATGTTCGACGCTCGCAGCGCCGGCGCTGCTGAGGATGATATTATTGCCCGCGAGGCGGTCGACGCCGATCGTTCCGGTGGGACCAGACGCGCTCAGCGAGAGTAGGTCGCCAGCGCTCAGCAGGCTGCCCGGCGCGGCGCTGATGCTGGTCGCTGCCGATGCGATCAGGCTGTCGCTGGCGCGCAGCGTTGCGGCGGTCCCTTCGCGAAGGTCGTGCCGGATGTCGATCTGGTCGCCCGCCGTCATTGTGAGGGCGCCGTCGACATCGAACATACCGTCCGACTGGGCATAGACGCCAATCGAGCCGTCGGTCGTCAGCGTGACGTCGCCCTGACTGGATATCGTGCCGCCGGTCGGCGCGATGAAGATGCCCGCGAGTGCCTCGTCGGTGTCGTTGTTCGTCGGTGCGGCAACGCCCAACGCCTCTGCCTCGAGTCCCGCGAACGCGATGTCGCCGCCGGCGCGGATTTCGATGCGGCCGGCGATGTCGCCGTTCGCGGTGATGCTTGTCGAACCGAGGTCGATCTGCCCAGGGCCGGACGCGCCAGCTGACGCTTCGATTACGACACGGCCGCCCGTCGTCCCGCTGAGGCCGCCATTCGCTCCATTGACGCCGGTACCGGTGCCTGTGCCGCCGACGCCCGCCTCACCCGATATGCCGTTGACGGTGATGTCGACGGCCTCGCGGTTCGAGGCGATCGTCCCGCCGTTAGCGAGAAGAACGACGGTGCCGCCGGTTGCCCCACCGCCATTGCCGCCGTCGCCCCCGCTCGAATTGCCGAAGAACCCGCCGTCGGATCCTGCGCCGCCGATGCCGCCACGGCCGGTGCTGCTCAGGACGACGCTGTCCCCGGTCAGGAAGCCGAGGGTGACGGAGCCGCCCTCGCTGGCGATGATTTCGACCGTGCCGCCCTGTCCATTGCCGCCATTGCCGCCGGAAGGCGCGACCGCCGGGGTCGCCGCAAAGGCAAGGCCGCCCGCGCCGCCATTGCCGCCCGTGCCGCCGGAAATGAAATTGCTTTCGAGGGCTGTCAGGCTTGCACCTGCGCCATCGGCCAAAATTCGCGATGTTCCGCCCGCGCCATTGCCGCCATTGCCCCCGGCGCCATCGTTCCCATTGGCGCCGGCGCCGCCGGTCCCGGTCGAATTCAGCGTGACGGCCAACTCACCTGCCTCGAAACCCGCGACGATTGCTTGCGCGATACCTCCGAAGCCGTCACCGCCGTTGCCGCCGACATTGTGGGTGCCGCCTGCGCCCCCGGTGCCGAGCGCGATGCTGTTTGCGATGCCGACGCCGCTGATCGGCGTTGCGAGCGCGAGCGTGGCGATGCCCCCGCGTCCGGCGCCCCCCGTACCCCCGGCGCCGACGCCGGTCGCGGCGCCGCTGCTGCTCGAGAAGAAGCTGGCGCCGCCGGCGCCGCCGATGCCCGACGCGTTGGCGATCATGCCGCTGGCGGTCGTCGTGCCGCCGCGGACATTTACCCTCGCGTCGCCGCCGATGCCGTCACCGCCGGCGCCGGGCGTGCCCGGCACGCCGCCGAAGCTCGAGAAATTGAAGAACTCGCCCCCTTCGCCGCCGTTGCCGACGGCGCTCGCCTGGATAAGGCTCGCGTCGACGATCGCGGCCCCTTCGATATTGATCGTCGCGCTGCCGCCGCGACCCAGGCCGCCGATGCCGCCCGGGATGATGTTCGCCGGATCCTCGTCGGTGCCGGTCGAGCCAATGCCGCCCAACCCGTCGGCGGTCGCGACGATGTCGGCGGTGTTGATCGAGCCGCCGAGCAGATTGATCGTCGCCGTGCCGCCGAGGCCGAAGCCCGACTGGCCCTGTACGACGCCGCCGAAGCCATCGGCGCTGACCACCAGGTCGTTGACGTCTACTGCGCCGCCCGTCTGGGTAAAGGTCGCGGTGCCGCCGACGCCAAGACTGTTGTCGCTGGCGCCATTGCCGCCATAGCCGTTCGCCGAGACGCTGACCGACGATCCGTCCAGCGTCCCGCCCTGTATATCGAAATTGACGTTGCCGCCCCGCCCGGTGCCCGAGGTTTCGCGAGGCGCCGTCGGGGTGGTTTCGAAATCGACCTGCGTGCGACCCTCGGCCGATGCCGCGAAGTCGCCGAGGCTGATTGCGCTGCTGTTGAGCGGATCGGCGACCACCCGGACCAATATCGAACCGCCGGTGCCCTCTGCAATCGCCGCGCCCGGCGCGGTTGCACCCCCCGAAACGCCGCCAGCCGTCAGCGTGCCGCCGAGGCCGAGGTTGATCGAGCCGGCATTGGCGATCAGCTGGATCGCGCCGCCGGTCGCATTCGTTCCCGCCGCGCTGGCGCCCGTCCGGGCGCCGGCGTTGAGGATATTCGGCGAATCGAGAGTCGAGACGATCTGCCCGGCATTTTGCGCTACCAGGTCGATAGTTCCGCCCCGCGCGGTGCCGCCGGTGCCGGTGACATTCACCGTGTTGCTGCTGGCGTTCACATTATAGACTTCGGCACGGATGGTCCCGCCATCCGCTAGGAAATCGACGTTGCCGCCGAACCCGTCCCCGGCGCTTTGCCCGATCGCGTTCGACATGCTGCCGCCCATCGCCTGGACGGTCAGCAGATTGCCCGTGGTGATCGTGCCGCCGGCGGTCGCATTGATCGCGACATTGCCTCCGGTGCCGGTCCCGTAATTCTCGCCCGCAATTCCCATGCCGACGGCGAAGAGGTTGACCGCGCCGCTGCTGTCGATCGTCGAGCCGTTCGCTGCGGCCAAGGTCACATTGTTCGCTTGCGCATCGCCCGACCGGCCGCTGGTGCCGCTCGGGGTGACGGCGCTGCCGGCCTGCGCCGACGCGTTCAGGGTGATCGCGGTAAATTGGGCGGTGACGCCGCCGTCGACCGTGAGCGTCGCCGTACCGCCCGTGGCATTGCCGCCCACCGCATTCTCGCTGCCGGTGGCAATGCTGCCGGCGTTGCCGCCCCGGCCCAGCGCGCTCGCGCCGAGTGCGCCTAGCGACACGGTCGACGCCGCGTCGGCATTGACCAGCACCTCTGCCGTGCCGCCCGTGCCGTCGCCGCCATTTTGCGTGATCCCGAAGCCTGCGATATTTCCGCCGCCGTCGCCGCCCGCCTGTACGAAGCTTTGCCCCGTCGACAGGAACGATCCCGGCCCCGATACCTGGATGCGTGCCGTGCCGCCGGTGCCGTTGCCCGACTGGGTCAGACCGAGCCCGCCGATCCCGCGCGCGTCGATCGAGAGCAGCGCGGCGGGCCCGACGGCACCGCCGTTCGATACCGTCAGGCTGGCCGTGCCGCCGACGCCGTCGCCATTGGCGGCGGGCGGCCCGCTGACGAAAACATTGTCGCCACGTCCGATCGCGTTGATGAAGATGTTGCCGGCGGTCAGCGAACTGCCGGTGCCGCTGACCGTAATGCTCGCGCTGCCGCCGCGGCCATTGCCGGTAAGACCGCTCGATCCTTCGTCGGCGGTGCCGTTCGCTTCGACCGTGACGCCCGATGTGGTGACGCTGCCGCCGGTGATCGTCAGGCTGGCGATGCCGCCCTGGCTGTCGCCGGTCACTGCGTCGGGGATTCCCGACGCCCGGATCGTCAAGGCGCCGGGCGCCGACAATGTGCCGCCCGAAACATTGATCGCGGCGCTGCCCGGCGTGCCGCCCCGTCCGCCCGACTGGACGGTGAACGTCCCCGTCGCGCCGCCCTGCTGACCCGCGCCAATGTTGATTGTCGCGCTGGCATCGCCGGTGAAGCTGCCGTTGCCCTCGACCGAGAAAAGTCCTGCCGATGACAGCGGCGGCGGCGCACCAGGCACCGTTTGGGTCGGCGTGGCGGCGAGCGTCCCGCTCGCTCGCGCGATGGTATTGCTGCGGAATAGCGTGTCGCCTGCCGAGATATTGGCCGCGGTGGCGTTGACAGGGGACGCGGCGAGGTCGCCCCCGACGATGTTGTAACCCGCCGACAGGCGCACGGCGCCATCGGGGTCGACCTGTGCCGACAGCGCGTCGTCATAACCGATCGCGCCCGACACCAGCATCGTCACCGCGTCATTCTTGGGAATGGCGACCATATAGATGCGGCTCTGGTCGATGTCGCCCTGCTGGTGCGCGGGGCCGGTCGTGGTGCCGGTGTGCGTGATGACATTGCCGCCCTCGACGCCGCGCGTGACATTGATGTCGAACAGGCCGTTGTTGATGCGGATATCGACCGCTTCGGCGGCAACATAGGCGGCAGAGCCATCGACACGGACGGCCCCGGCCTGAACCACGCGCGGGGCGACGAGTGCGACATAGGCGCTGCCCGCATTCAGCGCGTTGTTGGCGTTGATCGCGCCATTGACGGTGATCGCCGATGTGCTGCCCGCCGTGCCGTCGAACCGGATCGTTCCGCCCGGACCGAACAGGCCGCCCGTGGTGATGATATCGTTCGACGTCAGAACGAGGCTGCCGACGTTGATCACGCTGGTCGCGCCGATCAGGATCCCGCCGGCGTTGTAGAACCAGATATTGCCGCCGCGTGCGCCCGAAGCCAGGGTGTCGACGCTGTTGACCGTGCCGTTGAGTGCGATCTGGCGGCTGAGCGCGCCGCCGCCGCCGTTCACGAACCGGTTGAGGACGGTATAATCGCCCGAACCGCTGAAATTCCATGTCGAATCACTGGGCAGCAGATTGATGTCGCCGCCGGTGGGGGCGGTATCGGTCGGTACCCAGTTGATGATGCTCTGTGCCTGGGTGACGGTGACCGATGTCGTATGCGTCGCTCCGTTGGAGCTGACCGATGTGCCCGGGCCGACGCTGACATAGACGGGGTTTGCCGCGACCTGTGCCAGCGCAGCGCCGCCATAGGCCAGCGCCGCCATGCCCGCGGCGATTGCGCAGCTCGTGAGTAGCTGGCGTTTGCCCCGGTGGGCGGGCGACGGGGTGACGATGGCACGCATGGCGTTTGTCCTCGATGCAATAGTCATGTCAGCGTGCCCTCACGCCGAATTGGGTGGTCAGCGACACCAGCAGGCGCGGATCGGGCTTTTCGGCCAAGAACCCCCCGCGATTGAGAGGGACCGCCAGCGTCATGTCGAGCCGTGCCAGATCGCCGTAAGCGACACGCACGCCGCCCCCGGCCGAATAGAGTTTCTGCGGGTCGAGGCCATCGAAGGCGGTGTCCTTGTTCCACACCCACGCGGCGTCGAAAAAGACAAAGGGCTGGAAGGCAAAGCTTTCGGTGTTGGCTGGGACAAACGAGCCGTAGCGCGCTTCCAGCGCCACCGCGACGCCGCTGTCGCCGATGATCGTGCCGGGGTCGAACCCGCGTCCGACGGTGAAATTGCCGCCCGAAAATTCTTCATAGGCGAGCAAGGGATCGTTCGCCCATTGCGCGCGCGGCGCCGCAGAGAGCGTGAACAGCTTTGCCGGGCGCCACTCGGCGAGGGCGTTGGCGCGGACGAGGAAGGCGTCGGGCTGGCCCTCGACGCGGGTCAGCGGCACCGCGCCAGGTAGGAAGCACGCCGCGCCGCCGGGGCCGCAATCGTCGCTGGCGCCGAGGAAGGAGGCGCCCTTGCGCACTTCGAGCGAGGTGGCGAGCGACCAGCGCGGTTCGCTGGGGCTGAAACCGTCGCGCCCGGCGATCGAGGAGGGGTCGACCCAGCTTGCGTCGGCACGGAGGTTGAAGACGCGGAGGCGATCTTCGTTGATCGGGATGCCGGTCAGGCTGATATCCTGATCGATGATATCGAGCCCGCCGCCGACCGTGATGCGCCGCGCCTGCGTCAGCACGAGCGGGTAGGCGCCAAACAGGCTGACAATCTGGGTGTTCGACTTGACCGGAAAACCGGTGATGTCGGGGCGTGTCCACGCATAGGTGTAATTGGCACCGAAGCGCAGCCCCTCGCCACCGACGCGGAACTCGTGGCCGATCTGGACGACTTTCTGCTCGTCGAAATCGGGGGTCGAATAGAAGCTGACCGTGGTGAGGTCGCCCATGCCCGTGAGACCCGCATAGCGCGCGCGCGCGATGCCGCCCCAGCGGCCGACGTCGCGCGACCCGAAATTCTGCGCGTTGAAGTCGAAGGTGAAGGGCACGCGCGTCACGGTGACCTCGCCGACGACTTCGCCGGCCACGGTGCCGGGGCGCAATGTCAGGCGTGCATCCATGCCGGGAATGTCGCGCGCGAGCAGCAGATAGCGCTCGGCGTCCACGATGTTGAACACCGGCTGGTCGTCGAGGCGCGAGAGATAGCGCTGGAGCAGCTTTTCATTGGCGCCGGCATCGCCGCGCACCTCGATCCGCGACATGCGTGCGGTCAGAATGTCGAGCCGGACGACGCCGTCGCCGATCGTCTGCGGCGGGACGCGGACCGCCGCGAGATAGCCCTGCGAACGCAGCATCGTCGCGGCGCGGTCGCGAATGTCGCACACCGCCGAAATCGGTAGCTCTTGCCCGACGCGATCGGACCAGCTTGGCGCGAGCGTCGCAGCATCGATGCCCTCGACGCTCGAAAATTCGACGCCGCGCAGCGTGAAGCGGACGTTGGCGAATTCGGGGTTGGCTAGCGGGCAGGGCGCGCGCTCGATACCGTCGTCGACCGCGACAACCTGTTCGCTGGGCCGGACGGCGGGAGCGGTGGTCGGGCGCTGGATTTCCTCGCGCGTCGGGATTTGCGGGGTTGCCTGCGCCCACGCCGCGGCAGGCAGGGCTGCGGCGATCAATCCGGCCGAACCGGCCAATATGCTGCGGATCGCGGCCCCCCTCGGCCGTGCGATCGCAATTGCAAAATCCCCCGAAACGCTCATCACCACCCCTTGCGCGCAGGCGCCGCCGCGACGATCGCGGTGCGCCAATTTCACTGGCTCCACCGGAAACCGGCAGGGCGAATTGCGACCCAAGGAAAGGCTCCGCCGATTGGATGGCGGAATTTCCTCAGGAGATTATCAGACGGATAGGGCAGCGACAATGGCTGCCCCCATCCATTCACCTCATCCCGCCTCGGCTTCCGACATCGTATCGACGAGGCGGTTGAGCTGCGGCGAGCAGCCCTTGGCCATCAGCATGTCGACCGATCCCTCAACCGTGTCGGGCGCATTTTCCACCGCCGAGAAACGCACCGTCACCGGCTTGGTGAGGCCGCCGCCCGACAGGCGATAGTCGGTGCCATATTGCACCGGCAGAACATCGGTCGGCCATTTGCGGAAATTCGCGCCGTCGACGATCGCGACGGTTGTCTTCTTGCCCGCGCTCTCGATCTCGAGCGCAGTGTCGCCCTCCATGTTCGGGCGCCACAGCATCAGTACGGCCGGATCTAGCACGCAGAAGGTGCCGCCCTCGCGATAGTCGAGCAGCCACAGGTTCGGCGCCCGGACATTCGCCGGCGTTTCGTCGCCCGGCCCCCGCGAAAACCCGCCGCGCGACCGCATCGTCGGGCCCTTCGCAAGCATACGCGTGACGTTGCCGCCGAGCGACTGGCTCGCCTGCACCGTGCCCGTCGCCCCGAAAGTGCCGGGCCCCGACAGCGTGCGTGTCTTGCCCGCCTGCATCAGCACCACCTTGTCGCCCGCGACGAGGGTGAGCTTGTCGGCGGATTTCAGCTTCGCGCCGGTCGGATATTTGCTCGCCGACGGGCCGGTCGAACGCACAACCATCGATTGCGCGGCAGCGGTGCCGGCAAAGGCGACGGCCGCGATCGCGGCTACGGCGGAGAGGCCGAGGCGGCGCATCCGGAAATCAGGAAAGGACATAGCTTTCTCCCTCTTTTGTCTCGTTCAGGCGTTCTATCAGAAACATGATGGATGGATCCTGACCGAAATCCGCCTGTATTGCTGTGGCACAGGTCACATAGGCTTTTTTGTCACCGGCGCTGTGCGCCGCGACCAGCGCGGCGATGCGCGCGCGCCGATCGGGGGCGAGGTCGGGGCGCGGGGTGAAGACATCGACGGGCTGCGCCCGGCCGCGCAGCGTGACGCGGCCCATCGGCACCAGATCGTCGCGGCCCGATCGCGCCGCCGCCTCGGCCGAAATCAGCACCCCGGTCTTGAGGCCCTTGTTCGCGGCCTCGAGCCGCGACGCGGTGTTCATGCTGTCGCCGAGCGCGGTGTACTGGATACGCCCTTCGCCGCCGAAATTGCCGACAATCGCATCACCGACGTGCAAGCCAACGCGCGTCATGCCGATCGGTGGAACGTCTTCGGCGGCGAGGTCGACACGATATTTCTCGCCTGCCTGATACATGGCGAGCGCGGCGGCGGCGGCCTGTTCGCCATCGTCGGGGCGGCTGAGCGGCGCGCCCCAGAAGGCGACGACGGCGTCGCCGACGAATTTATCGATCGTCCCGCCATGTTCGAGCACGATGTCCGACAGGCGGTCGAGATATTCGTTGAGCAGCCGCGCGACGGTTTCCGGCGTCACGGCATGGCTGAGCTTCGTAAAGCCTTCGAGGTCGGTGAAGACGCAGAAGATATTGCGCCGCTCGCCGTGGAGCGAGAGCTGGTCGGGGTCGCGCATGATCTGCGCCGCGACGTCGGCGGGCAGATATTTGCCGAGCGCCGACTGGGCAAAGGCGCGCTGGCGCGATCCGACGGTGCGCGCCGCGGTGCCGACCGCGGCGTAACCGAACAGCCAGCCGATCGCCCAGCCAAAGGTCGGGAGCGTCGTCGTGTCGACGCCGCGACTTTGCAGCCAGAAGGGGAAGGCGACGAAAAAGGCCATCTGGCCGAGGAAGGCCAGCGCGACCCAGCGCGCGCGCAAGTCGATCAGGCTCGTGAGCCCGCCCGCGAAGACGACTAGGATCGCGAGGACCCAAAGGGCGGGCGCCGCAATCGGCCGCGTCCATGCGCCGTCGAGCTGCTGCGCGAGCATATGTGCATGGACTTCGAGCCCGATCATCGTTTCATGCTGCCCGGTGATCGCGTCGGGAAAACGGCTGAGTGGCGTGTTGAACTGGTCGTTGTCGATGATGTCGCCGCCGATCAGCACGTAACGGCCCTTGACCAACTCCGAAAAGCCGGCGCGCATTTCGGCATCCATTGGCATCGCGAAGGTGTCGATCGGGATATTGGCGAAGACGGGCTCCTCCTGCCCCGCGGCGGCGCGGGCGGGAACGAGGAAGCGGATATTGCCCTGGAAATTCGCGTGCGCCGCATCGACCGGCGCCAGCGCGTTCGACATCAAAGGCGGCAAATTCTTCGGCCGGTCGGGCCAGTTGCGGATCACGCTGTCATCATCGGTGCGGAACAAGACGCTCGTCGGCTTCGTCTTCGCGGTCGTCACGTCGGCGATATAGGCTTCGAGATATTTCTGCTGTTCGTAGAAGATCGTATTCGGATTGCTCGCCTGTTCGGCATAGGCGAGCCACGTCGGCGTCTTCATCGCGCGGAGCTGCGCCTTCAGCACATCGTCGTCGGGGCGCGGCGAATCGAACGCGATATCGATCCCGATCGCCTTTGCGCCCATCTGGTCGAGATTGCCGAGCGCGTTCGCCAGCAAGGTGCGGTCGAGCGGCGAGCGGATGCCGGTGTTGAACAAAGTCTCGTCATTATAGGTGACGAGGGTGATGCGTTTGTCCTGCTCGACATGCGGCGCCATCAGCGTCGCGCGTGCGTCGTAGAGGGCGCGTTCGGCGGCATCGATCAGCGGCATCTGCCAGCTGAAGCGCGCAATGATGATCGCGATCAGAAGGAAGGCGATCGTCGCGGCCATCCGCGACGGCCCAAGCTGCATGACAAGCCGGCGCACCCGCTTGCGCAGCGGAACCGCGGCCTGTTGGCCGTCCTGCGCGGGCGTGTCCGCCGCGGGCGTAAGGACTTCGGGTGCGTTCATCGGATCAGCGGGCAGCGCGGCCGACGGCCTCTCCATTCCTGGCGGTGGCCGTGTCGCTGTGGAGCAACGCCTGGCCGCCATCGCCGATGATCGCAAAGCCGGCCCAATAATAGGGGTGCGATGTCTGCTTGTCGTCCATCAGGTGCAGCTGGGTCCCCCACAGGGCGTCGGCGACGCTCGTGCCCTGATTGGCCGCAAATAGCCCGCCGATCAGTCTCTTGGTCGCGTCGAAATCGTCGGGCGCTGGCCAATGACTTGCGATTACCGACCGGCCGCCGGCGCCGATGAAGCTGCGCACCAGCCCGTCGAGCGCGTTGCCGCCGCCCGAAAGCCCGGCCTCGCGCGTCGCCGCGACGCTCGCCGCGCCGGCGGTGTCGCAGGCCGAGAGGATGACGAGGTCGGCGTCGATCTTGAGGTCGAAGATTTCCTGGAAGGTCAGCAGGCCGTCGGAATCCGCCCCACCGAAGGAGGTGATCAGTGCCGGGCGCGCGGGGCAGGCAGGACGCGGCGCGGTGACGAGGCCGTGCGTCGCGAAATGGATGATGCGATAGTCGCCAAGGTCGGCGCGGCTTTTCACCGCCGTGTCGGTGAAGGCGCCGCCGGTGAGCAATGTGCCTGCATCGCGGCCCATCGCATTGCGCGCGGTCACCAGCTCGTCGGCCGAGATCGGGCGCGCCCATTGCGCGACATCCCACAGACAATCGCCATCGACGGCGCCCGCTGCGCCGCCGCGGGTGCCGAGCGAAGGCAGGCGTGCACCGACAGGCAGATTCTCGCCGAGCCCGAAATATTGGTTGGCCGCTTTCGACGGCGCCGCCTGCCGCGCGTTACGGAAGCCGAGGGTCGAAACCGCCGTGCTCGGGCGCGATGTCCGGCCCAGCCACGCGATCTGGCGCATGTCGAACGGATCGGCGTCGGGATCGAGCAGGCGCTGCTCATAGGCGGCGAGCCCGGTGTCGGCGGTGACGAGGAGGTTGATCGGCAGCCGCAGCATCGCGCCGTCGGGTTCGAAGATCAAATGCTGGATGGTGGGCAGCCGCGCTGCAACGGGTGCGAACAGCTGGCCATAGAGTTTGTACGAGGTTGCGGCGTCGAACGGATAGGTGACGCGGCGACCATTTTCGACGATCGAGATGGTCGAACGGATCGTGTCGACCGCGGTGTCGAGCGCCGATGCGCTAATGTCCGATTTCCAGAGCTGGGCGCCGCCCGGCTCGATCAGCATCGCGTAAACGCCGTCGCCGACGACGAGCATCTTCAGATAGGCTTCGTCGGGACGCAGCACCTGCTGCAATTCGGCGATGTCGAGCTTGCCCGACGCGACGACGCGATATTGCGGGAAGGCCGATAGCGCGACGACGGTTTCGGCCTGCTGGAACGACAGATTGTCGAGCTGCGCCTTGATGTCCGCGCGGAGCGCATTGACTTCGGGCGATTCGGGAAGCTGGGCGAGCCGCGCATCCTCGATCCGCGCACGTTCCAGATCGCGGTTCAACGTCGTCGCCTGACGGAACAGGCGGGCGCTGTCGCTGCTCCCGCCCGACAGTTCGCGGGCAAGGACCGCCTGCGTATCGGCGACACCCGGACGGATCTGGAGCTGGCTGGCGACGAAGAAATCCTCGATCGCCTTGGGATCGGTCGCCGACCGTGCGGCGAGCAGCCGGTAATAGGGCGCCATCATGTTCGCCATGCCCGCGGTCGAGCGCTGCGTATTGGCGAGCGCGGTCACGACTTCGCGATAGATGCCCATTGCCTTGTCGTCCTGCCCCTCGCGGGTCAGGAAGGCGGCGTAGCGTGCGCGCGCCGAGGCAAGCGCGTTCGTTTCGGGATATTCCACAGCGAGCAGGTTCACCGATTCGAGGAAGCGCGCGTCGGCCGCTGCCTTGTCGCCGCTGGCCTCTTCGGCCAGCGCGAGTTCGCCGAGCATCTGCGAACGCAGGCGGATGATCGAGGTGACGCGGCCTTCGCGCACGGCAATGGCGTCGGTCAGTCCCTTGATCTGCGCGGTCTTCGCCGCCCCGGCATTGCCGCGCAGCCGTTCGACCGTGCCCAGCAGGTGGATCGCCTGCGCATCGATGATCTGCGCGCGCTCCAGCGGCGACAGGCGCTCGCGATCGTTGCTCTGGCGGATCACGCGGGCGTTGTCGCCGCTGTTGACCCCGGCGACGATTTGCGGCGTCAGCGTCACCGCGCCG
>JAESGS010000487.1_pt1 | contig 28616 bp, 22 predicted proteins | sample 9269761 | NCBI WGS metagenome assembly JAESGS01 (sample SAMN15741799, study PRJNA653493) | algae metagenome | isolation source: Cyanosarcina radialis HA8281-LM2 and co-occurring heterotrophs from damp... | place: USA: Makauwahi cave, Hawaii | collected 2011-01-06 | reverse complement strand
AACCACGTCGTGCTTACGCCACGACGCTCGCCGATGCGTGTTTCGGAGGTTTCGCCCGTGCGGTTGTTGTTCGTCAAAGAGCGGATGGCGTGGCCGCGGGCCAGCGGGCACGACGTTCACACGTTCTACCTCATGCAGGCGATGGCCCACCTCGGCCACGCCGTCGCCCTCGCCACCGTCAAGCCGGCCCCGGCCGAGGCGCTCGCCGGCGGCGGCCTCGACGCCGAGTATTGCTTCGACGACCAGTCCCCGCCGACGCCGGACGAGGGCGCGTTCCCGATTACCCTCACGAAATCGCAGGAGAAGTTCCGCAACTACTGGGGCGTGGACCCGGCCCGCGTCCGGTGGACGGCCGCCGCCGCGGCCGACTTCCGGGCGGACGCCGTCGTCGTTTCCGGGCTGGCGATGCTGCCGTACCTCGGGGCGCTGCCGGCGGACACGGCGAAGGTCTGGTACGCGGCCGACGAGTGGGTGTGGCACCACCTGTCGCAGGTCCGCCCCCTCCGCAAATCGACGTGGGCGGAGGTCAAGCCGGCCGTCGTGAAGGGCTTCTACCAGCGGGCGTACCGGAAGTTGCTCGACCGCGTGTGGGTCGTGTCGGCCGCCGACGCGCGGGCCTTCCGGTGGTTCAACGGCGTCCGCCAGACGGACGTGATCCCGAACGGCGTGGACGCGGTGCTTTACTCGCCGGGCGACGAGGACCAGATGCCGAACTCGTGCGTCTTCTGGGGCCGGCTCGACTTCGGGCCGAACATCCAAGCCGTCGAGTGGTTCGTCAAGAACGTGTGGCCGCGGGTGCGGGGGGCCGTGCCGGACGCGACATTCCAACTCTACGGCTTCCAGCCGACGCCGGCGATGCGCGCAGTGGCCGGGCGGGACGGCATCGAGCTGGGCATCGACCTGCCGGACATCCGGGCGGCGGTGCGGTCGCGACAGGTGGTGGTGCTGCCGTTCGTCAGCGGCGGCGGGATCAAGAACAAGCTGCTCGAAGCGGCGGCGATGGGGATGCCGGTGCTGGCGTCGCCGCGGGTGGTGGCCGGGCTGAACGGCTCCCCGCCGCTGGCCGTCGCGCGCTCGCCGGGCGAGTGGGCGGAGAAGCTGGTTTCGCTCTGGCGGGACGCGGCGGCGCGACAGCACCTCGGCCGCGAGGCGCGGGCGTGGGTGACGGAGCACCACACGTGGACGGCGGCCGCGAAGGTCGCGCTGGCGGGGTTGGAAACGTGCGTCGCCCACGAACCGGCGAGCGTCGGGGCGTAAGCGTGAGCGGCGACGGGATGCCACGTCTTGTGGAACCCTGAGCGGAAGCGACGGGGTGGAGGCGCTCCACCCCGTCGCTTCCGCTCAGGGTTCCACAAAACAAGTCGATGCGACGAGAAATGTTCCCTGCGAGTGATTTGATTTCGCCATGAAGCAATACCTGTTCCTCATCGCCCTCATCGCGTTCGGGTCGTTCGCGTCCCTGTGGTGGACGCCGTACGCCGGCGTCGCCCTGTACTACCTGTTCGCCATCCTCCGGCCGCAGTACCTGTGGGAGTGGCAGCTGCTCGACATGCCGGTCCGGCTGCCGTGGTCGTTCATCGTCGCGTCGGCCGCCATCGGCGGCTACCTCCTCTGGTCCGCCGGCATCCTGTCTTACGGCCGCCGCGAGAGTTCCCTCATGCGGTACCGGCCGAAGTTCACCGTCGCCCACTGGCTCATGATGCTGTTCGCGTTCTGGGTGTCGATGAGCCACCTGACGGCGAAGAACCCGGCCCTCGGCGAACTCTGGTACGGCGAGTACCTGAAGATCTTCGGCATGTACTACCTCGCGTCCCGCGTCGTCCGGACGCCGACGCAGGTGTGGGGGCTGTACATGCTCATCATCGTCGCCATCGGGTACATCTCGATCGAGATGAACCACATCTATATCAGCACCGGGAAGCTCATCCTCGCGAAGCGGGGGTTCGCCGGCCTCGACAACAACGGGGCGGCGCTGATGCTCTGCCTCGGCGTGCCGCTGTGCTACTTCGCCTGGGAGTTCACGCAGAAGTGGTACAAGTGGCTGTTCCTGCTGCTGATCCCGGTCATCATGCACGCCGTCCTCAGCACGTACAGCCGCGGGGCGATGATCTCGATGGTCATGGCCGCCCCGTTCCTCATGCTGTTCTCCCGGCGGCGGAAGTTCCTGCTCGTCGTCTACCTCGTCATCGGGGCAATGATCCCGTTCATGGCCGGGAAGGAGATTCAGGACCGGTTCTTCAGCATTCAAGAACGCGAGATGGACGACAGCTACCGCAGCCGGATGACGAGCTGGCGGATCGCCATCGAGATCGCGCTCGAGTACCCGATCTTCGGCGTCGGCGTGCGGAACTCCGGGGCCGAGATGTTCCACCGCGGGGCGGACATGGAGGGCCGGACGATCCACTCGCAGTACTTCCAGATCGCCGCCGACAGCGGGCTGTGCGCGATGGTCATCTACCTGGGCGTGCTGGCCGCGACCGCGTACTGCATCGTGCGGGCGTCCGTGCGGCTGTGGAACCGGACCGACTTCGAGTCGATGCGCGCCCGCGCCATGCTCGGCGGCGTCACGTGCTCGCTCATCTCGTTCTGCATCGGGGCGCTCGCGCTGTCGCTGGAGGTGTTCGAGGTGTCGTACCTGCTCTTGTTCCTCGGGGCGCAGGTGTGGGCGCTGTTGAACGCGACCGACACGCTGCGGCCGGCCCCGATGGCCGGTGCGCGGTGGTCGCCGGCCGTCCCCGTCCCGGTCACGCGGACCCGCGCGGCGGTCCCGCCGTCCCGGCCCGGCCCGCCGCCACAGCCGGCCCGCGCCTGATGGCCGCGCCGCTGCCGCCGCCGAAGGCCCGCGTCCCGCTCGTGATGGCGGAGCTGGACCGGCTCTACCCGCAGGCGAAGACGGAGCTCGACTTCCGCACGCCGCTGCAGCTCATGGTCGCGGTCATGCTGTCCGCGCAGTGCACGGACAAGAGGGTCAACCTCGTCACGCCGGCGCTGTTCGCCCGCTTCCCCACGGCCGCCGACTTCGCGACCGCCGACCGCGCCGAGTTGGAAAACTACGTCCGCACGACCGGCTTCTTCCGGAACAAGGCGAAGAACATCCAGGCCGCCTGTCGCGTGCTCGTCGAGAAGTTCGGCGGCGAGGTCCCGCGGACGCTGGAAGAGTTGCTGGAACTCCCCGGCCTCGGCCGGAAGTCCGCGAACTGCGTCCTCGGCGACGCGTTCGACACGCCGGGCATCACGGTGGACACGCACGTCGGCCGCCTCTCCCGGCGGCTCGGCCTGACGCGGCTGACCGACCCGGTGAAGGTCGAGTTCGCGCTCATGAAGCTGATCCCGCAGGAGGCGTGGACGGACGTGAGCCACCAGCTCATCCTGCACGGCCGCCGGGTGTGCGAGGCCCGCCGGCCGAAGTGCGAGGCGTGTACGCTCGCCCACTTGTGCCCGAAGGTCGGCGTCAAGAAGTGACCGCGAACGCACTATATAGCCGTCGGCTTGCCGGCGGGGTTTGGGCGTCGCAAAACCCCGCCGGCAAGCCGGCGGCTATATAAATTCCGGTTACCGCTAAACGATCCCGGAGTTCCCATGTACCCCACCCGCACGCTGCTCGACCGGTTCCTCCGGTACGTCCGCATCGACACGCAAGCGGACGAGAAATCGACGACCTACCCCAGCACGCCCGGCCAGCTCGTCCTCGGCAAACTGCTCCGCGACGAACTCCTCGCGCTGGGCCTGACCGACGCCGTCCAGAACGAGCACGGCCTCGTCTTCGCCACGATTCCGGGGAACGTCCCCGGCGCGCCCACGATCGCGTTCAACAGCCACGTCGATACGTCGCCGGAAACCAGCGGCAAGAACGTGGACCCGCAGGTCGTCCGAAACTACCCCGGCGGCGACATCGTTCTGCCGAAGGATTCGTCGAAGGTCATCCGCGTCGCCGACTCGCCGGAGCTGAAGGACCTGGTCGGCAAGACGATCGTGACGACCGACGGCACGACGCTGCTCGGCGGGGACGACAAGGCCGGCGTCGCCGTCATCATGGAACTCGCCCGCATCCTGACGGAGAACCCCGGCATCCCGCACGGGCCGGTCCGCGTCGTCTTCACGTGTGACGAGGAAATCGGCCGCGGCGTCTTGCACCTGGACCCGAAGGACATCGGCGCGGTCGTCGGGTACACGCTCGACGGCCAGGGCGTCGGCGAACTCGAAGCGGAAACCTTCAGCGCGGACAAGGCGACGGTCACGATCACCGGCGTGAACATCCACCCCGGCATCGCGAAGGACAAGATGGTCAACGCCGTCCGGCTGGCCGGCGAGTTCCTTGAGAAGCTGCCGAAGAACCGCCTCTCGCCGGAGACGACGGCCGACCGGGACGGCTTCCTTCACCCGTACATCGTCGAGGGCGGCGTCGGCAAGGTGACGCTGCACGTCCTCCTCCGCGACCACGAGACGGCGAAGCTGGCCGAGTACGCAACGATCCTCAACGACGCCGCGAACGCGGTGATGAAGGACCACCCGCTCGCGAAGATCGACGTGACCGTGACGCAACAGTACCGGAACATGCGGGAGGGGATCGCGAAGGAACCGCGGGCAATGGCCTACGCCGAACAAGCCGTGAAGCGCGCCGGCTTCCCCGTGAAGCACTGCATCATCCGCGGCGGCACGGACGGGGCGCTGCTCACGGCGAAGGGGCTGCCGACGCCGAACGTCTCGACCGGCGAGCACAACATCCACTCGCCGCTGGAGTGGGTCTGCCTCGAAGAGCTGGACGCGAACGTGCGGGTGCTGATCGAGTTGGTCCAGGTGTGGGCCGGGAAATGACGGTCACTTCTGCCGGGCCGCGGCGGCGGCCCGCCGCCACTGACGCGCCATGTCGTGGTAGCCAAGCCCTTCGCTCAAGGCGGCCAGTTCCAGCCGGAGGTCCGCGTCCCACGGCCGCCCCTCGGCCCGGAGCGTCAGTTCCGTGACCTTGTCCAGGTCCCGCTGCACCCGGTCGGCGGCCCGCAGCAGCCGGTCGGCGTCGGCCGGCCGCCCGGCCTGGGCGTAGGCGGACCCCAACAAGAACGGGACGCGGTACGTCCGCGGGGGGATGCCGTCCGCCCGCTCCAGCAGCGGGATCGCGTCCGCCGGCTCGCCGTCGTCGAGGTGGAGTTCGGCCCGCAGCCGCAGGGCCGCGGCCAGGTCCGGGTCGGCCGGGCCGGCGGCGGCGAGGGCGGCGGCGGCCAGGTCGCGGGCCGGGGCCGGGCGGCCGAGGCCGCGGTTCGCCTCCGCCCGGGCGACCAGCCACACGGTCGTCTGCGGCGTCCCGGCCGCGACCGCCTCCCCCGCCAGGGCCAGCACGTCGGCGTACTTCCGCAGCCGGAGCAGCGCGTCGGCCAGTTCCGCGTACACCTCCCGCCGCTCGTCCGGCGTCAGGTCGCGGCGGAGGGCCTCCCGGTACGCCCGCTCGGCCCCGTCCGGGTCGCCGGTGTCCGCCAGGACCGTGGCCACCATCCGGGCCGGCCGGCCGTCCCGCGGGTCGATCCGTTGGACCTCCCGCCAGTGGTGCAGGGCGGTCGTCAGTTGCCCCAGGTCGTAGGCGAGGGTGGCCATCCGCCGGTGGGCCTCCTCGTCCTCCGGCCGGCCCGCGAGCACCGCACCCCAGGCCGCGACCGCCTCCTTCCGGTCCCCCAACCCCTCGTGGCAGCGGGCGGTAAGGGCGAGCAGGTCCCGCCGGCGGGGGTGGGCGTCCGCCCCCTGGAACGGCCGGAGCGCCCGCAGCGCGGCGAGCGGCCGGCCCCGGCCCAACTCCCCCTCCGCCCGGATCAGCCCGGCGGCCGGCGGGTCCGTCGCCTCCAACCGGTCGGCGTACCACAGCGCGTCGTCCACCCGCCCGCCGCGGGCCGCCTCTAGCCCGCGGGCGAACCGGTAGTCGGGGCGGGTGACGGCGTACCGCCACCCGGCCAGGCCGACGGCGACGGCGGCGAGGGCGGTCAACCGCACCAGCAACCACATCCGGGACGACACGGCGGGATTCCTACTCGGGGGATCACTTCGGCCGGACGGCCGCGGCCGCCTTCCGCCACATGGCCGCCACGTCCGGGTAGCCCATCCGTGTGCTCAGGTCGGCCAACTCGACGCGGATGTCGGCGTCCCACGGCCGCTGCTCGGCCTCGCGGGTCAACTCGGTGATCCGGTCGAGGTCGCGGCGGAGGGCCTCGGCCGTCTTCCCCATCGCGTCCGCGTCCGCCCGGCGGCCGACCTGCGCGTACGCCTGCGCCAGCAGGAACGTCACCCGGTACGCCCGCGGCGGCCTCGCGTCCGCCTTCTCCAGCAGCCGGACCGCCTCGGCCGGCTGGCCGTCGTCCAGGTGGAACTGCGCCCGCAGGTACAGCGCCGGCGTCGCCTCCGGGTCGGCCGCCAGCGCTCGGGCGAGCACCGCCTTCGCGTCGGCGGCGCGGCCGACGCCGTGGAGCGCCTCGGCCCGGCCGACGAGCCACCCGGCCGTCTGAGGCACGCCGGCCGCGACCGCCTCCTCGGCCATCGTCAGCATCTCGTCGTACTTCCGCAGCTTCAGCAGGCTGTCGCCGAACTCGGTGTACGCCTCCGCCCGCGCCGCCGCCGGCAGGTCGCGGCCGAGCGCCTCCCGGTACGCGGCCGCCGCCGCCTCGTGGTTGCCGAGGTCCTGGTGGATCGTCCCGGCCATCCGGGCCGGCTTTCCGTCCCGCGGGTCGAGCCGCCCGACCTCCCGCAGGTGGTGCAGGGCCGTCGCCAGTTGCCCCAGGTCGTAGGCGATCACCGCCAGCGACCGGTGGGCGTCCACGTCGTCCGGCCGGTCGCGGAGGAGCAGCCGCCAGGACGCGATCGCCTCGCGGGTCTTGCCCAACGCCTGGTAGCACCTCGCGGACAGGGCGAGGCCATCCCGCCGGCGGGGGTGGGCGTCGGCCCCCTGGAACGGCAGGAGCGCCCGCAGCGCGGCGAGCGGTTGCTTCTGGGCGAACTCGTACTCCGCCCGGATCAGCCCGGCGGCCGGCGGGTCACTCGCCTCCAACCGGTCGGCGTACCACAGCGCGTCGTCCACCCGCCCGCCGCGAGCCGCCTCCAGCCCGCGGGCGAACCGGTAGTCGGGGCGGGTGACGGCGTACCGCCACGCCGCCAGCCCGGACGCCACGACGGCGAGGGCGGTCAGCCGAACCAGGAGCCACTTCCGCGACGACACGACGGGTCCAACGGGGCCGGGACGAGGGGTGGAAACACGAAAGACCTGCCCCGCGGGGGCGGGACAGGTCCGGGCACGGGTTCGGGGGCCGGGCGGCTACTTCTTCTTATCCTTGCTCGACAACTCGATCGACACCGGCCCGGCGGCCGGGACGATCTGGTCGGGGATGGCCCCCGGCTTGAGGTACCGCTCCGGGATGGCCGACTTCTCCGGGGCCTTCCCCGCCTTCTTTTCCTTCTTTTGCGCGTTCTGGGCGTTCAGGTACTCCTGGTAGGCGGTCCGCATGTCCTCGCCGGACGCGGAGCCGTTGTTGTCGGCCTGTTGGGCCGGGGCCTTCTTGACCATGACCTTGTACGTGCCGGCCGGGACGCCGTCGTTGCTGCCGGTAATCAACTTGAACTTGCCGTTGGCGTTCGTCATGCCGCTGGCGGCGACGCCGGTGTCGGACGTGAAGTGGACCATCGCCCCTTCGAGCGGCTCGTTATCGACGGTGACGACGCCCTCCACCGGGTAATACTTCGCGCCGCCGCCGCACCCGCTTATGACCGAGCAGCCGACGAGCACGGCGAACGCCAGGGTCCAACGAATCGGGTTCATGTGCGAGTTCCAATGAGAGAGAGCGAGGGAGGCAACGGGTTGCCTCCCTCGCGGGTGTAAACGGGCCGAGTCGCACGGGGCGTCACGGCGAGTTGACCGGCAGCCCGTCGGACCGGGCCCCGAGGAGGTTGTACGTCCGCATGTCGATGTTCTGGTTGACGAACCGGACCGTCCCGTCGCCGAACAGGAAGTTCGCGCCGCCGGTGTGCCGGGACTTGAACCCCCAGGAGACGGCCCAGTTGTTGGGCGGCTGCCGCTTCAGGTCGGTGCTCCCCAGCGTGCCGTTGATGTCGATCGGGAAGTTGATCGGGACGATGGTGGCGGCGTGGCAGACGCCGCCGTTGGCCCGCATCCAGCTGCCGTTCCCGTGGTGGTCGTGCCACGCCGGGAGGATCTCGCCGATGGCGATCGTGTTGGACGTGCCGTCGGTGATGCCGGCGATGTTAATCTTCGCCCCCAGCCGGGTGCCGAACCCGAGCGTCCAGCGGGTGTCCTCGGTGTTCCCGTGGCCGGTCCACCGGTTCGGCTCGTTCCGGTAGCCCCAGTCGCCCAGGCTGTTGTTCTGCGGGAACTCGTGGATGGCGAACGGTTCCGGCGACCCGCCGTGGGACGGCAGCGGCATCGGCCCGATGCTCATCGAGTAGTTCGACAGCGTCTCGTTGGTCCGCTCGCCGTCGCTGGGGCAACGGTAGTTGGCGGACCCCTTGTACCCGTTCCTCAAGAGGGTCGGCAGCGGGCCGATCGGCGGCGGGTCGTTGACCTGCCACTCGTAGCCGACGTTCCTGGTCTTGAACCCGCCCGTCATGTCGGACATGACGCGGAACGACGGCTCCTGTTCCATTTGGGGCATCGTCAACGTCATCCAGCTCGGGCCTTCCCCGTTCGCCCAGTCGATGTTGCCGGCCGTGTCCTTAAGGTAGAACCCGCCCTGCGGGAAGAACCCGTTCACGTCGTGGTAGTTGTGCAGCGCGAGGCCGAACTGCTTGAGGTTGTTTTGGCACTTGGACCGGGCGGCCGCTTCCCGGACCTTCTGGACGGCGGGAAGCAACAGGCCGATGAGGATGGCGATGATGGCGATCACGACCAACAACTCGATCAGCGTGAACCCCCGTGCGAGGTGACGCGACCAGCGCGTCAGCCCGGATAATGAGAGAGTCATGGAGTCCTCACGACAGAATGAAAAGAGAAGAGTTCCAACATCCGCGAGTATCGACAGGGGCGTCAACCCTGTCAAGCAGAAATTTCGCAATTTCTCGTGAATTCTGAACCTTAACTACCAGATTCAACTTCTTGGCCCGAAACGGGTATCGGTTGCGGGCGAAAAACATGTCCGATCGTCAGGGCTTTTTCGGTGAATCGGCCCGCCGCCGGTGGTATTCCGCCTGCCGGGCGTCCCCCGCCGCCAGATAGTGCCGGGCGAGGATCGCGTGCGCCGGCGGGTGGTCCGGGCGGATCATCAAGGCCGATTCCAGCCACGCCAGGCCGTCGTCCGTCCGCCGTTGCCGCAGGCAAATCTCCCCGGCCCGCGTCCGCAGGTCCGGGTCTTCGGGGGACTCCTGAATCTTCGTGACCGTCTGGCCGAGTTGCGCCCGGTCGGCCAGGCAGTCGGCCCATCGCTTCTCCGCCGCCGCGGCCGCGTCGGCGTGCCCGAGCTGGCGGTGGCACTGGAACAGGGCGTGGAGCAGTTGCGGGTTGGACGGGTCGAGTTCCGCCGCGCGGGTCAGGAACGGCAGCGCCTCGGCCGGCCGGCCGTCGTCCAAGACGATGCGGCCGAGGGCGGACAGGGCCGGGGCGAACCCCGGCCGGGCGGCGAGCGCCCGCTCCAAAAGTTTGTCGGCCGCCGCCGCGTCCCCGTCCAGCGCCCGGCAGTCGGCCAACAGCGTCAGCGCCTCGGCGTCCGTCGGGTGGGCGGCCGCGAACGCCTCCAGCCGGCGGGCGAGGTCCGGGGTAACCTTCTTCGACTCCACCAGCAGGGTGGCGAGGTACACCAGCGAGGACCGGTCGTCGGGGTCGAGGTCCACGGCCTTCTGGAACGCGGCGACGGCCGCGGCCCGCCGCGGGATCCGCTGCAGGCACTCGCCCAGCAGCGCCCACGCCCGCGGGTTGTTCGGCCGCTTTTCCGTCCAGAGGGTCGCGTTCTCCGCGACGGCGAACAGCCGGAACCGGGCGAAGTCGTAGGGGACCAGCACCTCGGCGATGAGGTGGGCGTCCGGGTGGCCGTCCCGCAGGCACTTCCGCAGGTAGAACTCGTACTCGCGGGTCAGGCGGTTGTTCTGCGCCTGGATCAGCGCCGTCTCCAGGTCGATCGCTTCGGGGACCCAGTCGAGCGCCTTCGCCCGCGCGAGGTGCTTCTGGGCGGCCGGGAAATCCCCGGTCCGGCGGCTCGCCTGGGCCGCCAGGAACTGCACCTCGGCGCTGTCGGCCCGCGCCGGCAGCACGGCCGCGACCTCCCGGAGGGCGGCCGCCGGGTCGTCGGCGTCGAGCGCGGCCTTCGCGGCGGCGATCCGGCCGTTCGTCCGCCACTCGCCGACGGCCCACCAGACGGCCCCGCCGAGGACGCCGACCACCACCACCCAGACCGCGACCCGCCCGACCCGCCGCATGACTCGTTCCCCCGCTGCCCTGCCCCTGGTACGCCCGGCCGCGTCACCGCGTTCGGTCGGCGTACCACCGGCGGTACTCGGCCTTCTGGTCCGGCTTCGGCGTCAGCCCGACGGCCGTGTCGAGGCCCGCCCGCCCGCCGGCCGCGTCCCCCTGCTTGTGCCGGCACAGGGCCAGGTACAGGTGCGTCGCCGGCAGGTGCGGGTGGACGGCCAGCGAGTCCCGGCACGCCGCCTCCGCCTTCGCCCACTCGCCCGGCGGGAGCAGCGTCATGACCTTCAACGTCCGGTAGTCCACCAGCCGCGGGTTCAGCCCGACGAGCCGGTCCGCGACCTCCCCGGCGTCGGCGTACCGGCCGGCCGCGAGTAGCGCGTCGGCCAGCTTCGCCAGCCCGTCCTCCCCTTTCGGGTCCAGCCGGACGGCCGCCCGCGCGGCCCGGACGGACAGGTCCGGGTCGCCGGCCAGGGCGTGAACGTCCGCCGCCGCCAGCCGCGCCGCCCGGTCGCCGGGCCAGAGCGTCAACGTCTGCTCCAGGTCGGCCCGCGTCCGGCCGACGAACGGCGACCGGACGGCCGCCGCCCGCGGCATCTGCCGCAGGGCGTCCGCGAACCCGACCCCCAAGTCCCGGTCCTGCTCGGCCGGCGGCACGTGCCTCGACGCCGCGAACACGACCAGCGGGTCCGCGCCCGGCGGTAGTGCGGACGGCGGGTTCGACCCGGCCGGCCGCCGCAGGACGCGGTGGTCGGTCGTCGCCGTGTGCGGCACGTTGGAACTCTTGTCCCGCGGCATGTGGCACGCCACGCAGCTGTCCGCGGCCGTCGCCCGGTCCGCCGCCGGGGCCGTGCAGCCCTTCGTCTCGTGGCACGTCAGGCAGCGGGTCCGGTAGAACGCGGCCGCGTTCGCCGGCCCCGGCTTCGCGTGCGGGTCGTGGCACGACACGCAGTCCAGCTTCCCGGCGCTCGCGGTGAAGCACTTGCTCACGTGCATCTGCTCGAACTGCCCGACCGAGTGGTGGTAGTCGGTGATCGTCGGGTGGCGGACGTGGGTGTTGACGAACGCCTCCCACGGCAGGCCGGGCCGGTACTCGTACACGTCCCGGCCGCGGCGGACGACGCGCGCCTCGCCTTGCAGGTGGCACTGCCGGCAGACGCCGGATCGAAGGTCCGCCGACAGGTGCTTCGGGTTCACGATGGCCGTGTCGATACCGGTCGGCGCGGCGTTGGCGGTCCGTTCCGTGACGTGCAGCTCGCCCGGCCCGTGGCACCGCTCGCACCCGACGTGCAGTTGCTCCGGCAGGGCCGCGGCCAGCCGGTTGACGCCGCCGGCGATGTCGGCCTGGTTGACGTGGCAGAACAGGCACTCGCGGCGGATCGGCCGCCGCCCGCCGCGGCCGAGGTCGAACCCCGGTGACAGGTCCCACTTCCCGGCCCCCTGGCCGAACCAGCTGATCGGCGTCTGGAAGACCGACCCGTCTTCGATCGCGAGGTACGACCGGCCGCGGGTCCCGGACCCGACGGCAATCGTCGCGAGGAGGACGTGGTCCGGCAACGGGTTCCCGGCCCCGTCCTTCGCCGACGCGACGTGCCGGTCGCCGGCCGGCGTTTTCTCGACGCGGAAGTCGTACCCCTGGGCCGCGAACCGCGGCGACGTGTAATCTTCCGGCGCGCCCGTCGCCCCGACGCGGGCGGCGGACCGGCCCATCGGGTGCTGGTGGTAGCTAGCGTCGATGGCCGGGTGGCAGCCGGCGCACGCCGCGTCGCCGACGTACTTCACGCCCGGCTTGACGTTCCGGTACGGCGTCTCGAACGTCTCCCGCGGGTCCGGCGGCGGTGGGTCGGGGCGGAGTTCCTCCTCCGCCGGCGGTGGGGGGGCGAGCGGCGGCGCGGGCGCGATCCAGACCCACGCCCCGACCGCGGCCGCGACGACGACCAGAGCCAACCCGATCCGCCACGGGAGCGAAGCCATGAGCCAATCCCTCGGTGACGCCGACCCTCACCAAGTTACCGCATCCGGCGGCGGACGGCCCGCGTTTTAATCGGTCCCGGCCGACGGCGGGAGGGTGCTGTTCCGGCTGCCGAGCCAGCGGTAGGCGTCGATCGCGATCGTGTCGCGGACGAACCGGACCGACCCGTCGCCGAACCCGAAGTTCGCCCCGCCGGTGTGGACGCTGCGGAACCCGTAGTACGAACTTTTCGCCCAGTAATCCAACGGCGCGTCGGCCCGCGAGAAATACGGCCGGGTGTTCAGCGGCACGTTCGTCGTCGCGTGGCTGTCGCCGGGGTGGGCCCGCACCCACGTCGTCGTCCCGGTCCGCGGCTGCCCGGCGAACGCCCCGCTCGTGAACGTGAACCCGGTCATGACGTAGTGCATCTCGCCGACGAGCAGCGTCTGGGACGTGCCCTTCGTGACGTGCGTGAGGTTGACCTTCCCGATGTGGGGCGACACCATCATGCCGTCGTCCGGCGTGAACGACGCCTTGAGCGTGTTCCACGCGGTCAGGGCGGCCGCCCCGGTCAGCCCGTGCGACGAGTACGCCGGCGACGCGGCCGTCCACCCGGACGGGTCCACGGCCGGTTGGTAGTTCCCGCGGCACCACCCGTAGCTGGCGTAGGGCAGCGGGTACGCCTCGAGCGGCGACGGCGTCGGCATCGACGGGCAGAGGTACGCCTTCAGCGGCTGGCTCGTCAGGCTCGCGTTCGACGGCGACCCGGTCGTGTCCGTCGGGGCCAGGGCCGGGTTGTACTGCCGGGCGATCGGGTCCTGTTCCAGGTGCGACAGGATTTCGATGAACGCGCTGTGCAGGACGTAGTTCGTGCCGAGTTTCTCCAGCGTCACCACGTCCGCCGCCCCGTTCGTCGGGCCGTGCAGCGCCGTCGCGACGTTCGGCAACCGGCCGTGGACGCCGTGGTAGTTGTGCGTGGCGATCGCGACCTGCTTCAGGTTATTCGTGCAGCTCAGCCGGGCGGCGGCCTCGCGGACCTTCTGGACGGCCGGGAGGAGCAAGCCGATCAGGATCGCGATGATCGCGATGACGACCAGCAACTCGATGAGCGTGAACGCGGACCGGGATCGGGACATCGCAGGCTCCTCCGGGCGAGTGTTACGATTTTCTCAGGAGTATTACTGCGGGAGCCGGCGGGCGGTGGCCACGGCGAAATCGCGATAATGAGGGAACTCACCGTTCCTTCTCGAACCGAGGTTCGCCGTGTCGGACGTGACTCGATTCTCCGTGTCGCTGGAAGCGGACCTGCTGGCCCGGTTCGACGGGTACGTGGCGGACGGGAAGTTCGCGACCCGGTCGGAGGCGGTGCGGCAGTTGGTGCATCAGCGGCTGGCGGCCGACCAGTGGGACGGGAACGACGCGGAGATGATCGCGACGCTGACGCTGGTGTACGACCACCACAAGCCGAAGCTGGTGGAGAAGCTGATCGACGTGCAGCACGCGCACGCGAACCACGTCGTGGCGACGCTACACGTGCATCTCGACCACGACCACTGCATGGAGGTGGTGGTGCTGAAGGGGAAGCCGTCCCGCCTGCGGGCGCTGGCGGCGGAGCTGCGCGGGCTGAAGGGCGTCCACCGCGGCGAGTTGGCGCTGGCCGGCGCGACCGGCGGGCACGGGCATCACCACCACCATTGACGGCGAACGGCACGGCGTAAGTGTGCCGGTGTCGGCCTCCGCCGGCAGCACCGGCACGCTTACGCCGTGCCGTTCGCCGGGATGCCCGCCGGGCGCGGGCCGCTACCCCCGGCTCACGCCGAGGCGGCGGGTGACGGCCCGCATCGGGGCGGTCACCCGCCACGACCGGCTCGCCCGCATGTCCGCCAGCGCGTGCCGCAACCCCGCGACGTGGGCCGCCCGCTGGTCCAGTTCGTGCCGGTGGTGCAGGTCGCGGGCTTCCAACTCCGCGATCCGCGCCTCCAGGTGGCGGGTGGCGGTCGCCACCGGCTCGCACACCTTCGTGTTCGGCACGACCCCGGCCGCCCCGTGCCGGTGGGCGAACCCGATCTCCGCGTTCTCCAGCCCGACGTGCGGGAACAGCGTCAACTGGAACCCGGCCTTCGCGAAGCACCGGGCGATGAAGTCCGGCGTCCACCCGCTCTCCCACCACCCGAACTTGCGGATGCAGTAGACCGACAGCGGGTCCAGCCGCAGGCCCCAGTCCTTCCACCAGCAGGCGTTGATCGGCTCGCCGGCGAACACCACCTTCCCGTCCGGCTTCACGAACCGGCCGAGGTGCGCGACCGTCTCCCACGGCTTCAGGCTGTGGTGCAGGCACTCGTAGAAGAGCAGCATGTCGAACCGCTCGTCCGTCTCGTACTTGTCGAACTCGGACAGGACCGGCGTGATCGGCAGGCCGAGCCGCGCCGCCCGGCGGCGGACCAGCTCGACGAACAGCGGGTTGATGTCCAAGGCGGTGACCCGCGCCCCGCAGAACGCCATCGTCTCCGACGACAGGCCCCACCCGCACCCGGCGTCCAGGACGGTCGCGTGCGGCGGCAGGTTGGCGAGCATCACGCACGTCTGGATGGTCCGGGCGTGCTTCGCGATCCACCCCACGTCGCCGTTGTTGTACGGGTTGAACCCGGCCGCGTGCGCGGCCACGTCCAGCGGCGTCTGCTCCCCGTCCTGCTGGTTCAGCTGCCGGCCGGAGAGTTCCTTGTACAGTTCGACCTGTTGGGCGAAGTACTCGTCCGAGAACGGGTCGAGGGACTGGTCCGGCTTGGTGTCGAACGTCAGGGCGAAGGCTTCCACGAGCGGGGCGGCGGCCGGGTGGCCGACGCCGCCGACGGCGTCGCACGCGGCGACGAACTTGTCCAACTCGCGGGCGTGGTAGACGTACCCGGCCATGCGGCATTCCCCCAACGGTGTCGGCATTCGGAATCGCTCGCCGTATACCGCGGGCCGGCCCGGGCGGTCAAGCCGGGCCGGGTCGGGGTTGTTCCGCGATGGGCGGTAAGATATAGCGAATGGAGGGAAGACGCCGTCCGCCCGCGCCGCGGGCCGGGACGGTTCGGAGGGGGTTCGCGGATGCAATCGGCTGCTCGGTCCTACCGCTGGCTGTTCCTGGCGTTCGCCGTCGTCGGCCTCGCGCTCGACCTCGGCACGAAGTACGGGATGTTCCGCTGGCTGCACAACAACAACCAAGCCGCGGACCGCGGGGCGTTCAAGACCTACGCCTTCGGCGACACCGTCGTCCACGGCGAGTTCGACCTGATCCCCGGCTGGTTCAAGTTCACCGCCGAGTTCGACCCGGCCACCCCGCCGTGCGACTGCGACGTGCGGAACCCGCTCCAGACGTGGAGCGCTCCGGTCATGCCGCGGGTGAACCACGGGGCGCTGTTCGGCATCGGGCAGCAGCACAAGGGGCTGTCGAACGCCGTGTTCGCGTGCGTCTGCCTGTTCGCCGCGACGGCCATCGGCGTGTGGGTGACCCGCGGCAGCGCCCGCCGGGACGTGTGGCTGTGCGTGGCGCTCGGCCTCATCTTCGCCGGGACGCTCGGCAACTTTTACGACCGCGTGGTGTTCGGCGGCGTCCGCGACTTCCTGCACTTCTACAAGTTCGAGTGGCCGGTGTTCAACGTGGCCGACTGCTGCCTCGTCCTCGGGGCCGGGCTGCTGCTGGTCCAGGCGTCGTTCGCGCCGGCCGAGGCCGCCGCGCCGGCGACCGTCGAGCCGCAACCGGCCGCGACGCCGGTGCCGTAGATCGTCCACGTCGTTTGACCGCGAGGATCGCATGTCCCAGCCCGACGCCGACCCGCTCTGGTGGGCCAACCCGCAACTGAAGGAACAGCTCCTCCGCGACCCGGCGGCCGTCCTGAAGGACCGCGGGCTGACCGTGCCGCCGGAGCTGCCGACCCCCGTCGTCCACGAGTTCGTCCGCGTCCTGCACCTGCTTTGGGTGGACGGCACGGTCACGCCCATCGACCGGTTCCACATCGACCCGTCGGACGCCGGCCTCCTGTTCGGCAAGGGCGCGTGGGAATCGACCCGCACCGTCAACGGCGTCCCGTGGCTGTGGCCGATGCACCTCGACCGGCTGAAGCAGACCACCGCGCTGCTCGGCATCGACCTCGCCGCGGAGCGACTGCCGGACGAGCGACAGGTCCGCGACTACGTCCGCGGCCTGACGACCCAGGACGTGATTATCCGGCTGAACGTGTCCGCCGGGCGGCCGGGGAAGCCGGGGCTGGTCTGGATGAGCGCCGCCGTGATGCCGCTGTCGCCGGACCCGCTGCGGCTGCAAACCGTCCGCAGCCCGGTGCAGAAGGGGCAGGCGTTCCTGACGCTCAAGACGTTCCAGTACGCCACCCGCCTGCAGATCGGCCAGCTCGCGACGCGAGCCGGGTTCGACACGGCACTCCTGCTCGACGAGGCGAACAACGTCCTGGAGGCGGCGCACGCGAACATCTTCGTCCGGCTGCCGGACGGCTGGGCGACGCCGCTGGCCGACGGCGGCCTCCTCCCCGGCACGGTCCGGCAGCAACTCCTCGCCCGGTCCCCGGTCCCGATCCGCGAGCGGGTCGTCGCGGTCGCGGCCCTGAAGGACGCGAGCGAAATCTTCCTGACGAACAGCAACGTCGGCATCGTCCCGGTATCGCGGATCGACGACCGCGAGTTCAAGGTCGGCGAGGAGACGTTGAAGCTGAAGCACTGGCTGGAGCCGCAACTCCCGACCGGCATCCAGTACCGGTTCCGCGAATCCCGGCCGGCGTGACCCCCCGTTCGGAGCCTCCCCCCATGCGATCCCTTCTCCTGCTCGCGCTGCTCGCCGCGCCCGCGGCGGCCGGGCCGCGGAACGTCGTGCTGATCGTCGCCGACGACCACGGCCGCGACCTCGGCTGCTACGGCAACACGGACGTGCGCACCCCGCACCTCGACAAGCTCGCCGCCGACGGGACGCGGTTCGAGTTCGCGTTCTGCACCACGGCCAGCTGCTCCGCCAGCCGGTCCGTGCTGCTGTCCGGGCTGCACAACCACCTGAACGGGCAGTACGGCCACCAGCACCAGTACCATCACTTCGCGTCGTTCCCGTCGGTGAAGAGCCTGCCCGTGATCCTGAGCGGGGCCGGGTATCGCACGGCCCAGATGGGGAAATACCACGTCGCACCGGAGGCGATCTACAAGTTCGACACGTACCTGACCGGCCCGGCCCGCAACCCGGTCGCGATGGCCGAGAAGTGCCGCGAATTCCTTTCGGCGAAGGGGGACAAGCCGTTCTTCCTCTACTTCGCGACGGCCGACCCGCACCGCGGCGGCGGGGTTCTCGACACGGACCCGCAGAAGCCCGACCGGTTCGGCAACGGCCCGAAGTACGACGGCATCGCGGAAGAGAAGTTCGACCCGGCGAAGCTGACCGTGCCGCCGTTCCTGCCGGACACGCCGGCGTGCCGCGCCGAGTTGGCGCAATACTACCAGTCGATCGCGCGGGTAGACCAGGGCGTCGGCCGGCTGGTGCAGATTCTGAAGGACGCCGGGCGGTACGAGAACACGCTGATCCTGTACCTGTCGGACAACGGGATGGCGTTCCCCGGCTCGAAGACGACGCTGTACGAGCCGGGGATGCGGCTGCCGCTGATCGTCCGCAGCCCGGACCAGAAGGCCCGCGGCGGGGCGACGAACGCGATGGTGACGTGGGCCGACGTGACGCCGACGGTGCTGGCGTTCGCCGGGGTGAAGGACGTGGCCGGCCCGCCCGCGCGCGGCGACGCCGGCCCGGAGCTGCCGATGCGAGGCGCGGCAAAGAAGGCGGCTACGCGGCCCTACGAGTTCCACGGCCGGTCGTTCCTCGGCGCGCTGGACGAGCCGGAGCCAAAGGGGTGGGACGAGGTGTACGCGTCGCACACGTTCCACGAGATCACGATGTACTACCCGATGCGGGTCGTCCGCACGCGGCAGTTCAAGCTGACGCTCAACGTCGCCCACCAGCTGCCGTTCCCGTTCGCGTCGGACCTCGAAGCGTCCGCGACGTGGAGGAGCATCAAGAACGACCCCGACGCGCTCTACGGCAAGCGGCGGGTGAAGGACTTCATCCAACGGCCGAAGTACGAGTTGTACGACCTGTCGGCCGACCCGCACGAGGTCAAGAACCTGGCCGCCGACCCGGCGCACGCGGCGACGCTGAAGGAGCTGCAGGCGAAGTTGAAGGCATTCCAGGAACGCACCGGCGACCCGTGGGTGGTCAAGTACCAGTACGAGTAAGATGACGGCGGAGGGTTCCCGATGACGACCTTGATTAGCCCGCCGCGGCAGTTGGCGCAGGTGTTCGAGCAGTTGGCCGCGACGTGGCGGGCCGACACGCTGTACTTGTCGTCCACGACCGAGATCGCGACGCACCCGGCGTACCAGCGGATCATCGGCCTGGGGCCGCAGGTCATCCCACTGATCCTCGGCGAGTTGCAGAAGCAACCGGACCACTGGTTCTGGGCGCTGCGGGCACTGACGGGCGAAGACCCGGTCCCGCCTGCAGACGCAGGCCGCGTTCCGGCGATGGCGGCCGCGTGGCTCAAGTGGGGCCGCGAAAACGGCTGGATCGAATGAACCCACTTGAGGTCGCCTTCCCCGGCCTGGCCACGACGCCCTACCGGGTCACGAGTCCGCCGACGGCCGACTACAACTGCATCGCGTGGGCGGCGGGCGCGACGGACCGCTGGTGGTGGCCGGACGCCGCGAACGCCTCCTACTGGCCGTCGGGCGTCCCTCGCGAAGAGTCCATTCCCGCATTCTTGATGGCGTTCGCTAATCTTGGGTTCGTTCCCACGACCGATACCGGGTATGAAGTCGGGTTCGAGAAAGTTGTCTTGATGGCCAAGAACGGCAAGCCGACGCACATGTGCCGGCAGTTGCCGTCCGGCCGGTGGACGAGCAAGCTCGGCCGAGCCGAGGACATCGAGCACGAGTTGCACGCCCTGACGGGTGCGACCTACGGTGACGTTGTTCACGTCCTCCGTAGGGCCACGACTACCTAATCGGCGTCAGCGGCAGCACCCGCCGGCCGTCGCCTTCTTCGACGGCGGCAGGTCGTTCGCCGGGTTCTGGTCGAAGAAGCCGACCGGCTTCAGCAAAAACCCGATGTACGCCGCCGGCATCACCGGGTAGTCCTCCGGCCGCGGGACGTGGGTGTGCCCGAACGTGTACCACAGCACCACGTCGCCGTTCGCGATGTCCCGGTCCGCCTCCGTCCACTTCACCAGCCCGTCGCCGCCCGCACTCTGGTTCGGGTAGTCGCCGGCGGCGAACTTCTCCGCCTCGTCGAACGGCGTCACCCAGACGTGATAGTTCACGAACCCGGCCCGCTTCCGCCACCACGCGTCCGGCCCGGCCATCGGGTACGAGTTGTCCATCGGCAGGAACTTGTACCCGACCGGCTCGCCGACCGCGTTCCGCACCGCCGGGTTCACCACCTTCCACGTCCGCGCCGTCTCCAGCTTCAGGTGGTCGCGGGCCGCCTTCTCCGTCTTCAACAGCGTCGGGACCGCCGAGAACGCATTCGCGTGCGGGTTGTTCGGCCCCGGCTCATCGGGTTGCACGTCCACGCGGTAGATCGAGTTCGCCACGCCGTCGAGGTCGAAGTCGAGCCGGACGTTGAAGAAGTGCTGGTGGACCGGGGCGTACAGCTGCGGGGCGATGAGCGGGCCGTACTTCGACGTTTCGCCGGCCTTCAGCGTGCCGAGCGATAGGATGCCCGTCAGCTTGATCTCGAACTGGATGTTGCCGTCCTGGTAGAGGTACCAGAAGAAGCCGTACTCGTAGTTCTCGACGGTCGAGACGGACGAGATGACCATCCGCCGCGACCGCCGCACCTCGGGCTTGTCCGGCAGGCGGCGGTCGGTGTGCTTCCAGAGGATTCCGAAGTCTTCCTCGTGCATGCAGACGGCGTTCTTCACCGTGAGCGGCTCGCCGCGGCTGGTGCAGAGGTGCGCGTCGAGGTAGACGATGTGGCCGAGACAGTCGCACCCGAGTTCGAGCGAGTTGGCGCACATGCCCATGCCGTACTCGCCCACGTCGAACGCGTTCTTGCGGAACTGCGTCGGGCCGGGGTCGCCGTAAGGCACAACCATCTCGGTGAGTGAAGCGCGATAAAGGATCGAGCGGTCATCGTACCGCAGGTGGTGCAACGTCAGCCCCTCGCGGGCGTTGAACCCGACGACGAACTTCCAGTTCTGCCACTCGACGACGTTTCCATCGACGGTAAAGCTCGCCCCGTCCGGCTGCGTGATGTCGAGCGGCTTAATCCCGCCGCGGAAGGTCTCCTGCCGGTCGGCGGCGTAGTTCCCGGCCTGCGGCGGCAGCGGCCAGTGGCCGTGCTCCTCGACGCGGATGACCCTCATCGCGTTGAGATCGACGACGGGCCGGATGCCCTCGATCGGCCGGGCGTAGCCGTTGTCGGTCGGGTCGCTCCGCAGGAAGCAGAGCGGCCGGGCGAGGCGGCGGTTCGCCTCCTCCGGCTCGCCGTAGTTCCCGGCGCTCCAGATGTCCACCATCACGAGGCTCGTGTCCTCGACGCCGTACTGCTTCTTCAGCGCGGCGCGGAACTCTTCGCTCGCGAGGACGGCCTGCTCGCACTCGACCTGCTCGTCGATGGTCATCGTCGGCTGCACGCCGGGGACGTGCTTGAACGCAAGGACGCTATTCTTCGCGAGCGAAACCGTCGCCTCGTGGCAACTGTTCGTGGCGTTGTCGAACAGCACGGCGAACGCCTCCCGCGGCACGTTCGGCGCGCCGGCGTGGACGAGGTGCTTGTCCGGCTCCTTCAAGCTGACGGAGACGAACCGCGTCGTCGGGGTGACGCGGCCGGCGTCGGCGAGGATGGCGACGACGCGCCGGACTTCGGCGGCCGTGAGGGGTTCGAGCGGGTGCATGATGAGTCGTCGTCGGAGGGAGAAATGGAGAGGTGATGATAGTTTAGCGGGCGACCCGACGGGTCGCCCGCTAAACGTCACTTCCCGACGCGAACGGTGATGCCGCTCGGCTTGTTGCCGTCGCGGTGGACCTTGTGCGTCGCCTTCACGAAATCCTTCTCGGTCGCCGCGTAGATGTCGCAGAACGTCTGCGGGTTGCGGTCCACCAGCGGGAACCACGTGCTCTGCACCTGCACCATCAGCCGGTGGCCGGGCCGGAACGTGTGGCACACGTCCGGCATCGAGAACTTGACCACCGCCGGCTTCCCCGGCTCGAACGCCTCCGGCTTGTCGAACCCGTTGCGGAACTTCCCGCGGAACGGCTCACCGCGGATCAGCATCTGGTAGCCGCCCATCTTCACCCCACTCGGGTTCGGGTCCGGGTCGGGGTAGTCGGCCGGGAACACGTCGATCACCTTCACCACCCAGTCCGCGTCCGTGCCGGTCGTGCTGACGTGCAGTTCCACGTCGATCGGCCCGGCGAGCGTCAGGTCGTCGGTCAGCTCCGGCGTCTGGTACACGAGCACGTCCGGCCGCCGGCCGGCGAACCGCTGGTCGGCCGTCATGTACTCGTAATCCATCCGAACGGAGGTATCCTCGATGAACGGGACCGGCTTCGCCGGGTCCGAGACGAACTCGTCCGCCCCGCCGAGCGGGTCCTTGCCGCCCCTGGCCGTCAGCGTCCCCTTCTCGTCGAACAACAACGTGACCGCCTTCGCCTCCTTCGGCGGCCACGCGTCGTACTTCCGCCAGACGTTCGTGCCGCTCTCGAACACCCACGCCTCCGGAGCGGCGAACTCGCCCTCGCCCTTCAGGTGTTTCTTGAAGAACGGCAGCTCGATCTTCTCCCGGTAGTACTCGCTCGTCTTCGCGCCGAACCGGGCGTTCCCGAGCTTCGCCCCGTCGCCGCGGTTCCACCCGCCGTGGTCCCACGGCCCCATCACCAGCGTGTTGTGCTTGTTGTCCGGGCTGCCCTTCTCCGTCGCCTTGTAGCACTCGACCGCCCCGAACAGGTTCTCCGCGTCGAACCACCCGCCGACCGTCATCACCGCCGGCTTCACGTTCTTCAAGTGCGGGCGGATGTTCTTCGCCTTCCAGTAGTCGTCGTAGGTCCCGTGCTTCATCATCTCGTTCCAGAACGCGACCTGCCCCTTGAAGTGCCTCTTGTCCGCGTTCGGCAGCGGGCCGAGGTTCAGGAAGAAGTCGTACCCGTCCGGCGTGCCGTGCTCGAACCGGAGGTAGTCGAACGTCTTCGTGGGTTCCGGCCGCGGCTTGCCGAAGTTCGCCATGAAGTTGAACGCGTGCGGCAGGAACAGGCAGCCGTTGTGGTGGAAGTCGTCGCCGACGAACCAGTCGGTGACCGGGGCCTGCGGGGAGCACGCCTTCATCGCCGGGTGCGCGTCGATCATGCCGGCGCAGGTGTAGTGGCCGGGGTACGAGATGCCGGTCTGCCCGACGTTGCCGTTGTGGTTCGGGACCTTCTTGAGCAGCCACTCGATGGTGTCGTAGGTGTCGGTGGACTCGTCGGTGTCCTTGTCGCTGTCGTGCTTGATCGGCCGCATGTTCACGAACTCGCCCTCGGACATCCACCGCCCCCGCACGTCCTGGTAGACGAAGATGAACTTGTCGGCCGTGTACGCGAACGACGGCCCGAGGGACGTGCGGTAGTTCTCGACGCCATACGGCCCGACGCTGTACGGCGTGCGGTTGAGGAGCATCGGGTACTTCTTGGAATCGTCCTTCGGCACGTAGACGGCGGTGAACAGTTTGACGCCGTCCCGCATGGGGACGCGGTACTCGTACTTAGTGTAGTTGGCGACGACGTACTCCTTCTGGAGCCGCGGGTCGGTGGGCAGCTGCGCCGCCGCGAGCGACGGCGCGAGGACGACGGCAAGGAACGCGAGTAAGCGCATGGGAAGCACTCGGCGGGATGGGATCGCGGAGGAGAGTGCAGGACACGATAGCCGGGCGGCGGGGCGAAGGCAAACGGTGGCCGACCACATCGCCAACATCGCCAACCGATGTCGCATGGGAGTTGGCGATGTGGACACTCGGGTTGACGCGACGGGTATAGTGTCTATTTGTTCACATAAAAAAGGCGTCGTTCTCGACACATACCGGGTATCCTTAAACCCCGAACCACCCACGCGAAACGCCGAATAGCACCGCAAGCAACAAGTTGGCCGCGATCAATCCGCCCCAGAACGTTCGGCTCGCTCGCGAGAGCGAAGCCGCGAGTGGGTCGTTAAGTCGCTTGTCCTGGAGCCAAGTCTCCCAACCGAGTGGCGTCACGCCGGCTTTGGCTTCCAACTCCCGAAGGTACGCCGCGTTAACATGGGTAGACTTGTGCATGGCGTACCAGCGGTAAAAGAAAAACGCCATCAACACGGCCGGCATGAATACGACGAACTTCTCGAACTGCCCTTGCCCCGCGAGAGCCGATTGGTTCGTCGCCAGCCACGACCAGATCGCGCCGGTAAGGATCAGGCCGTTACGATGATCGCCTTCCATGCGCGTCAAATTCTCGGTTATCTCTTGACGCCGCTGTTTGTGCTCCTCTTTAAGAAAATCCTTAGTGATGTCCGGGAAGTCCACAGTCGGATTTGTGCCGGCGGGCGTGGACGCCGTTGTTGTTTCGGGCGGGTTGATCCCATCACGCGGCATCACCCCGATGGGCTGGCCGTCTTCCGCGGCCAAGAATGACGCGAGGCGGCTCCGCTTGGTGTCGAGAACCTCTTGTACGCTTTCGCGGTTCATCCGTTGCCCTCCGACTCGGCCAAGAACCTACTGGCCTGCTCTATTGTAAACTCGAAATACGCCAGTCCGCCATACTGCGGGTCGTCGCCCCACCGAGTCATACCGCACCGCTCTTCGTAAAACCGCTCCGCTTGGGGCAGCGCATGCAACCCGACACACCCACCGTGCCCAGCGTCGCGACTCATTCGCACGACTTCCGCAATCAGTTGACTTCCCACCCCGAGAAACCGCGGCTGGGCCATGTGTTGACGAAGGTTCCACGGCGCGGCTTCGAGAATGTCGAGGATCAGGCACGAAGCCACGGGATCGAGCCACGAAGCTGCCGGTTGGCGAAGTACGGCCCCAAGCCCCTGAACGCTACCGTCGCATTCGAGCGCAACGATACGCCATCGCATCGGGTAGGCGGGCTTTCTGGACCAAGTCCAGAAAGGGTTATTGTGCTCGGCTTCCAACTGAGCGCGATGCTGGGACCAAAGGGACTCGATTCGGGGAAGTCGATCGAACGGGAAATCACGGGTGACGGTCGCGGGGGTCAACACGCGATCAACTGTTCGGAGGAGTTCCACAGGTCGGACTTGTTGGGGCGTGTCGGCCATCAAGCATCCTCACCGCACCCACGGCCGCGTCTGCTGCCACCACGCCCAGACCTTCGGGCCGAGGCCGCCGCAGGCGGCGGCCAGCTGCTTCGCCGCCCGCTTGTACCACCGGCACAACCCCGGCGGCACGTCGGCGGCGGCGCACGCGCCGGCCGCGGCGTGCAGGTGCTCCTTCGCGTCCGCGAACGCCGCCGGCTTCGCGTCCGGGCCGGCCCGCTGCACCATCACTAACGCCTCCGCCACCGCCACCACCAGCCGCACGCCGTCCGGCAGGCCGACGCGGTCCACGCCGGCCAAGAGCGCCGCCGCGTCGAGGACGCGGCCGGCTAGCGCCGCCTCCAGCGCCAGCCAGCCGCGGAAGTCGGCCAGCACCGCCGGCGGGCCGGGCAGCGCCGCCGCCGCCGCCGCCACCGCGGACGCCTCCGCGTCCCGGTCCTGCGCCCGCAGCGAGTCCGTCAGCGGCCGCAGCATCCAGGCTTCCACGCCGTCCCGCTGCTTCCAGTCGCCCAGCCAGGACGCGGCCAGGGCGAACGACTTCGCCTCCGCGAGCGCCGCCCCGGCCTTCGCCCACGCCTCCGGGTCGGTGCGGAGGTGGTCGGCGAACCGGTGGATCGTCGTCGCCGTCTTGTCCGGGTGGCCGGCCGCGGCCATCGCCACCGCGTACCCGATCGTCGCCTCCCGGCCGGCGTTCGGGTTCTTGTGGAACAGCTCCGGCAGCGTGTCGAGGACCTCCACCTCCTTGTTGCGGGCGATCAACCGGTCGGCCCACACGGCGGACGCGGCCGGGGTCGCGTCCGCGCTCTTCACGATCGCGCCGAGGTCGTCGTCCACTTCCGCCGTCCACCCCTGGCGGTCGAGCGCCGCGGCCGCCTCGCGCAAAAGACCGGTCGGTGTGTCGGAGTCGGTCGCCACGGCCCGCAGCCGTTGGCGGGCGAGCGCGAGGTTCCGCTGCTTCGCCGCCACCTGCGTCGCGCGAAGTTTGAACAGCGGCCCGTCGGCGTGTTCCTGGACGCGGACGAGCGTGCGGTTCGCGGCGTCGATCTCGTTCGCTTCCAGTTGCTCGGCGATGAGGTGCAGCCCAGCCGCGTCGAACCGCGGGTCCAATTCAAACGCCTTCGCGAAGTCGGCCTTCGCCCCGGGCCGGTCGCCGAGCGTGCGGCGGGCCTCGCCGCGGTAGCCGTAGGCGACGGGGTCGTCCGGGGACAGCCGCACCATCTGCTCGGCCGCTTCCAGGCACTCCTTCTGCCGGCCCTCGGCGTCGTACCACTGGGCGAGGTTCCGCCAGCCCCACAGGTAGCCCGGCTCGTCGGCCACGACCTGCTTCATGAGCGTGATCGCCTTCGCCCGGTGGCCGCGCTTCGCCTCGACCCAGGCGGCGCGGCCGCGGAGCGTCAGCGGCGGCGGGTCGCCGAGGCCGGGGGCGCGGCACGTCGCGGCCGCGTCGTCGAACCGGCCGACGGCGGCGAGCAGCTCCGTCTTCCGGTCGTAGGCCGCGGCGAACGTCGGGTGCGCCACGATCACCGCGTCCACGGCCGCCAGCCGCTCGTCGAACCCGGCCTCCTCGCCCATCGGCGTGTCGAGCCAGAACAGCGCGGCCCACGGGTTGAACGGCTCGTCGCTGGTGAACGCCTCGTGCAAAATCTTCGCCGCGCGCTCCTCCCAGCCGGCGGCCTCGATCTCGGTGAGGGCGAGCTGCATGGCCGTCGGCGGTCCCTCGGCCGGGGTCGCGGACAGGTCGGCGAGCGTCCGCATCGCGGCCTCGGCGTCGTCCGTCCGGCTCGCGAGCTGGACCTGCTTCACCAGCACTTCCGGCCCGCCGGCGTGTTCCTGGAGAACCGCGAGGGCCATCCGCGCGTCGCGGATTTCGTGGTCGGCGAGGCACGCATCGAAAAGAATTGCGGCGGCCGGGGCGTACTGCGGGGCGAGCCGGAGGGCGTCGCGGAGGTCGGCCTTGCCGCCGGCCCGGTCGTTCGTCTTCAGCTTCGCCTCGCCGCGCATCGTCAGCGGCATCGGGTGGTCCGGCTTCAGCCGAACCAACTCGCCGGTCGCGTCGAGGTACTCTTCCTTGCGGTCGGTCTCGTTGTACCACTCGGCCAACTGCTGCCAGCCCCAGAAGTATTCCGGCTCGACGGTGACGAGCCGCTGCATCGGCGGGATGGCCTTCTTGTAGTTGCCCCGCTTCGCCTCGACCCACGCGGCCCGGCCTTGCAGCACGAACGGCAACTCCTCCGCCAGCTCCGGCGGGGACGCGGCCTCGATGGCTTCCTCGAAGCGGCCCATGTCGGCGAGCCGTTCCGCCTTCTGGTCGTAAGCCTCGATGTTCTTCGGGTCCAGCCGGATGACGGTTTCCAGTGCCGCGAGCGCTTCGGCGTTCTGCTCCGGGTCGTGAAGCAGCCGCGAGAGTTTCAGCCAGCCGCGGGCGTCGCCGGGGCGGGTGGTCGTGAGTTCGCGGGCCAGCGCCACGATCTCGTCCGGCCGTTCGAGCCGGTCGGCCCAGTGGAGGATCATCCGCCAGCAGGCGTCGAAGCCGGGGTCGAGGCGGACGGCGAGCTTCGCCTTCTCGAGCGCGTCCTCGGAGTACCCGGCGGCCCAGAGGCGGTCGGCGAGGGCGGCCTGGTGGCTCGGGTCGTGCGGGTTGCGGGCGGCGGCGCGCTCCAGCACGCCGAGGGCGTCGGCCTCCTCGCCGGCCTCGGCGAGCGCGACGGCGAGGTCGTGCGCGGCCGGCCCCCAGTCCGGGGCGACGGCGACGGCCTGCCGCAGCGCGTCGATTCGCTCGTCGGACCGGTCGAGTTCGCCGTACACGCGGGCGAGGTCGCTCCAGAGCTGGGCCTGAAGCGGGAACCGCTCCGTGGCGTCGAGCGCGACCGCGAGGGCTTCCTCCGTCCGCTGCATCAGGCCGAGCTGCTGGACCATGAGCGACCACGCCTGCCACAGGTCGGGCCGCTCCTCCAGCGCCCGGTCGAGTTCGCGGTACAGCTCGTCGAGCAGGTCGTCGTTCTCTTCTTCTTCCGACGCGAGCGTGAGAACCTGGTCGCGGTACGCGACGAGGCCGTCGCCGGCGTGCGGCTGGGCGTGCAGGTGCTCGGCGATGAACCGGAGGTTCGCGCGGCGGTCCTTGCGGCCGCGGGACAGGCGGACGAGTTCGCCGACGGCGAGTTCGTGGTCGGCGTCCTGCCGGATCGCGTCCCGGTACGTTTCGAGCGCGTCGTCCAGCCGCTCGGCCCGGCGGTGGACGTGGCCGAGGACGGCGAAGTGCGACGGGTGGTCCGGCTCGGCTTCCCCGGCGAGGCGGATTTGCTCGAGCGCGTCCGAGTCGTGCTTGCGGTCGGCGAGGACGAGGGCGAGCTGCCGCCGCGCCCAGGCGTCGTGCGGGCAGAGGTCGAGGACGCTCTTCACCGCGAGGACGGCCGAGTCGTCCGGCAGGGGCGAGAGGAGTTCGGCCCGCAGCCGCTGGACGGGGTAGGTGAACGGGAACTGGTTGGCGAGCGTGCCGGCGTAGGCGCGGGCGGCGACGACGCCGTGCGACTCGACGAGCGTGCCGACGACGAGCCGGTGGCCTTCCGTCCACGCCGGGTCGGCGGCGAGGGCGAGCTTCAGGTGGTCGTGGACGGCGGCCGGGTCCGGCCGGGCGCGGGCGATGCGGGCGGCGGCCTTGTGCCACGCGACCGGCGGGGCGAGCGGCTTCGCCGCGGCGAGGTCGTCGTCCGCGTGCGCGAACCGGCCGAACCGGGCGTGCGCCTCGGCGCGGAACAGGAGCAGGTCGGCGAGGGCGGACTCTTGTTCCGTCCCCGCCGGCGGCGGGTTTCTTTCTTGTTCCCTCCCCCCTTGGGGGGGAGGGTTAGGGAGGGGGGTCGGCGGGGCCGGTGGCTGAGAACCCCCTTGAGCGGTTGCCCCCGCCCGGGGGGGGGGGGGGGGGGGGGGGGGGGGGGGGGGGGGGGGGGGGGGGGGGGGGGGGGGGCGGGGAGGGGGCG
>JAESGS010000485.1_pt1 | contig 28677 bp, 26 predicted proteins | sample 9269761 | NCBI WGS metagenome assembly JAESGS01 (sample SAMN15741799, study PRJNA653493) | algae metagenome | isolation source: Cyanosarcina radialis HA8281-LM2 and co-occurring heterotrophs from damp... | place: USA: Makauwahi cave, Hawaii | collected 2011-01-06 | reverse complement strand
CAACTGGACCGAGGTCGATATCTGGCGCTACATCCAGGCCGAAGACATTCCGATCGTACCGCTCTACTTTGCTGAAAAGCGCCCGATCGTCGAACGCGACGGCATGATGATCCTTGCCGAAGACCCGCGTCTCGAGCTTTTGCCGGGCGAGACCAAGCGCGAGGAAGTGATCCGCTTCCGCACGCTCGGCTGCTTCCCGCTGACCGGCGCCATCCGTTCGACCGCGACGACGCTCGACGACATCATTTCCGAACTTGAAACCGCGACCGTTTCCGAACGCCAGGGCCGCGCCATCGACCGTGACCAGTCCGGCTCGATGGAAAAGAAGAAGCGCGAAGGATATTTCTGATGACCGCACCCGCAACCGCGAATGCCGTCGAGCACGTTGCAGCTGGCGAAGTTCTCGCTTTCCCGGCGCAGGAGCCGGCGCGCGCCACCCGCGACAGCCGTCCTCTTCGGCTCATCACCTGCGGCTCGGTCGACGACGGTAAGTCGACGTTGATCGGCCGCCTGCTCTGGGACACCAAGGCGGTCAAGGAAGACCAGGCAGCGACGCTGCAGCGCGACTCCAAAGGCAAGCAGAACGATCTTGGCCTTCCCGATTTCGCGCTGCTGCTCGACGGGCTGCAGGCCGAGCGCGAACAGGGCATCACCATTGATGTCGCCTATCGCTACTTCTCGACCGACAAGCGCTCCTTCATCGTCGCCGACACGCCCGGTCATGAGCAATATACCCGCAACATGGCGACCGGCGCCTCGACCGCCGATCTCGCCGTGCTGCTCGTCGACGCCCGCGTCGGACTGCTCGAACAGACCCGCCGGCATGCGACGATCGCGACGCTGATGGGCATCAAGCAGTTCGTGCTGGCGGTCAACAAGATCGACCTCACCGACTACGACCGCGCCCGCTTCGAAGAGATCAGCCACGAGTTCCGCGAGCTGGCGCTGTCGCTTGGCGTGCGCCAGGTCATCGCGATCCCGGTCTCGGCGCTGAAGGGCGAGAACGTCGTCTACGACGGCCGCGCCTCGATGCCCTGGTATGACGGCCCGACGCTGATCGAGGTCCTGGAGCTGGCAACGACCCGTTCGGCCCAGACCGTCGGCTTCCGCCTGCCGGTGCAGCGCGTCTCGCGTCCCGGCGAAAGCTTCCGCGGCTATCAGGGCACGGTTGCCGGCGGCTCGGTGAAGCCCGGCGACAGTGTTGTCATCCTGCCCTCAGGCATGGTTGCCAACGTCACCAAGATCGTCACCTTCGATCTCGTGCGCAACGCGGCGGTCGCCGGCGACGCAATCACGCTCGTGCTCGACCGCCAGGTGGACGTGTCGCGCGGCGACATGATCGTCGCGATCGATAGCCAGCCGCTGACCGGTCTCTCCTTCGACGCCCAGCTCGTCGCGCTGCAGGCCGAAGGCATCCAGCCCGGCAAGCGCTACTGGCTGAAGAGTGGCAGCCGCCGCCAGCGCGTCCAGGTGCAACCGGCAAGCCAGCTCGATCTTCAGACCGGCAAGTGGAACCAGGCCGATCAGCTGCCGATGAACGCCATCGGCAAGGTGCATCTTGCCTTCGACGAGCAGGCGATCTTCGATACCTACGAACAGAACCGCACCACCGGCGCCTTCATCCTGATCGATCCGGACACCAACAACACGGTGGCGGGCGGCATGATCACCGCCAAGCGCTCGGCGCTCGGCGGCATCCACACGGAAGACGCCCGCGTTATTCTCTCACTGCCGGCCGACCTGGCCGACCAGCTGATGGCGACCGAGCTCTTCGCCGGCCGCCGCGAGGAAGCCGAAGTCCGCCGCGTCTCCGCCGGCAGGGCCGTTGAGATCATCGACGACATCGACGGGTGAGCGAAATCACACGCAGCAAAAAGGGGCCGGAGCGGCCCCTTTTTTATTTTGCATGGACGGCTGAGAACCAGTGGTGATCGCCGTGGACGCCTTTCGAGGGTTTGCCGGAGGGGTCACTCCGCGGGCATCCGTCAAAGCTGCTGCTCGATCGCAGGAAGAGTGATCGTCAGCGGCGCGGGATCGGCGTGCGCCACAGCTGGTAGCCGACGACGCTGCCAAGAATGGCGGACCAAGTGGCGATCTCGCGAAAGGTGAAAATCGGTTCCTTCAACATCTGAGCCTCTCGGGCAAAAACAAGTGTTGATGGAAATATCGCCCCGATTGTTCACACTGATAAGACACCAATCTGCGAACACGTCGTTTCGATGTGAACAATAAACGGCCTGCGTCGGCGCCGCGATCGCCGAGGCCAAGGCTCCGTTGCAGCGTTATCAAGCCAGAGAGGCGCTGTTTCAAAATGAAACAACACTGGTAATTGCTTCACCATGGCGCAAGCCTCGTGCAATCACGGCTATCAATCCAACGCCGCATTCGTAACTTGGCGCGTCGATCATGAGGATCGATAGGGCTGTTTCACCGTTTCTGAACGCCGTGGGACAGTCCGCCTGACGATGGACGAACGAAAACGGACGCGAGGTTCGCCTGCACCCCCTCGCCCGTAACCTTCGCGCCGACGGTCACGCACCCTGCGGTGGACAGAACTGCTCTCCTCGTCGTATCTGGGCGGCCTTGGCGCAAGAATGCCGAATCAGGGAGACGACAAGGTGAGCACCGACAAGCAACCGGAAACCACCGTAAAGGTCGAGAAACGCATCAACGGAAAATGGTGCTTCGTCATCAAGTTCCGCGGCGTCACCTACCCCGCCCAGGGCAACTTCACGTCGATGCTGGAAGCGCAGGCCGCCGCGCAATCCGTGCTGAACGGCCTGGAAAAGCGGGGCTGACCGAGCGTATGGCCGGCGGCGGTGCTATGCTGACTGCGCCGCACTGCCCCTGCACGAGTCGAGCGCAGCTACCGAGCAAACGCCGAGAGCCACTGCCACTTCTTTCTGATCGATAGCAGCAGCGTGCGAATGCGCCGGTCGCGATTTGTGATTAATCGCGCCGAACGCCAGGGCGTTTGTTTCCGGTACTCCAGAAACGTCGCCTTCTCCGGGTGTTCGCATTCTTTCGTGTTCGGCTTGGCGTGCGTGAAGTGCACGATGGAAGCCTGAGAATAGTCTTCCCACCCCTTCTGCGCATTCCAGTGGCCGGGGAGATGGACGAAGTTCCCTTCGGTCGTAAGGTTCAGTACGTCCTGATCCAAGAAATCGAACGACCGCGCCTGAAGCAGCCTGGCAATGCGAGCGGTATAGTCCTGCGCGTTCCACGCATCGATATCGACCAGCAGGACTCCCGCGTTGAAGTAGGGTGTGTTCGCCTCTCGGCCGAGCGACCCATTGAAACGCATCGGGTCATCATAGGGAACGGCTGCAACGGCCCTGCCTTCAAACGACAGATCGGCGAGTGGTACCAGGCTCTTCTTGATCAGCGTGTCGGCATCCAGGTAGAGCAGACGGTCGTGCCGGTCGGCTAGCAATTCCGGCAGATACAGTCGTGCGTAGGTAGCGCGACTCCAGTAGCTCGTCGTCTTCAGGCCTGAGATTTTTGAGAGAATGTCGCCTTCGACATCGATGAAGCAGAGCTTCCGTTTGGCACAGGCTTGCAGCATTTCCTTGTCGGACGCCCGCAGCCCGTCACCTAGGATAAAGACCTGCGCGTCTGGAATGCCACCGTTCTTTTCGAGGGAGTAAAGCATGACACCCGCGAGTTCCGCGAAGCGCCTGTCAATCGAGCATGCAACAATCATTCAAAGTCAATTTCAGCAATGCAACGCGTCGCCAAAGGGCCGCATGCAGTGTCCAGGCAAAAAGCAAGATCTCGCGCGACCGGACATACCGGTAGCCGCTTTGATAGCTTTGATTTGAAATGGCGTGACCCTCGCCAAGCGAGGGCCACGCTCATGGTGTCGCGCAATATGCGACGGAAGTATCAATGAAATTAATAGGTCATCTCTTACCCGAAAACACGCGGATGCACTGGTGTGCTTCTCTTCATGGCGAATGACTTCGCACACCATGCCTCCGCGTCAAGTGGGTAGAGCAGATAATAGTTGTTTGTCCGCAGAATCTCGCGCATTTCGTGTAAAAAACCTGCGCGGTACCTATTCGGTCGCGGACCGGATGATGTTGCAAAGACCTTCCTGCACCACCTGTTTGGTGGCCACCTGCCCCACCTGAATATCAAACATCGCATCAACCCGCGTGCCTGAACCGCGCTTGCGGGCGACGACCCGCAATGTCTGCAGCCGCCCGGAGCCTGCCGTATCCTGATACGCTTCGATGGTTCCGAGTGCCTTGTTGATCTCGATCCCGGAAAAGCCTTCCGCCGCGACCCCTTGCGCCATCCGCTGCAGAGCGGTCTCGGGCTTCAGCTTCGGGAACTCCTGCCAGGTCTTATAGAAAACAGGCGTCACCAGCGGAACGCCGCTCGCCTTGAAATTCTTCTCGCAGCTCTGCGCCGCCGCCACCGAATGGCCGGCCACCAGCAGAATCGCCGCAATGGATAGATGCTTGATCGACATTCCCGTTCCCCGTCGTCCGTGATTGAATGGCGGGAACCTAGAGGCTTCGCCCGCAAGCCGACAGAGTGCCCCCGTTGCGAATACACCTCTATTCGACCAACGGCTTGTAAGCGGCGACGAACGGCATTGCGCCGGCATTCAGGCACCGGAGAGCACCGTCGCGAATAGCCATCTCAAACAACCCAAATCGGTTGCTTCACAAAAATGTGCAGCACTGGTTGTGAATCCACCAGCGAGGCTCTAAAGCTGCCTCAAAGGCTCCCTGTAACAGGATTGCGCTCATGAAGCTGGTGACCGGTAACTCCAACCGCGCCCTTGCCGAAGCCATTGCCAGAAACCTCAATCTTCCCCTCACGGACTGTACGGTCCGGCGCTTCGCCGACCAGGAAGTCAACGTTCAACTCCACGAGAACGTGCGCGGCGAGGATGTCTATATCCTCCAAGCGACGAGCACACCCGCCGACAGCAACCTCATGGAGCTGTTGATCCTGACCGATACGCTGCGTCGTTCGTCTGCGCGCCGGATCACCGCCGTCATCCCCTATTTCGGCTATGCCCGTCAGGACCGCCGCGCCACCGGCCGCACACCCATTTCGGCGAAGCTGGTCGCCAACATGATCGCCGGCGCAGGTGTTAACCGGGTTATGACGCTCGATCTGCACACGGACCAGATTCAGGGCTTTTTCGATATCCCGACCGACAACCTTTATTCGGCGCCGGTGATGACCCGCGACATCAAAGAGCGCTACGACGTCGGGCATCTTATGGTCGTTTCACCTGACGTCGGCGGCGTGGCGCGGGCTCGCGGCATCGCCAAACGCCTTGGCACCGATCTTGCGATCGTCGACAAGAGGCGCCCCCGCGCCGGCGTGTCGGAGGTCATGAACATCATTGGTGACGTCTCCGGGAAGACTTGCCTCTTGATCGACGACATCATCGATAGCGGCGGGACGCTGATCAATGCGGCTGACGCCTTGCTGGAAGCGGGTGCCAGAGAGGTCTTGGCATACATCACCCACGGCGTGCTTTCCGAGGGGGCTTGCGAGCGCATTGGCGCCAGCAACCTCAAGGAACTGGTGCTGAGCGATTCCATTCAAGACACCGAAGCGCAACGCCAGACCGCAAACATCCGCCGCGTCACCGTCGCGCCGCTGCTCGCAGAAGCCCTTGCCCGAACCGCCCGAGAGCAAAGCGTATCAAGCCTTTTCAACTGACCTACGCGAACAGTGCAAGGCTCGTTTTGATTGAGCCAGGCGACGCTTGCCGGTCAAAAAAAATGCAATCCGCCTTTGTATCCAAAAGGCCAGATGTCATGCGGCACAAGCGACGAGTGCGTTCTAACGGTGATGATTGAAGCGGTCCGCAGTCGATCCGCGCTTTGGCGCATATTTCGGGAAGGATCGGCTAAGCGGTTGATTTGGCTGGTCGGAGTGGCAAGATTCGAACTTGCGACCCCCACGTCCCGAACGTGGTGCGCTACCAGACTGCGCTACACTCCGTGACCAGCGGCGCCTCTATAGAACAGGCATTTTGATTTCACAAGCGCCTATCTCGAAAAACATTGCGCCTTTCTCAAAAAAATTGTGACGGTGGAAAACGTCGGCGCAAAATGGCCCTTGTCGGCGCCAACGGCGCCCGGAGATGCGCGTGATAGGGACTTTCTGCAACGCTTCATAATTTCCTGGAACAGGAGCCGCTGCGTGGATTTCCTTTCGTCTCTTTTGGCGCTAGAGGCTCAACGGAAAGCGCGGAAAGCCAGGGGATACGGGCTTCCGTGCCATGCCGATTTCAGAACGAGAGCCAAAGGGGCAGAAACATGAACTTCCGCATGATGACGGTGGCGGGCCTCGCGCTCGTGCTCGCCGGCTGCACGACGACCGGAACGGGGATTTCCAGGAACGCAGTCGAAGCCCGTTGGCTCGGCCAGCCGGCAGGCGGCTTCTTCGCCCAGTACGGTCCGCCGATCTCCGACGTCGAAAGCGGTAGCTCCACCGTCTATAGCTGGAAGGGCGGCTACAAGACCCGCAAGATCCCGGCGCAGTACGAAACCACCAAGGACGGCAAGCGTGGCAAGCGCATTTCCTCGGCGCGCACCGAATATCTGAGCTGCGCGGTGCAACTGACCGTCTCGTCCGACTACGTCATCCGCTCGATCCACATTGCCGGCGACCGCAAGCGCGCCGAAGGCCCGAGCTGGTGCGAAGAGTTCCTCGGCGCCCCGGCCCAGACCAAGCCGGCGGCAACCGCAGGCTAAACCAACAATCAAAAAAACCCGCCGGTGAAAATCGGCGGGTTTTTTCTAGGGGATTGCGTGGAACTCAGCTGGCGCTGTTGTCCTCGACGGGCGCGTCGGGACCGTTCTTCTTGATCGAGTCGATGGCGTTCTGCGCGCTGGCCTTGGTCTTGTAGCCCTCGGTCGAGAACATCACTTCGCTGTTGTATTTGAAGCGAACACGGAACTCGCCAGCCTTGTCTTTGTAGATTTCGAATTTGTGAGCCATCTTCTCCCTCACACATGTTGGAATCAACGAAACTAGCGTGTCAGTTGCAGCGTGACTTGACAAGAGAGCTTGCAGGCAAGCGCATCGCCGCCCACCATGATCCCGATACAGGATTGTCTGGTCTAGGCTTGCCGCAGCCAAGGCAGCCGATCGCCCGGCGGACCTACATCGACGCTCGCCACCGATCGTGGCTCAATAGACAGCGCTTTCGCTAAGTCACAGTGACCATTGGGAGACCGAAGATGACCGAGGTTCTTCAGGAAAACAGCCCAGGCCTTGCGGTGGAGCTGCTGCATCACGTCAGCCTGCCTGTTCGCGATCTGGAGGCATCCAAGCGTTTCTATACGGAAGTGCTGTCGTTGCGGGAGATCACCCGGCCGGATTTCCCATTTGCGGGCGCGTGGTTTCAGGTCGCCGCTGGCCAACTCCATCTTATCGCGCGAGCACCGGGTGTAGACCTCAAGGACGCCAACCGTCCGGAACCGACCTACCGCCTGCAAAAAGGGATCGATACACGAGACATTCACTTCGCCCTACGTGTGAAGAGCTTCTCAGCGGCGCTGAAGCATCTGGACGACAGCGGCTACCGGGAAAATGCCGAAGGCAACCTGAAGCTCCAGGTAAACAGGCCTTCGCAACATCGGGGCGCCGGCTTTCCGCAGATATACGTCCTTGACCCAGACGGGCACGTCATCGAGATCAACGCGCAAGCGGAAGACAGCTGAAAGAGCCGGGCAGTGTGCTTGATAGAATGTGGCTGGGGCGCCAGGATTCGAACCTGGGAATGCCGGTACCAAAAACCGGTGCCTTACCGCTTGGCGACGCCCCAACGGATTGACGGGACAATACGTCCGCCAAATCGAGCGCCTGATTATCAAAGCTCGCCGCCCGTCACAATCACTAAGTTGGCACTAAGTTGAATTTTCGGCGGATTTGTTGGCGACGACGCCGAAGAGCGCTCGCCGCGGGTACCGGATGTACCCTTCCCTTCGCTGACCGCACCTCCTATTGTCCCGGCAGATGGAGAATTTCATGAGCCAGTTTCGCGCCCGCCCCCCTGCCGTCCCAACAGTTCTCGTCGACGACGCGGTCGTCAGGATCACCCGCTGGGATTTCGAGCCCGGGGCCGACACCGGCCACCATGTGCACGGGCTCGGCTATGTGGTGGTACCGATGACCGACTGCCAGTTCCTGCTCGAGGAAGAAGCGGGCAGCCGGCGGGTCGATATCGCCAAGGGTGCCGCCTACCGCCGTGAGGCGGGCATGGCGCACAACGTCGTCAATGCCGGCAACGAGCCGATGTCGTTCATCGAGATCGAATACAAGTTAAATCCAGGAAGAAACGCATGCAGGGCCCGGACTTCGATCTCGATTTCAAGCCGGTCCATGGCGAGGCGGTGACGGTTGCGGAAGATGTGCAGCGCATTACGGTCAACAATCCCGGCCCCTTCACCTTTCACGGAACCAACAGCTACATCGTCGGCAAGCACTCCGTTGCCGTGATCGATCCCGGTCCCGATGACGAGGCGCATTTCCAGGCGCTGATGGCGGCGCTGGCTGGCCGCGAGGTCACCCATATCGCCGTCAGCCACACGCATCGCGACCACTCGCCGCTGGCGCGCCGGCTCAAGGCTGCCACAGGCGCTGTGATCGTCGGCGAAGGCCCGCACCGCTCCGCCCGTCCCTTGCATGCGGGCGAGAGCAATCCCTTCGCCGAGAGTTCCGACATGGAGTTCGCCCCCGATCTCGTGCTTGCCGACGGCGGGCGCATCGAGGGCGACGGCTGGAGCCTGACGGGGCTTACGACGCCCGGCCATACGGCCAACCACATGGCCTTCGCGCTCGACGGTGCCGGCATTCTCTTTTCCGCCGACCATGTCATGGCCTGGGCCACGACGATCGTCGCGCCGCCCGATGGCGCCATGGCCGATTATATGGCCTCGCTCGAAAAGCTGCTTTCCCGCGACGAGCATCTCTACCTGCCAGGCCATGGCGGACCGGTGATCGAGCCTGCCTCCTTCCTTCGCGGCCTGCGCGCCCACCGCAAGATGCGCGAGCGTGCCGTGCTCGAACGCATCCGCGCCGGCGACAGCCATATCGCTGACATGGTCAAGGTCATCTATGCCTCCACCGACGTGCGGCTGCATGGGGCGGCGGCACTTTCGGTGCTCGCCCATCTCGAAGACCTGATCGAACAGGGACGGATCGAGACCGATGGCCCGCCCTCGCTTCTCGGCGCCTACCGGCTCGCGCCCGGCGGAGCCGGCTGATCATGCGGCGCGAGGCCTACAGCTATCGCAAGGATGCTTCGGTGCCCGCCTTTGCCGACGACAAGCCGGTGATCGTCTTCGACGGCGAATGCATCTTCTGTTCCGGCTGGGTGCGCTTCCTGCTTCGCCACGACCGGCGGGGGCAATATCGCTACCTCACCGCCCAGTCGCCGCTTGGCCAGGCGCTCTACCGGCACTACGAGCTCGATACCGTCCGTTTCGAGAGCAACATGCTGATCGAGGACGGGGTCGCCCGCTTCAAGTCCGACGGATCGATCCGCACGCTTGCGCGGCTGGGTCCGCCGTGGTCGCTCGCCAACATCTGCCGGATCCTGCCCGCTGCCCTTCGCGATCCGCTTTATGATCTCGTGGCGAGAAACCGCTACCGCATCGCCGGCCGCCGCCAGAGCTGCATGGTGCCGACGCCTGAGGAGCGCGGGCGCTTCATCGCATGACGATGAAAGACATGGTCCAAAAACAGAGCCTTTACCGCCAGATCCTCGGCCGGCAATGGAACCACCTGCCCGCATCGATCCGCGCCCTGCACGACCTGTCAGAGGGGCATGCCACCTTTCGCGGACGTGCGGTCATCGAGCGCGGCAGCTCGATAGGAGCGAGAATTGTCGCCTCCATGCTCGGCTTTCCCGGCGCCGGCGCTGACGTCCCGGTCGAAATTCACTTTGCATGCAGCAATGGTCGGGAAGTCTGGACCCGACGCTTCGGCGGGAAAGTCCTGCGCAGCTCGCAACGAAAGGCCGAGAGGCGGAACGCATCACTGCTCGCGGAAGATTTCGGACCGTTCCGTGTCCTCTGCGCGCTGGAGCCCCGGGAGAACCGCCTGCACCTCTCGGTTCGCGCCTGGTCCTTCCTCGGCCTTCCGCTTCCTTTACTGCTTGCGCCGGGTGGCCGGACGTTCGAGGAGGATCGTGACGGCCTGTTTCATTTCCACGTGGAGGTCACAAGCCCGTTGACCGGCCTGATCGTGCGCTATCGCGGCTGGCTACGGCCAGCGGGAGAGCCGACGGCAGACTTGGCTGGTCGCAAAGCCCTCGTAAACGAATGACGTTTTCTGGTGGGCACTCCGCCGATCAGTCGCCGGCGATACCCAGCAGCTCGGCATCAAGCGCGCGCAGGAATTGGTCGGCGAAGGCGGCGCCCATGCCGAGATCATGAGGCCCGTAGCGCGAGGCGACGCGCAGGTCGACGAAGGTGGTCTCCGCCTCTTCGCGCAGCCGGATCAAGACATCGAAACGAAAACCCGCAATCAGCGTGCGCCACTCGCCCTGCAGCACGACGTCGCTGGCGCGGCGCCCGGCAATCGCGCCTTCGAGAGCCATCTCCGGGCGGGCCGCCGGAACGGGTACGTTTTCCGGTTCGGCGTTCGTGTCCGCACCCGCATTCGGCCGTACGGCCAGATCCTCCAGATCGGCGCGGGCATTCTCGACGCCCAGTTCCTCGGTGATGCCGACGCGGCTCTGTTCGATGACGTTGCGCACCCCCTGATAGACGCGGTCGAGTGCGCCATCGTAGCGCCGGCCGGTCAGAGCCGGATAGGCAAGGATCTGCGCTTCACGGTCCTGAGGCGTTACCGCCGCCTTGCGCTTCAGCCAGCTCTCCTCCGCCTGCGGCACCTTGAGCCACGGCGGCGGCGTCACCGTATCCGTGCTGACGTCGTAGATTTCCGGGCGGGTCAGATACTGGACGACGCCATATCCGATGAAGCCGAGCGCCGGCGCGGCATAGACAAGCGCCGACGCTGATGCCAGACCACCAATCGCCGCAACCTGCCACAGGCGCGCCAGCCCGACGACGGCAAACAGCACGCCCAACAGGGCAAAGATGCCGGCGAGGCCGACAAGGGCGAGGAAATGCGGTGTCGTAAGCGGACCGAAGCGGTGGGCCAACAGCGAGAGCGCAAAGAGCAGGAACGAGACACGGGCGAAGCGGCGCGCCCAGTGGGCGGCAAAGGAATAGGGGCGCTCGTACCGGACCATCATGTAGTTGAACAATTCCCTGCCGCGAAACAGACCGCATTCTTAGACCATGCCCCGCGCCGAGGAAACAGGCAATGCGGCAGTCCGCCCCCGCACCCCGGGCCCGCCTAACGCTTCGCCGCAAAATCGCCATTCTCGTTAACCACCTATCAATACATGGGAATGTGCCCGCGCGCTCGGGATTCGAAGGGCACGCGGAGTTTCAATCGGAGGCAACGGCCGGCGCGCGACATCAAACGAGGGCGCTCGGCAATCGACGGAGAACCGACATGGGCGCATCGCAAGCAGCCGTGGCCATCGCCACCCCCTCTGCCCTTCCGGCCGGAGACGGCGGCATCCCCATGGGGCTGCTTGAGCTCGAACTCTCCCTCGATGGTTTCTCCGGCAACAATGCCGATTTCACCGGCTTCGTCCGCACGGTTGCTGACAACGCCGGCGGCGAGTTTCTGTTTGCCCTGCCCGCTTCTGATCTGATCGAAGACTGCCGGAGCATTGCCGTGCTCCGTTTGGCTGATGCCGGAGGCGACGCTTCGATCCTGTTTGCCTGCCTCGACGAACAAGGCCGAGCCGTCCGTATCGAACATCCGAGCGACACCACGCGCGACCTTGAGCGCTTCGCCGAATCCTTTGTCGGCGTGCTCGAACGCATGTAGCGCGGCAGACCGGCAGCGGGAAAAATTGGACCATCGCCTCAGGCCTCTCGCGTTCGCGAGCGGTCGGGAGGTCGTCTCGACAGCGGGCTAGGCGCGAAGATGCCACCGCGCAGGGATCCTCTTCCACACTCTTCCGATACGAACACCGACACGACAAAAGCCGGCAGGTGACGCCTGTCCGCGTACAACCGCGACCTCAGCACAGAATCGGCGCCATTCGTTTCGATTCTCGATACAAGTCCCTATATTGATTGTGATTCGAGGCGTGCTGTGCCGCTCGACTGCTCACGGCGAGACGCACACCGACACGGCCTCACACGACCCGGTTGCGCCCAGGAGGCGCGAGAACCATGATGAAACGACTGTCCATCCTTATCGCCGCTGCGCTTCTTTTGACTGCGTGCCAGACGGTAACGCCGGAGGAAAGGCGCATCGCCGACGGCAACACCTGCGCGTCCTACGGCTTCCGCCGCGGCACGGATGCGTTTGCCACCTGCCTGCAGCGGATCGAACTCGACCGCCGCGCCGAATCGCGCGCCTTCCGCTACCAGAACGACATGATGATGTGGGGCTGGGACCGGCCGGTCATCGTATCGCGACCGGTAATCGTCCAGGCCAAGTAAGGCGATCATGCAGAGCCAACGCCGCGCGAGCGGCGCTGGCGATAGACGTTACCCCTTGCCGTTGATTGCTGCTTGCGCGGCGGCGAGCCGGGCGATCGGCACGCGGAAGGGCGAGCAGGAGACGTAGTCGAGACCGGCGTCCTCGCAGAAGCGGATCGAGGCCGGATCCCCGCCGTGTTCACCGCAGATGCCGAGCTTCAAGCCGTTCTTGGTGCGACGACCACGCTCGGCGGCAATCTGGATCAGTTCGCCGACGCCGTCGAAATCGAGCGAGACGAAAGGATCCTGCTCGATGATGCCCTTCTGCTGGTACGTCGCCAGGAACTGCGAGGCGTCGTCGCGCGAGATGCCGAAGGTCGTCTGCGTCAGGTCGTTGGTGCCGAAGGAGAAGAAGTCGGCCGCTTCGGCGATCACACCGGCGCGGAGTGCCGCGCGCGGCAATTCGATCATCGTTCCGACGAGATAGTCGATGCCGATGCCGGCCTCACCGATCACCTCCTTGGCGACCGCATCGATGCGCGCCTTGACGTAGTCGAGCTCTGCCTTGAGGCCGACAAGCGGCACCATGATTTCGGGAACGACGGCCGCTCCGGTCTCGTGCGCCGCCTCAACGGCCGCCTCGAAGATGGCACGCGCCTGCATCTCGGCGATCTCCGGGTAGGAAATCGCCAGACGGCAACCACGGTGGCCGAGCATCGGATTGAATTCGTGCAGTTCGTCGACGCGCTGGCGCAGTTCCGACGGATCGAGCGAGAGCGCGCCGGCAACGTCGGCGATCTCCTCGTCGGTCTTCGGCAGGAACTCGTGCAGAGGCGGGTCGAGCAGGCGGATCGTTACCGGCAGGCCGTGCATGATCGAAAACAGCTCGGCGAAATCCGAGCGCTGCATCGGCAAGAGCTTGGCGAGCGCCGAACGGCGACCTTCTTCGTCGTCGGCCAGGATCATTTCACGCATGACATTGATGCGGTCGTCTTCGAAGAACATGTGTTCCGTGCGGCAGAGGCCGATGCCTTCCGCACCGAAGGAGCGCGCAGCGCGCGCGTCCGCCGGCGTTTCGGCATTGGTCCTGACGGTCATCCGGCGCGTTGCATCCGCCCAGGCCATGATCTTGCCGAAGTCGCCGGAAAGTTCCGGCTGCAACATGGCAATCGCGCCCTTCAGCACCTGGCCGGACGAGCCGTCGATGGTGATGATGTCGCCCTTCCTGAGCGTCACGCCGCCGGCGGTCAGCGTTTCGTTGCGAAGGTCGACACGAATGCTGCCGGCGCCCGAAACGCAAGGGGTGCCCATGCCGCGGGCAACGACGGCGGCGTGGCTGGTCATGCCGCCGCGGGTCGTCAGAATGCCTTCGGCGGCATGCATGCCGTGGATATCTTCAGGGCTGGTCTCGACGCGGACGAGGATGACCTTGCGGCCTTCCTTGTCGGCCTGCACCGCTTCCTCCGAGGTGAAAACGATCTCGCCCGTCGCAGCCCCCGGCGAGGCCGGAAGGCCCGAGCCGATGATGTCGCGGCGCGCATGCGGATCGATGGTCGGGTGCAGCAGCTGGTCGAGCGAGGCGGGATCGATGCGGGCAACGGCCTCCTGTTCGGAGATCAGCCCCTCCTCCGCCATATCGACCGCGACTTTCAGCGCCGCCTTGGCGGTGCGCTTGCCGGAACGCGTCTGCAGCATCCAGAGCGTGCCGCGCTCGATGGTGAATTCGAGATCCTGCATGTCGCGATAGTGTCGTTCCAGCGTATCGCAGATCGAGCGAAACTCGGCGAAGGCTTCCGGCATCAGCTTTTCGAGCGAGGGCTTGTCGGAGCCGGAGCCAAGGCGTGCCGCTTCGGTAATGTTCTGCGGCGTGCGGATGCCGGCAACGACGTCTTCGCCCTGCGCGTTGACCAGAAACTCGCCGTAAAGCTCGTTCTCCCCGGTCGAGGGGTTGCGGGTGAAGGCAACGCCGGTCGCCGAGGAATTGCCGAGATTGCCGAAGACCATCGCCTGGACGTTGACGGCAGTCCCCCAGGCGGCGGGGATGGCATGCAGGTGGCGATAGGTGATCGCCCGCGGGTTCATCCAGCTCGAAAACACGGCGCCGATCGCGCCCCACAGCTGTACTTCCGGATCCTGCGGAAAGGGTTCGCCGAGCGCCTCCTCGATCGCTTCCTTGTAGCGGGCAATGACGCTCTGCCACTCCACCGCCGAAAGCTCGGTATCCTGCTCGTGCCCGAGGCGCGCCTTTTCGTCCTCGAGGATTTCCTCGAAGACGTCGTGGTCGACCCCCATGACAACATCGCCATACATCTGGATGAAGCGGCGATAACTGTCCCAGGCAAAACGGGCATCGCCGGCGTCATGGCCGAGCGCATGTACCGACTGATCGTTGAGGCCGAGGTTGAGAACCGTGTCCATCATGCCTGGCATGGACGCGCGCGCGCCCGAGCGAACCGAAAGCAGCAGCGGACGGGAGGTGTCGCCGAAGACACGGCCGGTCACCTCTTCCATCCGGCTGATCCCCTCGCGCACCTGGTCGCGCAGGCCATCCGGCATCTGCCTGTCATTGTCGAAGAAGCTGTTGCAGGCATCGGTGATGATCGTCAGGCCCGGCGGAACCGGCAGGCCGAGGTTGCACATTTCCGCAAGGTTGGCGCCCTTGCCACCCAAGCGCTCACGATCACCCGCACGTCCCTCGGCCTTGCCCCCACCGAAGGTATAAACCCATTTCGTCATGCCTGCTCTCCACCCAGAAACAGTCTTTAATGACGATTTACAGTATATGCTTCAGGCTGAAAATGCACCCGGCGAAGATTTATGCTGCAGCGCATCATTTTCTGTAACATTGCTACACATCGCGCTTCACTTCCTGCAACTCGTGTCAGTGGCTTTAAATTGCAGCCGAAATTCGTGAAACGGCTGCGCCACGCGGCCCAATCCGACATTGCTCGAAACATAACAATTATCTAATATACAGATGCGCGATGGGGGTGCATCCAGGAATATCCCGTCATGGCAATCCGTTTCCGTCTCGATGGCTCGGAGGGTCGGTCATGAGGTGGCGTGCAAATCTGATAACCTGGCTTCTTTCGGCACTCATGGTCCTTCTCACCATGGGAAGCGCCGCTGCCGAAGGAAGCGGCAAGCGGCTGGCGCTCGTCGTCGGCATGAGCAACTACGTGCTCGCCGGAACGCTGCCCAATGCCTCGCGCGATGCGGAAGCCTTCGACGCTTTTCTCAAAGGGCAAGGCTTCGAAACGAACCTGGTGCTCAACGCCGATCGCCGCGGCCTTGCCGGTGCGCTCTCAGACTTCTCCCGCAAGATCGGGCCTGACGATACCGCCCTGTTTTACTACGCCGGCCACGGCATGCAGTTGCACGGCGAGAATTTCCTCGTTGGCACCGATGCCAAGCTCGAGAGCGAATTCGACGTTCCGGCCGAGACCGTGGCGCTGTCCGAGATCATCGGCGCGATGGAAAAACGCGCCCGCATCTCGATGGTCTTCCTCGACGCCTGCCGTAACAATCCGCTCGCCGAGCGGCTCACGCGCGAAGTCGAAGGTGCGACCCGCGGTGCCGCGACCCGCGGTCTGGCGCCGATCGAAACGCAAGGCGGCGGCACGCTCGTCGCCTTTGCCGCCGCCCCGGGACAGGTCGCCGCCGACGGAACCGACGGGCACTCGCCCTTTACCCGGGCGCTGATCGCCAATCTCTCGGGCGCGGGCCTCGAGGTCGGCACCGCCTTCAAGCGGGTGGTGCGCGACGTGCGCAAGGAGACGCAGGGCAAGCAGCAGCCGCAGATCCTCTCGTCCCTGTCGCTGGAGTTCTATTTCGGGCCTGAGACCCTCGCGCCCCAGACCCCGGCAGCGCAGACGGCCGTGCCACAGACCGCGGCGGTGCAACCGGTCCAGCCGGCCACTACCGTACCAGCCATTGACCCCGAAGCACTAGAGGCGGAGAAGGACTTCAAAAAGGCTTTGAAGATCGGAACGGCGCGCATCTGGCACTTCTTCGTCGAAAAACACCGCACCGGCGAATATGCCGACCTCGGACGCCAGGCGCTGGCGCAGATCGAACCGGTGGCCGTGCGCAACCAGTCGCATCTGCCGCAGTCCGTCGAAGCGCGGCTATTGCCGGACAAGGACAAGCGACGAAACGTCCAGGTGGCACTCGCCTCGCGCGGTTTTGCGGCGGGCACGGCCGATGGTGTTTTTGGTGGACAGACGCGCGAAGCGATCAAGCGCTTCCAGAGCACCAACCAGCAGCCAGCAAGCGGCTTCATCACCGAGCGCACGGCGGTAGCCCTCGGCATTAAGGTCAACGACAGAGCCGAGGGCATATACAGTTCGCCCAAGGCCCGACGCTATGATGTTGCCAACCTCGAGGGTCTGGAAACCGATCAAACCGTGCTGCGGGCGCTGACCTGCCTCCGCCACTTCGAAACCGTATATGGCGTGTTCGAAGGGCACCTCTACGTCGCCGTGCGGACGGGCATGATTTTGGCCGTTTATGCTCGAGGGATCGCCGGCGGTTGCGGCGCGCACCTTGCGTCGATTTCGTCTCAAGAGGAGAACGCCTTCGTCGCATCGCTGTTCAATGCCGATCAGGGCTTCTTCAACACCGGCTACGACCCCTCAGGTAATGTCAGCTACAAGATGGGTCCCTGGATCGGCCTGATGCAGGATCCGCAAGGCAAGGAACCCAAAGGCGGATGGCACTGGGACAACGGCGCGCCCATGACCTACACACGTTGGTTCAGGGACATGCCGAACGAAAACAAGAAGGGCGACGATATCGGCATGTACTATGCCCATCGCGAAGGCAAAGCCGACACGAAGTCCATCTACGTCGATACGTGGGATGACATGGGTTCAACCGATGGAACCGGCGGTCTTGTGCTCGAATTCGAGTGAACCCGGAGCATGGTAACCGGCGGACTTGTACGCAGGATGGTTCACCTTCGACGAAGATAATTCGCGCGACGTGGACACGTCCAAGAACATCCTGTCATGGCAATCCGTTTTTATCTCGGGGGCCGGAGGGTAGGTAATGAAGTGCCATGCACAGCTGCTGGCCTTGGTTCTCTCAGCTCTGGCGGTCCTGTTCGCCGTCGAGCAGGTTCTTGCCGAAGAGAACGGCAAGCGGATGGCACTCGTCGTCGGCATGAGCGATTACGTTGTTGCCGGGGCGCTGCCCAATGCCTCGCGCGATGCCGAAGCGTTTGACGCCTTTCTCAAGGGCCAGGGCTTCGAAAGCGATCTCGTGCTCAATACGAACCGAAAGGGTCTCGCCGAAGCGCTGGCGCGGTTTTCGCGCAAGATCGGGCCCAAGGACGTCGCGCTGTTTTACTACGCCGGGCACGGCATGCAGTTGCATGGCGAGAATTTCCTTATTGGCACCGATGCCAAGCTCGAGAGCGAATTCGACGTCCCCGGCGAAACCATGGCGCTCTCGGAGATCATCAATGCTCTTGAGAAACGCGCGAGGATCTCGCTAGTCTTCCTCGATGCCTGTCGCAACAATCCGCTGGCGGACCGGCTCAACCGCGAAGTCGAGGGTGCTACCCGCGGTGCTTTGACCAGAGGGCTTGCGCCGATCGAGACCCGAGGGGCCGGTACGCTCGTCGCGTTTGCTGCAGCACCCGGCCAGGTGGCGGCCGACGGCACCGACGGGCATTCCCCGTTCACCCGCGCGCTGATCGCCAACCTCTCCGGCACAGGCTTGGAGGTCGGCACCGCGTTCAAGCGGGTCGTGCGCGACGTGCGAAAGGAAACGGACGACAAGCAACAGCCGCAGGTCCTGTCTTCGCTGTCGCTGGAGTTCTATTTCGGGCCAGATGGGACTGCAACCGAGCCGCGGGCGAGCAAACCCGACGCTGCGATCGATGACGCGGCACTGGCCGCGGAAACGGATTTCAGGAAAGCATTGAGGGCCAACACGCCGCGCATCTGGCGCCTGTTCCTCGCACAGTACCCCCGTGGCGAGTACTCGCAACTGGCCCGCCAGGCGTTGACGCAGTTTGAAAGCTTGCTGGGGTCCAATCCGCAGCAGGCGCAAGCCATCGAGAGCCGCCTGCTTCACACCAGGGAGTTGCGGCGCAGCGCGCAACTTGCGCTCGCCGCCAATGGTCTGCAGATCGGCGTGCCGGACGGGGTATTCGGCGAACAGACCAGAGCCGCAATCCGTCAGTTTCAAACCCGAAATCTGGAGCCCAGCAGCGGTTTCATCGGCGAACGCACGGCGAAGGCTCTCGGCATCCCGATGACAGAAAGTACCGACGGCATCTACAGCGCGGAGAAGCCCCGGGCATACGATGTCAACGATTTGACGGGACTGGAAACCGACCAGCGTATCCTGAAAGCCGTCGCATGTCTTTCCGACTACGAAATCGTTTATGGCAGCTACCGTGGGCACCTGTACGTCGCGGCACGGTCCAATGCCTACGTCTTCGTTACGACCGCGCAAAGATTGGCCAAAGGATGCGGCGGCCATCTCGCCACCATCAGCTCCAACGAGGAGAACGAGTTTGTTGCCTCGCTGTTCAACAGCGACGAAACGTTTTTCAACAGCGGCTATGATCCCGGCGACAATGATACCTTCAAGGTGGGGCCATGGATTGGTCTGGAGCAATCTGCAGCGGGCCGCGAACCAGGTGGGGGTTGGGGCTGGGTCACCGGCGAGCCGCTGACGTTCACAAAGTGGTTTCAAGGCAAACCGAACGAAGGCCAGAAGAATGACGACGTCGGCCTCTATTACGCGGAACGTCAAGGCAGGGCCGATGTCAATTCAATGCCGGTAACGACATGGGATGACACGGGCCAACTCAATTCGACGCTGAGCTTCATCATCGAGTACGAGTGACAGAATCGCACCGGCGGCGCACGACCTCGTCTCCGCTGCAAAGTTTCCTAAAATCCTAATGCCTGTCACGCAATCGAGACCCGATGGGCGCGTGCGTCGGTATCTGGGAAGGGACGTGACCCGTGCCGGGGTTCATCGGGTTCCAGTAGGCCTAGACGACTTCGCGCAGGCGTTCCGCCGTCTGCAGGTCGACGGAAACGAGCTGGGATACGCCCTGCTCGGCCATGGTCACGCCGAACAGGCGGTTCATGCGGGCCATGGTGATCGGATTGTGGGTGATGATGATGAAGCGGGTTTCGGTCGACGCCGCCATCTCGTCCATCAGGTTGCAGTAGCGCTCGACATTGTGGTCGTCGAGCGGGGCGTCGACTTCGTCGAGCACGCAGATCGGCGCCGGATTGGTGAGGAACACGGCGAAGATCAGCGCCATCGCGGTCAACGCCTGTTCGCCGCCCGAAAGCAGCGTCATCGTCTGCGGCTTCTTGCCCGGCGGGCGGGCGAGGATTTCGAGGCCCGCTTCCAGCGGATCGTCGCTCTCGATCAGCTGCAGCTCGGCCGTGCCGCCACCGAAGAGGTGGGTGAACAGCCGCTGGAACTGGACGTTGACGACGTCGAAGGCGGCAATCAGGCGTTCGCGACCCTCACGGTTCAGGTTCTGGATGGCGCTCCTGAGCTTGCGGATCGCCTCGATGACGTCGTCGCGCTCTCTAAGCAGCAGGGCGAGCTTTTCCGAAAGCTCCTTCTGCTCTTCTTCGGCGCGCAGGTTGACGGCGCCAAGCCGTTCGCGCTCGATCTTCAGCCGCTCCAGTTCCCGCTCAACATTGCGCATGTCGGGCAGCGCCTCGTCGACGGCAAGCCCGGTCAATCGCATAACTTCGTGCGGCCCGCAGGAGAGTGCCTCCTGGATGCGCGACTCGATCTCGACGCGGCGCTCGCGGGCGGAGACCAACCGTTCTTCGGCACGGCCGCGCTTCTCGCGCGATTCTGCAAGTTCGGACAGCGCGGTTGCCGCCAGACGGTCGGCCTCGCGCTGGCGGTTTTCAGCCTCGGCGAGAAGGTCGGCCGCCTCGCGGCGAGCAGCTTCCGCCTTCTGCAATTCGTTCATCAGCGCGCGGCGTTTGTCCTCGAACTCGTCGGGCGCATCGATCAGCTCTTCCACTTCGTCGCGGGCTTCCGCCTCGCGGTCGCGCAGCGTCGCGATGTGCTCCTCGGCGCTCGCCGCGCGCGCTTTCCAGGTCTGTCGTTCATTGGCAATCGCCGCGATGCGCCGTTGGCGGGCCTCGTTCTCGCGCGCCAGGCCATCGTGGGCGGCACGAGCCTCTGCGACCGCGGCGCGGTCGGCAGCGACATCCGCAGTCTGGGTGCGCAGCGTCAGTTCCAGTTCGGAGAGGTCCGGCGCATCCGCCAGAGCGTCGTTCGCCGTCTCGATCTGCTCGGCCACTTCCTCGACCTGGGCTTCGATCTGGCTGCGCGATTCGGCAAGCACCGCGCGGCGGCGGGCAAGGTCGCCCGAGGCGCGTTCAGCGGCGGCGAGCGCGTCGCGGGCTTCGCCGAGCTGTCGGGTGATCATACGCTGCGCGTCGCGGGCAAGCCGCAGCCGCTCGTCCTCGGCACGGATGCGGCTGCCCGCAGCGGCAAGTTCGGCCTCCGCGCGGCGCAGCGCCTCTGCGGCACCGTCTGCCTCAGCGTCGAGTTCGGCCAGCCGGTTCTTCTGCGCCAGCCGCAAGGCGGCAGCACTTGGCGCCTCGGAGCCAGTCACGTGGCCGTCCCAGCGCCAGACGGAGCCTTGCTTGGTGACCAGGCTCTGGCCGGGTTTCAAGAGGGGCAGCAGCCGCTCGGCTTCCGCCTCGCTTGCGACGATGCCGATCTGCTTCAGGGCGCGGGTCAGCGCGTCGGGCGCCTTCACATGGGCAATCAGCGGGCTCACGCCTTCCGGCAAATCGCCGTCCCCGGCATGGTCCCCCGGCGCGCGCCAATGGGCCGGCGCGTCGGTTTCGAGCGGTGAGTCAAGATCGTCGCCCAGCGCGGCACCGAGCGCAGTTTCGAATCCGCGGTCGACCTTCATTTCCTCGACGACGGCGGGATAGGCGCCGCCGGCCACCGCCTCCAGCATGCGCCGGATGGTGCGCGCTTCGGTCTCGATGCCGTTCAACACGGCACGCGTGCGATCGACGGGTTGGCGCGCCTCGACTTCCATGCGACGCGCCTCAGCGAGGCTTTCCTCGATCGCGATCACATTGCTTTCGGCTTCTTCCAGTGCAGCTTCTGCGACCTCGACCTGCCCCTGCTTTTCGTGCGGGTCAGGAAGGGCCGCCATCTGGCGGTCGAGTTCGTCGAGATCGCGCGACTGGTCGCCGAGCTGGCGGGCAAGACGTGCCTGGCGTTCCGAGAGGTCGCGCAGCGTGCGCTCCAGCTGGTTGCGGCCGGCCTGTGCCTCGGCGCGTTCCGCCGTCAGCCGCGCCAATAGCGCCTCGCTGCCGGCGAGCTTTTCGTTTGCGTCTTCGAGGCGCTCGCGCGCTTCCGTCGCACGATCGTCGGCCTCGGCGAGCATGTCGCTGAGTTCGGCTTCCTCTTCGTCAAGGCGCGAAAGAATGCCGGCATTGTCGACGACAAGGCGCTCCTCGCGGGCGATATCCTCGGCAAGCTGCGCCAGCCGGCGCTGCAACTCGTCGCGGCGTCTGAGGATGCGACCGGCATCCTCTTCGAGCTGCGAGCGGGCAATCTGCAGCCGTTGCAGGGCAGCGGCGAACTTCGCTTCGTTTTCGCGCAGCTCCGGCAGATTCAGGCTGGCGATCGCCTGGTCCTTGGCCGCCTGCATCTGCTGCTGCGCCTTTTCCGCGACCAGCGCAGTCGCCTGGTTGAGCTGGCTCGTCGCCTCGCCCTCTGCCTCCTTGGCCTGCACCCAGCGAATATGGAACAGGATCGCCTCGTGCTTGCGGATGTCGGCCGAGAGCATTTTGAAGCGGTTGGCCTGGCGCGCTTGGCGCTTGAGGCTCTCGATCTGGCTTTCGAGCTGCGAGGTGACGTCGTCGAGCCGCTCGAGATTGGTCTCGGCCGCACGCAGGCGAAGCTCCGCTTCGTGGCGGCGAGAGTGCAGGCCGGATATGCCGGCCGCCTCTTCCAGAAGCTGGCGACGGGCCTGCGGCTTTGCCGCGATCAGCTCGCCGATGCGCCCCTGCCCGACCATCGACGGCGAGCGTGCGCCGGTCGAGGCGTCGGCGAAGAGAAGCTGCACGTCCTTGGCGCGCGCTTCCTTACCGTTGATGCGGTAGACCGACCCCTGCTCGCGCTCGATGCGGCGGCTGACCTGGATCTCGTCGCTGTCGTTGAAGGCGGCGGGTGCCGTGCGGTCGCTGTTGTCGAGATAGAGGCCGACCTCGGCCGTATTGCGCGCGGGACGATTGCCGGACCCGGAAAAGATCACGTCGTCCATGCCGGAGGCGCGCATGTTCTTGTAGGAGTTCTCCCCCATCACCCAGCGCAAGGCTTCGACGAGGTTCGACTTGCCGCAACCGTTCGGCCCGACCACACCGGTCAGTCCGCGCTCGATGATGAATTCGGTCGGTTCGACGAAGGACTTGAAGCCGAGCAGGCGAAGCTTGTTGAATTTCATGGAGCGGACACTGGGGAAACGTACCCCCCTCTGCCGTCCGTCCAAAACGAAAAAACGGGCGCACGGCCGCTGCCGTCGCCCGTTTTCAGGAAAAGCGAAGGATCAGAGCTTGCTGTCGATGAGGGCCGACATAACGTCAACCGACATGTCCCCCGAATAGTGCTCGCCATTGACAAAGAAGGTCGGCGTCGACTGAACCCCGAATTCCTTGGCGCCCCGTTGCATAACAGTGTTCACATCATCCAGAAGTTTTTGGTTCGTCAAGCAGGCCTCGAAGCTCTCCTGTGTAAAACCGGCAAGTTTGGACATCTGCAGCAGAGCGTCGCGGCCATTCTGGGCTGCGGCCCACTGCTGCTGCTGCTTGAACAGCATCGAGATCATCGGGAAGTACTGGCCTTCCGGAGCGCAGCGCGCCAGCATGAAGGCAGCCGCAGCGCGCGGATCGAACGGGAATTCGCGCAGCACGAAGCGGACCTTGCCGCTGTCGACATACTTGGTCTTGATCGCCTCGAAGGTGTTGTTGTGGAAGGCGGCGCAGTGCGGGCAGGTCATCGACATGTATTCGACGATCGTCACCGGCGCGTTGGCGTCGCCGATCGCCATTTCCGGCAGGGCGCCCGGCTCCATCAGCTTGGCGACGTCGACAGAACCTTCCGACGAGGGGAGCTCGACCTTGGCGGGAGCAGCCGTCGTCTGGGCGACTTCGGTGGCGGCAGAGGGCTTGGCTTCGGTGGTGGCCGGTGTCGCGGTCGTCGATGCAGTCGTGGTCGCGTCCGTTGCCGGCTTGGTTTCAGCCTTGGCGGCTTCGGTCGTCGCAGCTGGTGCGGTCGAGGCCGTTTCCTTCTTTTCGTCGCTGCAGGCAGCAAGCACCAGGGCGACGGTTGCGATGGCGGCACCGCTGAGCAGGCGCTTGGTAAGGTTCATTGCGGAAGCGGACATGATTTGACCCGTGTTCGGAGGGAATTGCAGTGCGGATTCGATATCTTGCCCCGCGCAGGGCGGCAAGTGGCGCAGCGTCAACAGAATTCAAAGAATTGTGACCGAGAGATGGTCCCTGCGAAATGTCCTCGTGATCTTTCAGATCCCAGCGCATCAAGCTCTTGCATTTATCACGCACCGGTATCTCAAAAATGCCGCGCGCTTTTGCCCCGCATGTTCTAGCGGCGCCGGGGATTGAGCACGGCGGTCCCCAGCCGACGCAAGGCCGCCTTCAGCTCCTCGCTTTCGATGCCTTCGACCATAGTCTCGAGCCGCCGTGCAGGTTCGCCGGTCAGCGGCTTGGGCTTGCCACGGTGTTTCGGCTGCTGCGAGACGGGCTTTTGAACGATGCGCAGCTGCCCGATCGCATAGAAGCCGAAAAAGCCGTTGATGCGCTGGATCAATTCGCCCTGGGCGTGGGTCAAAAACAGCGCGCGCGCGCCCTCGCAGGCAACCGTCAGGACGCCCGGCTGGTGGCCGCCCTCCCCCATGATCTCCGAGGCCCGGCGCGGCCAGGCGATCTTTTCGGGCCGCGTGCAATCGGCAAAGTCTTCGCCGGCGATTTCGTCCCAGGAGCCGAGCAGCATGGTGTTGATGCCTGCCCGCTTGGCGAGCACCGGGTCGATCAGGCCGTTTGCCACTTCGCTGATCTGGACGACGCCCTTCCGGGTCTTCTGCTCACTCACGTATGGACTTTCTGTAGCCAATGTCGATTGAGCCTTGATGCCGCGGCTCCGCTTCGCCAAGTATAGGCCGGAAACGGAACTCCCGGCAAATCATGCACGATACGATACCGGCGGCGGACGCCGCACCCCTGCTTTTGGAATGGTACGACAGGCACCATCGCGACCTGCCCTGGCGGGTTTCGCCGCCGATGGCGCAACGAGGCATCGTCGCCAATCCCTACCATGTCTGGCTTTCCGAAGTGATGCTGCAGCAGACGACGGTGCAGGCGGTCAAGGCCTATTTCGAAAAGTTCCTGTCACTGTGGCCGACCGTCGAGGACCTTTCACGCGCCGACAATGAGGACGTGATGAAGGCATGGGCCGGGCTCGGCTATTATGCGCGCGCCCGCAACCTGAAGAAATGCGCCGAGGCCGTCGCGAACGATCATGGCGGCCGCTTTCCCGACACTGAGGACGGGCTGAAGTCCCTTCCCGGCATCGGCGACTATACCGCCGCCGCGGTCGCGGCGATCGCCTTCAATCGCAGAAGCGCAGTGCTCGACGGCAATGTCGAGCGGGTGATTTCCCGCCTCTATGCGATCGAAACGCCGCTGCCGGCGGCAAAGCCCGAGATGCGGGCACGTGTCGCCGCGCTCACCCCTCGCGAGCGCCCGGGCGATTTCGCCCAGGCGATGATGGATCTCGGCGCGACCATCTGCACGCCGAAACGGCCCGCTTGCTCGCTCTGTCCCTTCCGCGCCCGCTGTCGCGCGCTTGCCGTCGCAGACCCGGAAACCTTTCCGCGCAAGGCGCAGAAGAAGGACAAACCGCTTCGGCGCGGCGCCGCATTCGTCGCGATCGACGCCGACAACGCGGTCTATCTGCGCAAGCGGGCCGAGACGGGCCTGCTTGGCGGCATGACCGAAGTCCCGGGCACCGACTGGACGTCGCGGCAGGACGGCGACACTTCGCTTGCCTCGCAACCCTTTGCGGCGGCCTGGGAAGATTGCGGCACCATCAGCCATGTGTTCACGCATTTCGAGTTGCGTCTCTCGGTCTACCGCGCCAATGTCGCGCGCGCCGGAACGCAGGGCAACGGCTGGTGGGAGCCGGTTCACTCGCTGAGCGCCCAGGCGCTGCCGACGGTGATGAAGAAGGCGATCGCCCAAGCGATCCCGCATGCCTTCAAGGCGGAACGCTAGCGCGGTACGGGGCCACCCGTCCCGCTCACTCCGAAAGTTCAAGCAGGGAATACGTTCATGAGCAGCATCGAGATCCGTCACATCGTCTTCGACATCGGCAAGGTGCTGATCCACTACGACCCCAACCTGCCCTATAGCCGCCTCATCCCCGATGAGGCCGAGCGCGAATGGTTCTTTGCCAATGTCTGCACCCATGACTGGAACATCGAGCAGGACCGCGGCCGTTCCTGGGAAGAGGCCGAAGCGCTGCTGATCAAGGACTTCCCCGAGCGTGAAGAACAGATCCGCGCCTTCCGCAAATATTGGCAGGAGATGGTGCCGCACGCCTATGTGGAGACGGTGTCGCTCCTGGAGCGACTGATCGCCGAAGGACGCGACGTGACGATGCTGACCAACTTCGCCTCCGACACGTTCCGCGAGGCGCAGGTCCTCTATCCCTTCCTGACCTTGCCGCGCGGCGTCACCGTTTCGGGCGACGTGAAGCTGATCAAGCCCGATGTCGCCATCTATGAGACGCACACGCGGACCTTCGATCTCGACCCGTCGGCTACCCTCTTCATCGACGACAGCATTCCCAACGTCGAAGCCGCGCGGCTTGCCGGCTGGCATGCGGTGCATTTCGTCGACCCGGAAAAGCTGAAGGCCGATCTCGCCGGCTACGGCATTCATCCGTAGGCTGAAACTACCGATCGAACATGGCTTCTGCTCGTGGCGGCACGATTCCGCCACGAATCATATTCACTACCTGAGATTGCGTAATCGTAGAGGTAGCATATGAATAGTTTAGAATTTTCAGTAATTCCAGACGGCGCCGCCAAGGACGCCTTCATCAACGAGCTCTACGCGACGACCGAGGCCAGCTTTCGCGACGAGGTGTCTCCGGAAGAGTTTGGAGAACGGTTTTCAGATACCCGTTTCGTCGTCGCCAGACGCGATGCCAAATTGGCGGGCTGGCTCAGCCTTCGGCCGCCGACTGAAGACGACGACAAGAGAGCGGCCGATCGAGGCTGGCACGCCATGCCGTCGCACGAGCTGCACGACGCCGAAATTCTGGCGCAACTCTTTCGGCTTGCAGCCGTAGAGGCCGGGTCAGAAGGCATCATCTGGCACTCCCGAAAAACCGCCCTCAACCAGCAGGTCGTCGAAATGACCGGTGCGACAGCGCTTCGGGATCTGTTCAGGACCTGGCAGGCGCCATCTGAGCGCTGGCCAGTCGCAATCGCAAAACCCAAGGACGGTGCCGTCGTTCACGCCGTCCACGCGCCTCTACCGGAAGATCTTCTCGCAAAGTTTGTGGACTTCCTCACACGCGCGGGGATATCGGACTGCAGTGGAGAAACCTGCACCACGACCTGGAACGTGGACTCCGTCGCCCAACGTATCGCTGACTGGGATGAGGGCGGACTGCTGATGCAGTGGCTGGAACATCACGACCTCGTCGTCGCCGAGGCCTACGCCTTTGTCTGGAGCGATGAAATGATGATCCACATCACCGAACACCAGGCCTCTTCTCCGGGGCTGATTGCCCTGGTTGCCACCCTGCTTCAGCGCATTCCCGCGGCCTATCCCGATATCAGGGTCGCCACGGTCGAATTACAGGAAGACGAAAGAGCAGGCCTCGAGCCTGTGCTCGCCAGTTGCGGCTTCGAGGATAAGGGCGCCCGAACCCTCTACCACTTGCATCCACAGGGAACGCCGGCTCTCTAAAGGCGGCGTATCCGCCATTCAACGCGCCGTGGCGGCACGGGTCGCCGCCGCGCATTGTCAGGGCCTGACCGCGATGAAGCCCCATGCCAGCCAGGCCGCAATGATTGCGGCCACGAACCAGATGCTCAGGATCGCGATAAGGCCGCTGCGGCTGGACGGGCGTCCTTCGAGCGCTGTCGCCCGCTCTCGGAATTCTTCCATCAGCGCTGGCGGCACCAGACGCACGGCCAAAAGGATACCGAGCGGAACGAGAATCAGATCATCGAGGTAGCCGAGTACCGGAATGAAATCGGGGATCAGGTCGACCGGCGACAAGGCGTAGGCCGCCACAGTGCCGGCAACGAATTTCGCCGAAAGCGGCGTTCGACGATCTCGCGCGGCGAACCAGAGCGCAACGACGTCTCGTTTGATTTGCCGCGCCCATTGCTTCACGCGCTGGAGACGATCGGGCAAGGCCATGCGGATGACACTCTTGTTCGGATGAAGGCTGCTCTGTCCGAACCCTATTAGCGCATGCGAAGATTGGCAATCAGCCTCAGGGGTCTGCCGGTCGCTTCAAACGTTCCGTCGTATGGCCCAAACATACAAATGCCCGGAATCCTCACGTCGAGGATTCCGGGCATTTAAAGCTCTCTTTCCGGGACTGAAGGTACAAAAACCGGTTAGAGCGCTTTTCGAAGGATCCGGCGGAACTGGTTGATCAGTTCAGTTTTGCCAGATCATTTCGAATGACGCTTCTGAGTTCGTCGATGGGCTTCAGGGTGTTCCCTTCTTCGAAGTGCCAGAATGTCCATCCGTTGCATGCGTCAAGCCCCTGGACCTTGGCGCCCAGGCGATGAATCGAACCGGCCTCGCCGCCGGAGGCGACCGTGCCGTCGGCACGAACGATCGCGCTGTAGCGGCGCTTGGCGTCCGTCAGAACCGTGCCGGGCTTGATCAGCCCGCTTTCGATCAACGTGTTGAAGGCGACGCGCGGTTCGGCCTTCTTGCCGGTCATGACCGAGAGCATCGCCTTGCCGAGCGGTTCGACCGCGTCGATGCGTGCCGATGCCGCGTCGATGTAGTCCTGCTCGCGCTCGATGCCGACGAAGTGGCGGCCGAGGCGCTTGGCGACGGCACCGGTCGTGCCGGAACCGAAGAAGGGATCGAGAATG
>JAESGS010000484.1_pt1 | contig 28852 bp, 29 predicted proteins | sample 9269761 | NCBI WGS metagenome assembly JAESGS01 (sample SAMN15741799, study PRJNA653493) | algae metagenome | isolation source: Cyanosarcina radialis HA8281-LM2 and co-occurring heterotrophs from damp... | place: USA: Makauwahi cave, Hawaii | collected 2011-01-06 | reverse complement strand
CGACTTCGGAAGTCGATGGGACGGTGGGGCGGTTGCCCAACCCGCGACCGCACCGGCGGCGTTCGACTTCCGAAGTCGAAGCCGGACTTCGGAAGTCAGGTTCTTCCTCCCCTTGACCCGCCTCCCCAGCCACGTTATTCCGCCGCGACTCGGACTCGTCTCCCAGGGAAGGTCGGACGGTCATGAACGCTCGCCGTTCCGTGGTCCTCGTCGCGCTCGCCGCCTCACTCGGCGGCTGCCTGCCGTTCCGCGGGGACCGGTCCGCCCGCGACCTCATCCAGAGCTACAGCCCGTTCGCCGCCAGTCCCGCGAAGGACAAGGCCGTCCTCCGGACCGTCCTCCTCGACCAGCCGACCGGCGACCCGTACCTGACGACGCACCTCTGGGCGACGACGCTCAAGCCGCTGCCGCCGGAGACGGCCGCGCTGCTGGCGGAGAACGGCGTCCGCGTCGGCGTCTTCCCGAGCAACCCGCCGGCGGAGTTGTTGGAGCGGATCGAAGCCGGCGAGGCGACGGTCCGGCCGAACGAGACGACGGCGGGCCTCGGCGAGGGGAAGGTGCTGCCGATCAACGGCCCGGTCCCGACGGCCGCGTTCCGGTCGTTCGCGGACATCGGCGCGGAGCCGACGGCGTTCGAGCTGGCGAACGCACAGATGGGCTTCCACGTCACCGCCGCGGCCGGCGAGAACGGGAAGCTGAAGTTGACGTTCGAGCCGCGGGCGCAGCACGGCGAGCGGCAGGGGTGGCTGCGGCCGACGATCGACGGGACCGGGTTCGCGTGGCTCGACCAGAAGGAGATGGACAAGTTCCCGAAGCTGGCGTTCGAGGTGGCGGTCACGCCGGGGGAGTTCCTGGTCGTCGGCCCGACCGAGCGGCCGGCCGGGAAGCTCGGCGGCGCGTGGTTCGTGGCCGACGCCAACGACGGCAGCCGGATGCGGGTCCTGGTGGTCCGGGCGTGGCGCGGGGCGAACGCCCCGACCCCGCCCGTACCCGGCCGGAAACTCGCCGCGCGTAAGTAAGTTACCTCGCCGGGTCGGCGACCATCGGGTCGATCGGGTCGCCTTCCAGGGACTTCAGGAACAGCACGAGGTCGGCCTTCTCGTCCTTCGTCAGGTTCAGCTTGAACGGGACGATCGGCAGCCCGCCGCTGGTGAACACCTTCACGTTCGGGTCCACCGGCTGCCCGGCGGCCTTCGCCTTCAGGTACGCCGCCTCGGCGGCCGTGTCCCGCATCTTCTCTGCGAGGAACGGGTTCGCGTTCCCGCCCTTGTCGTAGAACTCGACGACCTCCTCCAGCGTCTTCTCGCGGCCGTCGTGCATGTACGGGGCGGTGTTCTTCAGCGCCCGCAGGCCGGGCGTCTTCTGCGCCCCGATCTGCGACGGGTCCTTGTGGCCGGTCGGCTGGCTGCCGAACCGCCCGAGGTCGCCCTTCGGCAGTTGGCCGTCCGTTACGCCGACGCCGAGGTTGTGGAAGGCGTTGTCCGTGAAGTTGTCGCCGACGTGGCAGTTCGTGCAGCGGGCCTTGCCGAAGAACAGGTTCCGGCCGTTGACCAGCTTCTTGCCGAGGCCGTCCGCGTCGGCCCCGTCCGTGCCGAGGGCCGCGAGGGCGGTCGTGTCCTTCTTCGCGACCGCGTCCTTCAGCACGGCCGTGAAGTCCTGGGCCTTGAGTTCCGGCTTCCCGCCGTCGTCCTCGTCCGCGACCCGCTTCCGCATCACGGCCTCGGCCCGGTCGTAGACGCTGTTCCCGCTCAGCACCGTCCGCTCGTAGGTGGCGATGGCCTTCGCCGCGGCGTCGCGGGTCGGGGGGTGGCCGAACACCTGCTCGAACGCCTTCACGTATTCCGGCTGCTTGCGGATCCGCACGATCGCCGCGTCCCACGGGTCGCCGCTGCCGGCGAACATCTCCTTCGCGTTTCCGACCGGCCCCTGCGACTGGTCCTCCAGCGACGCCCCGCGGCCGTCCCAGAACTGGAACCGGTTGTACGCGGAGTTGATGACCGTCGGCGCGTTCGCCCCGCCGACGAGGTTGTTGATCCCGTTGGAGAACTGCAACTGGTCCGTGTACCCCTTCGCCGGGTCGTGGCAGGTGGCGCACGAGACGGTCGCGTTCGAGGACAGAATCTTGTCGAAGTAAAGCTTCTTGCCGAGTTTCCACTTGGCGAGCGTCAGCGGGTTTTCGGCCGGAACTTGCGGGGCGGCGGACAGGCCGAGCGGGACCTTGATCTTGATCGCCTTGCGGGTGACCTTCGCGCCGGTGAGGGGGTCCACGGCGTCCTGCGTGCCCTCGTTCCAGAAGCCGGGCATCGTGTTCCACTCGGCCGTGTTGCTGTTCCGGGTGACGAACAGGATCGGCACGTCGTCCTTGAACGGAACCTTCAGCGCGTCGTTCGGCAGCAGGAACTCGATGGGGTCGGCTGCCGCGACCGGCAGCGCCGCGAGGCAGAGGGCGACGACAGAGAGCCAGCGAGTCGGGGACATTACGTTCCTCTCGGGTGAAGTGAAACTCGGCGGGGGTTTACTATCATCGGTAGGCGTGAGGTCGGCGAGAGTCAACGGGGAGAAGAAGGGCAATCGTGGAACCCGGAGCGGAAGCGATGGGGTGTTAGACTCACACCCCATCGCTTCCGCTCCGGGTTCCACGGGTGCTCGTGGCTATTTGCGGTCCCAGTGCAGGATCGCGTCCACGCCCGGCCGGTCGGTCGCGTCCTTGCTCGGGTAGGCGTAGACGATCTTCCGGTGGCGGTCCACGAGGTAGTCGCCGCCGAGCTGGAACACGTCCTCGGTCCGCGTCAGCCGGCGGATCGGCTCGCCCTTGAACAACAGCTTGATGAAGTTGCCGAGGATGCGGGGCCGCAGGAAGTGGAAGAACCCGACGCGGCCGAGGTCGAGGGCCTTGTACCCGGCCCGGCCGGGGTCGGTGACGACCGGGAACGGCTTCGGCTCGCGGGCGAGGAAGTGCTTCACGACCGGCGGCGGGGCGTGCCCGACGCCGACGACGCCGATGCCGGCCTGCTTCAACCGGTCGTACCCGCGGGCCACCTCGCCGAGGTGGGCGACGCACGGCATTCAGGCGAAGTGCCGGAGGAACAGCAGCAGCGTCCGGTCCGCGGTGAGCAACTCCGAGAGCTGCACCGGCGACCCGTCCGGTTGGAGGAACGTCAAGTCTGGGAGGGTGTCGTTGGTCGTCATGCCCGTGATGGTAGCACGCCGCGGACCTGCCGCCAAACTTCCCGGAGGAAGCCGACCCCGAACCCGAAGTGGATGGCGGCGAACACGAGCGGGATGCGGGCCGCGACCCGCGCGGGGTGTCCGCGGCCGAGGTACGCCGACGCGCCGAGGATCACGCCGACGTAGAGGGTGATCGAGCCGAGGTACGCGGCGAGCAGGTACGGGTGGAGGACGCCGAGGGCCGCGCCGACGACGAGCCAGACGCACCAGAGCGGGGGCACGAGGGCGGGGGGCGTCAGCGACCGCGGGTGCTTCCCCGCCAGGCGGGCGCGGCCCGCGCCGTACCGGCCGAGCTGCTTGAACAGCCCGCCGAGGGTCATCCGCGGGTCGTAAACGATTTTGATCGCCGGCGTGAAGTAGCACGTCAGGTTCGCGTCGTGGACCCGCTGGTTGAACTCCACGTCCTCGCACGCGTCGAACCGCTCGTCGAACAGGCCGATGGTCTCGAACACGGTTTTTTTGTAGGCGACGGCCGTACTCTGCGGTTCGACGAACTTCGCCTGGTCCGAAAAGATGTCCGAGTCCGGGTTGTGCCCGAGGCGGCTGGACCGGGCGACGGACACGGCGGCCTGGAACGGCGTGGGGTTCGGCGCGTCCAACGGCTGCGGCCGGCCGAGGCTGTCGGCCCCGCTCTCGGCGAACGCCGTCATCACGTTCCGCAGGTAGTTACGGTCCGGGACGTGGCAGTGCCCGTCCACGATGACGGCCACGTCCCCGGTCATCTGCCGCAGACCGACGTTACGGCCGGCGCTCGACCACCGGCAGGGGTTGTAGACGAGCTTCAAGTTCGCGTGCCGGCCTTGCAGTTCGCGAACGATGGGAACGGTGTCGTCGGTCGAGAACCCGTCCGCGACGATCACCTCGAACTCCTCGGCCGGGTAGTCCTGGCCGAGCAACGAGGTGAGCGTCTGGCGGATGGATCGCGACTCGTTCCGCACCGGGACGATGACGCTGACGGTTGGCATCCGTGCCTCCGGACATATAGCGGTGGGCAAGCCCACCGTGCGGCCGAGTCTTCGAGGCCGCGTGCGCCTTCCTCCCGCGGACGCCTGATTGCGACGGGAGGAACGATTCGGGATCGGGTAGGCCCACGCGGTTTCTCGAAGACTCGAAACCGCACGGTGGGCAAGCCCACCGCTATGTGTCAGCGCTGATAAAGCCGCTTCAACCCAACCACCTTAAGCGCGGTGCAGACCAGAATCCGCAAGTCGAACATCAACCCCGACCGGCGGACGTAGAACACGTCGTACACCAGCTTCCGCCGCACGCACGCCGTCGTTTCGTCCGGCGGCAGGTGAATCTGGGCCAGCCCCGTGATGCCCGGCTTCACCCGCAACCGGCGGTCGTAGCCGGGAATTTCTTCCCGCAGCTTCGCCACGATCTCCGGCCGCTCCGGCCGCGGGCCGACGAGGCTCATCTCGCCGCGGAGGACGTTCCACAACTGCGGCAGTTCGTCGATGTGCGTCGCCCGCAGGAACCGGCCGACGGCCGTGATCCGGCGGTCGCCGGGCCGCGACCACTGGGCACGGCCGTCCTTCTCGGCGTCGTTCCGCATCGTGCGAATCTTGTAGATCGTGTACGGCACGCCGCCGCGGCCGAGCCGCGATTGCTGGTAGATCGCCGGCCCGCGGGAGGTCAGCTTCACGACCAACATGGCCACGCCGATGACCGGCAACGACAAGGCGAACAGCCCGGCCGCCAGCGCCCAGTCGCACACGTCCCGGACGGCCGGCGGGCGGCGGACCGGGAGCGGGACGGCCACGGATTCGACGGCGAGGGCCTTCACGGAAAACACGGGCACCGACTTCGGTTTCGGGGTTAGCGTTCGTGCCATCTCTCCGGTTCTTCCTTGTCGTTAGGGGCGACTTCCAGGGTGCGACGGGCTAACGGCGGGCGAACCGCCCGATTGGCGAAAGGTCGTCGAGTACTGCTCCAGGGCGGCGCGGACTAACTGCCGGACGGCGGCCGGGTCGTCCGCCGGCTTCCCGTCGGCTTCCGGCAGCGTGGTCAGGATGTAGAGCTTGTACAGCTCGTTCGCCTTCATGTAGTGGAACCGGGCGTAGTCCGGGGCGGCCCACGTCCCGTCCGTCGTCCACGCCCACCGGACCCGCAGCCGCTCGACGGACGTTTCCTTCTTCTTCTCGAAGTCGGCCACGAACAGCGTCGCGGCCTGCCCGTCGGCCAGCCTCACCGTCTCCCGCTTCGGGGCGTGGAGCATCCGGTAGCCGCTCGACTGATAGCAAACGTCCGGCGTGTGTGTCGAGACCGCTCCAGGGACGCCGGAGATGATCGACACGACCGCGTACAGGCTCGGCTCCTGCCCGACGTACCGGCGGGACGTGGCGACGCTCCGCTCCTTCAGCGGCACGTCGTTCTCGATCTCCGACACCTCGCAGTTCGGGACGCGGACCTGCATCTCGTGCATCCGGTCCGTGCGGGCCGCGTCCGGCGTGAATAGCGACCACCGGTGCGTGATCGCGCCGTGGACGACGGCCGCGCCGACGACGAAGAACGCGACGACGTAGAACGCGGATCGGGATTTCAACATAGCGCCTCCTGGGGTGTCGCTCCGAGGTACACGACGCCGCTGAACGGCAGCTCCATCCCGCTCAGGCGGTCGGCCGCCTTCTTCAACAGCGGTAGCGTCGTCTCGCGGCAGAGGGTGCAGAGCAGCACCACGTCGCTGCGGCGGGCGACCTCGATCGACTCGGCGGCCGTCAACAGCGGGTGGCCGTGAAGGATGACGCAGTCGAACGGCTCCTTCAAGCAGGCGAGCAGTTGCTCCAGCCGCCCGCTGCCGGAGAAGCACCGGGTCACGTCCGTCCACTTCCCGGCCGGGATCATGTGCAGGCCGTTCGGCAGCGTCTTGATCGTGTGGCGGAAGTCGCTCTCCCCGCGGAGCAGTTCGCACACGCCGGGCGATGCGGCGTCGAGCTTCGCGAGGCCGTGCAGTTGCGGCGTCCGCAGGTCGAAATCGACCGCGAGCGTCTTGTACCCGGCGTCCGCGAGGCTGTTCGCGAGGGCGAACGCGGCGAACGCCTTCCCCTCGTCGCCGAGCGGGCTGGTGAGCGTCACCGTCATCGCCCCGCGGGGCAGGAGGGTGTGCGTCACGTAGGTCCGCAGCTTGTCGATCGACTCCGAAACCTCGGCCCGGCGGACGGGGTCGGCCATCGACGCGGCGTTCTGCCACGGGACGACGCCGACGACCGGCATGGCGGCCGTCGCCTTCACGTCCGCAAGGCCGCACGCCTTCTTCACGACGACCTCGTACCCGAACGCGACCAGGCCGACGAGGGCGAACCCGAGCAGCCCGGCGAACGCGGTGGCGAGGACCTGCTTGCGGGTGTCCCGCTGCATCGGCGAGGACGCGGTCTGGAGGACGCTGACCCGCTTCGGCGAACTCAGGTCGAGCCGCAGCGCCGCCGCGTTCTGGGCGAGGCCGCGGAAGATGCCGTCCTCGGCCTCGGCCCGCGACGTTTCCGGGTCGAGCGCCTTGCGGTCGTCGTCCTTGCGGTGCTCGACCGGCTTGAGCGGGTCGGCGTCCGGCGGCAGCTTCGCGACCTCTTCCATCGCGGCCGACAGCCGCGCCTTCGCGCTGGCGAATTGGGTTTCGAGGTCTTGCAGCCGCAGCACGGCGGCCTCGTACTCGGCGACCTTCGGGTTCGCCGGCAGCCCCGGCGTCCCGCTCGTTGCCTTCGCGAACAGCTTCGCCTTCTCGACCTTCAGGGCGGCCAACTCCTTCGCGTACTGGTCGGCCCGCTCCTCCTTGGCCGCGATGGCCGGGGCGTTCGGGTTGACGTACCGGGACCGGTCGAGGAGGACCTCGCGGCGGAGCCGTTGCTCCTCCGCGTCCATCGCCTTCACCTCCGGGTCGCGGTCCACCGCCGCCGCGATCACCTCCGGCGTCAGGCCGGTCGCGCCGCCCTCGATCTGCTTCTTCAGCATGTCGATGCGGGCCTTCTGCGACGCGATCACGATCGGCAGGTCCGTCACCTGCTCCTGGAGCGCGAGCGACTTGGACACGCGGGCCGCGGCGATCTGCTTCTTCACCCAGTCCGGCGGGCCGTTCGCGACGATCCCGACGGCCGGGATCACGCCCGGCGGCAGAGGGTTCGGGGCCTTGTTCTCGTTCCCGACCGCCGGGACGAGGAGCGGGTCCACCGCCTTCGGAGTTTTCTCATTGAGCGTCTTTTGAAGGCCCACGAGCGTCGTCTCGAGGACGAGCAGGAAGTCCTGCCGCTCCTTGATCTCCTTCTCGATGACCTCCTGCATGAACGCCTTCTGCACCGCGTTCACGATCCGCCGCACGTCGTCCGGGTTGTGGCCCTTCATCGAGAGTTTGATGATTTCCGACCCGTCCTGGAAGTTGACGGCCAGCTCGTCTTCGAGGAACTGGAACGGGTTCTTCTGCTCGCGGATGGTCGCCAGGTCGCTGACGAGCACGCCGTCGATCTCGAGGCCGAGGGCCTTGTTCAGTACGAACTCGTTCTTGATGAGCTGCGAGTTCGTCTTCAGGTACGTGGTGAAGTCCGTTCGCGACCGGTTCGGGTCGCGGTTGTTCGACACTGTGAACGGCGACGACGCCACGCGGAGCAGGGCGTAGGACTCGTACTTCGACGGCAGCGCCGCCCACGCGAGGTACGCGAGTACCGCGCCGAGGAGGCCGCCGCAGAACAGGATCGTCAACCAATAGAGCTTCAGCCACGCGAGCATCCGGCCCGCGCCGACGTTCGCGTCCGGCTCCGGTTTCGCCGCCGGGCGGACGACGGGCCGGGGCGGGGCGACGACGGGCCGGGCGGCCTTCTGAGTGGTCGCAACGGTCATCGGTTATCCTCGGCGGGGTTGTTCGACCACCAGACGCTTCAACACCCAAAGCTCCAGCCCGAGCAGGGCGAGGCCGAGCGGCATCATGACCCAGCCGTACACGTCGTGCAGCAAGGCGTTCGTCGCCTTGTCGTGGACGAACGTGTGCGACACGCCGGTCGCGGTGACGCGGAGGATGTTCGTGAGCATGGCGATGGGCACGATGCCGAGCAGCACGATGCCCCGCTCGAACCACGTCCGCCGGTTGAGCAGCACCGCCCCGACGGAGAACGCGGCGAACGTCATGAGCATCTTCAGCCCGCTGCACGCGTCCACGACGCCGAGCTTGACCTCGTCGATCAGGATGAGGTTCCCTTCCGCGATGGCCGGGAAGCCGAAGGTTTGCAGCAGGTACGTGCTGGCGACCGTCGCGGCCGACTTCAACGGCCCGCCGACGTTCCGCTCCAACTCGAACGGCAGCGGCAACGCGAAGACCAGGAACAGGATCGCCGGGCCGCAGAGGAGGAGCAACCGCCCGCCCCCGAACACGAGGGCCGCGCCGACGAGCGCGAGCAGCAGCGAGAGGGCGTCGAGCTGGTGGAACAGTAGCCCGCCGGCCAGCACGCGGAGCAGCCCGGCGAGCAGCAGCACGCCGCCGCCGATGACGGGCAGCGGGCGGAACTGGCTCGCGGTGAACTGATCGCGGTTCTGGTAGAGCAGGTACGCGGAGAAGGCCGGGACCAGGAACCCGTGCGAGTATTGCGGGTCGCCGACCCACTTCTCGAACAGGAAACTCAAGGTCGGCCAGTAGGCCCACGCCAGGAGGGCGAGGACGCAGCCGTAGAGGAATGGTGGTTTCGTCGCGGTGTTCGACATTCCGTGTCTCTCGTCGATGTCGGCGAACCCCGTCCGTGGGGTTCGGGATTCTGACCCGAATCGCGAAGAGCGTGCAACCCCAAGTTGGGTGCTGAAAAAGCAGAAAGCCCGCGGAGGAACCTCCGCGGGCTGAAAGTTGTCGGGTTACGTTACACCGCGGCCATGACGAGCGCGCCGTTTTGCCCGCCGAACCCGAAACTTGTGGACAGGCCGTAACGCACCTTCGTCTCGCGGGCCGTGTTCGGGATGTAGTCGAGGTCGCACTGCGGGTCCGGATTCGTCAGGTTGATCGTCGGCGGGTAGACCTGCTCGTGCAGGCTCATGGCGAGAGCCGCCGCCTCGATCGCGCCGCTCGCGCCGATGCTGTGCCCGATCATCGACTTGATGCTGGAGAGCTGCACGTCGCGGGAGTTGTCGCCGAAGACGCGCTTGACGGCCGCCGTTTCCATCGCGTCGTTGAGCCGCGTGCTCGTGCCGTGGGCGTTGATGTACCCGATGTCGCGGTAATCGACGGCCCCTTCCTTCAGCGCCGCCTGGATCGCCCGTGCGCCGCCCTTGCCCTCGGGGTCCGGCTTCGTCACCGAGTAGGCGTCGAAACTGCTGCCGAACCCGCACACTTCCGCGTAGATCGTCGCGCCGCGGGCCTTCGCCCTTTCCCACTCTTCCAACACCATCACGGCCGCGCCTTCGCTGATGACGAAGCCGTCGCGGAGGCGGTCGAACGGCCGGGACATCTCGCCCGCCGGCCGCTCGGACCGGCTGAGCGTTCCGAGGGCGGTGTACGCGAGCAGCATGAGCGGGTCGATGCGGCTGTCCGCCCCGCCGGCGAGCATCACGTCCGCCTCGCCGTGGCGGACGAGCCGGTACGCCTCGCCGACGGCCTGCGTCCCGGCGACGCACGCGGTCACAACGGTGTTGTTCGGCCCCTGGCAGTTGAACGCCATGCTGATGTGCGCGGCCGCCATGTTCGGCAGGTACTTGAGCAGCCAGAGGGGGAACAGCGGCGAGTTGCCGTCCTGCGAGAGCTGCGTCTCGTCGAACCCTTCGCCCTGGCAGGCCCGCGCGAGCATGGGGGCGAGTTCGCCGAGGTCCACCGGCACGACGCCGCCGCCCATGACGACGCCCATCCGCTCCGGGTTCTCGGCGGCCAGCGTCAGCCCGCTGTCCTCGATCGCCAGCCCGGCCGCCCCGAGGCCGAACTTCGCGGCCCGGCCCATGACCTTCAAGGACTTCCGCGCCGGGGCCGGCACGTAATCCTCGGCCTGAAAGTCGTTCACCTCGCCGGCCACCTGGACCGGGTGGTTCGATGCGTCGAACGACCGGATCGGGCCGATGCCCGACACCCCGTTCTTGCACGCATCCCAAAACGACGACCGCCCGACCCCGTTCGGGGCCACAACCCCGATCCCGGTTATCGCAACCCTACGCATGGCGTGCCACCCCACACGCACTCGCCCGGCTCTCCAGTCGGGCGGCGCACTTGTGCGTCATCGAACCGCGGCGGCTTCCGACCGGACCCCGATTCGGGTCCACGGCTCGACCTCCGGCCTGTGGGCGGGTGGAAGTCCTCCAACCGCCCAAATTTGCCAGATTACACATTTTTACATGACCCTCTTTCCCGATGCAATCCCCCCAGGCGTCGGGAATACGTCTATTTCGCCGGGCCGAATCGTTAGATTCGCTACCGCGCCCGTCGGGAGGAACGACCCCCGTAGGGCGGGTCAAGGCTTTGCGCCGAGCCGCCGGGGCGACTGGCACCGACGGCGGGTCGGCGCAAAGCCTTGACCCGCCCTACGGGTCTCGGTTCGTAGCAACGAGATGACTTGAAAAGGCCGTGCCCGGCGATCGTCGGGAACTTCCCGGCGGCTCGGAAATGTGCGGTCGAAGGTCGGGTCGGTCGAGTTGTCCGCATGGTAACTTGTGGACGGGACGCGAATAATCCGCGCCCCGCGACGAATTCTCAAGTACCGTACCTCATGTTGGAGATACGTTTTGCCCCACTTTCCGCGGACGCTTATAATCCAGATATTCGGGCCGGACGTACGCCGTCCGCCAGGGGACACCGACTGATGCACCGCCTCCGATCCGCCTTCGACCCGCCCCGCGTCCTCGCCGCGCTGCTCGGCCTGCTGCTCACCGCCGCCTCCGGCCGCGGGCAGGGGAATGCACTGGCGGACGAAGGCATCTTCGTGAGCGTGGCGAACCCGATCACTAGTGAAGTCGTCACGCGGGTCAAGCACCGGGTGGACGCCGCCCGGCAGAACGCGAACCGACCGCTCCGCAAGGTCGTGTTCGACTTCAACCCGGACGGCAAGGAAGTCGGGACGCCGGAATGGGGCGTCTGCTCCGACCTCGCGAACTACATCGCGCAGCTGCACGACCTCTCGACCATCGGGTTCGTCTCCAACAACGTGACCGGGCACACCGTCCTGCCCGTTCTGGCGTGCAAAGAGATCCTCATGGCGAAGGCCGGCGGCCTGGGTGAAATCCAGTCCGGGGAAATGAAGGCGTCGGTCATCACGTCCTACGCCGAGATTCTCGGCAAGACCCGCGAGGGGTATCTTGCGGTCGTGAAGAAGATGTACGACCGCGGCGTGTCCCTCGGCCGCGGGGAGAAGAACGGCGTGCCGTACTACGTGGACCTCCGCGACGCGGCGAAGTTGAAGGCGCAGGGCGTCAAAATTCCGAACCCGGACCCGCTGCCGTTCGCCGGGCCGGGCACCCCGGGGCAGTTTTCGGCCGAACGGCTAAAGGCGCTCGGCCTCGTCGCCGCGACCGCCGAGTCGCGGAAGGATGTGGCGGAACTCTACTCGCTGTCGCCGAGCAGCCTCCGCGACGACCCGCTCGCCGGCCAGTCGCCGGTCGCGTTCAAGTTGACGCTCGAAGGCCCGATTGACGGCGGCACGCGGGAGACGGTGAAGCGGACGGTGGACGACGTGGTCGCCCGCAAGGGGAACGTGCTGTTCCTCGAACTCCGCTGCTCCGGCGGCGACATCTCCGCCGCCCGCGACCTCGCGGACCACTTCATCAAGACGCAGAAGGAGAAGAGTGTCCTCATCGTCGGGTTCGTGCCCGTCGCGGCCCCGGACACGGCCGCCATCCTAGCCCTCGGGTGCGGCGAGATCGTCATAAGCAAGCGGAAGGACGTGAAGGCGGCCGGCGAGGAGGAGAAGGAGGCGACGTTCGGCGACTTTGAGGCCGTCATCGGCAAGGACCCCGCCCGCAAGGAACTGCTCAAGAAGAACTTGGCCGACCTCGCCAGTCAACAGTCGTACCCGGTGCTGCTCGTCGAGGGGATGCTCGAACGCGACCTCGTTATCATCAACGCCCGGAACAAGGTGGACCGCACGCGGGGCCGCCTCATGACGGAGGCCGAGTTCGAGGCCGCGAAGCAAGACTGGGTTTCGGTCGGTGTCGTCAAGAACAAGGGCGAACTGCTAAAGTTGAACGCGACGCGGGCGGTCGAACTCGGCATCGCCCGGTTCGCCGTGGACGGCTCGGAGTTGGCCGAGGTCTACACCCTCTACGGCGTCGAGAGCAACAGGGTCCGCGAGGCGACCCCCGGCTGGCTCGACCGGTTCGCGAACTACCTGCGGATGCCGGCCGTCACGGTGCTGCTCGTCGTCATCGGGTTCGCCGGGCTGATCCTCGAAATCAAGGTCCCCGGCGTGACCGTGCCGGGGATCATCGCGGCCCTCTGCTTCATCATGGTGTTCTGGGCGCACTCGCAATACAGCGGCCAGACGGCCATCCTCGGCGGCATGATCTTCCTGTTGGGACTCATCCTGCTCTTGATCGAGGTGTTCGTCATCCCCGGCTTCGGCGTGACCGGGCTGCTCGGCGTCATCTTCCTGCTCGGCGGCATCGGCCTCGCCACGTTCGAGAAGATTCCCGACACGATGGACGAGTGGGTGACGTTCGGCGGCCGGATCACGATGTACGTCGGGGCGATGGCCGCGGGCATGGCGGTCGCGTTCTTCATCGCCCGGTTCCTGCCGCAAATCCCGTTCGCAAACCGGCTGGTGCTGACGCCGCCGACGGACGACCCGAACGCCGACCCGATCGCCGACCTGCCCGGCGCAGCGGCGGCCGCGGCGTTGCTCGGCGCTATCGGCACGGCCGCGACGACCCTCCGCCCGGCCGGGATGGCGCAGTTCGGCGAGCAGTACGTGGACGTTATCACCGAAGGCGGTTTAATTAACGCCGGGGCCCGCGTGCAGGTGGTCGAGGTCGAAGGCACGCGGATCGTCGTCAAGGAAATCTAACCTCACTCGGGAAGCGCTGCCCGTGTCCTACCTGTCCATCGCCGTCATCCTCGCCGCCATCGGGCTTGTGCTGTTCCTGGCCGAATACTTCCTGCCGACCGGCGGCATCCTCATCGTCGCCGGGTTCCTCGTGTCGCTCGCCGCCGTCGCCGTCATCGCCGCCAACACGGAAGACTACCGCGAAACCATCGCGGCCATCGTCATCCTGTGCATCGGCGAACCGATCTTTGCCGTCGTCGGCATGTCGATCTGGGGCCGCCGCATGGCGCTCAAGGCGAGCGAGGACGCGGAGGCGGCCGGGACGCCGCTGGAAGCCGAAGCGGACGGCAAGTCGCTGGTCGGCCGGGTCGGGAAGACGGTAACGCCGCTCCGCCCGTCCGGGGCCGCCGAGTTCGACGGCCGCCGGATGGACGTGGTGTCGGAAGGCCTGCCCATTGACGCCGGCGTGTGGGTGAAGTGCATCGAGGTGAAGGGCGTCCGCGTCGTCGTCCGGCAAATCCCCAGGCCCCCCGACCTGAACGAAATCGACCTCGACGACCTGAAATAAGAAGACCCGCCGCGCGAATTGCCGGTATAGTAACGCCGTAACCGCGGGCCGCGTACCCGCCTACATCCCATCTAGCGAGAGGACCCGGCCCGTGTCACCCGTCACCTCGGCCCTGCTGTTCGCCCAACCGGCCCGACCCGCCGGCGACAACATGAACACCGTCTGGATCGTCGTCGCTGCGATTGCGGTGCTGATCTTCGTCGTGTTCCTGTTCATCTTCTTCAGCTTCGTCCGCCTCTGGATTCAGAGCCTGCTCACCGGCGCGAACATCGGCATCGGCACGCTCATCGGCATGAAGCTGCGGAACGTGGACTACGGCCTCATCGTCAAGCAGAAGATCGCGCTCGTGCAGGCCGGGGTGAAGGTGACGACCGGCGACCTGGAGAGCCACTACCTCGCGCGGGGCAACGTGCCGAAGACGGCCGCCGCGGTGATCGCGGCCCACAAGGCCGGCCTCGACCTGCCGTGGCGGACGGCCGCGGCCATCGACCTCGCCGGCCGGGACGTGCTGGAGGCCGTGCGGACGAGCGTGAACCCGAAGGTCATCGACTGCCCGGACCCGGCGAAGGGTAAGCAGTTCCTGGACGCCGTGTGCAAGAACGGCATTCAGCTGCTCGCGAAGGCCCGCGTGACGGTGCGGACGAAGCTCGAACGGCTCGTCGGCGGGGCGACGGAGGAAACGATCATCGCCCGCGTCGGCCAGGGGATCGTGAAGGCCATCGGCTCCGCGCACGACCACAAGGAGGTGCTCGCGAACCCCGGCATGATTTCCGAGGAAGTGCTGAAGTCCGGCCTGGACGCGCAGACGGCGTTCGAGATCGTCTCCATCGACATCGCGAACCTGGAGCCGGGCGAGAACATCGGGGCGAAGCTGGCCGCCGACCAGGCCGGGTCGGACTTGCGGGTCGCCCAGGCCGAGGCCGAGAAGCGGCGGGCCGCGGCCGTCGCGCTCGAGCAGGAGATGAAGGCCCGCGTCGAGGAGTATCGGGCGAAGGTCGTCGAGAGCGAGGCCCAGGTCCCGATGGCGATCGCGGTGGCGTTCCGCGAGGGGAAGATGGGCGTGATGGACTACTACAACATGCGGAACCTGCAGTCTGACACGTCGATGCGGAACAGCATTTCGGCGCTGTCCGGCGGCAACTCCGAGAGCGGACGGACGAACTGACCCTGGATTCGTAGGGCGGGTCAAGGCTTTGCGCCGACCCGCCGTCGGTGACAGTAGCCAGCGGCGGGTCGGCGCAAAGCCTTGACCCGCCCTACAAGAACAGGCGGGGATCTTCCGATGCAGTGGATCGTCGTCACGGTCATCATCGTCATCGCGGTGGTCAGCGCCATCGCGCAGACGATCAAGAACCAACAGGAGAAGGAACAAACGCCGCGCCGCCGTTCGACGCGCCCCCGCCAGTCCGGCGAGGGGGTGCGGACCGGGGCGAGCGACATGGACCGGTTCCTGCAAGAGATCGAGAAGCTGCGGAAGCGGTCGGCCGAGGGCGGCGGCGAGGAGCCGAAGAAACCGCAGAAGGCGAAGCCGGGGAAGCCGGTCCCGACCGTCGTGCCCGTGAAGCGGAAGCGGACCGACCCCGTGCCGACAGTCAGCCCGGCCCGCGTGGACCGGCTCCCGACGGCAACGGTCCTGAACGTCCCGCCGCCGATGCCGTCGCTTCCCACGCCGCCGGAACCCTCGCCCATCACGACGCCGCTGCCGACGGACTCGCCGGTCGTATCCCGTCGGCCCCAGCCGGTCGGCACGACGCCGTTCGCCAAGGGCCTGCTCGGCCTGCTCTCCCAGAAGCAGTCCCTACCGATGGCCGTCGTCCTTGTGGAAGTCCTCGGCCCGCCGAAGTGCCAGCAGCAACAACGCTGACCGACCGCGACTTGCGGTTGCGTCGATTCCCCCGTCCGCGTATATTCCGTCACTTTCCGTAACCGACCTCGCCGTGCCGCTGGGAAGGAACCCACATGGCTTTGGCCCCGTTGCCGGGCAATCGACGCCTCGAAGCCGCGCCCCGACTCGCCGCCCCGGTCAAGGCCCCGGCGCGGCCTCGGCTCACGGTCGTGATCGTCAACTTTTGTCAGTGGCAGAACACCGCCCGACTGACCCGGCAGTTGCAACGCTCGGACGCGGCCCGCGGCGGCAACGCCCGGATCGTCATCGTCGATAACAACTCGCCGGCCGACGCCGTAACGGAACACCTAGAAGCGATCCCCGGCGTCCGGGTCGAACGGAACGCCCGCAACGAAGGCTTCGCTCGTGCCGTCAACCTCGGCGTGCGGCTCGACCCCGGCGAGTGGGTGCTACTCTTGAACCCGGACGTGACCGTCACCGACGGGTTCCTCGACGATGCCCTCGTCGCAGTCGAGAAGGCCGAGCGACACGACCCGACGACCGGCGTGGTCGGCTTCCAGCTCCGCGACTCGGACGGCTCGCCGCAGGCGTCGGCCGGGCACTTTCCGACGTTCTTCTCGACGCTCCGCGGGCTTCTGCTTCCCCGCTCGCGGCGGAAGTGCCGCCACAAACCGACCGACGTTCGCTGCCAAGTCGAGTGGGTGACCGGCGGCTGCCTACTCGTGCGGGCCGACTGCTTCGACGCCCTCGGCGGGTTGGACGAGCGATTCTTCCTCTATTACGAGGACGCGGACTTCTGCCGTCGCGTGCGGTTCGTCGGCCGGTCCGTCTGGTACGACCCGACGCTGGCGGTGACGCACCACTGGCCGCTGCACAAACGGGCCGTGCCCGCCCCGCTGCGGCTCATCACGCGACACGCGCTCCTCACCTACGCGGCCCGCCACTGGCGGCCGTGGCAGGTGAGCGTCCTACGCCGGCTGATCGGCGTCGAGGCGACTTGCCGGAGGTGGACGAGTTTCCTCCGGTCCGAACCGGTCGCGTCGAACTGCTACCGCGAACTTCAACGGCTGACGACCGAGCCGCGAGAGTCCGAACGGCGACGACAGCTCGATTTCGCCTCACAGTTCTTGAGGCCAATAGCATCCGCACAGGACGGCGAATCGGTGGGATGATTATTTCGTATGCACACCACGCCTGAAAAAGTGGCAGAAATGCCAGGATTGGATCTCTACCTTTCGTCTCAAAGAATTTCCGACCTAAGTTAAGTAGCTGGGAATCAACGACTTGTGTTATCGCCGGAATGCGATCACCCAATTTGGCATATCGGGTGCTTGTATACTTAGCGTTGGTAAAAGACCGGTTCGCTGGCAGAGGGAGAGGCTGCCAGCGAGTCGGTTTTTTCATTTCCCGGCCAGCAACCGCACGCGGGCGATTTTCCGACCCAATCGCACGACCAGCCCGTCGGTCACTGAGACGTTTGCCTTGTCATCCGCCGGGCGAGCGCGGTCCGGTCCGTAGTTGAAGGCACACTCCCGAATCTTTTGCCGCGCCTCGTTGTTGCTCTTGCAGAACCCGACGGCGACGATCAACTTCACGGCCGCCATCCGGCAATCCGTGAGTTGCGAGACATCGACCGCCACTTCGGGAATCTGCTCCGGATCGCCGCCGTCCTCAAACTGCTTTTTCCACTCGGCGAGCACCTGCTCGACGCCCGCCTCGCCGTGGTAGAAGCGGACGACCTCCCCGCCGAGTCGCTTCTTCGCCTCGTTCGGCTTCCCGGCCAAGATCGTCGCGACCTCGTCCGCGGGCACGTCGGTCAGCAACTCGAACCACTCCCGCATCAGGTCGTCGGGAATCCGCATCGTCTTGCCGAACTGCTCCTTCGCCGGTTCGCCGACGCCGATGTAGTTGCCGACGGACTTGCCCATCTTCTTCACGCCGTCTGTGCCGCGGAGAATCGGCAGCGTCAGGCAGACCTGCGGTTGCTGCCCGACCTCCTGTTGGAGGTCGCGGCCGACCATCAGGTTGAACAGTTGCTCCGTGCCACCGAGTTCCACGTCGGCCTGGATTTCGACGCTGTCCCAGCCCTGGAGGAGCGGGTACAGGCACTCGTGCAGGTAGATCGGCACGGACGGCTCGGCCCGGAAGCGGTTGCGGAAGTCCTCCCGCGCGAGGAGTTGTTGGACCGTCGCTCGGCCGAGCAGCCGGAGCATCTCGGCGAAGCCCCACTTCGAGAACCACTCGCCGTTCGGCCGGACCTCGGCCTTCGACACGTCCACGACCTTCGCGATCTGCGTCAGGTAGCTCTCGGCGTTCTTGGCAATCTGCGCCTCGTCCAGTCCCTTGCGGGACTCGTCGCGGCCGGACGGGTCGCCGACCATCGCCGTGGCCGTGCCGATGATGAGGACGGCCGTGTGGCCGAGTTCCTGGAACTGCCGCAGCTTCCGCAGCGGGACGGTGTGGCCGAGGTGAACGTCGAACCCGGTCGGGTCGATGCCGTACTTCACGCGGAGCGGCTTCCCGGTCTTTGTACTGCGTTCGAGCTTTTGCCGTAGTTCGGCTTCGCGCTCGATGTGCGACGCCCCGCGGAGGAGGATCGAAAGCTGCTCATCGACCGGACGAAAGCTCGACATGAAAACCTCGGAAAAGTGGCCACAGATGAACGCAGAGAAAACAGATCAGAATGAAATCAATTCTTGGTTTTATCCGTGCTCTCTGAGTTCATCTGTGGCTGATTCTATTGCCACATTTGATGGCGGCCGATGGCCTCGAAGGCATGACGGACGTGATGGATGACGGGTTCACGCGCGGTCGGCGGCCAGCTGATCGCGAGCACGTCGAACCGGACGTTCGTGTTACCGAGCAACCGCTTGCGGGCGAGGAAGCGGAGGGCCGCTTCGGTGAGCCTCTTCTGCTTCGCGAAGTTGACGCTGTCGAGCGGCCGGTGCAGGTAGGGGGAGGCGGTCGAGCGGACCTCGACGATGACGAGTTCCTGCGTCGTCGGGTCGAACGCGATGATGTCGAGTTCGCCCTGCGGGTCGGCGACGTTGCGGGCGACGATCCGCAACCCGGCCCGGCGGAGGAACTTGGCAGCGGCGCGTTCGGAACGATCGCCGAAAAGCCGCCGCCACCACGGCCAGCGGCTGAAGCTGACGGGTGGTGGCGGTGCGGAGTTCATGACTGGACCGGCGGATTACTTCTTCCCGGCCTTGGCGGCTTCCTTCGCGGCGGCCTTCTTCGCCTGACGCTTGCTCGTGCCGCCCTCGGTCTTCGCCTTCGCGGCGGCCTCTTGCGCGGCCTTCGTCTCGGCCTCGGCCGCGGCCTTGATCGCCTTGTCGATCTGCACCTGCCGCTTCGCGTCGTCCTTGATCTTCGTCGCCTTGCCGACGCGGTCGCGGAGGTAGTACAGTTTCGCCCGGCGGACCATCCCGGCCTTCTTCACCTCGATCTTCGCGATCCGGGGCGAATGCACCAGGAAGATGCGCTCGACGCCCTCGCTCTGCACGAGGCGGCGGACGGTGAACGTCTCCTTCGCGCCGCTGCCGCTGCGGGAGATGACGGTCCCGCTGAAGACCTGGACGCGTTCCTTCTGGCCGTCGAGCAGTTTCTGGTGAACGTCCACCGTGTCGCCGATGCGGAAGTCGGGCACGTCGGACTTCTTCTGACTATCTTCGATCAACGCGATGAGTCGGTTCTGCATGGCTCTCTCTCATTCTCCGCCGCCGGGCGGGTGTTCGTGGCTTCGTCGCTCGGATTCCTCGGCCCGCCATTCGGCGATGGCCTTATGGTTCCCGCTCAGCAGCACCTCGGGCACGTCCAGGCCGCGGAAGGTGCGGGGCCGGGTGTACTGCGGGAACTCCAACCGGCCGGGTTCGTTGTGGCTGTCGTCCCTCGCGCTCTCGTCGTCGCCGAGGACGCCGGGGATGAGGCGGATGACCGTGTCGATCACGACCATCGCCGGGACTTCCCCGCCGTTGCAGACGAAATCGCCGACGGAGATTTCCATCGGCCGCAGCGTCTGCCGGATGCGGTCGTCGAACCCCTCGTACCGGCCGCACAGTAACAGAATTCGGGGGTGGGCCGCCAGTTCTTCGACGACCCGTTGCGTCAACCGCCGACCCGTCGGCGTCAGCATCACGAGAAGGCCGGGCGAATCCTTCGCCTGCACCGCCTCGACGCACTCGACGACCGGCTCGGCCATCATCACCATGCCGGGGCCGCCGCCGAACGGCCGGTCGTCCACCCGGTTGTGCTTGTCCTTCGACCAGTCGCGGATATTCCAGGTGTGAAGCCGAACCAGCCCGGCCTGGATCGCCAACTTCAACAGGCTCTGCGTCGTGTACCCGGCGAACAGGTCCGGAAACAACGTCAGCACGTCGAAGCGGACCGTCTTCGGCGGTGCGGCGTCCACGGCGGAACCTTAGCCCGCGGTCGCGGCGGTGGCCGGGGCGGAAGCCGCCGCCGTCTTCTTGGCCGCTTCCTCGGCCTCGACCTTCTCCCACTTTTCCAGGTACTTCGTGAACAGCACCTGGCACTGGTCGGACGGCAGCGCCCCGACGCTCTGCCAGTACTTGATCCGGGACGGGACGAGCGTGACCCGCTTTTCCTTGTCCGTGACGTGCGGGTCGTAGGTGCCGAGTTCCTCGATCACCTTGCCGTCCCGCGGCTGCCGCTTGTCGATGGCGACGATCCGGTAGTAGTGCCGGTGCGTCCGGCCCATTTGTTTCATGCGAATCACGACGGCCACGGTCGAACCCCTCGCCTAGAGTGCGATTTTCTTAGATGCGCTAATCTAGGAACGGCACGACTTAGCGGCCAGAGATGGGGCGAAAATGTACCGCCGCCTGCCGGGTTGGCAGGCGACACCGCCACCGCCGCCACCGCCACGGGTGGCCCCCCGTGGCGGAATCGCCACCTGGGTTGACAAGACCGGTATAATGTCTTCTTGTTCACATCGCGAACTGTCGCCCGGCGTCACGCCGCGCGTTTGCCCGGCAGCGGAGGCACGGCGAGCAGGTCCGGCCCGACGGCGAGCCGCAAATCGTGCGGGTCGAAGACGCTTTCCAACGGCAACCTGGCCCGGAAGTAGTGCCGGCGGATGTGGGCCAACTCCGCGAACGCCTTGAAGAAGTCGCCCGCCTTCACCTTCGACCCGGCCACGTCCTGCCATTCGCGGAGCGGCAGTTCATACGTCAGCGTGTCGAGCGCCGCCCCGAGGCCGTGCCGGTGGAGGACGCAGAGCCGGCTGAGGATTTCGATGTCGAACAGCCACCGCGTCAGGAACGGCCGGGCGAACGCCAGCTTCATCCGCGGCGTGGCGCGGAACAGCTTCGCCCCGCATTGCGTGTCGTACAGGTTGAGGCCGAGCGTCAAAGACGCGACAGTCGAGAAGACACGGCCGAGGTAGTGCCGCGCCGGCTGCCGGTGGATGGCCCGGCCCATGAGCTTCACCCGCGCCCCACAGACGAGTTCGAAGTGCGGGTTCTCGTCCAGGGCGTGCAAGAACTCCGGCACTGCGTCGAGCGGCGTGGCGAGGTCGGCGTCCCAGTACCCGACGCGGTCGGCGTTCCGCTCGAATGCCGCGAGGCACCCCTGCCGCACGGCCTCGGCCTTGCCGCGGTTGCGGGGCAGGTGGTGCGCGTCGAACTGCCGCGGGGCCTGTTGGCGGAGGTCGTCGAGGACGGTTCGCGTGTCGTCGGTGCTGCCGTCGTTGACGAACAGGAACTGGGCGTTCGGGTGTCGGCGGGCGAAGTGCGTGAACCGCTCGACCGGCAGCCGGGTCGCCTCGTTGAAGCACGGGACCACAATCACGTACCGCGACATCGCCACCCGCCGGAACGAGGGCGCGAGACGAACTCCCGCGTTCCGTTCGTATCGTCCGGGGTGGTGTGAAGAAGTGGGTGAAATATACCCCGCAAGCGAAGTCCACTCGCGGGGCAGTTCCGATTTTACCGCCCCCGTTTCTTCTTCTTGCGGTCCTCGGCCCGTTCCTTCGCGCTTTTGCGGTGGCCGGTGTCGCCCTTCGTCTTGATCATGTTCATCCCGCCGGGGTTGAACGCCCCCATCTTGCCGAGGCCGGTCATCATCTTCATCTTCTGGAAGATCGACATCTCGCTCATCTGCTTCATCAGCGCCCGCACCTGGTCGAACTGCTGCAGGAACTGCTTCACCTCGTGCGGCTCCACGCCCGCCCCGTCGGCGATCCGCCGCCGCCGGGCCTGGTCGATCAGGTCCGGGTCGGCCTTCTCCTTCTTCGTCATCGAGTCGATCATCCCCTGAACCCGCTTCAGCGCCACCTCCGGGTCCTCGCCCGGCGGGATCATCTCGGACATCCCCGGCATCCGGCCGATGAGGTCCTTCATCCCCATCTTCGCAATCATCTCGAACTGCTTGCGGAAGTCGTTGAGCGAGAACGTCCCCTTCGACAGCTTCTCCTGCTGCTTCTTGAGGTCCTCCTCGGACATCTCCTTCTGGATGTTCGCGATCTTCTCGACCACGCCCATCATGTCGCCCTGGCCGAGGATGCGGCCGGCCATCCGCTCCGGGTGGAACTCCTCGAGCTTGTCGAGCTTTTCCCCCATCCCGACGAACTTGATCGGCACGCCGGTGACGTGCTTGATCGAAAGGGCCGCCCCGCCGCGGGCGTCGCCGTCGAGCTTCGTGAGGATGACGGCGTTCAGTTCCAGGGCGTCGTTGAACGCCTTCGACACGTTCACCGCCTCCTGGCCGATCATCGCGTCCACGACGAGGTACGCCTCGTCCGGGCGGACGAGCTTGTCGATCGACTTCAACTCGTTCATCAGCTCTTCGTCGATCTGCAGCCGACCGGCGGTGTCCAGGATGAGCGTGTCGCAGAGCGTCTTCTTCGCCTCGGTGACGGCGTTCTTGCACACGTCCACCGGGGTGGACTTCTCGCTGTAGACGGGGACGCCGATCTGTTGGCCAAGCGTCTGGAGCTGCTCGACGGCCCCGGGCCGCTGCAAGTCGGCGGCGGCGAGCATCGGCTTGCGGCCCATCGACTTCAGCGTGAGCGCCAGCTTCGCGGCGGTCGTCGTTTTCCCGGACCCTTGCAAGCCGCAGAGCATGAGGATGGCCGGGCGGTCGCCGCGCTGCGGAATCTTGTGATCGACCGGCCCCATGAGGGCGACGAGTTCCTCGTAGACGATCTTGACAATCTGCTCGGACGGATCGACGCGGTCGAGTACGTCCTGGCCGACGGACTTGGCCTCGACCTTCGCGATGAACTCGGTGACGACCGTGAGGTTCACGTCGGCCTCGAGCAGCGCCCGGCGGACCTCGCGGAGGCCGTCGCGGATGTTGTCGGCCGTCAGCCGGCCACGGCCGCGGAGTTTCTTGAAAGCATCCGAGAGGCCGCGGGTAATCCCTTCAAACATGCGTCACCTTACGCCCAGTGCCGTGCGAGTGCGGACAAGTTTACCCGTTCACTCTAAGACAATCGTTCGCAACCATCAACCGGACGGCCGCCCGCCCCGATCTCGTTCGCTGGTCTTGTAGGGCGGGTCAAGGCTTTGCGCCGACCCGCCGGGGACCGCAACCGCGTTCGAGAGTCGCCGAACCGGCTGGGACCGCACGGCGGGTCGGCGCAAAGTCTTGACCCGCCCTACAAGAACCTACAAAAACCGAGGACTGCCATGCGTACGCTCGTCGTCGCTCTTATTCTTCTTTATGGCGGGCCGACCCGCGCGGACGACTGGCCGCAGTGGCTCGGGTCGAAGCGGGACGGCGAGTGGCGGGAGACCGGCATCGTCGATACGCTGCCGGCGGAGCCGAAGAAGCTTTGGGAGAAGCCGGTCGGCATCGGGTACGGCGGCCCGGCCGTCGCGAACGGCAAGCTGTACGTGATGGACCGCGCCCTCGCCGCGGACGCGAAGAACCCGTCAAACCCGTTCGACACCAAGAGCCGCGTCACCGGCAACGAGCGCGTCCTCTGCCTGGACGCGAAGACCGGCGAGCAACTCTGGAAGCACGAGTACCCGTGCGTGTACCAGATCAGCTACGCCGCCGGGCCGCGGTGTACGCCGACGGTGGACGGCGACCGCGTCTACGTCCTCGGCGCGATGGGCGACCTGCTCTGCCTCGACGCGGCGAAGGGCGACGTGCTGTGGAAGAAGAACTTCGTCGCCGACTTCGGGGCGAAGGTTCCCGTCTGGGGCTTCGCGTGCCACCCGCTCATCGACGGCGACAACCTCATCTGCGTCGGCGGCGGGCCGGACAAGCTGGTGATCGCGTTCGACAAGAAGACCGGCAGCGTGAACTGGGCGTCGCAGAGCTGCGAGGGGGACTTCGGGTACTGTCCGCCGGTCGTCTACGAGTTTGGCGGCAAGCGGCAGCTCGTGATTTGGCACGCCCGCGCGCTGATCGCGCTCGACCCGGCGACCGGGAAGCGGATCTGGAGCGTGCCGTTCGAGTCGAAGTCGTCGCTGACCGTGCCGATGCCGCGGAAGGTCGGCGAGGACGGCCTGTTCATCTCCTCGTTCTACCACGGGTCGATGCTGGTGAAGGTGGCCGCCGATTCCGCGAGCGTCGTCTGGAAGAGCACGGCGAAGGGTGAGATGCCGAACCAGACCCGCGACCTCAGCACGATCATGTGTACCCCGTGGGTGGAGGGCGATTACACCTACGGCGTCTGCAGCCACGGCGAACTGCGGTGCATCGTGACGGCGACCGGCGAGCGGAAGTGGATGACGATGCAAGCCACCCGCGGCGCGCGGACCGCCCCGGCGGTGGCGGCCAGCCCGGAGCCGGTCCCGGCGAGCGAGCGGTGGGGCCATGCGTTCATCGTGAAGCAGGGCGACAGGTGGGTCCTGTTCAACGAGCAGGGCGACTTGATCTTCGCGAAGCTGAGCGAGAAGGGCTACGAGGAACTGAGCCGCGCGCACCTGATCGACCCGACGAACGCGATGGCCCGCGGCCGGAAGGTCGTGTGGATGCACCCGGCATTCGCGGACAAGTGCGTCTTCGTGCGGAACGACGAGAAGCTGATCTGCTACTCGCTGGCGAAGTGACAAACTACATAGCCGCCGGCTTGCCGGTGGGGTTTTGGGAATCGCTAAACCCCGCCGGCAAGCCGGCGGCTATATAGTTTCGTTGTTGGTTACGGCAGCTGCGGGTCGTTCGCGATGTCGCCCTTGTCCGGGGTGTTCGCGGTCACGAAGCTGAAGTCCGTGATCGACGAGTTCAGCGAAATCACCGACCCGTCGCCCATCGTCACGTTAATGACCTGCCCGAACCCCTGGCACTTCAGCGGGTGGACGTTGTCCACCGGCGGGCCGAACTCCGGCTTCTTGTGGCACGCACACTGCCACAACTCGGCCGTGTCGCCGTCCCACGGGCCGGTCCCGGCGAGGTTCACGAACCCGAACCGGCTCCACAACCCGCTCGCGTAGTTGTGTTCCGGCGGCGTGATCCCGGTGGTCCGGTAGTTGCCGGCCGGCGGCAGGACGCCGTACCCCCATAGGCTCGCGCCCCACCGCGGCGTCCCGGCCGGGCGGTAGGTCTTCGCGTACTTCTCGGCGAAGAACGTCGTCTTCGACAGCCCGTCCGACGCCTTGTTGAACGCCTGGGCCGTGTCGCCGAAGAACTGCCAGTTCGCGCCGTAGCTGCTCACCGCCCAGGTCGTGTTCGCCGGGTTGAAGACGCTCCCCGCGTAGGGCGACGCGGCCGCGCCGCTGGCGACCCAGCTGCCTTGCCCGAGGCCGGTCGAGGTCCCGGAGTAGCTGGCGTTGAGGGTGAACGTGCCGTCGCCGACGGTCGTGTCGTTCGGCGCGAGGAACGTCTTGACGACCTGCGACCGCGCGGCGTCCGCGCCGAGGGTGTAGACGTTCGACTGCTCCAGGTGCGGCAGCATGTGGAAGAAAAGCGTGCCCTGCACGCCGCCGTTGCCGTACCCGCCGAACATCGGCGGGAGCTTGCCGTTCGTGTCGTGGAGGTTGTGCATGGCCAACCCCAGTTGCTTCATGTTGTTCTTCGACGTGGTGCGGGCCGCGGCGTCGCGGACCTTCTGCACGGCCGGCAGGAGCAATCCGATCAGGATCGCGATGATGGCGATGACGACGAGCAGCTCGATGAGCGTGAAGCCGCGGCGGTGCGGCGGTCGAATCGTCCGCATGACGTTCTCCATAAGGGGACAAGAATCGGACCCGAGGGGGCGGGCGACGACCGCCGCACCCCGACGACACGCGCCGGGGATTTACCCCACCCCGTACCGGGTCCGCAACCGTTGGGCGGCCGCCACGACGGCGGCGAGCTTCGCCTCGGCGACTTCGGCCGACGCGAGCGGGCTGTCGGCGAAGGTGGCGAACCCGCAGTCCGGGTTCAGCCCGACGCGGTCCGGGCCGAACAGCCGCACGGCCGCGTCCGCCTTCGCCTCGATCTCCCCGACCGCCTCCACGCGGTCGAGCTTCTGGTTCACGACGCCGACGCCGATGCGGGCGTGTTTCAGTTCCGCGAGCCGTTCGAGTTCCCCGGCCCGCGGCGTCGCCATTTCCAGGAAGAACGTGCCGACCGGCAGCGTCTGGAACAGCGGCACGAGCGGCGTGTACGGCCCGGTCAGGGCAACGGCCTCGTCCCGCGACCAGTTCCCGCGGCAGACGTGCAGCGCGAGGCGGTCCCACGGCAGGCCGTCGAGCACGCGGCGGATCAAACTTCCTGCGAACTCCAGTTCCTCCGCGACGGGCCGCTTCTCGCCGAGCGCCCCGCACATGAACGACCGCCCGACCGCCGGCCGCGCGAACACGACTTCCGTGAGGACGGGCTCGTCGAACTGCACGACCGCGGCCCCGGCCGCGAGCAATTCGGCCGCCTCCTCGCGGAGCGCCGTCACGATGTCGTCCGCCAGTTCCTCGCGGCTCGGGTACGCCTTGTCGGAAACGCACTCCAGCCACATCGTCCGCGTCAGCAGGTACGGCCCCGGCAGCGCGACCTTGATCGGCCTCGTCGTGAACCGCCGGGCCGCGTGCAATTCGTGAACGGCGAGCGGCCGCGTGCGACGGAGCTTCCCGAAGACGGCCGGGTGGCGCACCTGTTCCGCCGGTACGTCGAGCGCCCGCAGTTCCTCCGCGAACTTCGCCGGGTCGTCCACGTAGGGCAACAGGTCCGTCACCGGTATGAGCTGGCAGTTCTCCAGCCGCGAGCCGACGAAGCTGGCGTAGTTGTCCCGTCGCTGCTCGCCGTCGGTCACGACATCGACGCCGGCCCGCTCCTGGGCCGCGATTGCCAGCCGGACGGCGTCGTCGGCCGTCGCCTGGAACTCGTCCTCCGAGAGCCGCCCTTCGAGCCGGTCGTGTAGCGCCCGTAGCAGCCACCGCGGCCGCGGCCAGCTGCCGACGCCCATGACGGGGAACCGGGTACTCGGTACTCGGTACTCGGTACTCGGTACTCGGTACTCGGTCGGCTTCGGGCGTTCGATCAACACTTCGGAAGTTCGGGAGCCGGCCTTGCGGATCAGGTAGCTCCGCACGTTCGCGGCCTTCGTTCGGGACACCAGCGCGTTACCCGTCAGCCGGCACCACGCGGGCAGGTCTTCCTCGACCGAAGTGTCCGTCGAGCGAATCTCCAACAACTGTCCCGGCTCCAGCGGGTCGATGTGCTTGCGGATCAGCAGCAACAGGCCGTTGCCGCAATCCAGGTCGCCGCCGTCGAAACGGGCGGTCGGCTCGAACTCGTGCTCGCGGGTCCAGTCCATCGGCGTCAGAAGTAAGGGTCGTGCAAAACCCGCACGGGGGTCGAAAGTTCCACCGAGTACACCACTTCTCGCTCGCTCGGTTTGCCCTTCTTGTCCTTCAGCTTCAGCGACACGGTGAACTGAAGGAATTTCGGATCGGTCGCGTTCGCCGGGCCGACGGCGTAGTCCGTCAGGTCGTGCGTCTTCCGCAGGTCCTCGCCGAACTGCACGCCGCTCAGCTTCGCCGGCGGCTCGTTGTTCTTCCAGTTGTCGAGGGCCGCGACGAGCGCGTCCTTGCCGCGGTCGATGTCCGCCTGCGGCCGGCCGCTTCCGCAGCCGACGCACGCGATTAGGACGAACAGGACGCAGGTTCGGAGCATGGCCACCTCAGTACGAGACGCTCGGGCAGCCGTCGCCCATGAACTCGACCAGCTTCGCCCCGCCCACGATCACCGCGCCGGGAATGAGGGTCGTGTCGTCGAGCTTCCGCCGCTTGAAGCACGGCGAGCAGACGTAGATCGTCCCGCCGGCCGCGGCGAAGTTCGCCATCAGGTCCGCGAGCTTCGCGAACCCCTCCTCGGCGATGTCGTCGGCATACCCCTTCACGGCCAGCCGCACGCCCTCGGTGCTGAGGAACACGACGGTCTCTTTGTCGGACGCCACAGCCGCGTTCGCCACGACGAACGCGACCGTCGCCCTGTCCGCGTTGTCCTTCGCGGCGGTCAGACTGACGCAGAACTTGCCGGGCATGTCATCCGTCCTTTCGGCGAATCACGTATTCGGGATGGTCCGCGGACACGAGCGTGTGCCCGCACAGCCGGCACCACGCCGGCAGGTCTTCCGGCGCGGCCGGGTCGGTCGCGCGGAGGGTGAACAGTGCCCCCGGCGGCAGGGCGGTCAGCCGGTTCCGCAGGGCGAGGACGAGTTCCCCGCAGGCCAGGTCGCCGGCGTCCCACGCCTCCATCGGGGCGGCGTCCGTCGCGGGGTTGTCGTCCATCTGTTCCGCCACCCGCCACGCCCGGCGGTAGCACTCCTGCCGGGCGACGTACCCGTCGAGCTGCTCCCGCAGCTCCGCCTCGTTCCGGCCGAGTCGCCGCGTCAGGCACGATAAGCACCGAGCGGCCGCCTTGAACCCGAGCGCGATGCTGAAGACGCATTCCCGCGCGGAATACTTCGCGGCGCAGTCGAAGCACGCCCCGCCGGCGATCCGCAGCAGCTCGCGGAGCGGCCGGGAATCGGCGTCCTCGTCTTCAACGAACGTCACGGAATCGGGCATGGTTGGCCACGACAAAACGAAAACGGCCGCCTGCCGGGTCGGTGTCGATCCGTGACACGTCGGGAATGTAGGGATGTCGAACGCGGAACAGTCGGTCACGCCGATGCGGTTAGCGGCCGGCCAGTCAGGTGAACCCCGCGCCGTGGCGCGGGGCGGTCGAGTTGCGGTGGAACGGGATCATCTCATACTCGCTGGATTCAGTCCCTAGAGGCTGTTTCATAACAGCTTATTGAGTGTGATGAAGGCCATGGCGAGTTCGAGGAGGCCGTCGTAGTGGGCCATGCTCCGCTCGAACCGGGTGATGACGGCCCGGAAGCTGTGCAGCCAG
>JAESGS010000482.1_pt1 | contig 29024 bp, 23 predicted proteins | sample 9269761 | NCBI WGS metagenome assembly JAESGS01 (sample SAMN15741799, study PRJNA653493) | algae metagenome | isolation source: Cyanosarcina radialis HA8281-LM2 and co-occurring heterotrophs from damp... | place: USA: Makauwahi cave, Hawaii | collected 2011-01-06 | reverse complement strand
CCGATCTTCGTCTATTCCACCAGCCTGATCAGCGTCAGCATGATCCTTGCCTCGGGCCTGTCCTTCCTCGGCCTCGGCACGCGGCCGCCGGAGCCTGAGTGGGGGCTGATGCTCAACACGCTGCGCACCGCGATCTACGTGCAGCCGTGGGTGGCGGCGCTGCCGGGGGCGATGATCTTCGTGGTGTCGATCTGCTTCAACCTGATGAGCGATGGGCTCAGGAGTGCGATGGATGTCCGCCGCTGACGTGCTCGCTCCGTTGCCCGATGCCGGCGGCCCGGCTCAGCCGCTGCTCGAGGTCAATACCCTGCGCAAGCATTTCGCGATTCGCGGCGGCTTGTTCGGGCGTGTCACGGCGCAGGTGCGCGCGGTCGACGGTGTGGCGTTCTCCGTCCGCAAGGGCGAGACCTTGGGTATCGTCGGCGAATCCGGTTGCGGCAAGTCGACCACGGCGCGGCTGCTGATGCGCCTGATCGAGCCCGACGAGGGCGATATCGTCTTCGACGGCCATGCGGTCGGCCAGGACATGTCGGTGAGCGAGCTGCGGCGCGGCATGCAGATGGTCTTCCAGGACTCGTTCGCCTCGCTCAATCCGCGCCTGACCATCGACGATTCGCTCGCCTTCGGGCCGAAGGTGCATGGCATGCCGGCGGAGAAGGCGCGGGCGCTCGCGCACGACCTCCTGAGCCGCGTCGGCCTCGATCCCGCGCGGTTCGGGCGCCGCTATCCGCACGAGTTGTCCGGGGGCCAGCGCCAGCGCGTCAATATCGCGCGTGCCTTGGCTTTGTCGCCACGGCTGTTGATCCTCGACGAGGCCGTCTCGGCGCTCGACAAGTCGGTCGAGGCGCAGGTGCTGAACCTGCTCGCCGACCTCAAGGCGCAGTTCGGCCTCACCTACATCTTCATTTCGCACGACCTGAACGTGGTTCAGTACATCAGCGACCGCGTCATGGTCATGTACTTGGGTCAGGTCGTCGAGATCGGCCCGGTCGAAGCGCTCTATGGCGGCGCCCTGCATCCGTACACGCAGGCCCTGCTGGCGGCGCGTCCGTCGCTCGATCCGAACAAGCGTACGCAGCGGGCTCCCCTGGCCGGCGATCCGCCAAACCCGATCAACCCGCCATCGGGCTGCCGCTTCCACACGCGCTGCCCGTTCGCCGAGCCCGTCTGCGGGCAGACTTCGCCGGTCGTCTCGCCGGGTCACGGCGACAATCATTTCGTCGCTTGCCACATGGCCGACCCCGACTCCGGCCACTCGCGCGCGATGCGTCCGTCATGAGCGCGGCGGGTCCCATCGTCCAGGTGCGCGACCTGCGCGTCCGCTTCAACGGCGAGCAGACGGTCCACGCCGTCAACGGCGTCGATTTCGACCTGCGCCCCGGCGAGGTGCTGGGCATCCTGGGCGAATCCGGGTCGGGCAAGAGCGTCACGCTCAAGGCGCTGATGCGGCTGCTGCCGGAGCGGCGGGCGGCGATCGAAGGATCGATCCGGATCGACGGGCACGACGTCCTGTCGCTGCCGCCGGCGCCGCTCGCCGATTTCCGCGGCAAGACCGTGTCGATGATCTTCCAGGAGCCGATGCTGGCGCTCGACCCGGTCTTCACCATCGGTCACCAGATCGCGGAGTCGGTGCAGCGCCACGACGGCGTCGACCGCCGGACGGCGGAGAAGCGCGCGCTGGAGATGCTCGAGCGCGTCCGCATTCCATCGCCCGCGCGGCGCCTGAAGGCCTATCCGCACGAGATGTCGGGCGGCATGCGCCAGCGCGCGATGATCGCCCTGGCGCTCGCCTGCCGGCCCAAGGTGCTGCTCGCCGACGAGCCTACGACGGCTCTGGATGCGACCGTGCAGATCCAGATCCTGCTGCTGCTGCGCGAGCTGCAGCGCGAGTTCGGCATGGCGGTGATCTTCGTGACCCACGATATCGGTGCGGCGATCGAGGTCAGCGACCAGGTCGCCGTCATGTATGCCGGACGCTTCGTCGAGACCGGGCCCGTCGCCGAGGTGCTTGGGTCGCCGGGGCACCCCTACACCAAGGGCCTGCTTGCCTCGACCGTGCACGGCGCCATGCGCGGCCAGCGGCTCGAGGCGATCCCCGGCGCGCCGCCGAGCCTGATCGAAAAGCCGGTCGGTTGCTCCTTCGCGCCGCGATGCGGCCTAGCAATGTCCGGCTGCGACGTCGAGGCGCCCCCGACGACGGCGCTTTCGGCCGCCCATGGCGTACGTTGCTGGGCGGTGACGCATGGCGGGCTCGCACCGGGCGCCGAACCCCAGCCCGCGGCCCGGGACGCCCGCTAGCGGTCGGCCCCCAGCTTCGCAGCACGTAGAATGCGGTTCCGGCGGCGTTTGAATTCCGATAGAGAAAGGCCCGCCGGCGACCGGCCCGGCATGCCTCGTGTTCCGAAGGGGAGAAAATGCTCGATCCCAAAACCCTGCAGAATTTCAAGAAGTGCAGCGCTGCGACCCTGACGACCCAGCTTTTCAAGCGCGGTCTCCGCCGCATGTACATGCAGGGGGTCAAGCCGCTGTCCTATTCGGGCGAGCCGATGGTCGGCGAGGCGTTCACGCTGCGCTACATTCCGGCGCGCGAGGACCTCGACCATGTCGGCGTGTTCGCAGATCCCGAGCATCCGCAGCGCAAGTCGATCGAAATCGTGCCCGCCGGGCAGGTCCTGGTCTGCGACTGCCGGCGCGACCCAAGCGCCGCATCGGGCGGCTCGATCCTGCTGACACGGCTCCAGGTCCGCGGCGTGGCGGGATTCGTCTCCGATGGCGGCCTGCGCGATTCGATGACCATCGCCGAACTCGACATGCCCGTCTTTTTCGGCGGGCCGGCGGCGCCGCTCAACCTGGTCCGCCATCACGCGGTCGACATGAACGTGCCGATCGGATGCGGCGACGTGCCGGTGTTTCCGGGCGACGTGGTGTTCGGCGATGACGAGGGCGTGGTCGTCGTGCCGCGTCATCTCGCGGACGAGGTCGCCCGCGACGCCGCCGAGCAGGAACTCCTCGAGGAGTTCGTGATCGGCGAGGTGCGCAAGGGTGCCCCCGTCATCGGGACCTATCCGCCCTCAGAGGCGGTGCGCCAGCGCTACGAAGCCTGGCGCAAGACCAAGGGGTGACGGGGGCCCTTCGGTTCAGGCTTTCGCGGCGCGACGGCGCCGCGCGAGGCTGATGGCGGCAAGGCCGCCGCCGAGCAGCAGCGCCGTGGCCGGCTCCGGCACTTCGTCGTAGCTGTTCCCGTAGGCGAGATCGTCGATCTCGAACGAGTAGTTCGAGCTGTGCAGCTCGACCTTGTCGAAGCCGCCCTCCAGCTCGAAATTGACGTAGAACGTGCCGCCGAGGCCCTGGTTGCCGTCGGCCGGATTGATGATCGCGCTGCCGTTGATCGACGCGATGAGCACGCCGTCCTTGTAGAACTTGATGTCGTTGTACCCGTCGACCGATCCCCAGAGCAGGCCGAGATAGGTGAAATCGTCTTCGAAGGTGATCGTCGTGGTGCCGAGGCCGGTCGAATAGTACTGCGTCGAGCTGCCGAAGGGCGTCGCGGCAAGCCCCGACGTCGTGCCGGTGTAAAGGCCGAAGCCGGCGCCGGAGCCGGAGAACGTCGGACCGGACGGAAGCCCTGAATTGAAATCGATAACGGTTGACCCGGCCTTCGGACCGAACCCGATCGACCCGATCGCCTCTACCGAGAGGTTGATCGGCGCTGCGGATGCAGCCTGGATTCCCAGCGTAAATGTTGCAACCAAAAGTGCAGTCGCTTTGCCCAAACTCAAATTCATTGACCCAACCCCTTTATACGCCCGCAAATACCGCGCGGGGACCATATATGGGGTTGCAAGGCAAATGCCACAAAAATCGGTCACTGATTCCACACATATTTTTGCATTTTAAGCATTAATGAGGACAAAAATTGCATTCATGGGTTGGTAAATTTGGAAACCCTGCCGACGCTTTGTCGGCAAAGTTGCCACTCAAGATGGTGAATAGGTCGAAGCGGAGGGTGAGCCGGACTGCGGCTGGGACGCTGCAGGGCAGCCAGTTCGCCGATGGCCGGCAGCAGGCAGCGCCGGGCCTCTTGGCGTCGTCGGGATGGTGGCCCTTGGGCCGGGCCGTTCGGACGTGACCTAGGCCAGCAGGCCGGAGCGGCCCCGGCTGGCCAGGCTGCTGATCGACGCGTAGATGTTGGAGGCGCCGCCGCCGAGCGGCGTGATCAGGCTGGCAAGGCTGAAGCTTTGGCTCGAGGCCTCCATGTCCTTCTTGATCAGATACTTCTTGATGAACTGGATGGCGAAGTCGGTCGCCTCGAACGGCTTCGGATTGCTCGTGTCGACCTGCGTCGATGCGCTGATCACCGCCTGTGCGACGCCGCGCTCGACATTGAGCGCGCGGATGTCGGCGTTGAGGAAGCTGAGCGTGCGGTTCGCGTTGAACAGCGCCTCGTCGATCTTCGCGAGCGCACCGGAGATGTCGCTCGGGTCGGTCGGCAGCAGGTTGGCGCCGGCCTTGAGGATTTGCACCACGCCCGCGTCGAATCCGGTCTGCGCCATCAGCGTGACCGTGTGGCCGCTGGTCTGAACCTTGACCGGCACCGCGTTCTGGGTGGAGAGGAGCAGGTTCTGCTTGTCCACCGTTGCGCCTTCGATGATCCCGGCGATCTCCTCGGTCAGCGCCCGGTAGCGGGTGTCGACGGCGGCGCGCGGGTCGAGCGATCCGGCGGCAAGGCCGAGCGGCGCGACGTCGATCGCGATCTCCCGGCCGGCCTGATTGAGGGCCGGGTCCACGCTCGCCGTGAGCGCATCCAGAAGCGCCTGGGCGTCCCCGGCGTTGTCGATGTTGCCGCTGGTCAACGGCGAGACGACGCTCGCGTTCAGGTCGCGGCCCCGGGCCTGCAGGTGCGCGCCATTGAGCAGCTCGTATGACTGGCCGGGGCCGGCAAGAAGGTTGTCGAGGCCATTGGCCGGCGTGTTGACGAGGGTGTTGATCTGCGTCACCAGCTCCGAGAAGCGCCCGGTCAGATCAGACCGGTCCGCGCCATTGGCGCGCGCGGCCGATTGCTGGGCGAGCCCGCGCAGCTCGCTCATCGCCAGTTTGATCTCCGTCATGCGGTTGCCCGCATCGCGCAGGGCCTGGTAGCCGGGGTAGATGTCCGCGGTGTTGAAGGTCGCCGCCCATTGCTGGACCGACCCGATCCCTTCGCGCAGGATGTTCTGGTCGGAGGTCAGCGTGATGCTGGCCGCGTTGAAGCGGTCGCCCGCCGTGGTCGCGGCGGCCTGCGCCGCGTTCAGGCCGGCCGTGTCGCCGGATCCTGTCACCGACTGGAACGCCGTGTTTGTGCTGGCGACGGCGGCGAGCAGGCCGCTCAGGTCCTGGCCGCGTATGCTGACCGTCTCGCCGGTCGATTTGATCTGGGTGGTGATCGTCGCTGGCAGACTGCCGTTCAGCAGGTTCTGGTTCGTGCCGACGCTATCGGGGTCGGTATCATCGAAGTTGTAGTTCGCGCCGGCGACGGCGGCATCGACCTTGCTCTTGAGGTCGGCGAACTCCGTCTTGTAGTCGCTGAGATTGCCGGCATTGGCGCTGTCGCGCGACAACGTGATGATTTCCGCCATGCGCTGCAGGTGGGGCGCGATCTGGCCAAGGGCATCCTGCCCGGCCGCCAGCAGCCCCGCCATCCGGGTGAGCTCCGGCGCCGCGGCCTCCTGGACGGTGATTTCGCTCGCGAACGGACCGCTCGGGTTCTGGACATTGGTGACCCGCGCGTAGTCGTCCTTGATGGCGTTGAGGCGCGCGATGACGGATTGCACCTGGGTTGCGGCCGTGGAGACGAGCTTCAGGCCGCTGTCGATCGCGGGAACGTCCTGCTTGGCCTGCTCGACGGTCCGGACGCCGCTGTCGCCCGCAGTGCCGGTCTTGAACTTGTTGACGTCGATGCGGCTGTCGATCAGCGAGCGCTGCTTGGCAATCGACTGCAGCGCGATCTGCTGGGGCAGGTCGAGCGTGTATGTCACGACGCTGCGGAGCACGCCGTCGCCGAGGATCGCAAGCGAATCCTTCGCGGAGCCGATCTTGCGCAGGAAGTACGACGCCTCGCGCAGGGCCGGGTTCGTCTTCCCGAGGTCCTTCTCGTACTCGCTGGTGACGTAGCGGTTGACGACCTTGTCGATCAGCGACGTGCTGCTGAAACTGATGATGCCGAGATCGCCGAGCATCAGCTCCTTCGACATCTCGGCATAGCGCGGATCGACCAGCTTGCTGGCCAGGGAGTCCTTGTCGCCCGTCTTGGACTCGAGAACCTTCCGAAGACGCGCGGGGTACTGGACCTCCTCGTCGAGCGAGTAGGCCGAGGTGATGAAGCGCAGGAGGCGCGGGTCCTTGAAGAGCTCGTCGATGCTTTTGAGCTTCGGCGCCTTGTCGCGGAAATACTGGATTTCCTTGTCGACCATCGGCCGTTCCTGGAACTTGGCAAGAAGCTTCTGGTTGTCCGAGCGGAGCAGCCGCTGGAACGTCGGAAATGCCGGAAGCGATGCAAGGCCGTCGACCATGGAAAGCGCCAGTCTTTACCTCAGGATACGAAAGAGCCCTTTCCGGGCTCATATCGACTCTACGTAACCGGCTTTAACGGCCCATTAATGGCCGTCCGCCAGCGGCTCGCTGCACCTGAGTTGGTAAATATCCGGCAACTATCTCTAAAGCACCGTAACGCGATCCGGTGGCTGACGAAGATTTTGTTCGCACCACGTCCGAGCGGCGGCCTCGCTTGCTTGCGCGTCGGCCTGCGGCTCGCCCATTTCCAGCCGGCGGCCGTCGCGCCAGACCGACCACAGGAAGGTGGCGCCGCGCGGATCGCTCCAACGCTCGATGATGATCTCGATCATCGCGTCCCGTCCGTTCGTAGCAGGCGTCTGTAGATCGGCCCCAGCAGCGCGGGTACGAAATACATCGGAAACTGGTTAACGGCGAGAAACAGGAAGAGGTCCGCATCCGCGTTGCCGCCAAGCACCGCGACGAGGACGGCGAGGTTGCGGTTGCCGGTGGCGAGCGCAGCGGTGAGCGCCTGCCGGCGATCGAGCAATCCAGCCTTCGCAAGGCCGAGGAACAGGATGCCGCCGATCGCCTGCAGGCCGAAATTCATGGCAAAGGCGCACAGGCCGAAAAGGGCGATCCGGTGTGGCTGCGTCAGGGCGGTCTCGGTCAGGCCGTCGACCACGCCGACGCCGAACACGATCAGCATCAGCACGGCGGCGCCGCTGATCGCGCCGCCGTTGCGGGCCAGCCTTTCGCCGCCCACCAGCCAGCGGAGGGCAAGGGCGACGAGGAATGCGCCGCCAACGAAAATGGCAAGGCGGTTCATGAGCTGGACCAGGCTGATGTCGAGTTCGAGCCCCAGCAATACGAGCGCCAGCGGCGGCTGAAGGACGGGCTGCAGCAGCGATGTCGCCAGCACGGCGATCAGGCCGAACGCCGCGTCGAGCCCGAGCAGCAGCGCGAAGGTCGGAACCGCAATCAGCACCGGCGAACATGCGGTGAGGACGAGTGCACGTGCAAGCCCTTCGGGCAGCGTCACGAGGTGCGTTGCCCCCCACACGATCAATGGCGCGCCCAGCAGAAGCCAAACGACGACGATGGCGGCCGGCACCGGCCGGCGCACATACAGGAACGCTTTGGACCAGTCGATCCGCAGCACCGTCGCGACCATCAGCACGAACACCGTCGGGCCCACCACCGGCCGGAACACCCGCGCGAGGTCGGGAAGCACGATGCCGATGAAAAGGCCGCCGGCGATCAGCCACGACGCATGCCGTGCCAGCCAGTCGAATGCGCGCAGGATCACGGCAGGCGGCTCGGTGGACGACCTGCCGTGCGCCGGGATGACAGGACTTTCAGCATGTGCCATTTCTAGGACGCGGGCCTATGCACTGCCAGCGCTGCCTGTTGATGGCCGGAATGCCGGGGGCGGGGGACTGGTTGCTGGCGATCCTGCTGGAGGCGTAAGGGCGCGCCGAAGCCATGATCAACTCGTCATCCGGGGAGCTGCCCGAGGGTGCGGGCGAACGCACCGGCTGGCCATGGGGGCCGCCGGATCGACCGGCTGCTCCGGTGCCTGTCGCCTTTCCGCGCATCAGCGTCGTCATCCCATCGTTCAATCAGGGGCGCCATATCGAAGCCGCGATCCGGTCGGTTCTCCTGCAAGGCTATCCCGATGTCGAGTTGATCATCATGGATGGCGGCTCGACCGACGAGACGGTGTCGATCATCCGGAAATACGAGCCCTGGATCGCGGATTGGATCTCGGCGCCCGATCGCGGGCAATCACACGCGATCTGCGAAGGGATGCACCGGTCCACCGGAGAGATCTGCGCCTGGATAGGCTGTGACGACATTTACCTGCCGGGCGCCCTGCTGCGCGTCGGTCGTTATTTCGCCGAGCAGCCGGGCTGCGAGTGGCTGGCAGGATCGGGCGTGCTTGACTTTCCGGCCTCCGGCCGCCGCGGCACGATGCACAGCCGCGTCGACGGCGTGCCGGCGCTGCAATCGTTCTGGCGCTGGGGGAGCGACTGCTTTGTCGTCAGCGCATCCGCATTCTGGCGGCGGCGGTTGTGGGATGTCGTCGGCGGTCTGCGCGAGGACCTGCACTACGCGATGGATTACGATCTCTGGCTCCGCTTTGCCGAGCGGACCAGCCTCCACCGGATCGACGACGTGTTGTCCGCCGCCATCCGCGATTCCGGTGGGAAGTCTTTTGAGCACCGGGACCGGGCATGGGCCGAAGTGATTCGATGCGCCTATGAGTTTGCCGGGCGCGAGAGCATGGGGCGGGCGGCGATCACGCTCGGCTTTCTCGGCTGGTACGTGAGGCAACGCCTGCGCGATGGCAAGACTCACGTCGAGCAGCGCGATTTCGCCGCTGCGATGCGCGATGCGCAGCGCCTGCTCATGGCGCCCTTCCTCCTGGCGCGTGCGCGCGACCGCGTCGCACTCATGTCGCATTGAGGAGATTATCCCGGGATGCCGTTGCCGGGCCTTGCGCGGCAGGCTAGCCTGCCGGCCATGCATGACCTTGCCGACATTCCCACGCCGTTCGACAGCTACCGCACGGAGGTCCGGCCCGAATGGATCGATTACAACGGGCACATGAACGTCGCCTACTACGTGCTCGCGTTCGACCATGGCACCGATGCGTTCTGGGATTTCCTCGGCATCGGCGAGAGCTATCTGAAGCGCGCGAACAATTCGACCTTCGCGCTTGAAGGCCACGTCACCTATCAGGGCGAAGTCAGGCTTGGCGATCCGCTGCGCATCACCTCGCAGCTCCTCGGCTTCGATGCGAAGCGTCTGCATCATTTCCACCGCATGTTCCATGCGGCCGAAGGCTATCTGGCCGCGACGCTCGAATGCGTCAGCCTGCATGTGAGCCTGGAGAGCCGCCGCGGCGCGCCCTTCCCGGACGACCGGCTCGCTTTGCTGGCGCGCGTGAAGGCGGCTCATGACGCGCTCGGCGTGCCGGATGAGGCCGGCCGCTCCGTGGGCTTGCGCAAGCGCGGTTCCTGACGGCGCCCCACCGCGAATGCGGACTCGCGGACGCGAATCTGATAGAAAGGCCCTGTGTGTAGGTTGGAAGCCGGTTACCGAAAGCACTGGCGCCGACAAGTCGACTAAAGGCTACTCAGCACAGCATGGCGGGGCAGGGGGACCAGGAACGTGCGCGGGCATTCGCCGATGCCGCCTTGGCGGCGATGGCGAAGCACCACGTGGCTCCGCACCCGCACAATTTCACCGTGTGGTTCACCCACGTCGCCGGTGAGAATCCCGAGCTCAGCCAGACGCTCGAAATCCTGATCAGCAACGGCCAGGAATTCTCGGAGCTGCAGAACGAGCTCATCTATCAGAGGTTCTTCTCGGACGGGCCGGCGGTGACCGACCTGATCGAGGCGGGCAGCCGGCTCGATGGCATGATCGCGGAAGTCCTCAGCCAGCTCGGCGTGGCAGGACAGGACGCTTCGCGGTATGGAGATACGCTGGCGCGCTTCAACGCCGGTCTGCCGCAGGCGGCCGCCGTGGACGTGCAGCTCGCCGTCGAGACCATGCTGCGCGAAACCAACCGCATGGCCGAGCGCAACAAGGCGCTGGAGTCGCAGCTCGCCTCCTCATCGGCCGAGATCAACAATCTGCGGCAGGACCTCGACGGGCTGCGCCGGGTGGCGATGATCGATTCGCTGACCGGCATTGCCAACCGCAAATGCTTCGACCAGAGCCTGCGCGATGCCGCCGCCGCGGCTCTGGAGAACGGAACATCGCTGGCCCTGATCATGATCGACATTGATCACTTCAAGGCTTTCAACGACAATCACGGGCACCAGCTCGGCGACGGCGTGCTGCGCCTGGTGGCGCGCACCCTCCGCGACGGGACCAAGGGCCGCGACGTCGTCGCGCGCTACGGCGGCGAGGAGTTCGCGGTGATCCTGGTCGGGTCGAACCTGAATGGCGCCGCCGCGGTCGCGGAGCAGCTCCGCGCGAGCGTGGCGCGCAAGCACATCACGCGGCGGGGCACCGGCGAGAGCCTCGGGGCCATCACGCTTTCCCTGGGAGTCGCCGTGTTCGTGCCCGGCGAGCCGCTGAGCAAGCTCGTCTCGCGCGCCGACCAGGGCCTTTATCTGGCGAAGCGGACCGGGCGCAACCGGGTGGCGCTCGAAACCGATCTCGACCGCAGGCTCGACGCCGCAGGCGCCGGGCAGAACTGACCGGTCAGAACGTCCGGCCGAGCCGCAAATGCTGGCGGCGATCGACTGATTTCAGCGTCATCTCGCGGATCGTCGTGCCTTGCAGCACGCCGAGCGGCACGTCGACACCGGCCGGACCGCGCGCCCAGAGCTTGCGGTAGAAATCCGGCAGGTCGCGCAGCGTCTCGCCGCCGACGCTCACCAGAACGTCGCCGGGCTGGATGCCGGCGCGCGAGGCCGGGCTGTCCGGAGACACGCGCGTCACGAACAGGCGACCGCGGAGGTCCTCGGTGTTGACGCCGAGCCACGGCTTGGCCGGGCCGGACACTTTGCCCTCAGTGATCAGGTCGGCGAGGATCGGCTTCAGCCGATCGATCGGCACGAACATGTTGCCGGGCAGTTGCGTGCTGGTGCCGGTGGTGTCGCCGACGATCAGCGATCCGACGCCGACCAGCCGGCCTTCGCGGTCGATCAGCGCCGCACCGCTCCATGCCGGATGCGGCGGGGCGGTGAAGATCGCCTCGTCGAGGAGATATTCCCACGATCCCGCGAACACGCGCTTGGAGACGACGAAGGCCGGACCCGCCATGTCCGGCCCGCCATGGCTCGCGATCAGGACCGGGTCGCGTTCCTTGAGGTCGGCGGAGCGTCCGAGCGCGAGCGGCTTCACCTTTGGCGGCGGATCGGCGCGGAGCAGGCCGAAGCCCGAATCGTGGTCGTAGCCGATGATCTGCGCCGGGACCGTGCGGCCATCGGTTCCGGTGATCTCGGCGCCTTGCGCCTCGACCATCAGGTAGCCGATGGTCAGGATCAGCCCGGCCTGATCGATGACGATGCCGCTGCCCTCGCGCTCTCGGCCCAGCGTCTCGGCCGTACGCGAATCGGATGGTACGAAGGCCTTCACCCGCACAACGGCGGAAAGCAGCTCCGGCACTGTCTGCGCCCGCGCCACGGCGGCGGGCAGCATGGCCGCTGCGAGCGCCACGAACAAGGCCAGGAATTTCGGCTGTGCAGAGCGACTCGGCATGCTCAATACCTCCGCGGACTCTGGTCTGAAAGGCTAGCACACAAGCGCGGCCATAGCACTGCCCCGAACGGACGCCCGCTCATGCCAAGCCGTGCGACGGCGCGATCCAGTTGCTATATAAGCAGCCATCATGTCGCTGTCGCTGAGTCCGGCCCAGGCCGCCGTTCATCCCTATCTTGAAACGCTGAATCCCTCGCAACGTGCCGCGGTCGAATCGCTGGACGGGCCTCTGCTGGTGCTTGCGGGCGCCGGCACGGGCAAGACGCGGGTGCTGATCACACGCCTTGCCCATATTCTGGTCACGCGGCGCGCCTATCCGTCCCAGATCCTGGCGGTGACCTTCACCAACAAGGCCGCACGGGAGATGCGCGACCGTGTCGGCGAGCTGATCGGGCAGGGCACCGCCGAAGGCCTGTGGCTGGGGACGTTCCATTCGCTCGCCGCGCGCATGCTGCGCCGTCATGCCGAGCTGGCCGGCCTCAAGCCGAACTTCACCATTCTCGACACCGACGACCAGATCCGGCTGATCAAGCAACTCCTGGCGGCGGAGAACATCGACGACAAGAAATGGCCCGCGCGCGTGATCCTGTCGGTGATCGAGCGCTGGAAGGACCGCGGGCTCACGCCGGACCGGGTCCCGGCCGATTCAGCCGGCGAGGTCGCCGGCGGGCGGATCCTGCTTCTCTACAAGCACTACCAGGAGCGGCTGCAGACCCTGAACGCGGTCGATTTCGGTGACCTGCTGCTGCACGGTCTGAGTATCTTCACGAGCCGCCCCGACGTCCTGCAGGAGTGGCAGAAGCGTTTCCGCTACATCCTGGTCGACGAGTACCAGGACACCAACGTCGCGCAATATCTGTGGCTGCGTCTGCTGGCGCAGTCGCACCGCAACCTCTGCTGCGTCGGCGACGACGATCAGTCGATCTATAGCTGGCGCGGCGCGGAGGTCGGCAACATCCTCCGCTTCGAGAAGGACTTTCCCGGCGCGCAGGTCATTCGCCTGGAGCAGAACTACCGGTCGACACGACACATCCTCGGTGCCGCCGCCGGCCTGATCGCGCAGAACCGCGAGCGGCTTGGCAAGACGCTCTGGACCGCCGAGACGGGCGGCGAGAAGGTCACCGTGCGCGGCGTATGGGACGGCGAGGAGGAAGCGCGCTGGATCGGCGAGGAGGTCGAGACGCTGCAACGCCGTGGCGACAAGCTCGGCGGCATGGCCGTGCTGGTGCGCGCCGGTTTCCAGACCCGCGAGTTCGAAGAGCGGTTCATCACGCTGGGTGTCCCCTACCGCGTGATCGGCGGACCGCGCTTCTACGAGCGACAGGAGATCCGCGACGCCATCGCCTATCTGCGCGTCGCCGTGCAGCCCGATGACGGGCTCGCCTTCGAGCGCATCGTCAACGTCCCGCGGCGCGGGATCGGCGAAGCGACGATGCAGGCGGTCCACCGTCTCTCGCGCGCCAGCAAGATCTCGCTGGTCGCGGCCGCGCGTAGCCTGGTCGAAACCGACGAGCTGAAGCCGCAGGCGCGCAACGCGCTGCGCCGGCTGCTCGACGATTTCACGCGTTGGTCGGGGCAGCTCGACACCGCTCACCATGCCGAGCTGGCGCAGACGATCCTCGACGAGTCCGGCTATACCGGCATGTGGCAGGCCGACAAATCAGCCGAGGCGCCGGGCCGGCTCGAGAACCTCAAGGAGCTGATCGCTGCGATCGAGGAGTTCGAGACGCTGCAGGGCTTCCTGGAGCATGTCAGTCTCGTCATGGAGAATGCCGAGGGGGCGCCCGGCGACATGATCAGCCTGATGACCCTGCACAGCGCGAAGGGGCTGGAGTTCGACACGGTCTTCCTGCCGGGTTGGGAGGAGGGCCTGTTCCCGCATCCGCGCGCGCTGCAGGAGAAGGGCGACGAGGCGCTCGAGGAAGAGCGGCGCCTCGGCCATGTCGGGCTGACACGGGCGCGCACGCGTTCCTACGTCTCCTTCGCCGCCAATCGGCGGATCCATAATCTCTGGCAGTCGACCGTGCCGTCCCGCTTCGTGGGCGAATTGCCGCCCGAGCATATCGAGATGGTGAGCGAGCCGGGCCTGTGGGGCGCCGGCAACGAGGGGCGCAGCTTTGGCCGCGACGCGCGCAGCTTCGGCGGCGTGAGCGGTGGTGGCGTCAGCTATGGCGGCGGTGCGCTGTCGCGGGGCGGCGGCATGCTGCTCGAAGGCAAGGCGGAATTGGTGGCGCCGCGGCCCTCGCCGGAACGCCCGTATCAGAGGGGCGCACGCGTCTTTCACCAGAAATTCGGCTATGGCCGCGTTGTCGGCGTCGAGGCCGGCAAGCTCGACATCGACTTCGAGCATTCCGGCCGCAAGAAGGTGATGGATTCTTTCGTCGAGCCAGCGTGAGCGAAAATCCCAATTCCGGCCTCTGGCGCATCGTGCTGGCTGCGGACGCGCGCAGCCAGGCCGCCTTTGCGGCCGCCCTCGAAGACATCGTCCTGTCGATCTCGGCGTTCGAGGCGAAGAAAAACGGCGCATGGCGCATCGAAGCCCTGACCGACGCCGAGCCTGACGCCTCCGACATCGCGGGGCGGCTGACGGCGGCAGCGGAATCGGTCGGCGCGTCGGTGCCCGAGATCGAGATCGCGCCGATGCCGCAGGTGGATTGGCTGGCCGAGAACCGGCGCTCGTTCCCGCCGCTCGCGGTCGGCCGTTATTTCGTCTACGGCTCGCACTACACCGGCTCCGTGCCGGCTGGCGCCCGTGTCGTGACGCTGGATGCGGGGATCGCGTTCGGATCGGGCGAACATGCGACGACGCGCGGCTGCCTGCTGGCGCTGGATCAACTGGCGCGGGCGCGGCGCGTGCGGCGGGCGCTCGATGTTGGTTGCGGCTCGGGGATTCTTGCGATCGGGATCGCGCGGAGCTGGCCGGCGCGGGTCGTCGCCAGCGACATCGACCGCGATTCGGTGCGCGTGGCGTCGGAGAACGTTCGCCGCAATGCGGCTGGACGGCAGGTCCGCGTCGGCTGGAGCGATGGGCTCGCCCGCGTCCGGCCCCGGAGCGGCTACGACGTCGTCGTGGCGAACATCCTGGCACGGCCGCTGTGCCGCCTGGCGGGCGCCATCGCCGGCGCCGTTGCGCCTGGCGGGACGGTCATTCTCTCAGGGCTGCTGGCGGGGCAGGAGAGCGAGGTCCGTACGGCCTATCGCGGCCGCGGCCTGAAGCTTGTGCGCCGGATCGCGATCGACGGCTGGCACACGCTGATCTTTCGTCGCGGCAGGCTCTGAAAAGACGAACGGCGGCAGTCGGGGGGAGACTGCCGCCGTCCTAAGCCGGCCTACCGCGCTGGAGAGTCGCGGTGTTAGGCGGCAACCTGCGGGCGGTTGACGTTGGCGCTCGTCTTCGGCGCAAGGCCAACCTTGACGATCCGCTCCATGCGCGCCTGCGGCGCCCACAGACCCGCGGCAACCCGCGGAATGTCGGACCGGTTGATGCCGATATCCGCGAGCATGCGGTCGTCGAGCTGCGCGAGCTCGCTGTACGTATCCTGGTATTCGCGCCACACCTGGTAGGGGGCGGCGACCATACCGAACACTGCCTTGACGCCGCGGCCGATCGCGCGAAGCAGCTTGCCGAACTCCTCGGCCTGCATGCGGCGTGCCGCCGCGGTAATTTCAACGTGGTCGACTGGCGCGAAGTTGAACTTCGCCGCGCTGCTCGTCCACCGGGTATCCTTGTCGTTGCTGGCCCACATCGTAACTTCTCCTGTACACATCCGCGGCCGCATCGGGTCTGGCCCTGCGCCGCACCGTGGGTCCCTGTCGAACCGCTCCGGTACTGGATAAAATAGGCGGTTCTGCACCGGATACGACTTGAGATATTGCGTCGCAGCAATGCAAAAAACGCATGGAATTATCGTTGTGAAATTAATAACTTGGGCTGAAACAGGGCTGAAATTCGGTCACCAGAGCCGACAGTCGATTGTGCAATGCAAACGGGAGTTTTGAAATGACCGCCCAACCCACGAAGGCGCTGGCTTACCAGGGCGACCGCGCCCTCGACGAGCTGCTGGCCCGGGCTGGCGCCCGCGACGACGCCAAGGGGGTGCGGGACCTGCTCGCTGGCGTCCTGGCGGCCCCGCCGGCGGTCGATCCGGAGGCCTGGATCGATCTGGTGACGGAACGGCCAAGCGCCCCGCTGCGTGCCCAGCTCATGGCCCTTCATGCGGAATTGGCGGCACAGTATGACGACGGCCTGTCCACCCCTTGGACGGCCGCGCGCCTGACAGCCTTTCGGGCGGAGCTGGCGCGGCAGGGGCTGGACGGCTTCGTGCTGCCGCGCGGCGACGAGCATCAGGGCGAATACGTCCCGCCGCGCGCCGAGCGCCTTGCCTGGCTGACCGGTTTCACCGGTTCGGCAGGTGCCGCGATCATCATGGCCGACCGCGCCGCGATCTTCATCGACGGGCGCTACACGCTGCAGGTCCGCCAGCAGGTCGATACGGCGCTGTTCGAGCCGCGCCATCTGGTCGACGAGCCGCCACATGATTGGCTGGCGGAGCATGCGCGCAAAGGCATGCGCATCGGTTACGATTCCTGGCTGCATACGGTCGACGGCCTCGCGAGGCTGCGCGGCGCGGCTGCCGAGGCCGGCGCGGAGCTGATCGCCGTCGAGCGCAATCCTGTCGACGCGGTATGGGAGAACCAGCCGCCGGATCCGGTCGCGCCGGTGCGCCCGCATGACGAGCGGTTCGCCGGGCGCAGTGCCGCCGACAAGCGCGCCGAGATCGCGGCCAAGATCGCGAGTGCCGGCTACGCCGCCGCGGTGATCACGGCGCCGGATTCGCTTGCCTGGCTGCTGAATATCCGTGGCGCGGACGTGCCGCACACGCCGCTGCCGCTCGGCTTCGCCATCCTCCACGCCGACGGCGCGGTCGACCTGTTCATGGACCGCCGCAAGCTGGTGCCCAGCGTCATTCCGCATCTCGGCAACCACGTGAAAGTCGAGCCGCGCGCGGCATTCGGCCCGGCGCTCGATCGTTTCGGCGCCAGGGCCCGCGTCCTGGTGGATGCCGCGACCGGCGCGACCTGGATCAACGACCGGCTGAAAAAGGCCGGCGCCGAGATCGTACGCGGTCAGGATCCCTGCGCCCTGCCCAAGGCCTGCAAGAACAACGTTGAGCTGCAGAACACGCGCAACGCGCATGTGCGCGACGGTGTCGCGGTGACACGTTTCCTCGCGTGGCTGGCCGCGGAGGCACCGGGCGGAAAGCTGACCGAGCTCGCCGCCGCCGCCCGCCTGCTGGAGATCCGCAGCGCTGGCGACAATTTCCGCGACACGAGTTTCACGACCATCTCCGGCGCGGGTGCCAACGGCGCGATCGTTCATTACCGGGCGACGGAAGCGAGCAATGCGCGCATAGCGCCGGACATGCTCTACCTCGTCGACTCGGGTGCGCAGTACCTCGACGGAACGACGGACATCACGCGCACGGTTGCGATCGGCGCGCCGACACCCGAGCAGCGCGACCGCTTCACCCGCGTCCTCAAGGGTCATATCGCGCTGGCGACCGCCCGGTTTCCCAAGGGGACAAGCGGCTCGCAGCTCGACGCGCTGGCGCGTGCGTCGCTGTGGCAGGCCGGCGTCGATTACGACCATGGCACCGGCCATGGCGTCGGCAGCTACCTGTCGGTTCACGAAGGGCCGCAGCGAATCTCCAAGGTGCCGAACACGGTGGCGCTGCTGCCCGGGATGATCGTGTCGAACGAGCCGGGCTATTACAAGACGGGAGCCTACGGCATCCGCATCGAGAACCTGGTCGCGGTGTGCGAACTCGATGCCCCTGCCGGCGCCGAACGGCCGCTGCTTGGATTCGAGACGCTGACCCTGGCGCCCATAGACCGCACGCTTGTCGACCCGAGCCTGATGACGCCCTCGGAACTCGCGTGGCTTGATGCATATCATCTGCGCGTGCGCCAGACGTTGATGCCGTTGGTCGATCCCGCGACCGCTCTGTGGCTGGATGCGGTGACTCGGCCAATTGAGTCGTGATCTGTCGCGACTCGGGAACGATGGTCGCCGATTCGGCGTTGTAGGTCGCGCCACGGGGGATCGACGGTGCCACGACGATCGCGCGTTGCCCGATATGGCGGGTTTCTGGGGATAGCGGCGGTTCTGCTGGGGGGCTGCATGGAGCAGCCGCCGGCGGCGGCTCCGCCCATTGCCTTGGCCACCCCAACGCCCAGTTCTCCGGAGCAGAACTATCAGCTTGCGATGCGCCTGCGCGAAGGCGACGGAATGGCGCGGGATGAGTCGCGCGCACTGACCCTGCTGACGCTCGCCGCGGAAGGCGACCACGCCGACGCGCAGTTCAAGCTGGCGGAGGCCTATGCGAACGGCGAGGGCGTGCAGAAGGAAGTGGCCTGGGCGACGATGTGGTACGGCCGTGCCGCCGCGATCGGCCACACCGAGTCGCAGTATCGCCTGGCGCTGGCCTACGCCAACGCCACCGGCATCGACGGGAGCTTCATCGACGCCTTCAAATGGGCGACGATCGCCGCGGCAGCAGGTCATGACGAGGCCGGAAAGCTGCGTGCGAGCCTCTCCCGGCGCATGATCCGGGAGGAGATCGCCCCCGCGACCGAGGCAGCCACGCGCTGGCACCCGGCCGCTGAACACCCCAATCCCGACGAGCCTCTGATCCGGTACGTGCAGTATTCGCTGCGACAGCTTGGCTATGACGCCGGTCCGGTCGACGGCGTTGTCGGGGCGCGCACACGCAAGGCGATCAAGTCCGCGACCGAAAAGGAAACGGTGCGCACGGAGACGATCACGCCGGCGCTGGTCGATTGGCTGCGCACGCGTCAACGCGCCAAGCAGAACGGTGGACACCCCGCCTAACGCATAAAAAAGGCGCGGTCCTCGGGGTGGGGAGGACCGCGCCTTGCGGAGGGAAGGGGCGGGAGACTTGCGGCTCGACCGCCCGCTTACTCCATCAACGGCCCGGGGGCGGGGTGCACCTGGACCGACGCTGCGTGATTTGCGTCGATGAAACGCTGTCACGATCAGGACGCCAGTATCCGATCTCGCTACTACAACGGGAAGAAACCTTACGGTGACCGGCCGGCTCATTTCGGTCACAATCGTGCTAACTTATTACGCACCAATGAGTTTCAGCCACTCTTGCTCGCTGAGGGTGGCAACTCCTAGCGCTTTTGCCTTGGTCGCCTTGGACCCGGCGTCCGCGCCGACGATCACATAATCCGTTTTCTTCGACACCGACTCGGTGACGTTGGCGCCAAGCGATTCGGCGCGCGCCTTCGCCTCCTGCCGTGTCATCGTCTCCAGCGTGCCGGTGAACACGACCGTCTTACCGGCGACCGGGGAGTTGGCGGTGCGCGCCGGTGCGGCGAACGGCTCGACGGTCAGCTCGTCCGCGAGGTCCTTGAGGGCGTCGCGATTGTGCTTCTCGGCAAAGAACGCGGCGATGTCGGCGGCAACGGATGGTCCGATCTGGCTGATCGTGTCCAGTTCGTGCGCGGCTTCGCCCTCGGAATCGCGCGCGGCCTCGATCATCGCATCACGCCAGTGGTCGAGAGTCCGATAGTGACGCGCCAGCAGCTTCGCGGTCGCCTCGCCGACCTGGCGGATGCCGAGCGCGTAGATGAAGCGGTCGAGCGGAATGCTTCGCCGGGCTTCGACCGCGGCGAGAAGTCGCTCGACCGACTTGGCGCCCCAGCCCTCGCGCTCCTGGATGTCCTTGGCGTGCTTCTTCAGGCGGAAGATGTCGCCGGGCACCTTGAGAAGCCCATCCTTGTGGAAGGCCACGACGCGCTCCCAGCCCAGCCCCTCGATGTCGAAGGCGTTGCGCGACGTGAAGTGGCGCAGGCGCTCGACGACCTGCGCCTCGCAGATCAGGCCGCCGGTACAGCGGCGCGCGACCTCGCCCTCGGCGCGCACCGCCTTGGAGCCACAGACCGGGCATTTGCTCGGAAACTCGTATTCTTCCGCCTTTTTCGGGCGCTCAGACAGCACGACGCTGACGATCTGCGGGATCACGTCGCCGGCACGTTGCACGATCACCGTGTCGCCCTTGCGCACGTCCTTGCGTTTGATCTCGTCCTCGTTGTGCAGCGTGGCACGCGCGACGACCACGCCCCCGACCGTGATCGGCTCCAGCTCGGCGACCGGCGTGAGTGTGCCGGTGCGGCCGACCTGGATGGTGATGTCCTTGAGCCTGGTGCGCGCCTGCTCAGCGGGGAATTTGTGCGCGATCGCCCAGCGCGGCGCCCGGCTGACCATGCCGAGCCGCTCCTGCCAGTCGAAGCGGTTGACCTTGTAGACCACGCCGTCGATGTCGTAGCCGAGCTGCGCGCGGTGGTCGGAGATCTCGCGGTAGAGAGCGAGGGCCTCGTCGACGCCGGCGCACAGGCGCGAGCGCTGGTTGACCGGGAATCCCCACGACCGCAGCTTGGCGAGAAGATCCCAATGCGTCTTCGCGACCGGCTGGCTGACCTCACCCAGTGTGTAGGCGAAGAAACGCAGCGGTCGGGATTTGGTGATCGCCGGATCGAGCTGGCGCACCGATCCCGCCGCCGCGTTGCGCGGGTTGGCGAAGGCCTGCTCCTCCGCGGCGAGGCGGCGCTCGTTGAGCTTCAGGAAGTCCGAGCGTTGCATGTAGATCTCGCCGCGGACCTCCAGCACGTCGGGCACGTCGCGTCCCTTCAGATGGGACGGGACGTCGTCGACGGTCTTGAGGTTGGCGGTGACCTCCTCGCCAACCTCGCCGTCACCGCGCGTGGCGCCCTGCACGAACCTGCCTTTTTCGTAGCGCAGCGCGATCGATAGCCCGTCGATCTTCGGCTCCGCGACCAGTTCGATGTCCTGTTCGGCCTTCAGGCCGAGGAAGCGGCGTATGCGGTCGGTAAAGTCGCGGACATCCTGCTCGTCGAACGCGTTGTCCAGCGACAGCATCGGGCGCGAATGGCGCACCTTGCTGAAAGCGGCTGCCGGCGTCGCGCCGACGCGCGCCGAGGGGCTATCAGGCCGCACCAGCTCCGGAAACCGCGCCTCGATCGCTTCGTTGCGCTGACGCAACGCATCGTACGCGGCATCGGAAATCTCGGGAGAGTCCTTCTCGTGATAGAGCTGGTCGTGATGCGCGATCTCCTGGGCAAGGCGCGCCAGTTCCGCCTTGGCCTTCGCCTCGGTCAGCTTGTCGACCGGGATGTCGGTGACCGTCTTGCTCATGCGCGGGCCGCTTTCTTGCCGTTGCCCGCTGCTTCGCCGCGCAGGAGACTGTCGGCGGCCGCACGCGCCGCCGCCGTGACCGATGCGCCGGAGAGCATGCGCGCGATCTCCTCGCGCCGCGCCGTTGCGTCAAGGGCGGCGACGGTCGTCAGCGTGGTCGCACCGCGCGATCCCTTTGCCACACGCCAATGATGTAGCCCGCGCGCGGCGACCTGCGGCGAGTGCGTGACGACAAGGACCTGCACGTCGCGGGCAAGGCGCGCCAGACGCTCGCCGACCGCGGCCGCGGCGGCGCCGCCGAGGCCCGCATCGACTTCGTCGAAGATCAGGGTCGGCGCGGAGGCGGACCGTGCGAGCGCCACCTTCAAAGCCAGCATGAAGCGGGCGAGCTCGCCGCCGGATGCGATCCGGTCCAGCGGGCCGGGATCGCTCCCCGGATTGGTCGCAACCTGGAAGACGATGCGATCGATTCCGGTCGCGCTCCATCCGCTCTCGGGCAGGGCTTCGCGCAGCGAGCGGAACTGCGCTTTCTCGAGCTTGAGCGGCGGCAATTCCCGCATGACCGCCTTGTCCAGTTTTTCCGCCGCCGCGATCCGGGACTTGCTCAGCGTCTCCGCGGCCGCGACGTAGCGAGTGCGTGCGGCGGCGGTCGCCTTGGCCAGCGCGGCCAACACGCCCTCGCGATCGTCGATCGCCGCCAGGCGGCGCGCCACGTCCGCCCGCAAGGCGGCGAGACCGTCCGCTTCGACGCGGTGCTTGCGTGCGAGCGCCCGCAGCGCGAACAGGCGTTCCTCCGCGCGCTCCAGCGCTTGGGGGTCGAGCTCGAGCGAACGGCCGAAGGCCTGGATCTGCGCGATTGCTTCGACCGCTTCCACCGCCGCGCGGTCGAGCGCCGTCAGGGCCGCATCGAGCCGGCCGGCCGCCTGCGCCGACACGCGCTCGAGCTGGCGCTGGGCCGTGCGCAGATGGCTTTCGACGCCCTTCTGCGACGTGAGATCGCCCAGCGCGCCGTTCAGCGCGTCGACGAGCTTTTCGCGTGCGCCGAGCATGGCGCGCTGCTGCGCGAGTTCGGCCTCCTCGCCTGGCTTCGGGTCGAGGGCGTCCAGCTCGTCCAGCGCATGGCGCAGGAATTCCGCATCCTGCTCCGCGCGCGAGGCATCGTTGCGCGCGGCGGTTTCTGCCTCCGCTGCCGCACGCCATGCGGCGTGTGCCGTCGCGACCTCTTCGGCCAGGGCTTCGTGCGCGGCGAAGGCATCGAGCGCGGCGCGGTGTGTCGCGACATCGAGCAGGCCATGCGTATCGAACTGGCCGTGCACCTCGACCAGGGACTGGCCGACCTCGCGCAGCAATCCGACCGAGGCCGGCTGGTCATTGACGAAGGCGCGGCTGCGGCCGTCGGCGCCAAGCGTGCGGCGCAGGATGACGGTCCCGTCCGTCTCGATGCCGTGCTCGCGCAGCAGGCCATGCACCGGATGCCGCGCCGGCGGCTCGAAACTGGCCGTAACGGTGGCGGTCGTGGCCCCCTTGCGGACGAGGCCGGCGTCAGCCCGCGCGCCCAGGGCGAGGCCCAGCGCGTCCAGCAGGATCGATTTGCCCGCGCCCGTCTCGCCCGTCAGCACCGACAGGCCGCGCTCGAAGGCAATGTCGAGGCGGTCGATCAGCACCACGTCGCGGATGGCGAGGGCTTGAAGCATCGGGCAAAGCGTTGCGGGCGCAGACTCGGGGGGCGGTTGCGTCAGACGCTTATACAAACTGTCGGGGCCGGATTAAACCCCGCGGATTCTAGGCCTTGGCCGGCTTCAGGCTGACGATCATGACGCCGGCGAGGATCAGCACGGCACCGCAGATCTGCAAGAGCGTCATGGTCTCGTCGAGACCGACATAGCCGAACACGATCGCCGTGACCGGGCCGAGCCCGCCGATCAGGGCGACATGGTTGGCGCCGATGCGGCCCAGCGCCTCGGAGATCATGAAGGCCGGGATCACCGTGGAGACGACCGCGACGGCGAGCATCAGCAGGTACACCGGCATCGGCAGGGCGAGGGCGGAGAGCGGCCGCAGCAGCAGGAACTGCACTATGCAGAACACGCTGGCGACCGACAGCGCGTATGCGGTGAAGCGCATCGAGCCGACCCGCTGGATCACCTGGCTGCCGGCGACCAGATAGATCGCGTAGAACAGGGCGCCGCCAAAGACAAGCGCCGCGCCCATGGGAATCTCGCTGTTGTCCTGATGCAGCGCCGTCGACAGGACGAGCGCCACGCCGGCGTAGGACAGGACCAGGGCGATCACCTCGCGCCGCATAACGCGCTTGCCGAGGAAGGCCGCCGACAGCAGGACGACAATGGTCGGGTAGAGGAACAGGAGCAGGCGGCCGAGGCCGGCGGACACGTACTGAAGGCCGAGGAAGTCGAGGAAGCTGGCCACGTAGTACCCGATGAAGCCCAGCAGGGCGATTGCGCCGTGGTCCCGCCGTGTCAGCGTCGGGCGCCGCCTGTCGCGCCCCGTCCACGCCGCCGCGACCAGGAAGAACGGCAGCGCGAAGATCATGCGCAGGGCGAGCAGGGTCACCGGATCGGTCACGTAGACATAGGCCATCCGGATGAAGATCGGCCGCATCGCAAAGGCCATGACTCCGGCGACCGCGAGCGCGACGCCGACGAGGCGGTAGGTCGTATCGGCTTGGGCTTCCGTGGCGTCGCGCAAAACAGGCCTATCGGCGGGTTGGGCGCCCAGATGATGGCCTGCCGGCGCGATCCGCAAACGCGGATACGGCGCGGCACGTTTGCCGCGGGCGCATGCGCGCCGCGGCGGATCGCCTTGGTGGAAGGTTCCGTCCGGCTAGAAGATCGAGCGCCAGGCGCGGGCCATGAAGCCCGGGCGTTCGTTCTCGGGCAGGGTGCCGTTCTCGACCAGGCCGTACGAGTCGGCGTACCACGCGTTGCCGGGGAAGTTGTGGCCCAGCACCGCAGCCACCTTGCGCGCTTCCTCGGTCAGCCCAAGCGCCAGATAGCACTCGACCAGCCGGTGCAGCGCCTCCGGCACGTGGCTCGTGGTCTGGTACTTGTCGATGACGACCCGGAACCGGTTCATGGCGCCGACATACTGTCCGCGCGTCAGATAGAAGCGGCCGACCTCCATCTCCTTGCCGGCAAGGTGGTCATAGGTCAGGTCGATCTTCAGGCGCGCATCGCGCGCAAAACCCGTCTCGGGGAAGCGGCGGACCACCTCGTCGAGCGACCGCAGCGACATCTCGGTCATCTTCGAGTCGCGCTGCACGTCGGAGATCTGCTCGTAGTAGCAGAGCGCCTTCAGGTAATAGGCGTAGGCGACGTCACGATTGGATGGATGCAGCTGGATGAACCGGTCGAGGGCGACGATCGCGTCGTCGTATTTGTTGTTCTGGTAGTGCGCATACGCGGCCATGAGCTGGGCCTTGGTCGCCCAGACCGAATAGGGGTGCTGGCGGTCGACCTCGTCGAACTCCTTCGCCGCGGTGACGTAGCGTTCCTGGGTCAGCGCATCGACGCCGGAGTTGTAGATCTGTTCGACGGGGCGCTCCACATAGGCGTCCTTGTCGTCGCTGGACGAGCACGCCGCGAAGGCGAATAACGCCGCGGCCGCAAGGCCGAAGCGGGGCAGCAGGGCAGCTTTCATGGGCGCGGACTATACCGGAAAACGGCGCCGGAATTCTACTCGTCGGGCGTGGCTGTGGAGACTTCGACGAGGCGGTATCCCTTGGCGCGCATGCAATAGTCGAACAGGTCGCGCTCCAGGAAAAAGCTGTCGTTGGCGGCGTAGCGGGGCCATGGCCGGTACCAGCCGGGCCGTCCGGCATAGTAATAGGGCGGTCGGGCAAAGCTGTAGAAGAACGCCTGCCGCTGCGCTTCCAGATAGGCAGACTGGTTGCATTCGGTCACTTCGGCCTGGGAGGGCGCAACGCCCAGCGACGCGTGCTGCCACGCTACCGGCGTACAGCCGGAAGCTGCGGTGCCCAATAAAGCGCCCGCCAGAAGGCTACGGACATTCATCTCGGATAGACAACGTGCCGGCGGGCCAAACTACTCCCGGCCGGCCGTCGCGGATCAGTCGCCGACGGCGACCTTCAGTTCGGCGCGTTCCGCCCGGGCGGCCGCGGCCGCGGGCACCAGCGCCGGCATGTCGATATAGCGCCAGGCATCGCGCTGGGCGAACAGGGCGCGCAGCAGCATGTTGTTGTGGCGGTGGCCGGACTTCACGCAGCGGACGCGGCCGATGATCGGCGCCCCGGCGAGGTACAGGTCGCCGACGCAGTCGAGCACCTTGTGCCGCACGAACTCGTCCTGGAAGCGCAGGCCGTCCTTGTTGAGGACCTGGCCGTTGCGGATGACCACGGCATTGTCCAGCGAGCCGCCGCGGGCAAGGCCGGCCGCGCGCAGGCGCGCCACGTCCTCGGCGAAGCCGAACGTGCGGGCCCGGCTCACTTCCGAGCGGAAGGCGGCCGGGTCGACCGGCATGAAGAAATCCTGCGCCGACAGGGCGCCGTTTTCGAAGTCGAACTCGAACTCGACCGAAAAATCGCTGGCCGGGCTCAGCGTCACGCTGCGCTTGCCGTCCTCTACCGATACGCGGCGCAGGATCTCGATCGCGCGGCGCGGCTTGTCCTGCTCGACGACGCCCGCGCATTCGATCAGAAAGACGAAGGGCTGCGCGCTGCCGTCCATGATCGGCACTTCGGCGCCGTTGATCTCGATGATGGCGTTGTCGATCTCGCTGCCGTAGAGCGCGGCCATCAGATGCTCGACGGTGCTGACCCGCACGTCCTGCGCGTTGCCGAGCGCGGTGCACAGTTTCGTGTCGATGACATTGTCCCACGATGCGGCGATCTCGGCACCGGCCCCTTGCACATCGGTCCGGCGGAAGACGATGCCCGTCCCGGCCGGAGCCGGCTTCAAGGTCATCGACACCCGCGTACCGGCGTGCAGACCCGTGCCGGTACAGTGAATCGCTGTCTTGAGTGTCTTTTCGCGGACGATTGAGGGGGACATTCCTTGAGACTCCACCGGACCTTGGCCTGATCTGGAACCGTCAGGCTGGTCCGGGTTGGACCGAACGCCTTGGGGGCAGTCGTTAACTAACAACGGACCCCAAGGCGCTCAAGTCACATTCTGTTACGAAATATTACAGTTAATGCCTCTTAACCCCTTGAATCAGTTGGCCTGTCTGCGGAGGAAGGCCGGGATGTCCAAGAGGTCGTCCTGCTGCGACGAGGCGGTCGACCGGTCGACCGGATCGAGTCCACCCAGGCGCGGCTGGGCGGCCGGGGCAGCCGGCTGGGCCGGCTGGGCGGCAGCCGCCGCGGCGGCCTGAGCGGCCGCACGGGCGCGACCGGTCCCGGTGACGCGCTCGAACAGGCTCAGGCCACGACGCTTCTCCTTGACCGGCTCGGCGCGCGGCGCGGCGTTCTCCATCGCGGCGGCGGCGAACGGGTCGGCCGACCGCTCGACGCGCACCGGCGCCGACGGCTGGACCGGCTCGGCCGGACGCGGGGCGATGAAGGTCTGCGGTGCCGGGGCTGCGGCCACCGGCGCCGGAGTTGCCTCGGCGACGATCGGCTGGGCAGCCATGGCTGCCGGGGCGGGTGCCAGCGTCGGCTCGGCCTTCAGCGCCACCGCGCCGTCGGTCCGCGGCGATGCCTGGACCACCGGGCGGGCCGGGCGGTTCGCGGCGAGGCTGATGACCGTCGGCTTGGCCTGCGCCATCGCGGCGGCGTCGATGCCAGTCGCCACGACCGACACGCGCATCCGGCCGACCAGGCTCTCGTCGAAGGTCGAGCCGAAGATGATGTTGGCCTCCGGATCGACCTCGTCGCGGATGCGGTTGGCGGCCTCGTCGACCTCGAACAGGGTCATGTCGGGCCCGCCGGTGATGTTGATCAGCACGCCCTTGGCGCCCTTCATCGACACGTCGTCGAGGAGCGGGTTCGAGATCGCCTTCTGGGCGGCGTCGAGGGCGCGGTTCTCGCCTTCGGCCTCGCCGGTGCCCATCATCGCCTTGCCCATCTCGCTCATCACCGTGCGGATGTCGGCGAAGTCGAGGTTGATGAGGCCGGGCATGATCATCAGGTCGGTCACGCCGCGCACGCCGGAATAGAGCACGTCGTCGGCCATCTTGAAGGCGTCGGCGAAGGTCGTGCGCTCGTTGGCGATGCGGAACAGGTTCTGGTTCGGGATGATGATCAGCGTGTCGACGACGTTGGTCAGTTCCTCGATGCCCGACTCGGCGAGCTTCATGCGGTGCTGGCCCTCGAAGTGGAAGGGCTTGGTCACCACGCCGACCGTCAGGATGCCCTGGTCGCGCGCGGCGCGCGCGATCACCGGCGCGGCGCCCGTGCCCGTGCCGCCGCCCATGCCGGCGGCGATGAACACCATGTGCGAGCCCTGGAGGTGGTCCATGATCTCCGACATCGCCTCTTCGGCGGCGCCGCGGCCGACATCGGGCCGCGCGCCGGCGCCGAGACCCTGCGTCAGGCCCATGCCGAGCTGGATCTGCCGATCGGCGATCGTCAGGGCCAGCGCCTGGGCGTCGGTGTTCGCGACGACGAAGTCGACGCCCTCGAGCTTGGCGCGGATCATGTTGTTGACCGCATTGCCGCCGGCGCCGCCGACGCCGATCACGGTGATCCGGGGCTTGAGGTCGTGTGCGGGCTTCGGCGTCGAGAGATTGATCGTCATATTGTGCCTCCAGAGGTGTTGGTTGATGCGAGCGGCCGTCCCGCTCGCGGGTTTGGGTTGAGTTTTGGGTTCAGAGGTTTTCGCGGAGCCATAGGTTGAAGCGGCCAAACCATCCGTTGGCCTCTCCCTCCGAAGCCGCTGCCGGACGCAACGCTTCGGCATTCTGATTGAGCGCGTAGGTGACAAGCCCGGCGCATGTCGAGAACGCCGGCCCCCCGGTCTGATCGGACAATCCGGGCAGCCGTATCGGCCGTCCCATGCGGACTTGTTTGTCGAGCACAAGGCCCGCCAGCTCGCGCACGCCTTGCAGCTGGCTGGCGCCGCCGGTGAGCACCACGCGGCGCCCGGCGACCTTGTCGAAACCGCTCGCTTCCAGGCGCGAGCGCACCAGCTCGAACGTCTCCTCGAGGCGCGGCTGGATGATGCCGGTGAGGATCGATTTCGGCACGTGGTTGGCTTGGGCGTGCTCTTCCTCGCCGACCAGCGGCACGTCGATGATCTCGCGCTCGTCGGCGGGCGATGCGATCGCGTTGCCGTAGAGCGTCTTCATCCGCTCGGCGTGCGCGAGCGGCGTCGACAGGCCGCGGGCGATGTCATTGGTGACGTGGCTGCCGCCGATCGGGACCACGTCGCTGTAGACGATATGGCCGTCATAGAAGACGCCGAACGATGTCGTGCCGCCGCCCAGGTCGATGATGGCCACGCCCAGGTCCATCTCATCCTCGACGAGGCTGGCGATGCCGGCCGCATAGGGGCTGACGACATAGGTTTCGATGTCGAGATGGCAGCGGCCGATCACCGTCTCCAGATTGCGGATCGCGCTGGCGTTGGCCGTCACCACGTTCATGTTGACGCCCAGCCGCTCGCCGCACATCCCGCGCGGATCGCGGATGCCGCGGCTGCCGTCGATGGTGAAGCTCACCGGGATCGCGTGCAGGAGGCGCCGGTCGGCCTGTGTGTGCGCGTGCCGGCCCTGGTCGATGACGCGGCGGAGGTCGCCGTCGCCGATCTCGTGGCCGGCGATCGACACCTCGACCGCCACGGTGCGCGAGTTCGGGTAGCCGCCGGACACGTTGACGACGACCGATTCAAGCGTCTCGCCGGCCATCTGCTCGGCGGCGCTCAGCGCGGTGAGGATGGCGCTTTCCGCGCCCTCCATGTCGACGATCGTGCCGCTGCGCACGCCGGCGGAGACCTGGTGGCCGATGCCGACGACCCGGGCGATCCCGTCTTCGACCTTGGCGACGAAGCAGGCGATCTTGGTCGAGCCGACGTCCAGCGCGGCGATGAGCCCGTTGCGCGGCTTCTTCTTGACCTTC